>ERZ791619.38-NODE-38-length-119295-cov-4.73433_pt1 | contig 119295 bp, 107 predicted proteins | sample MGYA00510271_ERZ791619 | MGnify/ENA primary metagenome ERZ791619 (study PRJEB30046, sample SAMN00715209) | human gut metagenome | study: EMG produced TPA metagenomics assembly of the A metagenome-wide association study of gut microbiota in type 2...
TCAGCTGCGGCAGGTTCAGACGAATGCAGATACCGTCGCTGTTCGGGTTCAGACCGAGGTCAGATTTCATAATTGCTTTTTCGATATCCTTCAGAATGTTTTTCTCCCAAGGTTGAATAACAATCATACGCGGTTCCGGTACGGTTACGCTTGCCACCTGAGTTACAGGTGTCGGGGAACCGTAGTAATCAACCATAACCTTCTCCAGCAGAGAGGGAGTTGCACGACCAGCACGCAGGCTTGCCAAATCCACACGCAGAGCAGCAACGGATTTTTCCATCTTGCTCTCGATACCGCTGATAATTTCATTAACTGTTGCCATTATTCCTTACCTCCTACCAGGGTACCAATTTTTTCGCCTGCAGCAGCACGCAGAATGTTACCCGGTTCATCAATATTAAATACTACAATAGGAATGTTGTTATCCATGCACAGGCTGATTGCAGTGGAATCCATTACGCTGAGATGACGTTTGATAACCTCGATGTAAGGCAGCTCATCAAATTTCTTCGCATCCGGATTAACTGCCGGATCGCTGTCATAAACACCATCTACGCCTTTTTTAGCCATCAGGATAGCATCTGCTTCGATTTCCGCAGCACGCAGAGCAGCGGTGGTATCGGTGGAGAAATAGGGGTTACCGGTACCAGCGGCAAAAATAACGACTCTTGCTTTTTCCATATGGCGGATAGCACGACGACGAATGTAGGGTTCTGCAATCTGACGCATTTCAATAGCGGTCTGCACACGGGTCGGAACCTCTAAGTTTTCCAAAGCATCCTGCAACGCCAAAGAGTTGATAACGGTTGCCAGCATTCCCATGTAGTCAGCAGTAGCACGGTCCATGCCTTTGTTGCTGCCGCTGAGTCCGCGCCAGAAGTTACCGCCGCCGTTAACGATAGCAACCTCTACCCCTGTCTCAACTACAGCCTTGATTTGCTTGGCCATAGCGTATACTACTGTCGGGTCAATGCCAAAGCCTTTTTCACCGGCCAGGGCTTCACCACTAAGCTTTAAAACTACACGTTTGAATTTCTTAAGTTCTGTCACGATAGCGACCTCCCATTTTTTTACTTATTCCTATACTCTATTCAATAATTATACCAAAAATACCTGCTTTATTCTACCAAAAATTTTATGAAGAATTAGCGAAAGAAATTCCCCGGCTAATCTGACCATAGATAATTTTTCTGTTCTGGCAATATTATTATAACCAAACAGCGATATAATAGTTTTTATCATCTTATAAAGAGGGGAATGTTTATATGGAACATATAGAACGTAACGCACAAAAAAGTAACGCCACCCTGGCAATCTGCATCACCGCACTGTTTATGGCGCTCAACATTATGATGAGCTCCTTCGGTCTGCCGGTACCGGGCGGTCATTTATATCTCAATGATGTTATCATCTGCACGGCAGCAATTCTGCTGGACGACCCCAAGGCTGCCTTCATCGTCGGCGGCGTTGGTGCCTTCTTGGGCGATTTATTCTTCTACCCGACACCGATGTTCGTTTCTCTGGTTACTCACGGCATTCAGGCTGTTGTCATCTGCCTGTTGGCACACCGCGGCGGCAAGGTAAGCTTCAAGGGCGCTGCTCTCGGCGTAATTTTAGGCGCTGTCATCATGGTTGTGGGCTATTCTCTGGGACGAGCCTTTATTTACAGCACACCGCACTACGCTTATATCAAACTGCCCTACCAGATTCTGCAGGCAGCAGTCGGCGCTGTCGGCGGCCTGGTGCTCTGCTTCAAGGCCGGTCTGCTGGAGCGCTTCGACAAAATGTTCCGCAAATAATTTTTTACCGCTAACACAAAAGCTGTTGTACGCAAGCAAACGTACAACAGCTTTTTCATTTGCGTCTGCCTGCGGCCACGGCTTGGACAGCAGACAAATTACCACAATATTTTGTTGTGAATATTACAGTGCATCCTTGAACACGCTGCCGCCGATAAATTCACGCAGGATAGAATTATTGGGAATAACCTCATCCTCCAACGGCTTAACGTAGCTTAAAATGTTCAGCAGACGGCGCGCAGTAGTATAGGCCATGCCTGCGGACTGCGGTACAGCACGCAACAAAGGCTCCGCATATTTTTTCAGCACAGCAAATTCATAAATCAGCGTAGTATTGAAAATAATATCGGCACTGCTCTGGTACGGGAAGATGTATTTTTCTTCACCCTCACGCACGTCTGCCCAGGTCCTCAGCGTAGTTTCCGCATCATGCGAACGGAACTGACTGTCGCGCACCATGCGGCGCAGCAGACGCATATCGGTAGTACGGATTCGGTTGTACTCGTCAAAAGACATGGGCGTCAGCGCACTGACGTAAATTTTGATTTTATGTTCCGCCGGTACGGACGGTGTCAGCTTTTCATTCAGGCCATGAATGCCTTCGATAACCAGCACGGAATTTTCCTGCAGCTGCAGCTCATTGCCGCGATATTCACGGCAACCGGTGCGGAAATTGTACTTGGGCATTTTCACTTTTTCGCCTGCCAGCAAACGCTGCAGATGCTCGTTGAACAGCTCCAGGTCGATAGCCTCCAAGCATTCAAAATCATAGCTGCCGTCAGCCTTGCGCGGTGAATCGACACGGTTTTTATAATAATCGTCCATGGAAATGGCTATCGGACGCAGGCCGTTGACAGCCATCTGAATGCTCAAACGCTGTGCCGTAGAGGTCTTGCCGGAAGAGGACGGACCTGCAATCAGCACCAGCTTAAGCTCATGGTGACTTGCCAGAATATCGGCAATATTAGCCAGCTTCTTTTCATGCAGCGCTTCCGCTACCTGAATAATCTTTTCGGCATAACCTAAATCAATAATTTTATTGAGCTTGCCCACAGTATTGCAATGAATCATGGCAGACCACTCTTCTGCCTCCTGATAGGCATCGTTAAGGCGCGGCTGGTCTACAAAGGGCGGCAGCACCTGCCAGTTGCCGTCGTCAGGGTAATTGATAATCACACCGTCAGCATACGGCAGCAGCTCAAAATGCGGCACGTAGCCGGCATCCGGGCACATGGGGCCGAAGAGATAACCGGGGACACCCTCCAGAATGTTAATCGTCAGCACGGTGTCATCCGGCACCTGAGCCAGCAGCGCCAGGTTATCATCGCTGCAGATGGCGCAGGCCATATCAATAGCCTCGGATTTAGGCAGACGCAGCAGCTTAATAGGCTCCCTGCGTTCTGCCATTTTATGCATATATTCTTCAATGCTGCGAATATCTTCAGCGGTGAGCTTACGCTCGCTGTTATCCTTGCAGTAGAGCGCGCTTCCCAGGGAATTGCGCACCTCCAGATGTACATCGGGATAAAGCTTTTTGGTTGCCGCAATCAGCATAAACAGCAGCGTGCGCACATAAACACGCATGCCTACGGAATTGTTGACTTCCACGAAATCAACAGTGCCGTCGGCAGTAAGCGGACGCTGCAGGTCACATTCCTCACCGTTATAGAGTCCCATAACGATGGGAGAAGCATATTTATCGCTCAATTTTTGAGCTAAAGGCAGCAGTGTGCTGCCTTCCTCTACTTCGATAATTTGTCCATTGGACAACTGCAGCTTAAGCATTTTATTCGCCAACGGCTTGCATTGCAGCGTTGACCTTAGCAGCCATGCCTTTGATTTTCTTCAGAGGTACGGCGCAGACAGCGATACGCACACCTGCAGCCAGAGGAACTGCAAAAATGTTGTCCTCATGCAGCTTTTCGCAGATTGCATCCGGGTTTTTAGCGGGGATAGACAGGAAGAAGCCTGCTACATACGGCAGCATCGGCAGGCCGCATTCTTCTGCTTCCTTGGTGAACAGGTCGGCACGTGCCTTAATCATCTGATAATAGTAATCACGCTCGGCGCAAACCTTCGCCAGCAGCTCGGGATCGCTGTAAATGGTTGCCAGAGTGCGCATAGCCGGACGGTTGATGTTGGACCAGGTTGCACGGCTGGTGTATTGGTTGATAGCAGCGAACTCGTCAATAACGCTCTTGTCGGAGGAAACGCCAATCATAGCGCCAGTACGCTGACCGTACATAGTGAAGCCTTTGGACATGCTGTAGCCGACAATGCAGAGAATGTTGGCAGGCAGACCGGAGAGCTTTTTGAAGATTTTGCGAACCTCTTCTTTTTCGCCGGCATAATCGATATAAGCAACGTCCAGGAAGAAAACGATGTTTTTGCCCGGTACGGCAGCCTCCTTCAGAATTGCCAGCACTCCGTCCATATCCTCGCCGCTCAGGCTGTAGCCGGTAGGATTGTGTGCCGGAGTATTCAGCAGATACAGCAGGTTATCCTGCTTAGCGAGCAGCTCGTCAACCTTTTCCTTCAATGCAGGCAGGTTGAACTTATTGTTTTCGTCCAGCATTTTATAGGTGGTGAAATTGCGGCCCATATCCTGGCACAGCACCTTGTAAGCGCCCCAGTACCAGTCAGAGCAGAGTACGGTGTCACCGGTTTCGGTGTAGTTCCAGATAGCATGGTGGATAGCACCGGTGCCGCCTGCGGTTGCAACTGCGGAAATGTAGCCTTCCGGACGGGAGTTGCCGAAAGCAGCAGTCAGTACGCAGTCCAGATATTCAGGCAGACCGCTGATAGGTGCGTAAGCAATCATTTCGTTGGTGGAAAGGCCACGGAAAACCTCTTCTACGGTCGGCAGGCAGACGAGCTTTTCATCCTCATCCAGAATAGCGCCGATGGTAGCGTTGGTAACGGCATCCTTGCCGTATTTGGCAGCAGCTGCCACTGCAGCAGCGTTAGCTCCGAAAATTTTATCTTGGGCAGATTTACCCTTAGCGTGTTTTGCAGCAATACTCATAGTCATAGTCAACTACTCCTTTCAAAATTACAAATCAATTACCGTAGCGCCACTGCCACCGGCCTCCAGCGCCGCCGTTTCCAGCTTTTTGACAAAGCGGTTGGTCGACAGATACGCTGTCAGTCCGGCGCGCAAGGCACCGGTTCCTTTGCCATGGATGAGGCGCAGCTGTCCGATACCGGCAATCAGCGCATCATCAATAGCTTTATCTACAACGGGAATTGCTTCATCAAGCGTCATCCCGCGCAAATCAATTTCCTGTTTGGCACTGCCTGATTTGGCAATGAACATCTGGTGTGCGTAATTGGCAGCAGCATTCTTGCTGAAGCCCTTGCGCTTTTTAGGCGCAGCATCGGTATGCGCAGGCTGTGCCTTGGTAAGCAGGCATTTTTTTGCCGGCACAGTCATTTTCAGGATACCAACCTGCACTGTTACATCGTTGCCATTGACATCGGTGATAATGCCGTTCTTCCCTAAGGAAACAACAAAAACATTCAGGCCCTTCTTGGCCGTCTTGGCAGATAACGGTGCACCCTCCGGCAGCGGAGCGTCCTCGCTCAGTGTCTTGTTGAGCTTCTTGCGTGCCTCCTCTGCCGCCTGCTCCAGGCGCTTCGTATCGAAGTCAGCCTTCATAGAGCGCAGCTCCTTCAGCACTGCTTCGGATTCACGACGGCTGCGGCGATAAATCTCGTCTGCCTGCTCACGCGCCTTGCGCAGCATTTCATTCTTACGTCGCTCAAACTCGCTCTTGGAGTACGCCAATGCGTTGCGCAGCTGCTCGCTTTCGCGGCGCAGGTCCTCAATCTCCTTGCTGCCGCTTTCATAACGGCGACGTTCGCTGTCCAGCTCCTGCAGTACATTTTCCATATGCACATGCTCCTGGTTCAGCAGCTCGCCGGCATTTTGGATAATATCCTCAGCCAATCCCAAGCGGCGGCTGATATTGAAGGCATTACTGCTTCCCGGCACACCCATCAGCAAACGATAGGTAGGACGCAGCGACACGGGGTCAAATTCCACGCTGGCATTTTCCATGCCCTCGTGACCGTAGGCAAAGGTTTTCAGCTCGCTGTAGTGGGTTGTTACCATCGTCAGCACGCCCTGCTCATGCAGGTGTTCCAACATCGCCATAGCCAGCGCAGCGCCCTCGTTCGGGTCGGTGCCGGCGCAGATTTCGTCAATCAGCACCAAATCTCCTGCTTTGACCTCGTTTAAAATACTGATTAAATTCGTCATATGAGCAGAGAAGGTTGACAGGCTCTGCTCAATGCTCTGCTCATCGCCGATATCCGCATAAACTGCACGGAACACCGGAAGCTTGGCACTGCTTGCAGGGATAAACAGACCGATTTGCGCCATCAGCGCAAAGAGGCCTACAGCCTTCAGTGCTACCGTTTTACCGCCGGTATTAGGGCCGGTAATCAGCAGCATCGTGAATTTATCGCCCAGCTGTACGTCCAAAGGCACTACCGTATCCTTCGGCAGCAGCGGGTGACGTCCCTGCGCAATTTCTACGCCTCCGGACAGCACCAGCATCGGTCGTACCGCATGCTGCTCCTGCGCCAGCAAAGCTCTGGCACAGATAACGTCCAGCGTAGTAAAAATCTCTAGCGAAGCCAGCAGTGCCTTCGCCTCCGCGCCCACGTTCTGCGTAAGCTGACGCAGAATACGCTCGATCTCTTCCTGCTCTTCCGCTACATAACGCTTGATATCATTGTTCAAGTTGACAACAGCCAGTGGCTCGATAAACAGCGTTGCACCCGTACCGCTCTGGTCGTGCACAATGCCGGGGAAGTTCATCTTATATTCCTGCTTCACAGGGATAACGTAACGGTCACCGCGCATCGTCACGATGTTATCCATGAAATACTTCTGGTTATTGGGGTCATGCAGAATGCTGTCGAGCTTTTCCTTTACACGGTTTTTAGCAATCTGAATCGCGGTACGCAAGCCGCCGAGCTTCGGCGAAGCGTTGTCCTTGATTTCGCCATACTCGTCAATCGCACTGCCAATCTGCTTTTCCAGACGGCTGAACTGCGTCAGCTCTGCACCATATTCAGCCAAATTAGGCGCTGTTTCCGCATTTTCCGCAGTGAAATCCTTCATCGAAGCAAAGGCCTGCACCGTTGTCTGGATATGCTGCAGCTCCTCCGGCTCCAGCACGCTGCCAAGCTCCGCGCGCTTCACATCGGCCGTAATATTGAATGCACCGCCGAAGGGGAAACGTCTGCCTTCATCCAGAATGCGCAGTGCTTCCGCCGTTTCCTCCTGCAGGCGCTTAACCTTACTGAATTCACTTTCAATCTGCAGGGAAATTATTGCCTGCTTGCCTAAAAAGGTTGCGGCCTTGGAGGCCAGCATATTTTTTACTTTATCAAATTCTAATGTCTTTACAGCAAAGCGTGCCATAGTTTTTTGCACCTCTAAATCTAAATCATAATATATTATTATAGCATATTTGCAAAGCTTTGTGCTACTGCCTGCAACAGCTATTCCCTCTTACCGAGGCTGCATAAAAACGCAATCCGTTAAAAGTGCAGGCATCACTTCGCAATAAAAAGCTCACCGTCACGCTCGTAGGCATAGCATTCCTGCTGCAAAATGCGGGCAATACGCACAAAATCATCAGCCACATCGGCATCAATATAAGCCACCAGCAGCTTTTCCGCATAGCAGCGTCCCTTATAATAGCCCACGGCCTCTTGCACGAAAAAGCCGTCCGTATGCTTATACAGTACCTCAGCAAACTCATCTATCACCTGCTGCCACGGAGCAGACTTCAAAGCACCGTTCTCATAAACAGCGCAGGGAATATGAAAAACGTATCTGTGCACTAAGGCAACCTCCTTCAACCCTCTTTATCCAAAAACGGCCACCGGCAGACGCTTTGCTGCCAATGGCCGTTTACTTTCTGACTCACTGCAACAGCAGCTCAGAGCTACACTAATTTAGTTTTCGTGATGGCGTTCCTTGTTCTTGCGCACATACTCCATGATAATGCCGGCGGTTTCTTCAATCGCACGGTTGGAAACGTTGATAATCTGGCAGTGCAGACGGCGCATAATGCCCTTAGCGTAAGCCAGCTCGTCATCAATACGCTTCATATCGGCATAAGTCGCAGTATCGGACAGGCCCATGGTCTTCAGGCGCTCGCTGCGGATTTCGTTCAGCTTGAACGGGTCAATCAACAGGCCGATAATCTTATACGGAGGCACCTTGAAGAGCTCTTCAGGCGGAGCCAGCTCCGGTACCAGCGGCACGTTGGCAACCTTAATCTGCTTGTGTGCCAGATACATGCTCAGCGGTGTTTTGGAGGTACGGGAAACGCCGATAATAACAACGTCCGCCTTCAGCAGGCCCAAAGGATTTTTGCCATCATCGTATTTAACAGCAAATTCCACAGCCTCAACACGCTTGAAGTATTCGTGGTCCAGAGAGTGAATCAGGCCGGCCTGATTTTTCGGCAGCAGACCGGTAGACTTTTCGATGGATTTCAGCATCGGTCCCAAAACGTCAACTACCTCAACATCACTGCTCATAGCCTTGTCCGCCATATGCTCGCGCAGCTCCGGCGATACGATTGTATAGCAGATAACCGCATTATTTGTTGCAGCCTCTTCTACAATTTTATCAATCTGTTCCTTGTCCTTTACGTAAGGAACACGGATAACATCAAATTTTTCTTCTACGAACTGACTGGTGGTTGCCTTAACTACGGACTCCGCAGTTTCACCAATAGAGTCAGATACAGCATAAATAACCGGATTAAGCTTCGTTATTATGATAATTACCCCCCTTACCCTCAGCCAGATCTACCAGCAGACGAGTAAAATTAGTTTTTGTAATACGTCCCAATACTTGGTACATGCGCTTCTTTTCATCAATGATTTTTACTACCGGCAGACAGTCGATTTCATTGTCAATCAGTCTGCGAGCTGCCGAAGCGGCAGGCTCATCCGGAGTAGCTACGATGATTTTGGAAATCGGCGTCATTACCATGACCACGGGAATATCACGCAAATCATTATTATTGATAGCAGCCTTCAGTAAATCCTTTCGCGACAAAATGCCGTTCAGCATGCCTTCCTCATCCAGCACGAACACCGTTCCGACATCCTCAAGGAACATGGTAACAACTGCTTCGTAGGCGCTCTTGTCATGTTTAATCGCTACCGGTACCGACTGCAGATCCTGCACAGTAATAGCAGAAATTTCTTCCATCAGCATACCCAAAGTATTTTTACCGGTATAAAAATAACCAACCTTCGGTCTCGCATCAAGAATACCGCCCATAACAAGGATTGCCAGATCACTGCGTAAGGCAGCGCGGGTTACATTCAGCCTTTCGGCTATATGCTCGCCGGTAATAGGTCCGTCCAGACGTACAATTTCAGCAATTTGCTTCTGCCTGTTGCTTAAAGCTATGATCTTCACACCCTTTCTGTCTAATACAATAGTCTATAATATAGGTATAGTATACACTATTAACAGAAAAAATGCTAGATTGCGACACAAATAATTTCTGCAAATTTTAGCTGTATAGCTTAAATTTCTAATTGTGTTATTTTTATCTGCGCCCCTTATCCTGACCGTGCCCGCTGGGAATGTAATAGCGCGTTCCCACCAGCTCATCCGGCAGGTACTGCTGCTCCACCCAGCCCCCGGGGAAGTTATGCGGATATTTATAATCTACGCCATGCCCCAGCTTGGCGGCACCGGGATAATGCGCATCACGCAGATGCTTAGGCACACTGCCGCAGTTACGGCTGCGCACATCAGCACGCGCCTTGGCAATGCCCATATAGGCCGTGTTGCTCTTGGGTGCGTTGGCAATATAACACACCGCCTCCGCCAACGGTATCTGCGCCTCAGGCCAGCCGACAAAATCGGCAGGCTGAGCCGCAGCGTTGGCTACCACCAGCGCCTGCGGGTCCGCCAGACCTACATCTTCTGCCGCACAGATAACAACGCGACGCGCCACAAAGCGCACGTCTTCACCGCCCTCAATCATGCGCGCCAGATAATGCAGCGCCGCATCCGCATCGCCGCCGCGCATGCTCTTGATAAAGGCACTGATGATGTCGTAATGCTGGTCGCCCTTTTTATCGTAACGCTGCAGCGCCGTACCGATAACACTGCGCAACGTTGCTACCGTCAGCACACGCTCGCCCTCCTCCGGCAGCATGAACTCGGCCTGCTCCAGAATGTTCAGCGCACTGCGGGCATCACCTGCCGCAAAATCGGCAATAATCCTCAGCGCCTCGGGCTCTGCCTTAAAGCTGTTGCCAAAACCACGTTCAGTATCTGCAATTGCACGCTCCAAAATCTGCTGAATCTGCGGTGCCTGCAGCTTTTCCAAACGCACCACCTTCATGCGCGAAAGCAGCGGCGAATTGATTTCGAAAAAAGGGTTTTCGGTAGTAGCACCGATGAGCACTATCGTGCCGTTTTCCACATAGGGAAGCAACACATCCTGCTGCGCCTTGTTGAAGCGATGAATCTCGTCGATAAACACGATAGTACGGCCGCGTCCGTTGCGTCTGTCCTCCTGCGCCTTGGCGATGAGCTTGCGCAGCTCGGGGACACCGCTGGAAACGGCGTTGATGGCCTCGAACTTTTCGCCGGTGACATGCGCGATGACCTTCGCCAGCGTTGTTTTGCCTGTTCCCGGAGGTCCATAAAAAAGTACGGACTGCAGCACATCACGCTCAATCATGCGGCGCAACGGACTGCCTGCGCCCACAGCGCTCTCCTGCCCTACAAAGTCGCTGAGGCGTTCGGGACGCATGCGGTCGGCCAAAGGCTTCGTCTGTCGCTTTTCAGTTTCAAATAAATTACCGAATAGATTTTCCATGATCGTCACTCTCTATTTTATTCCAAATCCAGATTCTCTAATTGCTTGAGCTGATCTCTTCTGGCATAAATAACTGCGATTACATTCACTAATTTATTATCTTCATCAATCCAATAATAAACTAGGAAATTCTTCACAGGAAATCTACGCACACCTTTTTTTCTGCAATTTGCTTCCTCAACTAAAGCATACATACCAGGAGTCCACTGTAAAAGCAAAATTTCTTTTCTAAAAGTCGCCAAAAGATTTTTGGCAGCTTTCGGTGACATCAGCTCATAAGCTATATAATCTCTGATTGTTTCCATCTGCCTATAAGCATCATGCGTAATATTAACTCTGTACTGTTTTTCCATTAGCTACAGACCTCGCATAAGCTTATCCATTGCTTCTCCAAAAGGAATACTCTCTCCTCTTTTAGCCTGCTCCAAGCTGGCACTAATCATTTGCTCAAATTCTTCATCACTCATAGAATCGCGTGTCGGCAAGCTATGCGGTATGGTAACAGCAAAAGGTATACCACGTTTCAGGATAACCTGCCTATAAGTCATGTTAATAAACGATGATGCAGAAATACCTAATTGTTCTAAGATTGCCTCTGCCTGAGCTTTAATATCAGGCTCAACTCTTACACTTACATTTGCACTTTTGGCTACCATAGTAATCCCACCTTTCACACTCATTATAGCATCAATGTATTGCAAAACGCAATACATTGATTTTTGGCAAAAATTAATCCCCACAATGCCGTCCAGCTCCGTGTTTTGAACCTGCATGTGCAGGTGGGTGCCTTCCCTACCAATCGCAAACGTCCACTCAAAGGAGGCATGTTTTTGAAAGAAGGAGTATCAGGCTCCCTAGGTTAGAGTGTTGGCTCAAAACCTTTGGAGCAATGTAACGAACATCGCAGGGGTATAATTAACAACTATTCTTCAATTGTCTTTAACTTCTATCGACATACATATAATACCAAAAATGGAAGCGTTTTTCAACGCTTCCATTAAAAATTTTTGAATATTTATTTTGCTTTATCCTCTTGACAGAAGCAAGCTAAAGTGCTTATTTGTCTTCTTTGTCCTTCTTCATCAGCAGGCTGGTTTTGATGTGCAGCTCACGCAGCTGTTTTTCATCAACATCGTTAGGAGCCTGAGTCATCAGATCGGATGCGCTCTGAGTTTTCGGGAAAGCAATTACGTCGCGAATAGAATCGCGCTGAGCCATAATCATGATCAGACGGTCAAGACCGAATGCCAGACCACCGTGTGGCGGAGCACCGTATTCGAATGCGTTCATCATGAAGCCAAACTTCTCTTGTGCTTCCTCATCGGACAGGCCGATAGCTTCGAATACCTTCTTCTGTACGTCGCGGCGATGGATACGGATGGAACCGCCGCCGATTTCGGTGCCGTTCAGAACCATATCATAAGCCTTAGCATATACCTTGCCGGGGTTAGTCAGCAGCAGCGGCAGGTCCTCGTCACGCGGAGCGGTGAACGGATGGTGCATTGCAACATAACGTTTTTCTTCCTCGTTGTACTCGAACATCGGGAAGTCAACTACCCAGGTGAAGGCCAGCTTATCCGGATCAATCAGACCAAGGCGTTTAGCCATTTCGATACGCAGTGCGCCCAGAGAAGCAGCAACTACAGACGGTTTATCAGCAACGAAGAGCAGCAGATCGCCTGCTTCAACTTCAGCAGCTTTTTTGATTGCTTCGATGTTTTCATCGCTGAAGAATTTAGCAATGGAGGATTTTACGCCGCCTTCTGCCGGGAATTGCAGCCAAGCCATACCCTTAGCACCATAGATGCCGCAGAATTTAACGAGCTCATCCAGCTGACGACGCGGAATATCTGCATAACCCTTAACGTTGATGCATTTTACCTGACCGCCGTTAGCGATAACATTGTTGAATACCTGGAAGGTGCAGCCTTGAACAGCTTCGCTGACATTTTTCAGCTCCATGCCGAAGCGCAGGTCCGGTTTATCGCTGCCGAAACGATCCATAGCATCGTCCCAGGTCAGACGTTGGAAAGGAATCTGGATATCCTTGCCCAGAGCACCCTTGAAGATGTGGTGGATTAAGCCTTCCATCAGCTCCAGGATTTCGTCAACTTCCATGAAAGACATTTCCATATCCAGCTGGGTGAATTCCGGCTGACGATCAGCACGCAGGTCCTCATCACGGAAGCAGCGGGCGATTTGGAAATAACGCTCCATACCGGCTACCATCAGCAGCTGTTTGAAGATTTGCGGAGATTGCGGCAGTGCATAGAACTTGCCGGGGTTTACACGGCTCGGAACGAGGTAGTCACGAGCACCCTCCGGAGTGGATTTGCACAGCATCGGAGTTTCAATCTCGAGAAAATGATTATCATCAAGATAGTCGCGCATCAGCTTAGCAACTTTGTGACGCAGAATCAGATTGCGTTGCATTTCCGGACGGCGCAGGTCCAGATAACGGTATTTCAGACGCAGGTTTTCATCGGTGTCAATGCCGTCTTTGATGTAGAACGGAGGAGTTTTAGCACCGTTCAGCACTTCGATATCATGTGCCAGTACTTCGATAGTACCGGTAGGAATGTTTTCGTTGATGGTGTCCTCATCACGCAGACGTACATTACCAATTACTTTGATAACATATTCGTTACGGATGTCTTCGGCAGTTTTGAAGCTGCTGCCTGCACTTTCGGGATCGGCAACAACCTGCACGATACCGCTGCGGTCACGCAAATCGATAAAAATCAATCCGCCGTGGTCACGTCGTTTAGCAACCCAGCCGCACAGTACAACCTGTTCGCCGGCTTGCTCCTTGGTCAGCACACCACAATGATGGCTGCGTTTTTCATTAATCATCTTTAGCACCTCTACTTATAAAGTATTGAAATAACTAATAATATCATTAACAGCGATTTCATGTTGCTCGCTTGTTGCCATGTTACGCACAGTAACGGCATTACGGCTGAGCTCATCCTCGCCAAATATTAACACTTGCTTAGCTTGGAATTTGTTAGCCTGCTTCATCTGGGACTTCATGCTGCGGCCGTTAAAGTCGTATTCAACCTTAAAGCCGTTGCGACGCAGCTCGATGGCGGTTTTGAAGGCCAGCGCAAAGTTTTCCTGCTTGGGGCAGACAACATATGCGTCAATGCTTTCATCAAATTCGGGCAGCAGATTCTGCTTCTCCAGAGCCAGCAGCACGCGCTCCATACCCATAGCAAAGCCGATGCCGGGGCGGGCTTCGTCACCACTGATTTCCTGTACCAGTCCGTCGTAACGGCCGCCGCCGCAAACAGCGCTTTGTGCGCCCAGCGGAGCGTACTGGATTTCAAAAGCAGTTTTTGTATAATAATCAAGGCCACGCACAAGATTGTGGTCAACCTCATATTCAACACCTGCAGCGGTCAGCAGCTGCTTCAGGCCCTCAAAGTGTTCCTTGCATTCATCGCACAGGCATTCCTCCAAGCTCGGTGCGCCCTCGCCCAGCTCATGGCAATGCGGATTTTTGCAGTCCAAAAGGCGCAACGGATTGCGGTCGAAACGGCCCTGGCAATCCTTGCACAGCTCGTCAAAATTAGGCTTAAAGAAAGCCTGCAGCTTTTCTCTGTGCTGCGGACGGCATTTGGGGCAGCCTACGGAATTGATTTTCAGCTTCAAATCCTTCAGGCCCAGGCTCTGCAGTACCTGCACAGCCAGCAGAATAATTTCCGCATCGACATTCGGACCGGTTACGCCCAAAGCTTCCACACCGAACTGGTGGAACTCACGCAGACGGCCTGCCTGCGGACGGTCATAACGGAACATAGGTCCGATGTAATAGAACTTCGTGGCAGCGTCATCCTTGCTCAGCTTATGCTCAACGTAAGCGCGGACAGCACTGGCGGTGTTTTCCGGACGCAGGGTAATACTGCGGTTACCACGGTCGGTAAAGGTATACATTTCCTTTTCAACAACGTCGGTGGTATCACCGATACCGCGTTGGAACAGCTCTGTATGCTCAAACACAGGAGTTCTGATTTCTTTGTAGCCATATTGTGCGCAAATCTTGCGCATGGTTTCTTCCAGATAACGCCATGCGTTAACGTCAGAAGGCATAATATCCTTCGTACCTCTGGGTGCTGTTGTCAGCATAGTCTATCCTCTCCTAACGGCACTCAGGCCCTTTTACAGGTCTGTGCCTTCTATATTAAACAAATCACGGCGACGCTCTGCCAGCTCCAGCAGGCGCGCCCCATACACTGCCACATTTTTCGGCATATTCAGTTTATGCAGATGGTGTCCGTCAGGCAAAGGCACCTTGCTGGCAGATGCAGGTCCCACACCAATCACCGGATGACGTTCCTCCATCATCTGGATATTATAGATACTTTCCGTACCGGGCTTGGCATAACCGATGTTTGCCAGATGCCCCAGCATATAATGCTGGCGGTACAGATAGTAAGGCTCTAACCCTATCGCAGCTGCCATCTCAGCGGCCCGCTGCACCATTTTTTCCGCTGCCTGCGTAGTCAGCACTGCCTGCTCCTGCTTTTGAAAGAGCGGCGCGCTGCGCTTCAGCGTAAGCGTATGCACAGTAAGATTCTCCGGCGCCAGCTTCACTGCCTGCTCCAGAGAATATGCAATCTCCTGCTCCGTTTCCTGCGGCAGACCGATAATCAGATCCACATTCACAACAGGAATCCTGCTTTTGCGCACAAGATCATAGGCATTGTAAAAATCCCTGACGCTATGACGCCTGCCAATAAGCTGCAGTGTTTTATCGTGGAAGCTCTGCGGATTGACGCTGATGCGGTTCACTCCCGCCGCCTCCATCGCCGCCAATTTAGCCGCACTGAAGCAGTCCGGGCGACCGGCCTCTACCGTGAACTCGCGCAGATGTTGCAAGCCTTCGCAGTTGCTTTGCAGCAGTTTTCGTTCCACTGCCTGCAGCAGACGTGCAAATACCTTATCACTCAGGCTCGTGGGCGTACCGCCGCCGATATAAAGTGATTTTACACGCAAGCTATGCATACCTATTAATTGTACCACATTTTGCAGGTCTTGTTCAATCATATTTACAAAGTTTTGCTGAGATTCTTCGTCCTGCGGCACAATTCCCGCCGGAAACGAGCAATAGCTGCAGCGCGAAGGACAATACGGCACGCCGATATAAATACCGGTATCCGTAAGGCGCGTACTGTCACTGAGAATATGCTTCTGCTTCAGAGCAATGTCCGTAAGCAGCCTTCCCTGCGGCAGCGGCAGCAAATAATTATCGCTCAGATATTCCGGCAATGCTGCAGCTGGCACACCGCTGTCCAACAGCTTATGCGCCAGCTTCGTCGGGCGCACGCCTGTGAGAATGCCCCATGGCAGCTTAGGCTGCAGACCGGTAAGCTCGGCAAAAACCTTCAGCACAACAAGCTTCACGCAACGCGTTACCTCTCCGCTCGCCGCAGCTTCGCTGCAAGGCTCGCTCGCTGTAAAGCTTTGCTCAGCACCTTGCAGGCAGGCGCTGACGCAGCCGCTCTCACGCGCAAGCGTCAGCGCAAGCGCGGCTGACGGTGCTGGCTGATAGTCAAAAAATGCGGCCATGTCGCTCACAGGCCGCGTAACATCCAGCTCCAATGTATTACGTAAGCAAAAAAACATTTAATTCTCCCGTCCTTCACCGGCATGCCACAGCTGCTTGTACAGCACTCTGTAGATTGCTGCTACCGGCACGGCAAAAACCATACCGAGAATACCGAACAGCTTAGCACCGATGAGCAGGCTGATAATCAAAACTACAGGATGCAAATCAATCTTCTGTCCCATGAGCTTAGGCATAATAAAATTGGCATCCAGCTGATAATATACCAGATAAAAAAGCGCTACATGGAAGGCAGCCTCCGGCGCCTGACCGTATGCGATAAACACGGCAGGCACAGCGCCCATCAGTGGTCCTACTACCGGTACCGTTTCGGCAAGGATGGCCCAAAAGCCGAGCACCAGCGGAAAGTCTATACCCAAAAAGGCCGTGCCGATGGTAATAACGAAGCCGGAAATCAGGCTCAGCTTGCCCATACCGCGCACATAGGCGCTCATGGTTCTGCCGATTTCGTCCACAACCTCCGCCGCCTTCTCCTGCGCGTCGTAGTTGAACAGATTAATCACCATCAAGCGCAGCTCACGCCAGTCCTTAAGAAAATAAAAGGCAAGGAAGGGCACGATAATCAGGCCTATCAAGCTCTGCACAATCCCCAGACTGGACTGCACAAGATTACGCAGCACCGTTCCTACAAAGCCCATCGCCCAGTTCAGCAGACCGTTGACCAGCATATTGAAATCGGACGGCAAGAGCGGAATGGTAGACGGGTCCTTAAGCATGCTGTCCAAATCCTGGATATTGGATTTGGCGGCCAGCGCAGGCAGCTTTTGCAGGAACTCGTTCATCTGCCCGAAGAGCGGCAGAATGATGAAGCCGATAATCATAACAATAAAGATACAAAAGGCCAGCAATGCCAGGATAATCGCCACTACGCGCGACAGCTTAATCATGCCGTGCGCCATGCGCACCTGCGCGATAGCATTAACCAGCGGATAAAGTGCGAAGGCCAAGCCTACTGCCAGCAGCAGCGGCAGCAGAAAGCCCGCCATTAAATATAAAACATAAGAGATTGCCGTAACAACACCCAGCTTAAAGAAGGTGCTTTTACGTATTTGAGGCCAATATTTCAGCATGATGTTTTATTGCAGGAAAGGATTCCTGCGACGCTCCCAACCCACGGTAGTAGTAGGTCCGTGGCCCGGCAGCAGCTTAACGTCATCATCAAGCACCATCAGCTTTGTTTTGATGGACTGGATGAGTGCGCGATAGCTGCCTCCCGGCAAATCGGTGCGTCCGATAGATTCGCAGAAAATAGTATCACCGGCAAAAACTACCTTGCCCGGCGCGTAGTAATAACAGAAGCCGCCTTTGGTATGTCCCGGCGTAGCAAAGGCTTCAAACTCCATGCCCCCCAGCTCCAGCACATCACCGTCATGTACAAGGTTGTCCGCAGGCTCATTTTTCAATTCTTCACCGATAAAGAAGGAAAGGTTTCTGTTCGGCTGTGTCAGGCAGTCAGCATCATCCTCGCCGATATACACCGGCGCACCTGTAGCCTTGCGCAGCTCTGCCAGCGCACCGATGTGGTCACTGTGGCCGTGAGTCAGCACAATAGCGACAACCTTGGCTTTGGCCTGCTCAATCATTCTCTTGATGGTCGGGTAATCTCCGCCCGGATCGAAAATAACGCCTTCACCGATAGCTTCATTTACGGCAAAATAACAGTTGGTAGCAAGCATACCTGCTTCAACATGATAAATCTTCATTCTTCAACCTCCGTTGATAAATCTATACACAATATAATTATAACAGCTTCGTGCTATCCAGCAAAATAGTTACCGGACCGTTGTTCACCAGCTCTACCAGCATATGCGCGCGAAAGATGCCTGTTTCTACTGGCAATCCTGCCTTGCGGCAGCCGTCGACAAAGCGCTCATAGTAAGCGTTGGCCACATCGGGCGCTGCAGCAGCCGTAAAGGACGGACGCTTGCCGTGGCGGCAGTCACCGCACAGGGTAAACTGAGAAACCGCCAGAATCGCACCGCCTACATCCTTCACCGACAGGTTCATCTTGCCTGCCTCATCCTCAAAAATGCGCATACCGCACACCTTGTCAATAATATAGGCCAGATCCTTATCGGTATCGCCCTCGGCCACACCCAAAAGCACCAGAAGGCCCTTCTGTACCTCGCCGGTAATCTTTTCATCTACAGTAACACTGGCGCGGTCTACACGCTGCACAACTGCTCTCATTTCTTCTTGCCTCCGCTGCCGTTCGCCGTAGAAATCAGGCGTTCAACAGAATAAACACCCTTCATGCGGCGGATACGGTTCATAAAATATTCCAGCTGCTCCAGACTCATGATATCAAGTCCCATGTGCATGGTAGCAATTTTATTTTTATCTGTATGACATGCAAGCGAGAAAATATTAATCTTCGTTTCGCTAGTCACATTCATAATATCGCTCATCAGTCCGGTTCTGTCTACGGACGTAATCACGATGTTAACCTTATAGACATCATCAATGCCTACATCCCAGGCAACCTCAATTAAGCGACGCTGCTCCTCGGGATTATTGGTCAGGATATTAGGGCAGTCCGCACGGTGTACGGAAATACCGCTGCCGCGTGTAATATAGCCGATAACCGGGTCGCCGGGAATCGGGTTGCAGCAGCGCGCCAGCTTAACCATGATGCCCTCCTCGCCCTTAACGAGAATGCCGTGGCTGGCCTTAGCCTTAGACTTGCGCGGCTTCAGCTCTGCCAGTACCTGCGCCAGGTCCTTGGTGGTTTCCAGCTTCTGCTCTTTTTTATAGACCTCTACCAGCTTGGACATAACCGTGTTCAGCGTAACACCGCCATAGCCAAGTGTTGCCAGCAAATTTTCATCGGAATCGATACGGATTTTGCTGCCTGCTTCCTTCAGCTTTTCCGGAGCCATCAGCACCTTAGGCTCGTAGCCGAGACGTTTAACCTCACGCTCCAGCATTTCACGGCCCTTGATGATATTTTCCTCACGGCGCTCCTTCTTGAACCAGCTTTTGATTTTATTGCGTGTATCCGAAGAGCCGACAACGTTAATCCAGTCACGGCTCGGGCCATTGGACTGCTTGGAGGTGATAACCTCTACGATATCGCCGTTCTTCAGCTGATAGTCAAGCGGTACAATGCGTCCGTTGACCTTGGCACCTACGCAGCGGTTGCCTACATCCGTATGGATGCGGTAAGCGAAGTCAATCGGCACACTGCCTACAGGCAGGTCAATAACATCTCCGCGCGGCGTAAAGACAAAAACCTCATCGGCAAAGATATCCATCTTGACCGTGTTGACAAAGTCGCGCGAATCATTCATATCCTTGTGCCATTCCAGCAGCTGACGCAGCCAGCTCAGCTTGGCATCAAAACCCTTATCACCGCTAGCAGAAGGCTTGCTGCCGCCGCTTTCCTTATAGCGCCAATGCGCAGCGATACCGTATTCGCTGATGCGATGCATCTCAAAGGTGCGGATTTGAATTTCCAGCGGCTGACCGCCGTTAGACAGCACAGTAGTATGCAAGGACTGATACATATTGGATTTCGGCACCGCTACATAGTCCTTGAAGCGGCCCGGAATAGGACGCCACATGCTGTGTACGATACCCAGCGTTCCATAGCAGTCCTTAACGGTGTCTACCAGCACACGGATAGCCAGCAGATCATAAATCTCGCTCAGCTGCTTGTGGTCACGCAGCATTTTCTTATGAATGCTGTAAAAGTTTTTCGGTCTGCCCTGAATTTCGCAGCGGATACCGGCCTTCTCGACAGCGTCCTTCAACGTTGTCATAGCCTCGTTAATCATATCCTCGCGCTCACGGCGTTTTATTTTTACCTGCTCTACCAGGTCGTAATAAATATCCGGCTCCATATAACGGAATGCCAGATCCTCCAGCTCCCATTTAATGGTATAGATACCAAGACGATGTGCCAACGGCGCATAAATCTCCAATGTTTCCCGGGAAATAGACTGCTGCTTATGCACCGGCATATACTTCATCGTGCGCATATTATGCAGACGGTCAGCCAGCTTAATCAGTACCACACGGATATCGCGTGCCATCGCCAAAAACATTTTGCGGTAGTTTTCAATCTGGCGGTCTTCCTTGGAAATATATTCGATTTTACCCAGCTTGGTAACACCATCTACCAGGTTTGCTACCACGGTGCCGAACTGCTCTTTGATATAGTCCAGCTTGTAATCCGTATCCTCTACTACATCATGCAGAAAGGCAGCAGCCAATGTTTTGTCATCCATCTGCAGTCCCACAAGGATGCTGACAACGCCAATCGGATGGATGATGTACGGTTCACCGGATTTACGTGTCTGCGCAGCGTGTGCCTTGGCTGCCAGCTCATAGGCCTTACGGACAAAAGCTACCTGCTCCGGCGTAAGATATTCTTCTATACGCGCAAACAATTCATCTATATCAGTAATATTAGTTATTGCGTTTGTTGAGGGCATTCTCCCCACTCCCATCTGCACTTCATCAGCAGCGCAACAGCTCGTGCTGACTCAGGCGGTAATTTTCTTTATAAATGTGCTCCAAACGCTCTCTTTCCTGCTGCAGGGTTACATATAGGGGTGCATCCTCCAGCGAGCAGCGTTTAATAGCAGCTTTTTCTATTATACCATTATTATAGCGGATAAATCCAAGCTCTTCCATAATTTTTACAGCTTGTTCACTTATTTGTTCCGCATGAGCAGACAAAAGCTCTTTGATGCTCACAGTTGTCCGCATTTTAAGTGCATTCATCACCAGCTTATAGGCCTGCATCATCGCATCCCTGTCCGGATGCGTCAAAGCCAGTCGCTGCAAGCGCTCCTGCAAATCCGGCTGATTAAAGAGCAGCGTTACATGTTTTGCTCCCTGCTGCCGCAATCTGCGCATAATATCCGCCAGCGGATAAGCAGGCAAATCCAACAGCACTATTTCTTCGGCCTGCTGCAGCCTTTCCTTGCTCATCCCGGCAGCCTCCTCATAAGAAGCCAGCTCAAGATAATCCCCCGCAGTCTGCAGCACCTCGTCGGGCAGCGACTGCTTATCTTCGGTATAAGCAAGCACCTTGTTATGCACCTTGGCCAAGCCCAGCAGCAGACGCCATTTATCATCGGCAGCCTGACGCATATCCCCCAGCGTCACCTGCTGATGAATGCTTACGGCCTGCAGCTGCACGCTCGTTTCGTTATTCCAGACATTTATTTTCGGCTGAAAGGCAACATCAGCCACCATATTTTCAAACATATACGGCAGTAAATCCGCATTGTTCCACATCAGGCCGCGATAGGAATTATAGCCCTTATCCAGCACAAACTGCAAATGATTGCGCTCCTTGCCCATAGCGCGCTGATTGTGCAGCAGCGCCTGACGGAAGGCAAATACAGGTGCCTGGTTTTCGCAGCCGCAGGGCTCCAGCAGTGCCAGCTGCTCCAAATCCCTGATACTGATTTCACTGCTGCCGCTCAAAACACAGTCAATCGCCTGATGCGGCAGATAATCCTCCGGACGCAGCTTTTGCGCAACGTATTCGCGGAAGCGACGCGTAAATTCCGGCAACAGCTCTGCCGGCAGCGTGAGGCCCGCAGCCTGATGGTGACCGCCGTACTGCGTCAGCAAATCACGTTCGGCATCTATTGCTTCGTAAAGATTGAGCGCCGGAATACTGCGGCAGCTGCCCTTGGCAACGCCGTTGTTCAGGCTTATCAGAATCGTCGGCAGGTGGTACTTGTCTACCAGGCGCGATGCTACGATACCGATAACGCCCTGATGCCAGCCATCGGAAGCAAGCACGATTGCCGTATCTATATGCTTTTCCTGCGCCAGCTGTGCTTCCGCCTCTTCCATAATCTGACGGCTGATTTCCTGCCGCAGCGTATTTTCACGATTAAGCTCGGCGGCAATCCTCTCCGCCTTAACGCTATCGTCGGTTACCAAAAGCTCCACCGCCAGCTGCGCATGCTCCAGCCTGCCCACAGCGTTCAGGCGCGGTGCCAGACCAAAGCCGATGTTATCGGAAGCAATGCCCGTTTCCGGACAGCCGCTGGCCTTAATCAAAGCACGCAATCCCACCAGCTTCGTTGTTTCCATAGCCTTCAGGCCACGGCGCACCAGCTCGCGGTTTTCGCCGACCAGCGGCACAATATCCGCCACCGTTCCCAGCGCCGCCAGCTCCGTCAGCCCCTGCCACTCCGGCAGCCTGCCCGGCTCGCGCTGCTCCAGCGCCTGACACAGCTTGAAGGCAATGCCTACACCGCTCAAATCCTTAAACGGATAGCCGCAGTCACGCTGCTTGGCGTTGATGATTGCGTAAGCAGGAGGCAGAACCTCCGGCACCGTATGGTGGTCCGTAATAATAATATCCAAAGACTTCGGCGCATTGGCTACCTCGTGCAGGCCGCTGATGCCGCAGTCCACAGTAATCACCAGCGTTGTACCCTTTTCCGCAATGTTTTTCAACGCTTCGTCATTCAGGCCGTAGCCCTCGCTTTTGCGTTGCGGAATGTAGGTGGCAACCCTGCCGCCGCGCTGCTTCAGATACAGGTACAGCAAGGAGGAGGCACTGATTCCGTCCACATCATAGTCGCCGTAAACCATAATCTGCTCGCCTGTCGCCAAGGCCCGCTCAATACGCTCAACCGAGCGCTGCATATCCTTCAGCAAAAAAGGATCATGAAAGGGAGCAGCGCTGCCGTAGAGAAAATCACGCATCGAAGCTGCATCATGCAGACCGCGCTCCAATAAAATACCGGTGACCATCGGCGAAATATTCAGCTCCTCCGCCAAATAGTCTGCCATCTGACTGTTATATTCTTTTATATCCCAAATTCGTTCCTTGTGCATCATTGGCGGCTACCGCTCTCGCCAGCAGTCTTGTCTGCTGCAGCCGGCTCTGCCTGCTTGGCAGCATCTGCCTGTGCCGCCTCGTTGTGCAACAGCTGGGTGTGCTGCAGCATGGCAACGCGCTCCTGCAGGCGTTTGTTTTCTGCCTGCAGCTGCTGCATTTCCTCACGCATTTTTTTATCCTTCAGATAATGCTTGGCCTTCATTGTCAGCAAGAAGCAGGTGGCAACCAGCACGCCCATTAAAAACGCACCGAGTATTACCAGCACCAGTGAAGCGCTGAAGCTCCAGAAAACAAAGTTCAAGGACACTGCTACCGCATTCTGCACGGCAAACAATGCTACTATCATACAAATAATTATAACTAAGATTAAAAACGGCATTCAGCTCAACTCCTTTAGTATAAATTTTAATATATTATAACTGTTATAATTCTGCCAGCACACAAAAAAATCCTGCTTATGAAGCAGGATTTTTAGTGTATACATGCTCATTTAAGGCCTGATTTTATTTAGTCCGCAAAGACTGACGGCAGACTGTTATTTTTCCTTCAGCTTCTCCAAGATAAAGGCTGTCACACGGCTCTGCTTGTCAATCTCCAGCGCAAAACGCAACGGCTGCTCCTTGTCGTCCTGCCAAAAATATTCGTAGGTAGTATTATCAGCAGCATAAACAACCGCATCAGGCAGGCCGTACTGTCCTACAGCTCTGCCGGCACTGTCCCCGATGCTTACGCCGCGCATCGTAATATACTTGGGATCAACAACACGGATTGCCTCTACTGCCTGTTTTTTGCGGGCAACACTGATTACGGCGCCCTCAAATGTATAGTTTATCTGCTTACGCTTTTTATCTATTTTCTCCTGCTTGACGGCACCCAGGCGCTCCTCGGCCTTCTGCTCGTCAAACTTCTGTCCGAGTGCGGCATAGCCAAGAGCAAAATCCTCCTGCGTCAGCTCGTCCCTGCTTCCGGCAACGGTATATGGCGCGTAGATAAAGCCGTCCACACCATCCGATTCGGCCTCCAGCCAGTCACCGCTTTGGCGGATAACACGCAGCAGTGAATGATGCGGCAGTATCTTCAAAACATTGCCGTCCTCGGCGGCACTGCGGAAATTAATATCATCCTCTTCCAGAACCACAAAGCTGCCCTTGTCATATCCCTTGATTTTTTCACCCGTATAAAACGCTTCCTGCTTCTCGGCAGCAGCACACAGCTGCATTCCCACTGCCAATAAAAGTGTCAGACCAATTGTTTTGAGCAATCTCATTGCCACTGCATCTCCTAACTAAATTCCGTAAGCGGCATGTGCCAGCTCCTGCACAGCCTTAACAGTATATTGCGAAGTACTGTATAAATAATTGTCATGCAGGCTTTGTACGCGGCCGTTCTTTACAGCCTTAATGCTTTTATAGGCCGGATTTTGTAAAATGCGCTGACGGAATTGCTCCGGGTCGCCTTTTTTACTGTAATCCCAGCTCGGAGTAATAATCAGCTCCGGATTAAGCTCCAGCATTTTTTCCTCCGACAGGTTCCCCTGATACGGAATATCCATGCCGTCCAGCGCATTATGTACGCCTGCATAATAGCACAGGCCGCTGAAGGTACCCCTCATGCCCAGCGGTCCGGTAAAGGACAGCGCCAGTACATTAAGCGGCCTATCGCCTGCAGCCTGCAGTGCCTGCTTACGCACAGCCTCCAGCTGTGCTTCCATGTTTTTGGCCATCTCCTCGCCCTTAGCTTCTTCGCCTACGGCAGAGCCGATTTCCTTGATAAACTTGAAGATATCCTGCACATTATTCGGCGTATGGCACACATAAACCTTCAGTCCGGCACTGCGCAGTCCCTGAATCGGCTCCACGGTATAATCCGGGATGATAACCAGATCGGGCTGCATGGCCAGCACGCTTTCCAGATTGCTGCCCTGCGCTCTGCCCTTGACGGATTTGACCTTGTCACCAGCACTGCAGATACCGGGGTCATCAGCCAGCAGCGACAAGGCTGCCAGACGTTTACTATCGACCATATCCAGCAAAATTTCATCGGCAGATACGTTCAGGCTCACAATGCGCTGCGGCTTTTCGCTGAAGCTCAGCTTGGTGCCTGTTGCATCCGTCACCGTGTACAAAACCTTACCGCTGTCGGCGGGATTTTTTTCCTGCGTTCCACAGCCGGCAAGCAGCAGACAAAGCATTGTACAAATTAAAAACAGAATTTTTTTCATAATATACCTCACTCAAAAATAACATTTGTTTCTATCTGTTGCTTATTATACAAAAAAGGCGGAAATTATGCAAATTCACAGGCTGCTTGCAGCTGACTGAGGCACTTAACGCTGTAAAAAAGCACCTGCCATCCCCACATATTCGTGTAATGCCATACAGGTAATGTCAAATGCCTGCAGCTGCGGCACCAGCCAGCGCGGATTAAATTGCCCCTTAGGATTGAGCGTGTAATCACAGGGATAGGCGGCAACCTTAATGCCCTGCTCACCTAAATAACGCTCAAAGAACTGCATGCTGCGAGGCATATGCAGCGCACTTGTCAGCAGCAGCACGTTTTGGTAGCCGCGCTTACGGCAGAGGGCTGCAGTATAGGCAGCATTTTCCTGCGTTGTTCTGGCCTGCGTTTCAACAATAATCTGCTCCTGCGGCAGTCCCAGCTGTAACAGAATCCGCTCGGCGACCAGCGCCTCGCTTGCGCCATCGCTGAACACCTGCCCACCGCTGATGAGCACCGGCAGCGAATGCTGTTTCGCCAGGCGCGCTGCCGTCAGCAGGCGTGCCGCACCGGCGGACATCAGGCCGCCGCGCTCAGTGCCATCCGGTACGGAACCGACGCTGCCACCGCCCAGAACAACAATCACCTGCGCAGAAGCAGGCTGCTGCTGGCTGTAACGGTTCTCCAACGGCTGCCCCAAAAGCTTGGCACCCACTAAGGTGCAGCTAAGATATAACAACAGCGTCAGGCAAGCACTTAAGCGAAAAGCCAACCGTCCGAAGTGCTTGCGCTGCCGCCACAAATAAGCACTCAATATTATTCCGAGTAAAACAAACAAACCCGGAGGCAGCAAAAAGGCTGCGATAAATTTCAAAATATAAATCATTGTGCTTCTCCCTGCTTATGGCTAAAGATTATGTGAAGTGCTGTGCTTGCTATATGCTAAAAAGCGACAGCCATGCTGGTTAACAGCTTATCATTACGCCTTCTATTGTAGCCTTTTTCAGTAGTAAAAACAAGAAAAAATAGCCTGCGGCATTCATTTTTCCGAATGCACACAGGCTATAATTTTTAATTTTAATCTCTGCCGGGTTTCAGCTTACGCAGCATCATCCATAACGGACCTGCGAGGAAGGTGGAGGTATAAGCACCACTGGAGAAGCCTACCAGCATAGCAAAGGAGAAATTGCGGATAGTTTCACCGCCCCAGATGAAGATAGCTACAACAGCAAACAGAGAAGTACCTACAGTATAGATACTGCGTCCCATGGTCTGCCAGATACTGTTGTCTACCATTTCCGTCATGCTTTCGCTACGGCGATGGATTTTCAGGTTTTCACGGATACGGTCGAAGATAACGATGGTACCGTTGACAGAATAACCTACAACCGTCAGCAGTGCTGCAACGAAGGAGGAATCCAGTTCCATATGGAAGAGGGAGAAATAGCTCAGGGTTACCATTACGTCGATAATCAAAGCGATAATCGCTGCCAGAGCAAAGCGGAATTCAAAGCGGATGGTGATATAAGCAATCATCAGGAACCAGGAAAGCACAATCGCCATAACAGCCTGTTGAATCAGCTCGCTGCCGACGGTAGCACCAACGTTTTCAACACGCTGGATAGCAAAGTCACCAACCTTGCTCTTCAGGTCGGTCATTACCTGCTGACGCTGCTCGTCGCTGATAACGCCGGTACGAATCAACACGCCCTTAGAGCTCTTGGCATTGCTGTCGCTGCTTTCCAGCTGGATAATAGCATTGCCCAGATTCTTTTCTTTAAGCACCTCACGTACCTGAGAAACGGTAACAGGATTTTTGAATTCCAAATCCATGATACTGCCGCCGGTAAAGTCAATGCCCAGGTTAAAGCCCTTGAAAAGCATGGAGCCGATACCGATAATCAGGAAGGTGATGGTAATAGCGAAGAAAATTTTATAACGCTTAACGATAGAGAACTTCATTATTTAGCCACCTCCTCTTTTGCTTTCGGTGCTTTTGCACCAAACAGGAAGGGCCTATTGGTGATGTTACTGTAAATCAAAAAGCGCAGCAGGAATTTGGTAACGGTTACTGCGGTAAACATACTCAGCAAGGTACCAAGTGCCAGGGTAACAGCAAAGCCCTTGATAGGACCGGTGCCCAGATAGAACAGTACGGCTGCAGCCATGATAGTAGTAAGGTTGGAGTCAAGGATGGTTACGATAGCACGGCCAAAGCCGGAATCCATCGCACTGCGCAGAGTTTTGCCGCGCTTAACCTCTTCCTTGAAGCGTTCGAAAATCAGTACGTTGGCGTCAACCGCCATGCCGACAGACAGGATAATACCTGCGATACCGGGCAGTGTCAATGTTGCACCCAGATAACGCATTACCAGCAGCAGCAGCATTACGTACAGCAGCAGAGCAATGTCCGCAACTACACCTGCCAGACGGTAGAACAGCAGCATAAATACAAATACGCCGATGATACCGATGCTGAAGGCTTTAACGCTCTTGTCTTTGGAATCCTGACCGAGGGTAGGACCAACGGTACGGTTTTCCATAACTTCGATTTTAACCGGCAGACTGCCGCTGCGCAGCAGAATTGCCAGATGCTCGGCTTCCTCAACGTTACGGGAGCCGGAAATCTGTGCATGACCGCCGGTGATAGCTTCCTGTACTACAGGAGCGGTCAGCACCTGGCCGTCAAGCTCGATAGCAATTTTCTTGCCTACATTGCGGGCAGTAAGGTCAGCAAATTTTTTGCCGCCCTCATCATTAAATTCCAGGCCTACTACAGCCTGATTGCCTTGGGAAACCTGTGCCTTAGCGTCCTTCAGGTCACTGCCTGTGAGAACAACCTTGCCGCTTTCATCCTTGAACTGCAGCATAGCGGTACGGCCCAGCATAGCAATAGCTTTTTCAGGGTCCTTTACGCCCGGCAGCTCAACAATAATACGGTCCTTGCCCTGACGCTGAATAACAGGCTCGGTCAGGCCCAACTCATTTACACGACGCTCAATAACCTTTACACTGCGGTTGACAGCGTCATCGTCAACCTTAAGTTCCGGCGTATCCACAGCCTGTAAAACTACATGAGTACCACCTTGCAGATCCAAGCCCTGTTTAATGGAATTAGCCAGAGGCGAGATGTATACGCAGAAACCGCCGATAATCGCCAAAGCGACAATCAGAAATTTCCCGAATTCATTCCAACGCAAAATAACTTCCTCCTTAAGATTTTTTTGGATTAACTGGATTTAATTTATAAGCTAAGCGGACTGAGAGTGGTAATCCCGCTTTCACTTGCTAAAAGCTGTACAAGCACGTCAAATTCATCCCGCGGCAGACTCGGCTGAATAAAAGCATCGTAAGCGATGCCCATGAGCAATGCGTTTTCCGCCTGCGGCAGAAAACGGTCGTAATAGCCCGCGCCCATCCCCAGTCTGCTGCCGTCGCGGCCGAAGGCCACTCCGGGCACCAGTACAAGGTCAAGCTGCTGCGGCTGCAGCAGCTTCGCCGGTTGGCGGACGCTGCGGATGCCGTAACGGTCAAGCTCAAAATCCAACATGTTTTCCAGCTGTACCGGAGCCATCTCCGTAGCAGATTGCACCAGCGGCACGGCAACAGTCTTGCCGTCGCACAAGGCCTGCTGCAAAACCAGGTCTACAGACAGCTCATTGCCAAAAGCCAAATAGCCCATGATGCAGTTCGCTTTGCGATATGCATCACAGGCCAGTATCTGACGGGCAGTCAGCAGGCTGCCGGAGGCAGCCTGCTCTGCGGTCAATTGCGACCGCAGCCTTTTAAAATACTTGCGCAGCTCAACTTTTTCTTCTGCAATCACCATCAGGCATTTTTAGCGGGGTTTTGGAAGCCGCTGACAGCGTTGCGTGCCATTTCGATTACTACGCCTTCGGCAATCTCTACCTTAACGCGTTTTTCGGAAATAGCAGTAATCTTACCATAGATACCGCCTATGGTAATGATTTCGTCGCCTTCCTTAAGGCTATTTAACAGATCCTGTCTTTTCTGCTGCTCTCTTTTTTGGGGTTTCCACAGCATGAAATAGAATATGCCGCCCATTAAAACAAAGGGCCAGAGAGAATTGAGCAAAGCCATTGTATCTCCACCTTGCATATTGAACACCTCCACATTTTATCACTTCCCGCAAATTCGGACATATTTGCAGGTTCCTCTTGCAAACCTTTTAGTATGCAATAGTTTGGTTTATTTATACCACTTCTATATATTCTCTGCAAATCGGAAAAATCCTTGTTATCAACGATAATTTTCTAAGAATCTTTCGCGGAATTCAGGGAAGCAGTCATTAGCGATAGCCTCACGGATTTCCTTGGCAAAATGCAGCAGGAAATGCAGATTGTGAATAGACAAGAGTCTCAAGCCGAAAATCTCCTCTGCTTTGAACAGATGACGGATATAAGCACGGCTGAAGTTGCGGCAGGCATAGCAGTCGCAGCCTTCCTCAATCGGACGGAAATCCTCTGCGTAGGTTGCGTTGCGTACTACCAGACGGCCGGTATGTGTCATAGCGGTGCCGTTTCTGGCAACACGTGTCGGGAATACACAGTCAAACATATCTACGCCCAGGTTTACAGCCTCTACAATGCAGTCAGCAGTGCCTACGCCCATCAGATAGCGGGCCTTATCCTTCGGCATCAGCTCGGTAGTATGCGAAAGAATATCGTACATCATCGGCTTCGGCTCGCCTACCGCCGATACCGTAGCCGGCGAAATCAAGCTCCGTCAGCTGCTGCACGCTCATGCGGCGCAGCTCAGGATACATACCGCCCTGCACGATACCGAACATGGACTGGTCCTCACGCGTATGCGTTTCCAGACAGCGCTTAGCCCAACGTGTGGTACGCTCGGTAGAACGCTTGGCGTAATCAAAATCTGCGGGATACGGAATGCATTCGTCAAAGGCCATCGCGATATCAGCGCCCAATGCCTCCTGCACCTGAGTAGAAACCTCCGGGGAGAGGAACTGCTTGCTGCCGTCGATATGCGAACGGAACATTACGCCCTCTTCGGTGATTTTGCGCATAGCGCCCAGGCTGAATACCTGAAAGCCGCCGCTGTCGGTAAGCATACCGCGTTTATAATTCATGAACTTGTGCAGACCGCCTGCCTTGCGCACCAGCTCGTGACCGGGACGCAAAAACAGATGATAGGTATTCGACAAAATAACCTGGCTGCCCATATCGTACAGCTCTTCCGGTGCCAGGGTTTTTACCGTTGCCTGTGTGCCGACAGGCATAAACATCGGAGTTTCAAAGGTACCATGCGGTGTATGCAAGCGGCCAAGACGCGCACCGCTGCGCGGACATTCTTTAATTAGTTCGTAGGTTACTGCGTGTTTAGTCATATGCATCTCCTAAAATTATTTATCAGTGCCTTCGGTTTTGCGGCGAAGGCAAAAAATCTTATTTATTGAGCTCTGTAATAAACATGGCATCGCCAAAGGAGAAGAAGCGATATTTTTCTTCAACCGCCTTCTTGTAGGTCTGCAGCATAATCTCACGGGTAGACAGAGTGCTTACCAGCATCAGCAGCGTGCTCTGCGGCAGATGGAAATTGGTTACGAGGTCATCCACCAGACGGAATTTGTAACCGGGGTAGATGAAGATATTCGTCCAGCTGCTGCCGGCGTGCAGCTGACCGTCAGCGCCCGCAGCCTCCAAAGTGCGTACTGCCGTGGTGCCAACCGCAATGATACGGCGTCCTTCGGCCTTCGCCTTGTTTACTGCATCCGCAGCCTCCTGCGATACCGTGTAGAACTCCTTATGCATCTTATGGTCCTCAATCTTCGCCTCACTTACGGGGCGGAAGGTACCAAGACCTACATGCAATGTTACAAAAACCTCTTCACAGCCGATTTCCTTGATTTTCTGCAGCAGCTCTTTGGTAAAGTGCAGGCCTGCAGTCGGAGCGGCAGCACTGCCGCGCTCACGGTTATAAACAGTCTGATAACGCTCCTTGTCCTCCAGCGGTGCCGTGATATACGGCGGCAGAGGAGTTTCACCCAGACGGTCAAGAATTTCTTCGAAGATATCGTCATACTTAAAGCGTACTACGCGTCCGCCGAAGTCGGTGTGCTCGATAACCTCGCAGCTTAATTCATCGCTGAAGTTAATCTTGGCACCAACCTGCAGCTTTTTGCCGGGGCGTACCAGAACCTCCCAGTCGGTTGCATCTCTACGGGTCAGCAGGAATACCTCGACATGGGCGCCGGTATCCTTCGTGCCGTGCAGACGCGCGGGAATAACGCGGGTATCATTAAACACCAGCACATCGCCGGGCTTAAGATAATTTACCAAATCATAAAAATGCTTATGCTCAATTTCACCGGTCTTTTTGTCAACAACCAGCAGGCGCGAATGGTCGCGCGGCTCCATAGGATGCTGAGCAATAAGCTCCTGTGGCAAATCATAATCAAAATCAGTTACTAACATGCAAAATTCTCTCTTTTCTTATATATTACAGGACGCATAGCTTCCTGCTAACGGACAAGCTGAATTCCGGGATAATAATGTGCCAGAATCGTTTTATAGGTTGCTTTGGCATCGGCGTTAGCCATACCGCGCGCACCCCAGGCACTCAAACCGAGGCCGGATCCTTTGCCCTTGCCGCGGAAAATAATTTTTTCTTCCTTGCCGCCGCCCAGCAAATGGTAGCTGCGGACTAAATTTTTCCAGACGGGCTTTTTCGACTCATTGACCTTGATGCCTATATCCTTGCTGCCTATTTCCATACCGTAATGATCTTCGATAGGCACCTTGAGCGTTTCCGGCACCGGCGTACCGGTTTCGATATCAAATAAGGTGCTGTTCAAGCCTAACAGGTCCTGCAGCTCACTGCCGCTGATTTTGGCAGCGCCGGCCTCACCCGAAAGGATAATATATTTTACCCGTCCCGTGGGCGTTCTGTCAACACCTGCGTCATCAAGCGGTGACAGGCGTATACTCGTCAGCTTGCCAGTGGTATAACCGCGCTGCGCTGCCAGGCTTTCCAAAAGCGCCGGAGAAATACGGCTTTCCCAGGTATATTCCGGGCTGTCGCTGTCGTAATCCTCTACCGACTGCAGATAGCTTACGGCAGTACCGCGCAGATTCAGCGCGCTTTCGGTTCTGCCGCCGCTGCTTGAAGTAGTGACAGCTTCAATCGCCCGACCGTAAACATCAACCAGATACTGTCCTTTCGTCGCCTGAATCAGCTTCGTCACAGCATCCTTTTCAATACGCTTGCCTGTACCTCCGTAAGGCAGCTCCCTGTCGGTCGCAAGTAAAGCATAGGCCTTATCGCTGTGCTGCATTTTATATAAAGCGTAGCTGCGGGCAGCAACCGCCTGCGCCTTGATAACCTCATCAGGCCATACGGACATCGTTTTGGCCGGCAGCACGCTCGCCAGATAATCCTCCAGCAGCAGTCTGTTGACTACTAAAAGCTTATCGCCCTGCTCGGCCTGCAGTTGAAAATCCCCTTTATAACTGCGTTTATTGATTTGCGGTGACTTTTTGCCTGCCGCCGCAGCAACAACAGCTTCATTACCAAATTCATTTTTATCATCAAAGAAAAGCTTTCCCTGCTGCGCATGGATGAAATATTTTCCCTTGGGCATCGTTGTCGTTTTGCCCGATGAATCACGCACTGTGAATTCATCCTCACAGCTCAGCTCTGCCGTTGCCTGCCCCACCACAATTCCTATACGGATTTGCTCGGCGGCTGCCGCAGCAGAGGCAAATATAAAAGTAAATAACAGTACAGACAGTATCAGTAATTTTCTAAGCATATACTTTTCCTCGATTTTCGCACAACCCTTCCGTCTGCTCGCTTCGCTCGCAGCCACCTCCCCTTTCAGGGGAGATATCATGGGCTATCATAAAAGATTCCAGTTGTCAATTACTTCGGACTTCTATATGCTCCCTGCAAGGGAGCTGTCAAAATCACTGACGTGATTTTGACTGAGGGTTGTTTTACCCTAATTATCTGTTCACCATTTTAATATTTTTGCTTACAACCACAAATTTATCCTGCGTTGCTTCGGCCTTAGGCTTTTTGCGGATTTCGTAGCGGTCACGCTCGCTGAAGACACAGCCGCAGTACTGCTGGCGATACAGCCCCAGCTCCAGGCTGATATCCACACCGCGCTGATAGCCGACGCGGAAGTCTTCATAATAGAACGGAATACCGAACTCCGCCGCTGCTGCCTCCGCCTCCTTTTTTATCAGCTCATGGCGCTGATAGGGGCTGACGAGCAACGTAGTCGAAAAAGCATCGTAGCCGTTTTCTTTGGCAAACTGCGCTGCATAGCGCAGGCGCATACGGTAGCAGAAGGCACAGCGCACGGTAGGCTCTGCCAGCATACCGCGGATGCATTCCTCTATCGGATAGCTTTTGTCGATAATAAGATTGTAGCGCTTTTTCTCACAAAACTCCCGCAGGGTGCTCAGCCTGTGCTTGAACTCCTTATACGGATGAATGTTAGGATTAAAAAACAAAATATCAAACTCAGTTCCAGCCGACGTCAGCTGCTCCGTAGGGTAGCAGGCACAGGGACCGCAGCAGGCGTGTAATAATAATTTCATTTTTCCTCCTGAGCAGCTAAGCTGCTTTACTGATTTTCGGGAAATGGCATTCCCAGATATCTATAGGTTTCGCGGGTCGCCATACGTCCGCGCGAGGTGCGGTTCAGCATTCCCTGCTGCATCAGATACGGCTCGATTACATCCTCAATGGTTGAGGACTCCTCACTCACGGCTGCAGCAATCGTTTCAATGCCGACAGGACCGCCGCCAAAGGTCTTGACAATGGTCGTCAAAATTTTGCGGTCGTTACGGTCGAAGCCGTAGCGGTCAACCTCCAGCTTGGCCAGCGCTTCGTCTGCCAGCTGACGGTCGATAACCTCCACGCCCAGCACCTGAGCAAAATCACGCACACGCTTCAGCAGACGGTTCGCAATACGCGGCGTGCCTCTGCTGCGGCGGGCAATTTCCATAGCGCCTTCCTTATCGATTTTTACATTCAGGATTTCCGCTGCACGCGTAATAATAAACTGCAGCTCCTCCGGCTTGTAAAATTCCAGGCAGCACTGCACGCCGAAGCGGTCACGCAAAGGCGCCGCTATCGCTCCCAGACGCGTGGTAGCGCCGATAAGTGTAAAATGCGGCAGATCCAGACGCACACTGCGCGCCGCAGGACCTTTGCCGATAATAATATCTAACGCAAAATCCTCCATAGCGGAATAAAGGATTTCCTCTACAGTCTTGGACAAGCGATGGATTTCGTCAATAAAAAGTACATCATTGTCGCCAAGGTTGGTCAGAATTGCTGCCAAATCTCCCTGACGTTCAATCGCCGGTCCGCTGGTAACGCGGATGTTGACATTAAGCTCATTGGCAATAATGTTGGCCAGCGTAGTTTTGCCCAGACCAGGAGGTCCGAACAGCAGCACATGGTCCAGTGCTTCGTGGCGGGCAGCGGCAGCCTTAATGAAAATAGACAGATTATCCTTGACCTGCGTCTGACCTATATATTCATTTAACAGACGCGGACGCAGGCTGTACTGCCAGCCATCTGCTTCCTGTTCCGCCCCGGCAATAATTCTATCATCAAATTCCATAAGTTCCTCCTAGTAAGCCTTTTGCAGCCTAATGCTGCAGGCTCAAATACCGCCAAACGATTTGTCCGCGAAAAATCACTTCATCATCAGCCTTAAGGCCTGCTTCAGAATTTCCTCGCTCGTCTTGCTCTCTGCGCCTTCGATTTTCTTGATTACAGGCATAATCTCGCTATTGCTGTAGCCCAAGGAAGCAAGTGCTTCGATAGCCTCCGCTACGGCACCGCTGCCTCCGGCAGCTACTGCTTCACCAAAGCTGTCGCTGCTTTCGGCGGCCACGGGTCCGAGCTTGTCCTTAAGCTCCAGCAGCAGGCGCTCCGCCGTCTTTTTGCCGATACCGGGCAGCTTAGTGAGCACCTTGATATCACGGCTCTGCACCGCCAGATAAAAAGCATCAGGCTTGACTGCGGATAAAATACCCAAGGCCATCTTGGGACCTACGCCGCTGATGGTCAGCAGCAGCTCGAAGAGATCATAATATTCCCGGCTCAAAAAGCCGTAAAGCACAATAGCGTCCTCACGCACCGCGGTGTGAATGTGCAGGCGCACTGCTGCACCCTGAGTCAGCTGGGCCAGCTGTGCTGCCGGCATGAAAACACGGTAGCCTACGCCGCCTGCAGTTTCGATTATGCAGTTATCTATACCAAGGCTTTCAACAGAGCCCTTCAATGAACCTATCATTTATCTGCCCTCCTGCCATCTGCGCGTAGACGCAGTATTGATCCCGCAGATGGCCGCTGCCAGTGCATCGGCCGTATCATCCGGCTTAATTTTTTTGCGGATATTAAGCAGATGCATCACCATATAGATAACCTGATCCTTCGTTGCACTGCCTGTGCCTACTACCGACAGCTTAATCTGCATCGGTGTAAATTCCATCACCGGCAGTCCCTTGTTGGCCGCAGCCAAAAGCACAACACCGCGCGCCTGGCCTACAGGAATCGCAGTAGTCACGTTGCGGTTAAAAAACAGCTTTTCGATACTCAGCAGATCCGGCTTGAAGTGGTCAATGATATCCGAAATATCATCATAAATCTTCTTCAGCCTCAGCTCCGGCAGCATATCCTTATCCGTCAGCACCGAGCCGTAAAAAACGGGGCGCAGACGGTTGCCTGTCATATCTACCAGGCCATAACCGCAGATGGCGGTACCGGGGTCAATTCCTAAAACCAGCATAAAAAACCTCTCAAAAAACAGAAAGCAGACATCAACTGCCTGCTTTCCTTTCTGCAACTATGCTTCGCGCACATTGCAGTTACTTCGTAATAATAATATTATTCCTCGTCGTCTTCCGGCAAGTCAGCGTTGGTGTAAACGTCTTGTACATCATCGCAATCATCCAATGCGTCCAGCATCTTCTGAACCTTTTCAGCGTCCTCACCGGACAGCTCAGCCATAGTATCGGGAACCATGGTGATTTCGGACATTGCAACTTCAATATTGTTATCAGCCAAAGCTTTTTCTACATCGTCATAAGCAGCCGGATCGGTGATAATTTCGAAGCCGTCTTCGCTGCTCTTGATATCCTCAGCACCTGCATCCAGAGCAATCATCATCAGATCATCCTCGCTCACACCGGTTTCGGCGCTTACTGCGAAGATACCTTTTTGTTTGAACATGTAGCTTACGCAGCCGCTGGCACCCAGGTTGCCGCCGTGCTTGGAAAATACGTGACGTACATCTGCAGCGGTACGGTTACGGTTATCGGTCAGGCAGCTGACCATCATAGCAACGCCTGCAGGACCATAGCCTTCATAGGTAATCTCTTCGAAGCTTTGGCCTTCCAGAGCACCTGCACCTTTTTGGATTGCACGTTGAATATTGTCTTTAGGGATATTGTTAGCCTTAGCTTTGGACAGAGCCAGCTTCAGCTTCATGTTACCGGTAGGATCTGCACCGCCCATACGAACGGCAATAGTGATTTCACGGCTGATTTTAGTAGTGATTTTGCCGCGCAGAGCGTCAGCCTTGCCTTTTTTATGTTTAATGTTCGCCCATTTAGAATGTCCTGACATTGTAAATTCCTCCAAACTTTCTCTTTGCCATATTTATTTAAGCATTTACCATAATATTTTACCACGCCGGCTGTGTTTTTTCAACAGCAAACGCCGGCAGATAGCTTTATTTTGCAAAAACATCCTTAATACTGTCATAATGCAAAAAGATTCCTGCGCGCGCCAGCTCCTGAATTTCCTCCAAGGTCGCCAGCTTGTATTCCAGTGCCTCATTAGGGCGGATTTTTACCTGCTCCGGTGCAAAGGGCAGCGTAAAAAGATAGCAGTCAACAAAATAATTATCACCCTCGCCCGGATTTTCACGATGATAGGTCAGCACCGGTCCGCCTGCGCAGGCCGAAACATCAAGACCTGTTTCCTCCCACACCTCGCGGTTCACAGCCTCGCGTGAGCTTTCACCCGCCTGCACCGCACCGCCGGGAACCTCCCACCAGCCGGCAGCCCAGGCCTTCGTCAGCACGCGTCTGGTAATCAGAAAGCGTCCGTCTGTGTTGCGCACAACGCCAAGCACCGTCAGATGATATTCCCCGTCCTGCAGTATCCAGTCATTTTTCTTCATTGTCCGTCCGGTAAGACGGCGTTCACTGTCATAAATATCCCATTGCTCCATGATAAATTCCCCCTCTTAAAGCAAGCGCGGCAAATATTTGAAAATCAGCCAAAAGCCACAGGTCATGGCGAAGGCAATACTGCCGCTGTCATAATCTATATAACCGAGATACAGACTGTTTAAGCCCGTAACAAAAATCATATTCAGCCACATAAAGCCGTAGGCCCATAATAATATCTGTACCCACAGCGGCGGCTTTTTATAGGGATGAGGCTTATTATTCTTTGTCATGCTTATCTTCCTCATCTAACATCTGTACAGCCTCCAGCTGCTTCTGCAAACGTGCTGTATAGCGCTTGGTGGTATGCAGGGCGTTTTGCCCCTCCTCCAGCTTTTTGGCTGTTTTATCAAGAGCTGTTTCCAAGCCGGCAAGCTCCTGCTTAACCTTGTTCAGCAGCTGCCAGACTTCGGTAGTACGCTGCTGCACCGCCAACGTGCGGAAGCCCAGCTGCAGGCTGTTCACCAACGCCGCCAGCGTCGTCGGCCCCGCTACGCACACTCTGAACTTCAGCTGCAGCTCCTCGGCCAGTCCCGGCAGAGCCAGCGCCTCCGCAAACAGTCCCTCGCTCGGCAGATACATAACGGCAAAATCCGTCGAATACGGCGGGCAGATATATTTTTCGCAAATATCCTTCGCTTCGCTCTTTAAACGCCGCTCCAGCTGCTTCGCCGCCGCATCCGCCGCCTGCGTATCACCGGCCTCACGCGCCTGCTGCAGGCGTTGGTAATCCTCCAGCGGAAACTTGGCGTCAATCGGCAGCAGCACCTCCTGCTCCCGCTGCCCCGGCAAACGCAAGGCATATTCCACGCGCAGGCCGCTGTGCGGACGCACCTCAGCATTTTCTACATATCTTGCACGGTCAAGAATATCCTTGAGGATATTGCCAAGCTGCATTTCGCCCCAGGTGCCGCGCACTTTAACGTTCGACAGAACACGCCGCAGCTCGTCCACACCGCAGGAAAGGCTTTGCATCTGTCCCAAGGACTGGTGCACCTCGCCCAGGCACTTGTTGACCTGCGCAAACTTCTGCTCCAGCGATTGATTAAGGCGCTCGTCCACAGTCATGCGGATGCGCTCCAGGTTCTGGTCCGTCATATCCGCCAGACGCGCCACACGCTTGTCAATCTGTTCGCTCAGCCTGTCGCTCGCCGCCTGGTTTTCCAAACGTGCCGCCCGCGCCAGTGTGCTCTGCTCACCGCGCAGGTCATACATGCTTTCCGACAGCCTGCGCTCCAAAAGCTCCAGCCGCTGCGCCGTCATGTCCGCCTTCGGGCGTCCCTGTATCAATAATATTATCACACCTGCCAACAGCAGGGCTATGACAATCATCAAAGCTATAGCTAATGTACTCATTTTTCTATGCTGACCTCCGTTATTTTTTTATTATAGCAGAAAACCAGTACATAGCCAACATATTAGCGAACAAAATTTTCATATTTAACAAGATATTTTCATAATATCACTTTTTTAACAAAATCAGCTTACATCTGCGCCCAAATCGTGTATAATATATTCATACATTATTTATTCCAACGAGGTATTACGTTATATGATAGATGAAAGTCCTAATCTCAATTCTGCTGATAAAATTCTTGAAGCCGCAACCAAGCTGTTTGCCATGGACAGCTTCGCTGCCGTGTCCATCAAGCAGATTTCTGTTGCCAGCGGCGTCAACAGCGCGTTGATTTCCTATTATTTCGGCGGCAAAAAGAATTTATATCAGGAGGTTTTATATACCGAGGCAGAAAAATTTCTGAAGCTGCAGGACAAAATCCGTCAGCAGCCAGGTTCACCGCTTACCAAGCTGCGTACCTATGTAGACGGCATTGCCGAAATGCAGCAGCAGAACCCCTATAACATTCATCTGATTTACCGCGAGCTACTGACTCCGCAGCCCATGTTTGAAAACTACGTGCGCAGCAAGCTGTACCGCATCCATCAGTTCATGACAGAGCTTGTCGAGGAAGCGATTGCCTGCGGCGAAATTGTTGCGGATATCAAAGCAACCCATGTTGCCTTTACTCTCGAAGGTATTATCATGTTCTTCTTCTTGATGCATAGCCATATCTGCGAGCTGGGCAATTTCCAAAACGGTACCGAGCTGGATTACCTGCTGCAGGCGCTCAACACCTACCTTGCATCACTTAGTAAAAAATAAATATATTCCTTAAATAAAGCTGCTTCAAAGCAGCTTTATTTTTGTTTACAACTTTGTTGCTTGACGCTCTCTGCATTACAACCTATAATTTAATTGAACGATTAAAAATTTTACAACAATAAAATTTTTCTGCAAGGGAGCTGTTAAATTATGCAGTCTATTATGGAAAAACTTCCCAAACTTCCTGATAAAAAGAAACTTGTTGCCGGTGCTGCCGTTGTCGTACTGGCAGCCGCAGGCTGGCAGCTTTACAGCAGTATTACGCATAAGCCGCAGGAGGCAAATTACATCCCCATCGTCCAGACACTGACAGTTGGCGAAAGCATTGTCGATTCCTCCACCGTCTATCCTGGCGAGGTACGCGGCCGTTACGAAAGCCAGCTGGCCTTCCAGACTGCCGGCAGAATCGCTTCCCGTCTTGTCAACGTAGGCGACCGGGTACACGCCGGCCAGATTCTGATGACCATTGACCCGAAGGATGTAAACCAAAGCGTAGAAGCCGCTAATGCACAGCTGGCATCCGCAGTTGCCAACCAAAAGCTGGCAGCTGACAATGCGGCGCGCTTTAACAAGCTGTATGCCGGCGGTGCTGTAAGCGAAGCAACGCGCGACCAGTACAACACCCAGCTGGAGGCAGCCAATGCTGCGCTGCGCCAGGCACAGGCCAACGCCAACGCCAGCGGCAACCAGCTGAGCTACACGCAGCTGACGAGTGATGCCGACGGCGTTGTGGCAGCCATCACCGGCGAAACAGGTCAGGTAACGGCAGCAGGTACGCCGATGGTCACCATCGTGCGCAGCGGTGAGCGTGAAATCCAGATAAACGTGCCGGAAAACGTCAAGCTGAGCATCGGCCAGCAGGCAGATATCAGCTTCTGGGCGCTTCCCGATGTTACGGCGAAGGGCACTGTCCGCGAAATATCGCCTATTGCCGACAGCATTACACGTACCTATAAGGTGCGCGTTGCTGTGCCGCAGCTGTCTGCAGAAGCGAAGCTCGGCATGACTGCCAAGGTCAGCTTTAAGGAAGCTGTTGCGTCCGAGGACGAGCTGGTTATCCCGGCAACAGCACTGTATCAGGTAAATGGCAAGACTCAGGTCTGGCTGGTGCGCAATAACCGCGCTGTGCTGCAGGACGTTAAGGTTGCCGGCTATGTAGGCAACAATGTGCGTCTGGCAGGCGGGTTAAACAAGGGTGATATTCTGATAACCGCCGGCCTCAGCAAGCTTGTCGATAACCAACAGGTGCGTCTGACCAAAGGCGGTGATATATGATGTCAAACAACGAAAAACATCATGCCAACTGGGCAGAATGGGCTATTAACCATCGCCAGTTAGTTTACTTCTTCGCTGTGCTTGTGCTGATTATGGGTATGTTTTCCTTTAAATCGCTCGGCCGCAGCGAGGACCCCAGCTTTGCCGTCAAGCAGATGGTAGTATCCGCAGCCTGGCCCGGCGCCAGCGCCAAGGATGTCGAGATGCATCTGACCAATACGTTGGAAAAGCAGATTCAAAGTCTGCCGCAGGTTAAGAAAATCACCAGCTATTCGCGTCCCGGCGTCTGCGTTATTACGGTAGCGCTCAAGGATGAGGTTGCCGGCAACACGGTACGCCAGCGCTGGCTGGAGCTGCGCAATATCGTCAATGACGGCAAGAAGGACTTGCCGTCGGGTACCGTAGGTCCGTTTTATAACGACCGTTTTGATGATGTTTACGGCAATATCTACGCCATTACCGGTGACGGCTTCACCTATGAGGATATGCGTAAATACGCCGAAAAAATCAAGCTCGACTTCTTCAGCGTGCCTGATGTCAAAAAGGTTGAGCTGGTGGGCGTGCAGCCGGAGAAAATCTTCGTGCAGATGCAAACCGCCAAGCTGGCACAGCTGGGACTGGATATCAACAGTATTGCCAACACCATCAAAGCACAGACCTCAGTCAATGCCAGCGGTATGATTGAGGCCGATACAGCCAACTCCTACCTGCGCATTACCGGCAGTCCCGACAGCGTAGAAAATATTGCTGCCATCCCCATCAATGCCAACGGACGTGTCTTCCGCTTGGGCGATATCGCAACCATCACCCGCGGTTATGCAGACCCGCCGGAAACAATGATGTACTATAACGGCAAGCCCGCAGTCGGCATCGCACTTTCTATGGAGGACGGCGGCGATAACATTAAGCTCGGCGAAAATCTGGCCAAGGAAATCGCCCGCATCCAAAAGGAGCTGCCGCTCGGACTGGAGCTTAATCAGGTTGCCAACCAGCCTGAGGTAGTAAAAAAATCCATCAGCGAATTCTCTGAAAGCCTTTACGAGGCAATTATCATCGTGCTGGTAGTCAGCCTGATGACACTCGGACGCCGCAGCGGTTACGTAATTTCCTGCTGCATCCCGCTGATTTTGTTAGGCTCCTTCTGCGCCATGTTCGCTTTGGGCATCGATTTGCATAAGGTATCCCTGGGCGCACTGGTTGTTTCCCTTGGTATGCTCGTCGATGACGCCATCGTCGTCGTCGAGCTGATGGAGGTAAAAATGTCCGAAGGCATGCCGCGCAAGGAAGCAGCCTCCTACGCTTTCAAAACCTGCGCCTGGCCGCTTTTGACCGGCACCACCATCACCTGCCTCGGCTTCATGCCTATTGCCTTCTCCAAGGCCAGCGCTTCGGAATTTGCCTACAGCCTTTTCCCGGTTATGACTGTAACACTGATGCTGTCCTGGCTTGTTTCCGCAACCTTGGCACCGGTATTAGGCTATGAATGGATACGTCCTACCGTTATCAAGCAGGAATCTTATGATAACAGCTTCTACCGCGCCTTCCGCAAGCTGCTGCACTGGGCATTGGGACACCGCATTACAGTTATCGGTATTACTCTGGCGATGCTGGGCCTTTCCATGTTCATGCTGCGCTTCGTAAGTCAGGAATTCTTCCCTGCCTCCGTACGTCCGGAGCTTTTAGTAGAGCTTAATATGCCTGAGGGCAGTTCGATTAAAACTACAGATGCCGCAGCACGCAAACTGACGAATCTGATTAAGGATGATAAAGAATTAGACCACGTTTCCACCTACGTAGGCGAAAGCGCACCGCGCTTTGTGCTGGTAATCGACCCGGTACAGCCGCGTGATAACTACGCACAGCTCGTAGTTGTAGCCAAAAGCGTGGAGGACCGCAAAAAGCTGGAGAAGCGCATCAGCGAGCTTGCTGCCGAGCATTTGCCAGAGGCTATCGTCTACTCCCGCTCGATTCCGCTTGGTCCCCCTGCTCCCTATCCTGTTATGATCCGCGTCAGTGGCAACAGCGATGCGCAGGTTAAGGAATATGCGCAGAAGGTGCGCAAGGTGATGGCCGCTAATCCCTATGTCAACATGACACGTCTTGACTGGTTGGAGCAGACCAACGCCGTTAAGCTGAAGATCGACAATGACAAGCTGCTGCAAATGGGGCTCACACGTCAGACTGTGGCCAACGCTCTGCAGGCCCAGGTATCAGGTTATACCGTGGCAACCTATCTGGAGGGCGACCAGCAGATTGGTATCGTTTTCCGCCTGCAGCCTGACCAGCGTGCAGATATTTCGCAGCTGGAAACTATTTCCATTCCTACGAGCAATGGCGCTGTGCCGCTGTCACAAATTGCGCATCTTGACTACACCAGCGAGGATAATATCATCTGGCGCCGCAACCTGCGTCCTACGATTACCGTCAACGGCGGTATTGTTGACGGCGTTACCGGCAACGATGTTACCAAGCAGGTGTATAAGGAGCTGGAGCCGTTGCGCAAGGAGCTGCCTGCCGGCATGAGCATTGAGGTCGGCGGTTCGCTGGAGGACAGCAACGATACATTGAATTATCTGATGAAGCCTATACCGCTGATGATGCTGCTGATTGTCGTTCTGATTATGCTGCAGATGCAGGATATCCGCAAGCTGCTGGTTATTATGCTGACGGCGCCCATGGGAATAATCGGCGTTATCTTCGGCCTGCTGCTGTTCAATTCCGCGTTGGGCTTTATGGCGGAGCTGGGTATTCTGGCGCTCACCGGTACGATTATCCGTAACAGTATGGTGCTGGTTGACCAGATTCAGCAGCACCTTGATGCCGGAATGGAGCCTGCCAAGGCGATTACGGAATCGGCGATTGTGCGTTTCCGTCCTATTATGCTGGCGGCCTTCACTACGGTACTGGGATTGATTCCGATGTTCGCCAGCCAGTTCTGGAATGCGATGGCTGTGGCTATTGCCTGCGGCCTGACCGGTGCAACGCTGCTGACGCTGGTGGTGCTGCCGGTACTGTACGCGATTGTGTTTAAGGTTAAAGCAGAATAGAGCTGAGATTGGTTTATAAGAAATTACTAAAACCCATGTCCCGCCGAAATCGGCAAGACATGGGTTTTTTGTCTTCTCAGTGCACACTTTAAGAGCGTGCGCTATTTTTTATTATCTTCTGCAGTACGCCTGCATATGCTCCAGCAGGAAGTCTGCTCCCTTTTCGCCCATAAACGGCAGATGGTTTGCCACAGCGCTGTTCATAAACGGAGCGCTGATAAGCACCTTCGTGTTATCGGCTTCCGCCTGCAGCAGCGCCACATCATCTGCCAAAATAAGCGTATCATACAAACCACGGATTACCTGCAGCCAGTCGCTTTCCTCAGCGTAGGCTTCCACATCTGCCGCCGGCTCGGCAATCGCCTTCAGGCTGTGCGCACACATTTTGTGCAGTACAGTGATGCCGCCCTGCTCCAGAAAGGCACTCACGCCCTGTACCAAATCATAATCGCCCTTAACTACAGCCTTCTTTGGCTTGTTGTTACCCATCATAGTGAAAAGACTGAGTCTAGAAAGGTTCTTTTCCTTTGTTTGCAGGCGTAGCAGTACCATAGAATCCGGCTCCCTGCCTACCGCTTCTCCAACCTGCGCCAAAAAGCTCAACGTACCGTTGTAACCGTAGGGAACAGCGTAAACATACGGCGTGCCGAATTTTTCCTGCAGATATTTGGCAGCTGCAAGACCTTCGTTGCCCAGCACAATATTCACCTGTGCCAGGCCCATATTCTCCAGCTCCTCCACGCTCGTGTCGTAGCAAAGGCAGGCGTTGCAGCTCAGTCCCAACGCTTCATCCAGCAGGCTTTTCACTTCCCAAATATCGCTCGCCATGCGGTAGCGCCACATAGAGGCGCCAATAATATTATACACGCCTTTTTCTGCTGCAACGCCCTTTTTCGGCAGATTGCGCACGAGCAGCTTATATGTTTCTGCCAAGCCGATACTGTAATCACCTCGGAAGCCTCCCTGTTCAAAGGCTACTAGCTTAGCCTTGACCTCATTTTGCATATAGCGGCACACGCCCTTGATGTCAGTTCCGATGACGGCAGTCACGGAAGAGGCTACGACGAAGATAACCTTCGGCGCATAGCTTTTATCCAATTCAACGATGGCATCCTCCAGGCGTGTTACGTCACCCATTACAACATCATCCTCGCTCATATGCGTAGTGAACATGCGGTTTTGAAAGCGCAGGCCCAAGCCGCCGTATAAGCCCATGCTGTAATGCGTAGTACCCGCAGGGCCGTATTCCAGCACGATGGCTCCCTGTACGGCCAAAAGGCTCCAGATAATTCCCATTCTGTCCGACGGTGTCGGTAAAAATCTAACTAAGCTCACAGGCCTGCCTCCTTTCTGAATACTTTGGCATCAGCCACAGCCTGCTGCAAAATTTTCAGCAGGAAGGTGTTGCATTCAAAGCCCAGCATTTTTCCTGCCGGGTCGCTGTGCAGCTGCGCAATTCCCTTGCGGCGCAAACGTTCACCAAATTCATGTCCTATGTAAATCCACGGATGCAGTACATCATAAACATATTGCAGCGGTGCTATATTAGCCGCCTTGCAGACATACGGGTCAGTAGTTGCCAGAATGCCTTTGATATCCTCAAAATGCTCTTGGCGCAGCTTATTGCTCTGAATCAGCTGCGGCACAAGGCCTAAACGGCACAGATAGCTGTTAAGCTCAAAGCAGTCGTACTGCGTATTGCCGAAAATATACGGTACTCCCTGTACAACAGGCAGCGTTTTCTGTTCCAACGCCTTGCATTCGTCGAATTTCGCACTGACCTCCGCAGGCAGCGGCAGCTCCAGATAAGCAAACAGATACCGATAGGCCTGCAGAATCTTTTCCGGTGCGGCAAAGCGGTTGAAGTAAACATAAGGAATGTTATACTGCTCCTGCATAGCCTGCGCCAACGGCAGAGCAATATCATTGACAACAATATTGACCTTTGCTGCCGGAGCATGACGAATATCATCACTTGTGCAGCCGCTGGGCAGCTGTACGCCGATTTTCACGCCGGACTTTTGCAGCAGCGCATAAAGCTCCGTATCTGCAAAATCTCCGAAGCGCTGTCCCAAAACGTTGACACTGCCATCACCTTCCTGCGGCTGCATGATGCTTTGGCAAGCAGTAATGGCGCGTTCGAAGCCGAGGAAATGGTCCTCGCATTTAAAGTGCTCGGTATGCACCGCCATCACCGGAATGCTGTACTGCTTTGTCAGCTCCTCGGCAATCGCATCATAATCATCACCGATGACCTCAATGACGCAGGTAGTCACAAGCATAACGCACTTAGGCCGGTATTCTGCCACAATCTCCTTAAACGCCTTATGCATGCTTTCCGCACTGCCAAAGGTTACATCATGGCTGTTCAATACTACCGAAACGCAACGTCCGTTAATGCCGCCATAGCGGTCGCTGAGAGTCAGGTTTTTAGTATAATAGCTGCATTCATCCGTCCCGACGATAATCAGCAGACAATCCTTAATACCGCCTGCAATCATAGCAGCGCCCATCAGAGGGCAGTGGGTACCGGGAAAAAGCGCTGTTGTCAGCTGCGGAATATCCTTTATTGTCTGCACTCTGCTCAACCGGTTCAGACGTCCTAAAAGCTCGTTGCCGTCCATGCCCACAGCCTGCTGCGGCCCGCTCAGTTTTTCCTGCAGCTTGCGCCTCGCCTTTTCTTGTAAATCCATCTTTTTCTCCTATTCCTCTTCGTCCACGCTGAGCTCCAGAACACGCTCGGCCAACTCATTATATACCTGTACCATTGGGGAATCCTTAACGCATTCGCTGACGGTACCTCCCTGATTTTCGGCAATCTGGATATCGCCGCTGCGCGGAACATACTTCACAACCTCGGTGCCGATTTCCTCCGCAGCCTTTGCTACAAGCTCCTGCTCGTTTTCGATATTCTTGGCGTTAAGTATAATGCCCTTCAGGCGTGCATAACCGCGACGGCCAAAGTTTTTGATTGCCTGGGCAATATTATTCGCCGCATACAAAGCCATCATTTCGCCGGAGGATACGATGAATACCTCGCGTGCGTAGCCGCCGCGAATCGGCATAGCAAAGCCGCCGCAGACTACGTCACCCAATACATCATAGATAACGATGTCAGGCTTATAGGTTTCAAAGGCCTCCAGCTCTGCCAGTTTTTCAAAGGCAGAAATAATACCGCGGCCTGCGCAGCCAATGCCCGGAGTAGGTCCGCCGGCCTCTACGCACAGTACGCCGCCAAAGCCTTCAAAAACAATATCTTCCAGCTTCAAGGACTCTCCCTTTTCCTTTAATTGCTCCAATACTGTCGGAATGCGTTTGCCCTCCATAAGGTTTTTGGTGCTGTCACTCTTCGGGTCACAGCCTACCTGCATAACCTTGTAGCCCTTTAAGGCCAATGCTGCCGATAAATTGGAGGTGGTAGTGGATTTGCCAATACCGCCCTTACCGTAAATTGCAATTTTTCTCATAACCTTCTCCTTTTATGTTTTGTAATAGCCGGGAAATGTTCTGAACATAAACTTTCCCCATACCATATATTTACATATTCTAAAAAACAAGCAGGAACTATTTTTCGTAGTTCACTGCTTGTTTTTTTATTATAGGGTTGTGCGCATAATACGTTTTAATTCTTCCAGATTTTTCATCACATACTGACTGGAGCAATGCATATATTTCATCGGCACAATAACAACCTTGCCGGTTTGCACGGCTGAAACAGTCTGATAGCTGGGATCATTTAAAATTTCTTCCTTGCGTATCTCTGCATTTTTATGTTGTCCGCCAAAGGACCAGTCCAACACTATTATTCTTTGGGGATTCATAGCAATAATCTGTTCCTTGCTAAGATAGGAGGACTGCGGAAAATCGTACTTTGCAGCCAGATTTTCAATATTACATGCTTCGCAGATGCTGGCAGGCATCGAGCCCTTTTGACCGATACCGCCGTTAGGATGAATCAGCAGAACACTTTCGATTTTCTGTCCACCAGCAGAAGCCTTGATATATGCAGCAACCTTTTCTGCCAGGCTGTCGGCAGCAGCCTTAGTATCTGCTACCTCACCCACAATTTTAATATAATCCGGAATTTCCTGTATAGTTTTCGGCTGACGCAACACACAGGTCTTGACGCCCACACTGTCAAGAGTATCTGCCAGCTCATTAGCTCTGCCTTCAGTCAGAATAACAAGATCCGGGTTAAATTTCATAATCTGCTCAGGATTATTTTCGCATACAGGAATACCTTTCAGCTTCTCATAGCAGTTCGACAAATCCTCTTCTCTTGCCCACATATCCGTAGCAATTATCCGTTCTGTCGGTATAAGGTCCGTCAAAATATCTGTAGCGCTGTAATTTAAGCAAACTATTCTTTTAGGTGCTGATGCAAAGGTTATCTTTTTGCCTCTGGCATCAACAACAGTATAACCGCTGCCCTGCTCCTGCGAGGACAAGGACTCCTTGCCACAGCCGGTGACTAACAATAAGGACAATGCCATTATTACCAGAAACAGCTTTTTCATTGTTCACCTTCAAAGCATTTTATTAAAATGTTCTTTCATAAGTAATGAACCAGTCACGGTACGGCAGCAGACAGCCTCTGGAAGCAGCCATCTCTTCGGTTCTGTTCAGAATGTTGTTGACAGCAAATTTCACGCTGTTTTCTTTATCGAACTGATAAGTAGCATTAAAGCTCAGATATTGCTTAATGCCATTGCCGGAATACGGTGCGTAAGACAGATAACGCATAGCAGCATATTGATGTAACAGATTGGTTGCCAGCTTGCCGTTTTTATAGCCTAAAACGCTGTTAATCAGCAGCTTATCATCGCAGTTTCTGAAATCGGCACCCGGTTTATCAATCTGCTTAGGATCGGAATATGCAACAGAGGTCTTGAAGCTCCAGTGGTCGCTCAAAACGCCTTCATAGGAAACCTCTAAGCCGGTGTTTTTGAATTTATTGGCATTGACAACCATGCTGTGGTCATCGTCGATTTTCTGCGTAAAGATTCTGTTGCTGATATCCAGATGGTACAAAGAAACCTTTAAGAATTCACGCGGAGACAACAGCTTCTTCCAGCCGATTTCATAGTTCCAGCCGGTTTCGGGGCCAAGGTTATCATTGAAAATCATAGAATCGCTGTCGGAATATTGGTCACCGATGGTAGGCATACGGAAGGATTTGTTGACGTTCAGGAATACGGTATCCTTATTGTTAAGCTTGTGCAGTAATTGTAAGGACGGCAGGAATTCATTCTTCATATCATCATACATTACTTCACGACCGCCGAAGGATAAGGTAGTTTTGTCGGTCATGTTGTCAACTGCCTGAATATATACAGCCTTTCTGTGACGTTTAATCATATCCAGGTCGAAGGATGTGCCTTTAACGTTACCGTGAGAATCTGCTTCCAAAGCCACTTCCGCACCGGCAGTAATGTTGAACTTGCCGATATCAAAATTATACTTAGCATCTACGCCATAGTTCCAGCTGGTTCTGCGCAGGGATTTTTTAGGCATAAGCTCGTAAGCTGCGTTATAAGCATTGTTTTTGTATTTACGCTTCTGACCGAATACGGTAACATCCAAGCCTTTGTTGTTGTATGCTACATTAAGATCATGGAAAACGATATTGGTTTCGTTGGAGCCTGTCTTTTTGAGGGCAGTAAACTTATCGTAATCGTTCTGGTTATCGGTAAGCATATATCTCATAGATAAATTATCATTTGGCTTATACTTTAACATAGCACTGTGTTTTTCCATCCACATGCCTTTAGAGGTTTTCTTCGCGGTATACCAGTTACGTTCCGCAATTCTGTCATGTGTATATGCCATACCGAATTTATCTTCGCTTACATTCAAGGTAGCCAAACGCTTGCCTCTACTGCCGTAGCCTGCACTTGCGGAAATTTGCGGAGTCTGCTTGGTAACAATATTGATAACACCGGTCAAGGTATCGGTGCCGTAAAGAACTGCGCCGGTACCGCGGATGATTTCGATTCTTTCAACAGCATTAACGGGAATAGCGTCCAGGTTACCGAAGCCCTGCATATTTAAAGGAACACCGTCAACCAGAATAGTCGGGTTACGGCTTGCACCGGTCAAACCTCTCATGCCAAAGGTAGAACCAACACCGGTAGGCTGAGCGGCAATCGCACCCGCAGCATATTCCAATACTTCCTGTACGTTACTGCCGTTGTAGTTTTTAATATCCTCCGCAGTGAAAATTTCAGTAGTAGCAGGAGTATTCAGCTCCTGCTTAATTTTCTCCTGAGAAGCTGTTACGACAATTTCGTCCAAATTATATTGATCCAGCTTTTCTGCTGCAAAGCTTACGCTTTGAGGCAAAATTTCCAAAATCATGAATAAAGCGGCAACTTTTTTTCGGTTCATTTTCAAGATAAAAATACAATACCTCCTAACAACTTCATCAAACACTCATACACTCACCTAATGCTTATACTCTAGCATTATTATGTTGTTTATGTTATGATGATACAGTATACTCTATATAGTAACTATAATGTCAATAGGAGAGATTTTTAAATGATAGATAAGCGCAACTTCTTTTATGCCAGCGATTTGGCGCAATTATATAACATATCCAAGCAGACGCTGATTTTCTACGATAAAAAGGATTTGTTTAAGCCTGATTATGTAGATTCGAATGGTTATCGCATGTATTCGCTAAAACAGTTTTTCATCTTGGGAATAATACTGGATTTAAAAATAATGGGCTTTAACCTTAATGATATAAAAAATTTTCTGGATCATCGCACCCCTGAAGATACGCTTTCTCTGCTCAATAAGCAATTACATAAATTGACAAAGCAAATAGAGCTCACTACAAAATTATGTGATAATATAAAATCCAAAATAAATACTATAAACATCTACAATGATTGCAAACTGAACGAAATTACCTTGTCCTATAGAGAAGAGGAATATTTTTTGGTAAGTGAGCAAATCCCGCTTTCGTTACCGCAAAAGGAACGTTTTTTAGCTGCTGCCACCCTGCTGAATTCGGCTGTCGACCAAAACGGGCTTAAAGAATATAGTATCAGCGGTTTTATTTTTAATGAAACAATTACCGATTTTTCGCCGAAATCCTACAAAGTTTTCTGCAAGACTAATAAAAAAAGGCACAATTACATAAAGCCTTATGGCCTGTATCTGCAAATCTGCGTCAACACCAATTTTGCCGATGCAGTCAATACGGCCAAACCACTTTTAACTAATTTTTGTAAAGCACTGAATTTAAAAACAAATAACATTATTTATATCAAAACATTAAGAAATTACTGGTCAACCGATTCGCATGACAACTTCATTTCTAAAATAGAAGTACCCGTATTATAAGCTGATTATAGTAAGTATAATGTTCGCAGGAAAAGTTCCCTCCCTTGACATTCCCCTGTATTTCAAGTAAACTTAAACCATGTTCTTCCCAAACTGCAGGTAACATTACGCTTCCAGCTACATTACCTACGGACAAGAAAATAAGCAGTATATCCTGCAGCTCCACTTTAGCTGCAGAAGCTTAAGCAAGGCCATTTATCTGGTACATTCTAAGAGTAGTACGAACTGACGATTTTTAATCGTCATGGTACTGCTCTTTTTTGTTTTTGCGCTGCTTATATATTTTTTATTGCATCTGTGTTAAAATGAAAGGAGAGAAACCATGCAAGACCTGCTAACAAAATTTGCCAACCTGACGATTCAAAGTGACTTCATCTTCAAAAAGGTTATGTCGCGCAAGCGCATCTGCAAGCATCTGCTGGAGGAGCTGCTGCAGATAGAAATTGCGGATATCAACTATCTGGAGGCAGAAAAGACGCTTGAGCCTGAGTACACCAGCCGTGGCATCCGCCTGGATATAATCGTAGCGGATGATAAAAACACGCATTATAATCTGGAGATGCAGGTGAAAAACAATAAAAATCCCGATACGGACACCTACGTCCTGCCCAAGCGTTCGCGCTATTATCAGGCGCTGCTTGATATTGATTTGCTGCAGAAGGGACAGCCGTATGACCTGCTGCCACCGCCATTTATCATTTTTATCTGTGTTTTTGATTTCTTTGAACAGTGTAATTATGTCTATACCTTTAAAAAGCGCTGTCTGGAGAATTTGGAGCTAGAGCTTCCCGATGAAGCAACCACCATGATTTTGAACACCAAAGGTACGCATGGCGATATTTCTAAAGACATCAAGAGCTTTTATGATTATGTAAACAACCACATTGTAACTACTGATTTCACCAAGCAGATTGACGATGAAATCAGCTATCTTAAATTAGATACGAAAGTGAGGCGGGAATTTATGCTTATGGAAGCACGTTTGTTAGATGAAAGACGTGAGGGCGAAGCTGTGGGTATTGCCAAAGGCAAGGAAATAGGCATTGCTGAGGGTAAAGAAATAGGCCTTGCTGAGGAAAAACTCGCTACTGCTAAGCGCATGTTGGCTAAGGGATGCTATTCTCTCGAGGTTATCGCTGAGCTTACAAATTTATCTCTCGCTGATGTGGAGAAGCTAACTGAAGAGTCTTAACCACTCTAATACTGATTTCACCAAGCAGATTGACGATGAAATCAGCTATCTGAAACTTGATACGAAAGTGAGGCGAGAATTTATGCTTATGGAAGCACGTTTATTAGATGAAAGACGTGAAGGCAAGGCTGAGGGCATTGCTGAAGGCAAGGAAATCGGACTTGCTGAAGGCGAAGCAAATGCCAACATTGCTACTGCTAAACGTATGCTGGCTAAGGGCTGCTATTCTCTCGAGGTTATCGCTGAGCTTACAAATTTATCTCTCGCTGATGTGGAGAAGCTAACTGAAGAGTCTTAACCACTCTAATACTGATTTCACCAAGCAGATTGACGATGAAATCAGCTATCTGAAACTTGATACGAAAGTGAGGCGAGAATTTATGCTTATGGAAGCACGTTTATTAGATGAGAGGCGTGAAGGTAAAGCTGAGGGCATTGCTGAAGGCAAAGCTATCGGTCTTGCTAAGGGCGAAGCTGAACATAAACTTAAAGTCGCTAAGCTCATGTTGGCTAAAGGTTGCTATTCTCTGCAGGAAATCACGGAACTTTCCGGTTTGTCTCTCGCTGATGTGGAGAAGCTGAAGGAAGAAGCTTAAGTACTTAAAGCAAGCCTAATATCAAAATAAAAAATTAAACACAAATCACTAAAACCCATGTCCCGCCGAAATCGGCAAGACATGGGTTTTCTGTATTCTCAGTGCACACTTTAAGAGCGTGCGCTATTTTTATTTTATTATCTTCTGCAGTACGCCTGCATCTGCAAGCTTCTTATTTACTCCTTCTGATACAAATCATAATAACGCCCTTTGCGCGCCAGCAGCTCCTCATGGCTGGGGGGCTCCGCAACAGCGCCCTCGTCAAGCACCACAATCTTGTCCGCATGACGGATGGTGGAAAGACGGTGCGCAATAATCAGCGTAGTGCGTCCTACCGCCAGCTCGTCGAGCTCCTTTTGTATCTGCTGCTCCGTAATATTGTCGAGCGCACTTGTAGCCTCATCCAGCACTACTACCGGAGGGTTTTTGAGGAAGACACGCGCAATCGCCAAGCGCTGCTTCTGGCCGCCGCTCAGCTTCACGCCACGCTCACCCACCTCGGTATCGTAGCCTGCAGGCAGCTTTTGAATAAACTCATCTGCCGCCGCAGCCTTCGCTGCCGCCTGCACCTCGTCCGCTGTCGCATCCGGTTTAGCATAGGCTATGTTGTAGCGCACGCTGTCGCCAAAGAGAAAAACATCCTGCTGCACCAGTCCGATTTGCCTGCGCAGCGACTCCTGCGTAAATTTACGGATATCGCAGCCATCAAGCAAAATTCTGCCGCTCTGAGGCTCGTAAAAGCGCAGTAAAAGGCTGGCAATCGTTGTTTTGCCTGCTCCCGTAGCGCCTACAAAGGCCACGGTTTCACCTGCTGCCACACTCAGCGAAAGGTTGCGGATAACAGGTCTGCCGTCAGCATAGGCAAAGCTGACGTTATCAAAGGTGATGTTCCCCTTGCAGGGCGGGCAAATTTTAGCATCCGGTGCATCAACAATCTCGGGCTTTTCCTGCAGCAGCTCATAAAAACGCTTGAAGCCTGCCATGCCGCGCTGATATACCTGAATGAAGCCTAAAAGCTGCATCAGCGGCTTCATAAACAGGCCCACGTAGAGGAAGAAGGCCACAAGCTCACCGAAGCTCATCAGTCCCTGATTTATCAGCAGACCGCCCACTACTAATATCGCCACATTGATAAAGTTGCTGAAGAAAATCATACTGCCGACGAAATAAGATGTTATTTTAAATGATTTTTTACATACTGTCAGATAGGCATCCGCCTTTTCCATAAACTGCGCCATATCGCTGCGCTCGCCCGCGAAGGCTTTGATCAGACGCACGCCGTTAATGCTTTCCGCAGCCTTGCCCGTTACCTCGCCCAATGCCACACGATTGGCAAAGAAGGCCTTTTTCATGCGCAGGTTGACGAAAACGGTATGCACTGCTTTCACCAAAAGCAGGAAGGCGATCAGGCTGCCCAGCATGGGATTCATATAGACCAATATTACCATTGTACCTATCATCGTCAGACCACAAACGATGAGATCAATCGGCGCATTGCCTGCGAAGCCGTTAATTTCGCTCAGGTCGCTGGTGAGGCGAGACAGCAGCTGGCCGCTTTTGTTTTTATCGTAAAAGCCGAAGGACAGCTTCTGCAGATGGCGGAACAAATCATGGCGCATATCGCGTTCCATAGAATAGCTCATGGACTGCGCCCAATAGATGATGCTAAAATGCATGCCGAAGTTTACCAGATACATGGCAAGCAGTGCTGCCGACCATTTCAGAAGCAGCGGCAAATTTTTGAGCGGCAGCTGCTGTTCCAGCATCAGCTTCACTACATAGGGAAAGAACAGCTCGAGCAGTGCACGCAGCAGCGAGCCAATCACGAGAAAGAGCAGGATGCCCTTATATGGTTTATAATAGCTGAGAAATGTTTTGAACATAAAGCTTTCCTATCCTCTATTCATATATATTCTAAAGCGCGCACAACAGCTTTTGCCGATGCGCCTGGCCTAAAGCATGATAAACCTTTTTTTATGATGATACAGTCTACACTATATAACAGGCATAAAGTCAATAGGATGTGTTCTTAAATAATATCACAAAGCGAGTCATTTGCCAACTGCTATAATGCAAACGCTTCATTAAAAAACTGCCCTTCTGAAAAATGAAAGGCAGTTTTTTGTGTTATTTTAGCCTTATTCGGCAAGCAGCTTGCCTGCTTCCGCCAGCTTGGCCACGGCTTCGTCATCTGGAGCACCCAGCGCCAATACGCCGTCAGCTACAAGTGTTGCGCCCGCATCCTTAACGCGTGCTTCCCAATCCTGCATATAGGTTCCACCCCAGCCATAGGAGCCGAAGAGCGCTACCTTTTTGCCTGCCAGCTTGCCTTCAAGCTCGGTGAAGAACGGCTCGAATTCGCATTCCTCCAGCACCTCTGCGCCCATTGCCGGGCAGCCCAGTGCCAGAGCGTCATAGCCTGCAGCCTCGTCAGCAGTGATTTCGCTGACATTTTTTACAACTGCTTCTGCGCCTGCAGCGTTGATTGCTTCTGCAATAGCGTCTGCCATCATTTGCGTGTTACCGGTACCGGTCCAAAAAATAACAGGAATTTGTTTCATAGTTAATTGCCTCCTTACAATGTAGCCACTGCTACTTTAAGCGACATACCTGCCGCCAGCTTTTGCAATATAATATCACGAAAATGCTCATAAGCCGCAAAGATACTGCGTGCCTTGGGCACATCGCCATAAACCTTCCAATAGCCGCTGTACTTGCAACCCGTCCCTTTGTTGAGCACAAAGCCCAGGATATCCTCAAGCGGATAGCCGAGAAAGACGCCAATCTCATGCGGAAAGGTCTTTTGCGTACTCAGCCGCTGCTCAAGCCTGTGCAGATAGGCTTCCAAAGACGCTCCGGCCTCATAGCCTGCGGCGATAAGATAGGCCTGATAGCCCGGGTTATGCAGCGCCTGTGCCAGCTGCTCCTCGTTATATACCAAAACGAGCACACGCTTCGTACACGCACACAGCCGACGAAAGACTATGCCCTGCTCTGCAAACTGCGTGTTGTACTGCACCAAAAACGCATCTATTTCTTCGCCATCATCAGGCATCAGCGAGAGCAGATTCGCCGGCTTAATACCTGCCAATACAGGCGCACAGTTATATGCCAGCAGCTCGTCAAACGACGTAAATCCAAACAGCTTCATGGCCTTGCTCCTTTCGGTTAGATATTGCTAACTTTATGCTTATTGTAGCATGTTTTGTTTTAGTTAGCAACAGGTAACGAAAGAAGTTTTTATGAAGACACTTTGAATTTTTCTTGGCACAGCTTATTGCTGATAATAGCCCTGAATTTGCTCCAGCAGGAAGTCTGCACCCTTTTCACCCATAAACGGCAGGTGTGTTGCTACTACACCGTTCATAAACGGCGCGCTGATGAGCACCTTCATGTTGCTTGCATCTGCCTGCGTGAGCGCCACATCATCCGCAAAAAGCAGTGTGTCGTGCAGCTCGCGTACTTCCTGCAGCCATTCGCCCTCCTCGGCGTAGGCTTCTACATCCGCCGCCGGCCCGGTGATGGCCTTCAAACTGTGCGCGCACATTTTGTGCGTCACGCTAATGCCTGCCTGCTCCAAAAAGGCGCTCACGCCCTGCACTAGGTCATAATCACCCTTAACTACGGCCTGCCTGGTCTTGCTGCCGCCCATCATAGCAAACATGCTGAGCATGGACATGCCCTTTTCCTTCATTTTGATGCGCATCAGCACCACGGGCTCAGGAGCCTTACCAACTGCTGCGCCTACCTGCTCCAAAAAGCTTACGGTGCCGCTGTAGCCGTAGGGAACGGCATAAACATATGGCGTACCGAACTTTTCTTCGAGATATTTGGCAGCGGCAAGACCTTCGTTGCCCAGCACAATATTTACCTGTGCCTTGCCCATGGCCTGCAGCTCATCTACGCTCGTGTCGCAGCAAAGGCAGGCGTTGCAGCGCAGGCCCAGTGCTTCACCAAGCAGGCTCTTTACCTCCCAGATGTCGCTTGCCATGCGGTAGCGCCACGCAGAGGCGCCGATGATGTTGTACACGCCCGCCTCCTGCGCTACATCCTTCTGTGGCAGGTTGCGCACGAGCAGTTTGTAGGTTTCGGCCAGGCCGACGCTGTAATCACCGCGGAAGCCGCCCTGCTCGAAGGCCACAAGCTTAGCCTTGACCTCGTTTTGCATATAACGGCACACGCCCTTGATGTCGGTGCCGATGACGGCAGTTACGGAAGAGGCTACGACGAAGATAACCTTCGGCGCATAGCTTTTATCCAGTTCGATAATTGCTTCCTCTAAACGTGTTACATCGCCCATGACAACATCATCTTCGCTCATATGCGTGGTGAAGAGGCGGTTTTGAAAGCGCAGGCCCAAGCCTCCGTATAAGCCCATGCTGTAATGCGTGGTGCCGGCGGGTCCGTATTCCAGCACGATAGCTCCCTGTACGGCCAGAAGGCTCCAGATAATTCCCATTCTATCCGACGGTGTCGGTAAAAATCTTACTAAGCTCACAGGCCGGCCTCCTCTCTGAATTTCTTTGCGTCGGCTACAGCCTTCGCCACTGCCTGCAACATGAAGCTGCTGCATTCAAAGCCCAGCATTTTGCCTGCCGGGTCGCTGTGCAGCAGGGCAATGCCCTTGCGGCGCAGGCGGTCACCGAACTCATGGCCCATATAGAACCACGGATGCAGTACGTCGTAAACATATTGCAGCGGTGCGATATTTGCCGCCTTGCAGATGTACGGGTCGGCTTGCGCCAGAATGCTTTCGATATCCGCAAAATTAGCCTCGCTCAGCTTATTGCTCTGAATCAGCTGCGGCACCAGGCCTAGGCTGCACAGATAGCTGTTGAGCTCGAAGCAGTCATACTGCGTATTGCCGTAGATATAGGGCACGCCCTTGACGTCAGGCAGCACCTTCTGCTCCAATTCCTTGCATTCCTCAAACTTAGCGCCAATCTCCGCAGGCAGCGGCAGCTCCAGATAATTAAACAGATGCTGATAGGTCTGCAGGATTTTTTCCGGCGCTGCGAAGCGGTTGAAGTAAACGTAAGGAATGCCGTACTGCTCCTGCATAGTCTGCGCCAACGGCAGCGCGATATCATGCACGACGATGTTCACCTTCGCTGCGGGAGCACGGCGGATTTCCTCGGCAGTGCAGCCGCTGGGCAGCTGTACGCCCAGTTTGACGCCTGCTGCCGCTAAAAATGCGTGCAGCTCCGTGTCGGCAAAGTTGCCCATGCGCTGGCCTAAAACATTGACGCTGCCGTCGCAGTCCTGCTTTTGCATCATGGCGGCGCAGGCAGTAATGGCGCGCTCCAAGCCGGGGAAATGGTCCTCGCACTTAAAGTGCTCGGTGTGCACCGCCATTACCGGAATGCTGTACTGCTTCGTCAGCTCTGCGGCAATGGCGTCGTAATCATCGCCGATTACCTCAATTACGCAGGTGGTTACGAGCATCACGCATTTCGGCTGATATTCCGCCACTATTTCTTTGAAGGCCCTGTGCATGCTTTCGGTGCTGCCGAAGGTTACGTCATGGCTGTCTAGTACAACGGAAACGCAGCGTCCCGCAATACCGCCGTAGCGCTCGTTGATGGTGAGGCTTTTGGTGTAATAGCTGCATTCGTCCGTGCCTACGATTACCAGCAGACAATCGTCGATACCGCCTGCCACCATCGCCGCGCCCATCAGCGGACAGTGGGTGCCGGGGAACAGCGCTGTTGTGAGCTGGGGCACATCCTTGATTGTCTGCACCTTGCTCAGGCGGTTCAGGCGGCCTAAGATTTCGTTGCCGTCCATGCCTGCAGCCTGCGGCGGCATGCCCATTTTCTCAGCCATTTTGCGCATTTCGTCCTTCTTGTCACCCTTCATGGCCTGCATCATGCTCATCATCTTGCCCATGTCGGGCATAGCGCTTTTGTCGCCGTTTTTCTGCTTAGCCTTGATGGCTTCGACGGCGCTTTTGGGCATGCCCATTTTTTCAGCCATCTTCCACATTGCATCTTCCTTTAAGCCCATGTACTGCCTCCTATTCTTCTTCGTCCTCGCTCATAGCCAGCACACGCTCGGCTAATTCGTTGTATACCTGTACCATCGGTGAGTCCTTGACAAATTCGCTGACAGTGCCACCCTGATTTTCGGCGATTTGGATATCGCCGCTGCGCGGTACGTACTGCACAACCTCGGTGCCGATTTCTGCGGCAGCCTTGGCTACCAGTTCCTGCTCATTCTCAATGTTTTTGGCGTTGAGGATGATGCCCTTCAAGCGTGCATAACCGCGACGGCCGAAGTTTTTGATGGCCTGGGCGATGTTGCTTGCCGCATAGAGGGCCATCATTTCGCCGGAGGATACGATGAATACCTCGCGTGCGTAGCCTCCGCGAATGGGCATGGCGAAGCCGCCGCAGACTACGTCGCCTAATACGTCGTAGATGACGATGTCAGGCTTATAGGTTTCAAAGGCTTCCAGCTCTGCCAGCTTTTCAAAGGCGGAGATGATGCCGCGGCCTGCACAGCCGATGCCGGGGGGGGGGCCGCCGGCTTCTACGCACAGGACGCCGCCGAAGCCTTCAAAGACTATGTCTTCTAATTTCAAGGCTTCGCCTTTTGCTTTCAGTTGTTCTAATACTGTGGGGATGCGTTTGCCTTCCATGAGGTTTTTGGTGCTGTCGCTTTTGGGGTCGCAGCCTACTTGCATTACTTTGTAGCCTTTTAATGCGAGGGCTGCGGATAAATTGGAGGTGGTGGTGGATTTGCCGATGCCGCCTTTACCGTAGATTGCTATTTTTCTCATGTTTTTCTCCTTATGGGTATTATTATTATTTATGAATTGCTCTGCTTCCCTTACGCTTGCGTGCTATGATACTTTTTGCCCGGGGCGGCAAAAAGTATCCAAAAAACGCCCTTAACGGCTGCTCCGCCGGATTCCGGCGACTGGATTCGCAAAATTTTTCACGTCGCTGATTTTTGCGTGCCGTTCATCCGCAGGATGCGTCAACACTCCAGCGAAAAATTCCTGTGCCTGTCCGTTGCTTGCGCAGTTCGCTTGACATCGGTGTGCTGTCGGGGCCGTCGTCCGTTCCGGTCTGCGCAGCGTCAAGGATAGTGTGCTGTTTGTTTGAGCGGAGGGTTAATTTGCTGATGCGTAATGCGAAGGATTGACGTACTTTGTCTACTCTTGCTGTGCTATGATACTTTTTGCCCAGGGCGGCAAAAAGTATCCAAAAAACGCCCTTTATGGCTGCTTCGCCGGATTCCGGCGACTAGATTCGCAAAATTTTTCACGTCGCTGATTTTTGCATGACGTGCGTCCGAAGGGTACGTCAACGCTCCAGCGAAAAATTCCTGTGCCTGTCCGTTGCTTGCGCAGTTCGCTTAACATCGGTGTGCTATCGGGTCCGTCGTCCGTTCCGGTCTGCGCAGTGCCAAGGATAACATTCTGATTGTCGGAGCGAAGGATTGACTATCAAGCGCAATGAAAGTTTGAGCGAAGTGTATTCTGCGCAGCGCCGAGGGTTGTGTGCTGTTTGTTTGAGCGAAGCAAAGACTATCATGCTTTACGATAGTTTGAGCGTAGTTTAAGTGAAAATTCCTAATTACAAAGCCTATTATTTATATTCTATTACAAATGGGAAGCCTTGTACGAAGTAGCAGCGTACTTTTTGGCCGGCGTCGTTTTTGGCAGCACTGAAGCGCCATTTGTAAAAGGCGCTGAGGGCGTTGTTGTCCAAGGTGCTGTTACCGCTGGAGCGCACTACTACGGCGCTTTCTACGCGCCCATCGATGCCTACAACGCCACGCACGACAACGCGCCCGCCGATGCCCGCATCACGCAACGCCTGCGGATAAACCGGAGCCGCAGTTGAGGCTACGCGCGGAGGCACCTTGGGATTACGCGCAATGCCGGGGCCTGCGCCGTCGCCAATGCCGCTGCCGTGTCCCGCACCGTGACCGCCACCGCTTCCACTTCCGCTGCCTGCACCAATACCGCTGCCGGTGCCTGTGCCATGGCCGGTTCCGTGCCCGCCGCCGCTGCCACTGCCGCTGCCTTTTTTTGCACCTGCAGGCACATGCTTCACAACCTGCTTATGCTCTATCTTGCCGTCAGGCAGAGTAATCGTTTCTTCCTCCACGACTTCCTCCACCTGCTCCTCGCCATCGTCGGCAGCATCAGCGACAGCTTCATCGCCGCCACCGCCGGCATCAAAGAACACAACGGTGTCAGCATCCGCAACCGGCGGCTGCATAGCAAAGACGCCGGAAAACGCCAGTGCGACGAACAATATAAAATGTATTATCAGTGAACCGCAAAAGCCAAAGCGCTGACGTGCCTTCGCCTGCAGCTTTTCTATCTGCTTCATCGTTACTTACCGCCATCTGTTGCCAGGCCGAAGCGTGCTACGCCTGCGCCCTTCAGCTTATCTACCAGCTTAATAACCTCGCCGTACTCCAGCGCCTTTTCCGCACGGATGACAACGGCGAAGTTTTTGTTCTTCTTCTGCTCCAGGCCTGCCTGCAGCGCCAAGGCCTCCGCATCCGTTTGGGCATCGCCCAAATAAATGCTGCCGTCGGCCTTCATCGTCACGGCGAAGGTTGTCGTGGTATCCGTCGCCGCATTTTTAGCCTGCGGCAGCTTCACCGGAATCGTTTTCAGGTCAATCATATACATCGTGCTCAGCATAAAAAAGACCAGCAGGAAGAACATAATATCAATCATCGGGATAATCATCAGCGGCGGCGTTTTCCTGTTACGCACATCTCGCAGCTTCATGATCTTCCTCTCCTTGTTTCAGCCTCCAGCAGCGCGCTGAAGCACTGCTCCATATCCGTAATCATGTTGTCCATACGGTGAGCGAAATAGGAATGTGCGCACAGTGAAAGAATAGCTACGCACAAGCCCGTTGCCGTCGCTATCAGCGCTTCGCCGATGCCGCCGGTAATCGCCATCGGCGCACCCGCTTCTACGTTGAAAATGCTGAAGGCACCGATCATGCCCACGATAGTGCCCAGCAGTCCCAGAAGCGGGGACATCGTTACGATAATGCCCAGGTAATCCAGCTTATCGCGCAGCGTCGCCATAAAAATACCGGCACGGCTTTCGAGGAAGGCGCTCTTTTCTGCCTTACCGCCTGCAACAGCCTCTACATCGGCAAGCATCTGTGCGCACTGACCGCTGCCCTTGCGCGCCAGCTCCGTCGCCACAGCAAAATCACCGCTGCGCACGGCGGCGCAATAGCGGGAGGCAAAGACAGCGCCGCTGTCCACGCTCTTATAATATATAAACCGCTCAATGGCGATTGCTATCACAGTTATAGAGCAGGCGAGCAACGGCCACATAACCAGTCCGCCCTTATGAAAGTACATTATCAAATCTGTTATTGCCTGCATATTTCCCTCACAAATCTACAAATGCTGTCGTACTTTTACAGGAGGTGCATACTGCTCCCCAAAGTACAGAAAGGAGCAGTATGCTGTATATTATGGAATCAAAACTCTAATCAATTAAAAGGTCATTTCAGCGCCTACACGCCAGGTGCGACCGTCGATGCTGTAGGTATGATAGGTATCATACAGGAAGGATTTATTGAAGATATTATCTACACCAGCATATACACGGTAGTTCTTATTGATTTGTTTGCTTACAGTCAGACCAGTGGTGCTAAAGGAATAATCATGCTGATAGTTTGCAGAATTAGATTGATGATAATCAAAATAATATCTGTTATATAAATTTACAGTCAACGGATTTTCTTTAGCATCAGTCCAAGTTAATTGTACCAAACCATTATGACGTGCTCTATAAGCTAAACGATTGCCGGTTTGTTGGTCTTTTGCATCAAGATAGTTATAAACAGTTCTGAGACTCCAATGTTCATCAAAGTTATAACCAAACTCAGTCTCAAGCCCACTGATTTTTACCTTACCATAGTTGACATACTTGCTCCAAATACCAGGATTTGTAATTGTTTCCGGACCAGTATAATCATCGCCATCAATCATATTTTTGATGTCATTATGAAAATAGGTAATTTTGGAATTAAGTTTACCAAGCTCGGTTTCAAAACCAAAGTCAAAATTCGTGCTGGTTTCAGGATTCAAATCAGGATTACCTAATACATGAACTGTCATAGGTGCCATGCCGCTCTTTTCCATCTTGGAATACAATTCATACAGAGTCGGCGCACGATAGCCTTTACCATAGTTTGCTTTAATACGTGCATTATCGCTCATGCTGTAGGTAACACCGATCTTCGGAGAAGTATGCGTACCGAAAGAATCGTGATGGTCAACACGTACAGCAGGAATTAACAGCAATTTATTACCTACGCGCAGTTCATCTTGCAGATAAAGCGCCACCGTTTCAGAAGATACTTCAGAAGAAGGTTTCGTGATACCGTTAATGGTTAAATATTTTAAGTTGCTGCCAGAATCTCTCAAATGAGTGCCATCCATAGTATCTTTCTTGTATTCAGCACCCCAAGTCAAAGTGTTGTTATCATCCATTTTATAGGAGTCTTTGCCTTCGATAACTAATTGTTTATAGTTGTTTTGGTCAAAGTCCACGTCTTTTTTAGTATTGGTATTTAAATTAATGTAATGGGAAGTATTTTCTTTACGCAGTTCGCTAAAATATGCTCTTACATTATAATCATGCTTGCCATCTTTACCATTGAAACCCAAGCTAAAATCAGAACGATTATTATCATAAAAATGCAAAGAACGCATAGGATAATGTTGAATGGTCATCGGATTAGGCATACTCATGTCTAAATCATCAACTGTATATGTACCACCAAGCATTCCACTCATGCGTGCCAACCAAGCATTCGCTGCTTCTGAAGGCATACTTTTCAAATCTACGTGCATCATATCATTAATAAATCCGCCCAAAGTTGTCATCTGACAATTAGTGTAGTCTGCACCATAACTATTCCAAGAATCGCTCTTGAGTTGCTCACGCATAAAATTCATAGTGAAATCTAAATCATGGTTATCATCAAAAGCATAATTGATGCCAGTATTTAAGAAACGACGAGTGCCATACATATTGGTTGTGCTTGCATCGTTATATTTACCAATCGCATCTTTCTGTTTACCGCTAGTAGAATAGCTCTTGTAAACACCACTATCAATTTTGCGAACTTTTTCAATGCCGCCGCCAATTTTTACAGCTACTTTACCTTGACGACCAGAAGCATAGCTAAAGCTAGTTGCCTCATCTTTAGAACCAGCATGCATTGCTATAGACATGCTAGGAGTAGTAGCTTTCTTAGTAATGATGTTGATAACACCGCCCATTGCATCAGAACCATACAGTGCAGAACCATTACCGCGAATAACTTCAATGCGTTCAACATCAGCAATGTTAATACGTTTTAATTCGTAAGCATTTTGAGAGCTTTGCGTATTTTCTGCTGCCATGCGTTTACCATCAATTAAAATCAAGGTATGCATGGTATCATTACCACGAAGCATAACTTGGTTGCCAGTCATGCCGTTATCTTGTACATCTACGTTAGAAGCTAAACGCAGTGCATCTTGTACACTATAAGCACCTAGGTCTTTAATTTTCTGCGCAGTAACAACTTCTACTGCAACAGGAACCTCTTTTTTCTCCAGCTGTGTCTTGGTCGCAGTCACAACGTAATCCGCACCGCTGTATTCATCGTAATTATCTGCCTCCGCAGCAAATGCCATATGGCCAACTGCGCTGACAACGCAGGCAGTGAGTAAAGCTATTTTCTTTTTGTTTAAATTTCTCATAATGCACCTCTTTTTTCTACTTGTTTTTTTATGGTATATTTTACACCCGCAAGGTCAGCGACCGCTAACCCATGGATAAAAAAATATCGGAAGAATTTATTTTCTGTCGAACCAAACGACAAAATCACCCGCAGGCTTTTCGCCCTTCTGTTTGCGCTCCAGCGGTGTGATTACGGCAACCTTGAGCTCAGGACGCAAAGCTTCCAGCTTTTGCGCTGTTCCCAGATGCGCATCGGAATGGAAGCAACCGTTGATATGCAAAATCTGCATATTCTGATGTGCGTCGGCAAACGCAGCAATGCTCTCGGCCATTTTGTCATCCTTCAGGCATTGCGCCGCATAAACGGCAGCCAGGCGCTGCGGCGGCATTTTCATCGGCGCTGCCGGGGAGCTCATCTGCGCATAAAATTTATCCTTATACGCGCCCTCGGGAGCATAGGTATGCTTGGGCAGCCATTGCTGATACTGCGCCTCCACGCCCTCCGTCGAAGCGTTGTTTTTCGCTACGTGCGCTGCTAAAAAGCGCGGTACGTTAGCGGCAATAATGGGCATTTTCTTTTCTTTGGCAAAATTTACCTGCGGAGCATAATCCGTGCGGTAGTTAGGCCAGGGGCGGGCGGTGGCCAGGAAATCCTCCTCGCTCAAAGCGCCTGCCAGAAATTTATCCAGCTTATCCTGATTATCTGCCTCAAACATTTCCATAGACAGTGCCAGCTTAGCACCCTTTAATTTATGCATAGCCTGCAGCAGGTCTATTTCAGATTGGTGGATTTCTCCCTGATCGTGAAATTCACCAAAGAAAACTATGTCATATTTTTGCAGCCTTTGCGCCAGCTGCGCAGCGTTCAAATCCTTGCCGCTGCCTGCATCGCTGAACTGCGCCGCACCTGCGGCACCTGCGCCCAGGCACAGCATTGCCATGCTGAGAGCGATTGTTTTCATGAATTTATTCATCTTAATCATGCTCCTCTACACTATACGGAAAGCACACGGGGTACTGCGTCCCGTTGGCCTCCACACGCATAATCACAGCCTTTACATCATAAAGCTCTTCAATGACGGACTGCGTGAACACCTCGTCCGTAGGTCCGTCTGCCATAATCGTGCCCTTTTTCAGCGCAATCAGACGCTCACTGTAGCGCGCCGCATGGTTCAAATCGTGCAGCACCATGATAACCGTCAGCCCCATTTCGTTATGCAATCGCACAACAAGCTCCATCAGCTCCAGCTGATGATGCACGTCAAGATAGGTCGTAGGCTCATCGAGCAGCAAAATCTTCGGCTTCTGCGCCAGCGCCATCGCAAGCCACGCGCGTTGACGCTCGCCCCCGCTCAGAGTATGCACCAGGCGCGTACGCAGCTGTCCCAGCTCCGTAAACTCCAGTGCTTCTTCAATTGCCAGGCGGTCCTCCTGATTGAGGCCGTCGAAGAACTTACGGTACGGCATACGTCCGTAGCACACCAGCTCCTCCACCGTCGTGCCTCCGGGAGCGTTCGCACTCTGCGCCATTACTGCCAGTGTGCGCGCCACCTCTTCCGTAGACATCTTGTTGATATCCTTACTATCCAGATAAACAGCACCGCTCGCAGGCTCCAGCAGGCGGCAGAGTGCCTTCAGCAGCGTCGATTTGCCGCTACCGTTCGGTCCGATAATCGTCACAATCTCCGGCTGGGAAATATCCAGCGTCAGGTCCCTGATTATCGTATGCTCGCCGTAGCGCAGAGTAATTTTTTGTGTATGTAATGTCGGGATATTCATAGCTTAACGCATCCTCCGTTTCAGCAGATACAAGAAGAACGGACCGCCGATGAAGGACATGAAGATGCCCACGGGGATTTCCAGCGGACTGAAAAGCGTTCTTGCCGCCGTATCAGCCAGTGTTACCACCGCACCGCCGGCAATCGCCGCACAGGGCAGCAGGTATTCGTGGTCGCTGCCGATTAACAGGCGCATGATGTGCGGCACGATGAGGCCCACAAAGCCCAGCATGCCTGCCACGCTTACGGAAACCGCCGCCAGCAGCGCGGAAAGAAAGATCAAAATAGTGCGCATGCGCATAACGCGTACGCCCAAGCTCTTGGCCAATTCATCACCCAACTGCAACGCATTTAGGGAACGCGCACACAAAATCGTGCCGATAATACCAATCGCGCTATAAGGCAAAAGCATTTCCACATGCCCCCAGCTGCGCCCCTGAAAACCGCCTGCCATCCACATCACGGTTCCCTGGATTCTGTCGCTGTAAAATACGTTCAGCGCCGCCATACCGCCGCCGAAGAAGGTGGCAACCGCCACGCCTGCCAGAATCATGCGCAAGGGGTTGATGCCCTTTTCCCACGCCAGGAAAAAGACGATGCCTGTGGAAAGCACTGCACCTACAAAGGCTGCCAGCGGCACCATGGCGGACTGCTCGGGAAAGAGCAGCATTATCACCATCGCAAAAAGGCCCGCACCGGCACTCACGCCGATGATACCGGGGTCTGCCAGCGGGTTGTGCAGCACGCCCTGCAGGTTGCAGCCTGCCAGCGCCAGGTTAGCACCCACCAGCACTGTCACAATCGTGCGTGGCAGGCGGATGAGGTTTACGATGCGGTCGGTATCCGCATCTGCCTCGCCTGTCAGCGCTGCCCATGTTTCACCCACCGAAAGGCTCACTGTACCGCTGCCTATACTCACGAAGATTCCTGCGATGAGCAGGATACACAGGCCGCAAAAGACCGCTATGCGCATTTTTTCTTTTGTTTTGGCATCATTACTCATTACTTGGCCTCTCCATAGATATATTCTTTCATAATCTTCATCGCGTCGATGGTGTGCGTGCCGGGGTTAACGGTAAACAGGCTCGGTGGCAGCTGGTACACACGGTTATTCTTCACGGCGTTCACGTCATGCCAGATGGCGTTGTCACGCATATTGGCGCGCAACTTTTCCAGAATTTCCTTGCTGCCGCCCATGGTAATCAGCATCACGATGTCGGGGTTTTCCTTGGCTACGAATTCCATGCTCAGCGGAATGTAGCTGCTGTCCTTCACGTTTTCGGCCTTGTCCGCAATGTTTACGGCGCCCAAACGCTCTGCCAGATCACCGCCGAAGCTCTTTTTGGTAGACATGTTGAAGCTGTCCGGCGAGCCGAAGATAATCAGCACCTTCGGTCCCCTGCCCTTCTGTACGTCCTGCGTCAGCGCGGCATATTCCTTTTCTATCTGCGCACGCTTGGCGGCAGCTTCCTTTTCTCTGCCGGCAAAGCGGCCGAAGTCGTCTATGCTTTTCAGCACGTCCTCATAGGAGTTTATCATGTTCAGGTAAAGCGGCACGCCGGCCATTTCCAAGGGCTTGCGCAGCATTACGTGGAAGGGTACGTTCGTGCCTACAACCAGGTCAGGCTTCAGGCTCATGATTTTTTCCAGATTCGGCGCGTGAATCATGCCTACTTCTGGTATGTCCTTAATGCTTTCCTTGATGTCGTCGGGATATGATGTGCTGGTAGGTCTGCCGACGGCCTTGCCACCGATGGAGGTGAAGATTTCCAGATTGGAGGCATTGAGAAAGACGATTCTTTTGGGCTCCGCGGGGATGTGTACCTTGGCGCCGGTGCTGTCGGTTACGCTGACGGCGGCGTTGGCTGCGAGCTTGTGCTGGCCTCTTGCCAGCAGGAAGTAGCCTGCCAGGGCTATGATTACGACAAATACGAGTAAGATATATTTTTTCATACGCAACTCCCTTTACAATATTAGCTAGTGCTACTTATAAAAATAGATTAGCCTAGTCTAACTTTACTATGACATTATCTTATAAGATGGGGGTTTTGTCAAGTTAAAATTAGCGTAGGCTAATTAAGTTAATTAGTTTGCAAAAGAAAATTGGAGGGAGATGTCCATTTTCAGCACTTTTTCAGTTTGCACATTGCTCTGCAAGCGTAGCTCCTTTACCTTGCAGTCATCGCGTTCCACTTGTCGTAGCCAACGCAGCAATGAATAAAACTCACCAACAGCACTAACATTTAATGTCTGCATTTGTAAGCCATTCTGCAAAACAACAGGCTTCCCTTCTATCTGAAGCTTGCTCAGCTGAAGCCCCTGAGCCTGCGCCTGCTTTTGCAAACGCTGGAGCCCGCTGTTCAAACTAAGCTGCTGCTCTACCTTCTGCTCTAAAGCATTCTGCTTACTCAGCAGTCTTGTTTTATATGTTTCATAATCACTATGCTCATTAGCAAAGCGTATCTGCCGCGTCAGCTTTACCTGCAGCTTATCTGTCTTTGCTACCGCCAGTTGACGTTCAGTCCACAGCGACCACGCATTAACTAGCAAGCCAATAGCGATTAAAGTTGCTACGCAAGCTAGTGTATTAATTGCCTTTTCTCCTAGCTTCATTTCTTGCCCTCCGTCAGCTCCAGCTTGAGCTTATAAGCAATAGTATTTCCCTGTTGCTCTGATTGCAGCAGCTCTACTCTGCTATAATAGCCACATTTTTGCAGTTGCTCAACTAAGCTTTCCAAAGCTAATGCATCAACTGCCCTTCCCTGCAATAATAAAGGCTTCTTCGTACCGCCATATTCCAAAGCAGTAAGCCAGCAACCAGGCAGCATCTGGCGACAGATACGATCCACTTCACCATTAGCCTCTTTAGATGTCTTAGGTGCTACAGCCAACAGCTTTTCCAAGTGCTGACAACTGCTTTCCATAGCTTCGCTTTCCTGGATACGTTGCTCCCATACTTCATACTGCTTAAGCTTCTGTTCTACCTTCTGCAAATTATGCTGCGCCAAATAGCAGCCTCCCAAGGCACTGCCATAGGCTAATAGTGCCAAAGCAAATACAGCACAACTAACCTTAGGCAACCAGCGGCCAAAAGCGGCCGCTACACTTTGCAAGTTTTTTTGCTGCTGCCTGTATACCGGCGGCAACGTCTTGCCGGCAAACCAGGCTGTTGCAGCTGCGTCAAGAGTTACCTTTCCTAGCCAAATGCCCTGCAGCTTCAGTAACAAGCTGCTACACAGCTGTTCAAGCTCAGCTTGATATGCATCTGGCAAAGCCGTATATGTCACCTGATATTGCTGTTCATCTGCTTCACCGACAGCATTCGCTTCAAAGCTGTAACTATAGCCTGTTTCTTCCCCGGGAACGCTCTGCTGTAGCTCCCACATTAAGGCAGCCTGCAGGTCACGCCGCTGCATTGCAGGTAACAGCAGCTGCTCAGAATATAGAGCTTCTGCCGCTGGCAAAAGAAGCACCGTAGCCTCCTCCTCAACCTCATGCTGTAACAGTAATTCGCGTAACTCATCTGTAAGACTTTGCATGTCTGCAAGGTGAGTCTCAGCCAGCTGCTCCTGCCAGCTAAGCACTTCTTTTTCAAAATATGCAAATTCCCCTGTCTGCAGCGACAGCAGCAAAAGCGGCTGCCTACGACGCCAACGGCGACGACAAGCACATAATCCCGGCTCAAACAGCTCCTCAAGATTCATACTTTTTCCAAGCTTCATCATAAGATAACCCTCCAATACCATGTAACAATTTCTATTCCCCAAAAATATGCAACAACAGCCCCTGCGCACAAAAACGGTCCAAAAGGAATTGCCTGTTTTAGTCCGCCTCGTCTACGCAACAATAATAACGCACCCACGATGCCACCGCTGACAAAAGCCAGCAGCAGACATAACAGCCCCTGCTCCAGACCAAGCCAGATTCCCAGCGCCGGTGCCAGCTTAACATCTCCCTCTCCCATACCACCGCGACTGGCAAAATACAAAAGCAGCATAATTGCTAGCATTGTTCCTGCACCATAAAGCGCTTCTAACAGCTGGTGCTCATAAAAAGCACGCACTGCTCCTACCGTCGCTAAAAGCAATGTCACTTTGTCATATAGCAGCATAGACTTCATATCCGTATAGGTGTGATAGAGCAAACAAAAAATGAAAATAATCGACAGCATACTTACCTCCTTAAAATCGTCTTTTACCTCAAAACACAAATAGGACTCCCATATTGTAATTTGTACTACAACACAGGAGTCCTAAAACTCTTTACTGCATATTTACTTTTTCTGCTTCCAGATAAAGCCAATGCGCTTAGCCAAAGAGCTGAAAGTCTTTAATTGCCTCTTACCAGTTCAGGTCCTCAACCTCTTGACGGCCTTTGCCGGTCAAAGCATCCATCATGATGCGTTGCTCGATTTGAGCAGCCAGCTTCTTGGTGAACTTAACAGTATCCGGGTTAACGGACATGCTGTCGATACCGCTCTTAATGAGGAACTCGCAGAACTCAGGATATACGCTCGGAGCCTGACCGCAGATAGAAACGGTCTTGCCATCCTTATGAGCAACCTCGATCAGGTGACGGATTGCACGGCGTACAGCCAGGTTACGTTCGTCATAGATATGGGAAACGGTGTCGTTATCACGGTCGCAGCCCAGAACCAGCATGGTCAGGTCGTTGGAACCGATGGAATAGCCGTCAACAAACTTGTTGAACTGGTCAGCCAGAATGATGTTGGACGGAATCTCAGCCATCAGCCAAACCTTGAAGTCTTTACCACGGGACAGACCGCAGTCAGCCATAATCTTGGTAACCTTTTCGCATTCCTCTACGTTACGGCAGAACGGAATCATAACGTTCAGGTTCTTCAGGCCGAACTCTTCGCGAACTTTGCGAACAGCCATGCATTCGAGCTTGAATGCTTCGATATATTTAGGATCATAGTAACGGGAAGCACCGCGCCAGCCCAGCAGAGCGGAAGGCTCGTTCGGCTCGAATTCGTCGCCGCCCTTCAGGTCGCGGTATTCGCTGGACTTGAAGTCGGAGAAGCGCAGGGTTACCGGTCTCGGAGCCATAGCCTGGCAAACTTGGCGGATGCCTTCAGCCAGTTGGTCGACAACCTTTTCCGGTTGACCGATTTTGATCAGATATAGCGGATGTTCATGGATATAGGTAGTCCAGATGAACTCTTCGCGCATCAGGCCGATACCGTCGCAAGGCAGAGTAGCATATTTTTCAGCCAGCTCAGGATCGCCCAGGTTCATATAAATCTTGGTGCCGGTCGGCGGGAAGTATTCGGCAGCAGCAACTACCTGTTGTGCCGGCTGTTCAGCCTTCGGCTCTTCGATAATGCCTTCGTATACAACACCATGAGTAGCGTCGATGGTTACGTCAATACCATCAGGAATGGTGGTGGTAGCAGCTTCGCCACGGCTCTTGGTACCTACGATACAGGGAATGCCCAGCTCGCGGGATACGATAGAAGCATGGCAGGTCATTCCGCCGCTGTCGGTTACGATTGCTTTCGCTTTCTTCATAGCCGGAACCCAGTCAGGAGCTGTCATTTCGGTTACAAGGATTTCGCCTTCCTTGAATTCGTCGATATGGGACGGATCCAAAATTACATGTACGCGGCCTGCTACATTACCAGGGCTGGCAGGCAAGCCTTTAACGATAACTTTGCGATCAGTAGTCACTTTCTTCTCCTCTTTCGGTGCACCATTTTCTTTGTTACGACGGCTCCATACGGTTTCAGGACGGGCTTGCAGGATGTAAACCTTGTTATCGCGCTCGTCAACGCCCCATTCCATATCCATGTAGCAGCCATAGTGTGCTTCAATTTTCTTAGCGCATTCAGCCAATTGTTTGATTTGCTCATCAGTCAGCTTCTGCTCGTTTTGCTCATCCAGCGGAACAACAACCTCTTCGCAGTCGCCGTCAGCTTTGCGGATCAGCTTAATGTCCTGCGCGTTAACGTTCTTTTCAACAATCTCGCAGGTAGCTTTATTTACAGTATAGTTATCCGGAGTTACGGTGCCTTGAACAACATATTCGCCCAAGCCCCATGCGCCTTCGATGAGGATGTTCTTGTCGTCGCCGGTAGCAACGTTAACAGTGAACATAACGCCAGCAGCCTTGGAGAATACCATCATCTGTACTGCAGCGCTCAGTGCTACATCCAGATGATCAAAGCCTTGTTTTTCACGGTAGTAAACCGCACGGTCGGTAAAGCAGGAAGCATAGCATTCCTTAACCTTAGCAACGATGGTTTCTGCACCCTTTACGTTCAGGTAGGTGTCCTGCTGACCTGCAAAGCTTGCGTCCGGCAGATCCTCAGCGGTAGCGCTGCTGCGAACAGCAACGAACGGATCAGCCTGGCCAACCTTTTCACCCAGCTCTTTGTAAGCTTGGGCAATCAGATCCTGCAGATCCTGCGGCATTTCTTCGTCCATAATTACCTGGCGGACCTTAGCGCAAACCTCGCGCAGCTGAGCGCTGTTGTCTACGTCCAGACCGGCAATTAAAGCTTTGATCTTTTCGTACAGACCGGTCTTTTCAAAGAAGTATCTGTAAGCGCAGGCAGTAGTTGCGAAGCCATACGGTACAGGTACGTCAACATGAGAAGTCAGCTCGCCCAAGGAAGAAGACTTACCACCGGCGATTGCTACGTCTTTTCTCTCCAGCTGGTCAAACCACAGCAGGAATGCTTTTTCTTTCTCCATAATAATTTGCTCCTTTTAAAATACTATACTTTTTTCTGGGGAAACCCTTAATATAGTGTATACTATATCACATTTAAAGGGCATATTCAAGCGATTTCTGCAGTTTTTTTTAGATTTTTTGTAGAAAATTCACCGGCATGCTATAATGTAGATAAAAGTGAGGTGCGTACCATGAATTTTATCGACAGCTTTTGCAGTAACATAAAAAAGGTAATTGCCCTTATAGCTTTAATGCTCCTTTTAACGCTCGTTATTTTAATTTTTACGCATACATCATTAGGCTATTTTCTTGTGCTGCTGCCCATAACACTGCTGATTATTTATCTTTTACATAAAATAAAAAAACTTGATCCGGAAAACGCTTTCATCTATAACTCCGTTTTAGTAATTCTGCTTTTCATTTTTATCCTCTTTGATTTGCGAAAGGATATAGTGCTGCTTGGTTGCTTCGCTTATATTATCCATCTATTGATGGCATACCATCTGATTCTAAAGCCGCCTGCCATAACGCAGCAGCAGGAAAAAAATGATATAGAATCAGACACTATCAACGTCACCGGCTCTTTTATCACCTACGCCGACACCTGTCCCGACGACGGCGAAGACTACGGCCCTGAGGGCAGCGTTATCTGGGGTCCGCGTACTATCGAAGAAAAGATCTGTATCAACGGCAAATGGTACATCAACGAAAACAGCGAGGAATGGGAGGAAAACGAAGGCTGCTGAGCCATTAAATAATTTACGCAGACGCTCATATGCATGGGCGTCTTTTTTTGCGCACAAAAAAGCGGTCCTACCAAAGTAAGACCGCTAATTAACGATTGGTGGAGACGAGGAGAATCGAATTTAATTTTTGAACTCTTCTATAAGGCATTCGTGCTTTTTGCTTTTCCTATCGTAGTTTATACCGATAAACAGGATGTTATCGGTATATTCTTTGATGGATTCCTGATACTGCTTCTTTTTAATCTGATCAATTGCAGTCTTGGCATCTTGGTTCCATTTCAGTTCGACTACTAATGCCGGATGGTTTTTCCTGTATTCCGGCTTAGGAATATAGACAATATCAGCGAATCCCTTGCCTGCAGGAAGTTCTCTTTTGGGCTTGAAATAGAAATTCATCGTTGCCAGAAAAGCTTTGTCTAAGACGTAGCTCAAAGAATTTTCGTCGTTGTACTGAAGTATCGAAACGGATGTATCATGAACAGCTTCAATAATCTTAGCAACTTCATTGTTGTCTTTTCTATTAACCGCAGCAAGCAGTCTTTCAGATTCTTTTAGAAAGTCTAAAATCTCTGTCCATTTTACGGACTGTACAGCCTTCTGAAATTCTGTCCTGATTTCTTCATTAGGAATTTCGGCGGTTTCTTTTTCAGGACTATAAGCAAGATAACCTAGATGGATGAGCAGCGCAAGCACATCATTCTTGTCATCAAAAGAATCCATATCGTTTTGGAAGAAATAGGGATTAACCTTTACGCTTCCACCTGCGAGCAGCTCAATAACATCCTTGCGTAATCCGTCAAAGTCAATACTGATAAGGTCTTTAACAGATTCGTAAGTCCCGCTCTGAAGCCAGTAGCTCTGAAAGTTCCCCTGCAGGATCAAATTAGTTACAGCAAAAGGATTATAGATGTGCAGACCACTCAGCCTGTAGCCGTCGTACCAGCGCCGTATATTGCCGAAATCTTTGTTGTAAGTTTTGCAAAGTACTGCTACTTCTTCTTCCGTAAAGCCAAAATAGGGAGCAATCGGTCCGGGGTTTATCATAGTGTATTCCATGAAGTTATTCAATGTCGACTGCGTTTTATACTTCTTTATAGGCAGTATGCCTGTGATATAAGCAAGCGCAATAAAACGTCTTGCCCCAGCTCCTTTGAACAGACTGCGAAGAAACGCAATATATTTTTCATGGGTTTCTTTTTGCTTGGGTGCGGCACGGAACATAGCATCCCATTCATCGATTATAATGACAAATCTGTTTTCGGTAGCCTGATTAATATAGTTCAGTGCTTCGGAAACCGTCTTGGTATCTGGCGGTATTGTCTCAGGATAAGCCAGGTTCAACTCCTCCAGAACACTCTGGGTTATGTATTCTATAGTATTTTCAATGCTTTCTGCGTTGTCAATGCATTCCTGAACATCGAAGTATATTACATCGTATTTGTTCAGGTGCGTTTTAAAGCTTTGGCAGTCTGTAATAGCAAGTCCTGCAAAAAGCTCTTCAGATTTGCTCTCCTTACTGTAATAGGCCAGGAGCATATCAGCAGCCATTGATTTGCCGAAACGGCGTGGACGACTGCTGCAAATGAATTTCTGGGGCGTATTGATGAACTGATTAGTGAAATCGATAAGCTTTGTCTTATCGACATATATTCTGGCATTAACAGCTTCTTTAAAGGCAGTATTTCCAGGGTTCAAAAAGATTCCCATGTGTTTCTCCTTCCTTCTTACATACTCTATTATATTATAACATTTTTGATGTTTTAAGGGAATTAAAAAAGCGGTCCTACTAAAAGTAAGACCGCTAATTAACGATTGGTGGAGACGAGGAGAATCGAACTCCTGACCCCCTGCTTGCAAGGCAGGTGCTCTCCCAGCTGAGCTACGCCCCCAATAGGCTTCGTGCGCATTTGCGTCGGAAACAAGTAAGATTTTACAGGAAAGCGACGCATTTGTCAAGCATTTTTTATTTGGTAATCAGCTCAACCAGCTTCAAAGTCATCAGGCAGGATTTTTCCACGGCAGCCATCGGCATAAACTCGCAGTTGGAGTGGAAGTTGAGCGCGCCGGTGAAATAGTTCGGCGTCGGGATGCCCTTGGTGGAAATAAAGGAACCGTCGGTGCCGCCGCGCATAGCGATATCCTTCGGCTCGATATCCAGCTCCTTCATTGCTTCGAAAATGTACTCTACGCATTTTCTGTTATCATCAGTCAGAGCATCGGCAATGTTGCCGTATACGTCGGTGATATTCAGCTCAATGCCGGCCTTCGGATTCTTGGCCTGTACATATTCCACAGCATGACGGATGAATTCTTTGCGTGCTTCATACATCTTTTTGTTATGGTCGCGGATTTTGATATCCAAAGTCGCTTCCGCAGCGTTGGATTTAATAGCCTGCACCCAGATAAAGCCTTCGGTGCCCTCGGTGTGCTCCGGAGTCTGCATTCTGTCGAAGCAGTTGATGATATCTACGGCAACCAGCGCCGGGTTAACCAGAGTGTTCTTAGCGGACATCGGATGTGCGGTTACGCCCTTGATTTTGATGTGTGCGCTGCCTGCGTTAAAGGTCTGATATACAACCTCGCCCAACTCGCAGCAGTCAATGGTATAAGCAAATTCAACCGGGAACTTGCTAAAATCCATCTTCTTGGAACCGCAAAGGCCAACCTCTTCATCCGGAACAAAGGCTACATAAATTTCGCCGTGCGGACGGTTTTCCTTAATGATGGTTTCCAGTGCTACCATCAGGTTGGCAACGGCAGCCTTGTTATCTGCGCCCAGTACAGAAGTGCCGTCGCTGGTAATGAGGTCGCTGCCGATATATTTGTTCAGCTCGGGATGCTCGCTTACTTTAATATAGATTTGTTTTTCGGCGTTCAGCAGTACGTCACCGCCCTGATAATTTTTCACAATCTGCGGATGTACCTCGGGAGAAAGGTTTACGTCAACGGTATCCATATGCGCAACCCAGCCTACATTCGGCACGGGAGCGTGGCCTGCAGGCAGGTTAGCCGGCAGACGACCGGTCAGCACGCAGAATTCGCTGATTTCCAGGTCTACCAGACCAAGCTCAGCCAAATCCTCCTTCAGCAGCTTTGCCATATCCCATTGGCCGGGAGTACTGGGGACAACAGCACAGCCCTCCTTACTTTGGGATGGTACGGCAGCGTAACGTAAAAAGCGTTCAGTCAAACGTTCTTGCAAAGACATTTTCAAAAACCTTCTTTCATAAATACATATAACACCCTTCCGTCTGCTCGCTATGCTCGCAGCCACCTCCCCTTAGAGGGGAGGCAAGGTGAATTAGCCATAAGGACAATATGAGGCTCCCCTTGGGGGAACAAGGTGAATTAGCCATAGGGCAAGAGAGGCTCTCCTCGGGGAGAGCTGGCGCCCATTAGGGCGACTGAGAGGGGCTTGCATCGATGTCACCCCTCTCCGCCTCATTCCACTCGGCACCTCTCCCCAAGGAGAGGCTCTCTTCATTATATCATCTCTGAAATAATATTACAGTGAAACTTTCTGAAGCAGATGCGCCCTTATCGCTCGTCCCTAAGCTATTACATCACTCTACGCGGGTACACATAGTCTGCCTGCAAACCTAACGGAATATCAAGGAACCAGAAAGCATACAGCATAATAGTCAAAGTAACCAGCAGCGTAATAGTGTACGGCAGCATAAGGGAGCTGAGCGTACCGATACCGGCGCTCTTCACGTACTTCTGGCAGTAGAGGATAATCAGCGGGTAGAACGCGAACATCGGAGTTACAACGTTAACCGCGGAGTCACTAACGCGGAAGGCAACCTGAGTCAGCTCTGGAGCAATACCTACAGCCATCAGCATCGGTACGAAGATAGGTGCCAGAATAGCCCACTTGGCGGAAGCAGAGGTGATAATAAGGTTCAGCATCGCAACGAAGATGATGATGCCGAAAATAGTTACCTGCGGCGGCAGTGCCAGGGACTTCAGGAACTCAGCGCCCGCAATCGCAATCAGCGCACCCATGTTGGAAGCACCGAAAGCATAGAGGAACTGCGCAGCGAAGAAGTAGAATACAATCAGCTGCACCAGAGTTTTGGTGATATCCTCCATCGCAGTGGTTACATCCTTCGGGGATTTGAATTTTCCTACCATCACGCCGTAGGTCAGGCCGACAGCGCCGGTGAACACAAACAGCAGGGAAACGATGGACTGCATAATCGGCGCCTTGAAGCTTGCCAGCATACCCTTATCATCGCGGAAGATGGAATCGGCAGGCAGCAGCAGGTAAACGAGCAGCGCAATCATCACAATCAACAGGCCGGTGGCAGCGTAGAAGGCACGGTTTTCTTTGGGAGTTACGGCGGTGTTGCCGTCCTCGCCTACCTCGATATCATCATCGAGCGGGCAGTTTTTCCACAGCCACGGCTCTACAATCTTTTCCGTCACCCACCAGCAGCTGGGGATTACGAGGAAGGTCGCACCGAAGGCGTAGAAATAGTTGCACAGTACGTTAACCTGATAGGACGGGTCGATAATCTGCGCAGCGCTCTGGGTGAAGCCCTGAATAACCGGGTCAATCGCGGACGGAGTATAGTTGGCAGCGAAGGCACCGGCAATACCGGCGAAGGATGCGCCGATACCTGCCAGCGGATGCTTGCCGCTCGCATAATACATGTAGGCCGCAACCGGGATGATGATTACGTAACCGGTATCGGGGCCGAGATGGCTCAGCATACCGACGAGAATAATAATCGGGGTAATCAAAAACTTAGGCGTAACAGCCAGGATTTTTTTCAGCGCAGTATTGATGTAGCCGGAGCCGTCAGCAATACCGATACCCAGGGTAGCAACGATTACCATGCCCAGCGGAGGGAAGCCGGAATAGTTCGTAACCATCTTGCTTAACAGGTCGACAAGATTTTTGCCGCTCAACATATTGTTGACTACGATTTCCTTGCCGGTAGTGGGATGCACATAACCAAAGTGCATCGTCGAAAGAATTGCTGACATAATGCAGCAGATGATAAACGCACCGATGAACAAAATCGTGATATCGGGGATTTTGTTGCCGACGCGCTCAATCAGGCCGAGGATGCCGCCGGTCTGATTTTTGGCTTGCGTTGTTTGCATAGGGGACAATCACTCCTTCAAAAAATTAAAAATAACGTCCCCATTATAGCATTTTTTTAATATTTATGCAAAAGCATTCTGCGAATTACAACCATTTGCCAAACTGTGTCTTCAAAAAGTGCTTGCGTCAAAAAGTCAAATGTATACAGTATTAATATTTTACTATATACAATCTCGGCAAAATCTGTGCTATAATAAACAAAGCAGTTACATCTGCCCCAAAACAAACTATAACAGCAAGGAGTTTTTTTCATGATACTTTCTCAACGTATTCAAAGCCTGACAGCATCTCCTATCAGAAAGCTGTCTCCGTATGCTGACGCAGCCAAGGCTGCAGGCAAAAAGGTTTATCATCTGAACATCGGCCAGCCTGACATTGCCACTCCGGCACAATTCATGGACAGCGTGCGTGAATTCCAGGCACCGGTAATCGCCTACAGCAATTCCAAAGGCGAAATGTTCCTCTTAAAGGCTGTACAGAAATATTATGCAGAAAAAGGCATGGATTATGCTATTGAAGATATTTTCGTTACCAACGGCGGCAGTGAGGCCCTGATTTTCGCAGTTATGGCTCTGTGCGACCCCGGCGACGAAATCATGGTTTTCGAACCCTTCTACGCTAACTACACCACCTTCTGCAAGGAGTTCGGCGCAAAAATCAACGCTGTTCCTACCAGCGTAGAAAACGGCTACCACCTGCCCAGCGAAGAAGAAATCGAAAAGCACATCACTCCGAAAACTAAAGCAATTCTGCTCACCAACCCCGGCAACCCTACCGGTGTAGTTTATACCGAAGCAGAGCAGGACATGATCTCCCGCATCGTGCGCAAGCATAACCTGGCTTTAATTGCTGACGAAGTATACCGTGAATTCGTTTATGACGGTGCATATCGCAGCTTCGGCACCATGCCTGAGCTGGACGACAACCTGATCATCATCGATTCCGTTTCCAAACGCTACAGTGCCTGCGGTGCGCGTATCGGCTGCATCATCAGCAAAAACAAAGAGCTCAGCAAGCAGGTTATCAAATGCTGCCAGGCTCGTCTGTGCAGCCCGATTCTGGAGCAGGTCGGCGCAGCAGCTCTGTACACCACTCCGGCAAGCTATCTGGAAGAAGTTAACAAGGAATACAAAAAACGCCGCGACACCATCGTTGCAGCTTTGAAGAAGCTCCCCGGCGTGAAGGCTTCCGACCCGAAGGGCGCTTTCTACATCATGGTTAACATGCCTGTTGACGATGCAGAAAAATTTGCTATCTGGACTCTGGAAAACTTCGCTATCGACGGCGAAACCGTTATGTTTGCTCCCGGCAACGGCTTCTACAACACCCCCGGCAGCGGCATCAACGAAGCACGCCTGGCTTATGTATTAAAGAGCGAGGATTTGGAGCGCGCTATCTACATTCTGGGCGAAGCACTCAAAGCATATCCCGGCCGTGTAGAAAAATAAGCTCACAAAAACTTTAAAGCTTACAAAAAAATCAGACCTCCTGAAAATTCAGGAGGTCGTAAAACAGTAAAATCAAAAAATAGTGAAACCATTGTGTTTTCAAGAGGCGGCGTGACGAAAGTCACGCCGTTTCCTTTTTCTTCAGTTCATTAAGGCAATGTCAAAGCTGTGCCTTCTTTGCGCGTTCGGCTTTCTCAACCGCGTTCCAAAGGGTTTCACGTTCTGCATACTTTGGCGGCGCATGAGAGGGAAGCAGGATTTCTGAGCAGATCACACCGCCTTTACGGGTGTAGTCGCTGTCCTCGCCGTAATACGTGCTGTGCAGCTTTTCGCCGGAGCGATAGGCGGCAGCGCACATTGTGACTACCGCAGCTGGGCAGGTAATATCGTCGCCAGACAGGGTTTTGTTTTTGTTCATTTGCTACTCATCCATAAAATTGTCCTCCTGTTGTTTTTCTTGATGGCAGTATAGCAAACCGCCACGACAACATGGTGGCAGAGTTGAAAAGTTAATAATTCAAAATTTCGATTTTCCAGTTTTCAAGCGGAGCGGCATTGGGGTTCTTTACGGTAGGAATGATAATAATCGCCCCCGGTGTGCAAGGAGCAACACAACCAGCAACACCATTGGCGTAAGAAGTGCTTGGTGATACCGTTTCGATATTTTCAAAAGGAAACCGGAGCAGCTCAACCTTGACATCATCACTCATTTTGTTCATCAATCCAACAAGTTTTCCGTGGTTGTCTAACGCATTATATTCGTTGTCTTGGGTGCTTCCCTTGAAAAATAACGGGCAAATCCGGACTTCACTGCACTTACCATCTAAACCGTAACTTCTTAACAACTCTTCCATATCCACCGTCTTGTAATAAGTGTAAATCTCCAAAACGCAGCGAAGTAATGTTTCCTTGCTCTTAGGTGCTTTTAACTCAATCAGTCTCAAAATCCCTGTGGATTCGTCAAAAGTCATCAAATCAATTTTACCGACTCGATCGCTTTGCTTGCTTTTCAGCGGAACCTGATAATCGATGACCTCGCCGATTGGGTGCAGTACCTTTTTCTGGGCTAAAGCCAGTGCGATTCGTTCTTCCTTTCGGTTAGAAGTTTCGCGAGGCGTTGTTCCGTTATGCGAGTTTATTTTGTAGTTCACACGTTTGATTTTCTGAATCTGATCAAATAACTCGTAGTGTTCCAACAAATACTCAGAAATGATTTCTGTGTAGTACATGGCACCATCGTCTTTATAAGTCGTTCCGGCATGATTTATGCAGGCAGCCGTATAAAAAGTTGACATATCTTTTGCGGCTTCTTCTATTTGTTCAATCGTCTCTTTTCTGGTATATTTTTGGCCCATGACTCATATTCCCCTTTCATTTCTCTATATAAATACGATTCAGTCAAAAAATTACAATCGACTATGGAACACTATATTTCTATTTCTTCAATTCTTTTCACAATGCGCATGGTTGCTTCACTTGTGTCGAGCTTGTAACAAGATGCTGAAACAAAATATTTTCCCTTCCGGCTTTTCGGGAAATCCTTTTGCTTTTCAACCTGATACCCAAATGGCTTTAAGATGCTCTTGATCATGCGACCGACAACAGTTCGAGTGAACCCATCGCTGAAGTCGATCGTCGGATTATCCATTTCCTCATAAAATTGTTCTAACTCCAATACACAGCCGGCAAGAGCCGGTTTGCCTTGATCTGAATATTCAGCCATTTTAATGATGATCTCATCTTGGTTCAGAAAATCAAATATTCTCTTCGCATCCGTATTAAATGCAAAACCGGAACAGTTTTTGTTGTCCGTAATAAAGCCAGAATACGTTTCTTTCATCTGTAATGCCTCCTAATTTAGAAGCGTATTTTCACGCCCCTGATATTATTATACTCTACATTTTCAAAAAGTCAAGATCTTCTGCTGATTTTTATTGATAATGTTTTGCGGGCAGCAATTTTCTCACGCCGTTCTTCTTTTCCCTCACAAAAAATAGCAGGTACCCGGCGTTCTCCAGATACCCGCTATTTTGTTGCCAACCCTATCTGACAGATGCTCATTTAGTAATTTCTGTCTAAACCTGTTTTACTAACACCTGTCTAATTTCAGGAGGTCATTTTTTTATTTCGTCTGCAATGCTTCCGACAGCAGCTTTTCATCATCAATAGCCTGCGACAGGACCTGCTGCGTATCCTCGCCCAAGCGTGGCGCACGCTTTTGCAGCGCAGCCGGCGTTTCGCTCAGCTTCATGGCAAAGCCCAGCTGCCGGTAGCTGCCAAGCTCTGCGTCCTCTACGTTCAGCACCATCTCGTTGGCCTTGGTCTGCTCTGCAGCCACCGCCTCGGCAAAATCCAGCACCGGCGTTACGCAGGTATCCTTGCCCGCAAGCAGCTGCTCCCATTCGGGCAGCGTGTGCTTGGCAAATTCCAGCGTCAGCTGCTGCTTTAAGTAATCGTGGTTAGCATCATCATCTATCAGATCCGTCATATCGGGACGCTGCAGCACAGCGCACAGGTTGCTCCAGAACTTCTTTTCCAAGCACCCCACCGCAAGGTAGCGTCCTTCCTTCGTCGCATAAATATTATAGTTGGCGTTGGCACCCGTCAGCCAGTTGTTGCCGCGTTCCGCCACAAAGCCGCTGCCGAAGTACAGGCTCGCAGCGCCGGGCATCAGCGTCATTGCCACGTTGTACAGAGAAATATCTATCTCCTGTCCCTCGCCCGTCATCTGTGCATGGCGCAAAGCAATCATAATGCTCATGCCTGCCGCCATAGACGCATTCATATCCGCCATCAGCACTCCCGGAATCGCCGGCTTGCCCTGAGCCTCACCGCTCATAGCGGTAATACCTGCCAGGCTCACATAACCGATATCATGGTCGGCCTGCTTGGCCAGCGGTCCCTTTTTGCCGTAGCCTGTCAGCGAGCAGTAGATAATTCGCTGGTTCACAGCCTTCGCCGCCGCATAGTCAATGCCCAGCTTTTCCAGTACGCCCGGGCGATAGCTTTCCACCACCACGTCGGCAGTTTTCACCAGCTCCAGAAACGCCCGACGTCCCGCATCCGACTTCAGGTTGAGCACTACGCTCTTTTTATTGCGGTTCAGCTGCAGATGCCAGTAACCGAAATCCTTTAAAAACGGCGGAAAGCTGCGGGCATAATCGCCCCGTCCCGGTTCTTCGATTTTGATAACCTCTGCGCCGAAATCGGCCAGCAGCATTGTACAATACGGTCCCGGCAGCAGCCGTGACAAATCAAGCACACGAATACCCTCTAAAGCCTGCACAATAACGCCCCCTTAACAGCAGCATATTTTTAAGACTAAATGCTTATACTACCTGGAAGATATAGAATTTGAGATAATTTGTTTCCGGTACCTGCCACAGAATCGGATGGTCCGGAGATTGCTGACGCGCTTCAATCTGACGCAGAGAAACATTAGCGTCATGCGCAGCATCCTGCAGCATCTTCACGAACAGCTCCTCCTTCATGAAGTGCGAGCAGGAGCAGGTTGCCAGATAACCGCCGCGCGGCAGCAGCTTCATCGCCTTCAGGTTAATTTCCTTATAGCCGCGAATCGCATTCTTCACCGTGCTGCCGGATTTGGTGAACGCCGGCGGATCCAGTATAATAAAGTCATATTCATGGGAATGCTTGTTGAACAAATCGCTCAGCAAATCAAAAACATTCGCCTGCAATCCGTGCATAACATCGGAGCAATCGTTAATCGCTGCGTTATGCTCTGCCATCTGCACTGCCTCCGCACTGATATCAACCGCGGTAACGCTGGCAGCGCCGCCCTTGGCAGCATTCAGCGCAAAGGAGCCGGTGTGGGTAAAGCAGTCCAGCACATGCTTGCCCTTGACAATTTTGGCAATCGCCTGACGGTTATACTTCTGGTCGAGGAAAAAGCCTGTCTTTTGGCCGTTTTCTACATCAACCGTATATTCGATGCCGTTTTCGACAATCTCGGTAGTCACAGCGCCGGGTTCGGGACACAAATCGGTAGCAAACCAATGCTTGCCCTCCTCCATGCCCTCCAGCAGGCGTATTCTTACATCGTTACGCTCGTACAGACCGCGGATTTCCTGGCCCATCTCGCGCAGAATTTTAATCAGCAACTCAAACAGCATCTGCTTGCGCATTTCAATACCTAAGGACAGAGTTTGAGTTACCAGCAAATCATTGTAGCGGTCCACGGTCAGGCCCGGGAACATATCCGCTTCGCCGAAAATCAGGCGGCAGCAGTTAAAATCACGCTCGCCCATAACCGTCAGGCGGTAATCCAGCGCATAGCGCAGACGGCGCTCCCAAAAGGCTTCGTCAAACTTATCATTGGTATTGGTGGAAATAATGCGCACACGGATTTTGGAATGGTCGTTCACAAAACCGGTGCCCAAATATTTGCCCTTGGACGTTACAACATCCACCAGATCACCGTTGGCATAATCGCCTTCAATTTTAGTTACCTCTTCACCAAACACCCAGGGATGACCGCCGCGTGCAGCGCGCTCTCCCTTCGGGGTTACGAAAAATTTTGCATATTTACGCATATTCTACCTCACGATTTTAAGATTAGTTTTTCTTTAAGTATAGCATATTTCTTTCATTAGAAAAATACACTTTCTCCAAGACTTACACTTTTAGCCAAGGGATTAAAATTTAATAGAATTTACCGAGCGTTCCAGTACAGGAGCCAGTTTAGAAGCCAACTTGGCATTGAAAATATAGTCATAGGAAATGTAATTTCCGTCCTGTATAAAAATATAGGCAATACTGTGACTGGTAACATCATCAAAGCTGCTTTTAATACATGGTAAATTATTTACAACAGTAAATTCATTTTTGATATTTCTTGCTGTTCTGACCTCTGATTTTAACTGCTTAATAATCTTTTTATCTAAATCAGCCTGCTCTGCAGCCGAAAGATTAGCAAGAGATTGCGGATAATAGGAATATTTAGGATTATCAGCTATTTTCTGCACCATAATGCCCGTCATCATATCATCATTACTACCTAACATTTGATGGTCAAAGGCAGCTCCTGCATTATACACATCTTCCGGCAGCTCATAGCTATACCTATTGTCAGGAGTAGCAAAACGTTTCCATTTAGTACCAATCTTGATAGAAGCAATCATCTCATTCATGGTTGATGCCTTGAATTTTTCATAATAGTCAGCCTCAATATTGAAACGAAAATCAATCATATCATTAGGAGTGAAAAGAGTATAGTTATCCATTATAAAATCAGGTGCTTTAGGCTGGGCATTAATTTTTTGGACAAAATGCAGTGTTTTTCTGCCATCCAGCTTAATAATTTTGTTTTCTAGAAGCTCAGCATCCTTTCTTGCAGCTATTTTCTTCTTCAGTCCGGCAAGTACTTCATCTATAAATTTAGCAGAATTAGGACCAGATTTATCTATAGGAGTTACATAGATAAACATTTGCACATTAGAATAGTTTACTTGAAAAATTTGCTTATTATCGGGCGTATACTCACCTTTAGTCAAAAAGCCTGCAGGCATCAGCATAGAAATGGCATTTTTTTCATCGTTAAAAAGCTGCTTGGATTGCTGTACGGATACCTGATTATTGGCAACTGACATTTCCGTCTGCACCGCTGCTTCCGTCGGATTGCAGACATTAAGTGGAATAAAGGCTAACATAGCGGCAACTAAAATTCTTTTAAACATTGTACCATCTCCTCATATAAGATACTTTAAGTATAGCATATTTTGCAGGCGGATGTACAGAAAACAGCTCTGCTCTTTGCCTGCGCTTTTGTGAACAGCATATCCTGAAAACAACAACATACACATGACGTAATAGCTCTTCATCTAATATTGTAGGGAGCAGACTGTCTGACAGTTTTTCAACACATAAAAAAAGCTGTCGCACTTTTACATGCGACAGCAAGTTTTCTTTGCTTAGAACGCTGCTACAACAGCGCCTTTGTATTTATCCTCGATGAACTTCTTAACCTCGGGAGAACGCAGAGCATTCATCAGCTTCTGGATTTCCGGACGGTTTTCGTCACCCTTGCGGACAGCAACGATGTTAGCATACGGAGATTCCTTCGGCTCGGTGAACAGGGAATCCTTCACCGGATTCAGCTTAGCTTCCATAGCGAAGTTGGAGTTGATAACGGACAAATCGGTATCATCCATAGAACGCGGCAGCAGAGCAGCTTCGATTTCCACAATCTTCAGCTTCTTGTCGTTGCCAACGATATCGCCTACGGTAGCCTTAACGCCAACGCCATCCTTCAGCTTCAGCAGCTTAGCGCTTTGCAGCAGAGCCAGTGCACGGCCGCCGTTGGACGGGTCGTTCGGAATAGCGATTTTAGCGCCTTCGGGGATGTCATTCAGAGATTTGATTTTCTTGGAATAAATACCCATCGGCTCGATATGTACCTTGCCTGCGGATACAAGATTCATCTTGCGCTCGGAAACGAAGGTATCCAGATAAGGCTCATGCTGGAAGAAGTTGGCATCCAGCTCCTTATCGTTCAAAGCCAGGTTCGGTTTAACATAATCGCTGAATTCGATAATCTGCAGGTCTACGCCCTCTTTAGCCAGGGTGCCTTTAATCTGGTTGAGGATTTCAGCGTGCGGTACAGCGGTAGCGCCAATCTTCAAGGTAACCTTTTTGTCAGCAGCGTTGTCTGCCTTTTTGTCTCCGCCGCCGCAGCCTGCAGCAACAACTGCTAGGCTTACTAATGCCAGTAATGCAACTAATAATTTTTTCATCTTTTTTACATCCTTTCTTTATTTAACACGTCTTGCAAAACATCCGCCTAAGAAAAAAACTCCTTCTGAGGAAGGAGCCGGTCTTCCTCTCATCTTTCAAGATTACACTTGCAGGATGTAGCACCATAACATTTGTCTGGTTGCCGGGCATCATAGGGCCTGTTCCCTCCGCCACTCTTGATAAGAGCGTGTTATTGAGTTGAGAGTTATAATATATTATCCTAGTGTCTTTGTCAACATTAATCGCAAAAAAAATTAAGGGCAGAAAATCCTGCCCTTAATCTGTTAACAATGTTACTCTTTTTTATATTTGGCAATACCAACCTTATAAAAGTCATTACCCTTGCTGTCGATGCAGACGATAGCCGGGAAATCCTTAACCTCGTATCTGCGGATAGCTTCCGGTCCCAGGTCTTCGTAAGCAATCATGGTTTCGCTCTTGATGGATTGGGTGATAACAGCAGCAGCACCGCCTACAGCAACGAAATAAACAGCGCCATGCTTAGCGCAGGCATCAATAACCTCCTGGCTGCGCAGTCCTTTGCCGATCATGCCGCGCATGCCCTGCTCAATCATGGTCGGAGTGTATTTATCCATACGGCCGCTAGTGGTGGGGCCGGCACTGCCGACAACCTCACCCGGTTTAGCAGGAGTAGGACCAACGTAATAAATAACATTATTGGTCAGGTCCAAAGGCAGCTTTTCGCCGCGCTCCAGCGCTTCATACAAACGCTTGTGAGCAGCGTCGCGTGCAGTGTAGATATAACCGCTGATGCGTACAACGTCGCCTGCATGCAGGTCTTTGACAGTTTCTTCGGTCAGTGGAGCATTAATATATTTGATTACAGCTTCTTCACTCATCTTCTGGCGCCTCCTTTAAATTTCTGCTTCAGCCTTGCGTGCCTGATGGCAGTTCAGGTTTACAGCGCAGGGCATACCGCCGATATGGGTATTGGTAAATTCAACATTTACAGCCAGAGCGGTAGTGCTGCCGCCCAAGCCGGAAGGACCGACGCCGGTTTTGTTTACCAGCTCCAGCAGCTCGTCCTCCAGTGCCGCATAGCGCTCATCCTTATTGTGCTCGCCTACGGTACGGGTCAGCGCGTATTTAGCCAGAATAGCGGCACGCTCCATGTTGCCGCCGATGCCTACGCCGACGGTAATCGGTGGGCAGGGGTTCGGGCCTGCGGCACGCACGGTATCAACAACAAATTTTTTGATGCCTTCAACGCCGTCTGCCGGCTTCAGCATCTTCAAAGCGCCCATGTTTTCGCTGCCGCAGCCTTTGGGGCAAACGATAATTTTAACCTTTTCACCGGGAACAATCTTGGTGTGGATGATTGCCGGAGTGTTATCACCGGAATTTTTACGATCAAATACCGGGTCGCCTACAGAGGATTTACGCAGATAGCCTTCAGTGTAGCCCTTTGCTACGCCTGCATGAATGGCAGTATACAAATCGCCGTCAACGAAATGCACTTCCTGGCCGATTTCCAGAAATACAACGGTCAGACCGGTATCCTGACACAGAGGAACAGCTTTTTTCTTAGCCAGCTCGAAGTTCTCAATCAAGGTAGCAAGGATTTCCCTGCCCAAAGGAGATTCTTCTTCAACAGCGGCATTTCTGATTTTGTCCATCATCTCCTGTGGGAGATAGTAGCAGGAATCCATGCACAGCTTGGCAATAACATCAGTGACTTCACTAACCTTTATTTCTCTCATGTTTTCATCCTCCTAAGCTCACATTGTCATTGTGAGAATAATATTTGTATACTGCGGCTTAACGGCCGATGCGTTTAGCAGTATTGGCTCTTACAACCTCAGGATCTACAATTTTGCGTGCCAGGCCCTTTTCAATCGCAACCTTAGCTACAGCGGCAGCAACCGCAGGAGCAACACGCGGGTCAAAAGCGTCAGGTACTACATAGTCCTCACGCAGGTCTTTTTCGTCAATCAGGTCGGCAATAGCATAAACAGCGGCAACCTTCATCTCCTCGGTAATAGCGCGTGCGCGTACATCAATAGCACCGCGGAATACGCCCGGGAATACGGTTACGTTGTTAACCTGGTTCGGTCTGTCGCTACGGCCTGTGCCCGCAACTGCAACGCCTGCTTCCTTTGCAGCATCATAGCTGGTTTCCGGAACAGGGTTAGCCAGAGCAAAAACAATAGCCTTCTCAGCCATGCTCTGCATAATTTCTTTGGTGAATACGTTCGGAGCGGAAGCACCGATCATAACGTCCGCACCCTTGGCAACATCAGCAAGAGTACCCTGCTTATGTTCTTTATTGGTTACGGTAGCCAGATAGCTCTGGATGCGGTCCAGCTTAGCGTCGATGCCTTCATACAGAGCGCCGAAGCGGTCAACCATGATTACATTTTGTGCACCCATGTTTACCAGCAGACGGCCGATAGCACTGCCGGCAGCACCGCAGCCGTTGACTACGAATTTAGCGGTAGCAATGTCTTTCTTAACAAAGCGCAGTGCGCCCAGTACAGCAGACAGGCAGGCAATAGCGGTACCATGCTGGTCATCGTGGAATACAGGAATATCGCAGATTTCTTTCAGCTTATCTTCGATTTCATAGCATTTGGGAGAGGAAATATCCTCCAGGTTTACGCCTGCATAGTTAGGCTGCAGCAGCTTAACTGTGCGGATGAATTCGTCCGGATCCTTGGTATCGAGGCAAACAGGCACAGCGTCAACATCACCGAAGGTTTTAAACAGTGCAGCCTTGCCTTCCATTACCGGCATAGCAGCCTCGGGGCCGATGTCGCCCAGGCCGAGTACACGGGTACCGTCGGTAATAATAGCAACCATGTTGCCACGGCAGGTATATTCGAAGGAGAGGTTTTTGTCCTCTTTGATATCCTTACAAGGTTCAGCTACACCCGGGGTATAGGCAATAGCCAGATCATGACGGGTTGCAATAGGCACCTTGCTTACTACAGCAATTTTGCCGTTATTGTCCATATGTAATTTAAGAGCTTCTTCACGCAGAGTCATTGTCATCTTTTTTTCCTCCCAAGATTTCCCGACGTAAGCTGTCTAAAAAATCATTAGCTCCGTCCGATAAATAGTATACACTTATTGTATATTAAACTACCCTGTTTTGCAAGATATTTTCTGTGTAATCTACATCATTTTAAGGAATTGTCAAAAGATTTTTGCTTACTGCGCATAATTTTCTTAGATAAAGACTCACACCTTGAAGAATTCTACCTGCGGCGTCTGCCCCGCCTGCAGTGTAAGCACCGCAAAGCAAGGCTCCGAGCCGCCGCGAGGGCGGGACGGACTGCCGGGGTTCACCAGCAGCGTTTCCGCATAATACTCTGCCATCGGCACATGCGTATGACCAAACACCACGATATCCTGCCCCAGCTGCTTGGCCCAATAGCCCAAATCAGCCTGCACATTTCTTTCTATATATCTGTGTCCGTGCGTCAGCCAGATTTTGTAGCCTTCTATTTCCAGATACTCATCATATTTACTGCCATCATCCAATAAATCGCAGTTGCCGCGCACACGCACTGTTTTGATGCCTGTCGCATCATGCAGGCGGTTGGCGTCGGCCGCATAATCGCCTGTATGCAGCCACAGCTCGATAGGCGGTGTCTGCTGCAGAATGCGGCGAATCGCCTGCGCGCTGCCATGCGTATCACCCGTAATGCCTATTCTCATTTCTTTTTGCTCCAGATAGCAACCAGCTTACGGATTGCCTTACCGCGATGGCTGATTTTATTTTTCTCCTGCATGGTAGCCTCTGCCATACCCTTGTGCAGCTCGGTGGACCAGAACAGCGGGTCGTAGCCGAAGCCGTTTTCACCTAAAGGCTCATGCAACAGCATACCGTCGCAGATGCCGTCTACCTCATTGAGCACCTTGCCGTCGGGCTGTGCTACACACAGCGCACAGCGGAAGCGGCAGGTACGCTTAACCTGAAACTTCATGTTGTGTAGCAGCAGTTTGTTGTTATCCTCGTCGCTGGCCTTTTCGCCGGCATAGCGCGCACTGCGCACACCGGGAGCACCGTCCAGTGCCTGCACCTCTAGGCCGGAATCATCGGCGATGCAGGGCTTGCCCAGCTTCTTTGCATAATAGGTAGCCTTTTGGCGGGCATTGGCAGCAAAGGTACGGCCTGTTTCCGCCGGCGCTTCCACTGCGTCGAAATCTGCCAGATATTTAATTTCAATCGGCAAATCCTTCATTAAAACCTTAAACTCTTCCACCTTGCCCTGATTATGGGTAGCTACAACCAATTCATTAATCATTATTTAACCTCGATTCTCAGCTCGGGACGCATATTTATTTGCCGGCGTCCTAATGCTTATTATTTATAGATTTTCTACTGTGCCTGTGGCAATGTCCTGCACCAGCACATACTGCCAGCGGCCGCGCTTCTTTTCTGCCAGCGCTGCATCGTAGGCCTTTTGCCGGCAATGCGGACAGATTTCGCGCGTCAGGCAGGTAATGAAAGCGCTCTGGTCGCCAAAGCGCGTCCCTTCGGCCGCCGTCTGCCGGGTAAAATAACCGCGGCAGGCCTTGCGTTCGCAATAATGCACACTTTCCACCTGCTCCTCACGGATACCCTCCTCATCGTAGTAGATATGCTTGCTGCGCTGCCAGGTATTGCCGCATTTCTTCAGCAATTCCTTGCTCGTGCGCTCACGATTGAAGTACAAATCGCCGACCTCGGCAATAAGCTGGTCTACGCGCTTGTTGCAGCGCTCATCCTGCGGGCGCAGTCCGCGCAGATCAGGCTCCACCACCTTGCTGTAATCCATGCCTGCCATCGCCAGAATAATACCGGTGTTGACATAAGGCAAGGCGCTTTCAATCGAATACCCGCCCTCCAGCACCGCAATATCCGCCTGCAGCTTATCCGCCAGACGCGCATAGCCCTGTGCCGTCACCTGCATGGAAGCCAGCGGGTCGCTGAAATGGTTATCCTGGCCGGCGCTGTTGATAATCAGCTCCGGCTGAAAGTCCTCCAGAATATGCGTGATTAAGCCGTCATACAGACGGTGCAGTCCTTCGTCGCCTGTTCCAGGCAGCAACGGCAGATTGATGTTCGTGCCCCAAGCCGCCGGACTGCCTGCTTCATTAGGAAAGCCTGTGCCCGGATACAAGGTGCGCCCGTCCTGATGGAAGGAGATATACAGTGTATCGGGATCATGGTAGAACACATCCTGCGAGCCGTCGCCGTGATGCACGTCGGTATCCACAACAGCAATTTTACGGATATTATACCTGCTACGTAAATATTCTACCATTATTGCTTCAATATTAATAGTACAAAAACCACGGATTCCGTGTACTACACGCATAGCGTGGTGTCCCGGCGGACGCACGAGAGCAAAGGCACGCTGCACCTCCCGCTGCATTACGGCATCGGCCGCCACCAGGCAGCCTCCCGCAGAGGTCAGGTGTGCCGACGTAATCAAACGTGCAATCGCCGGCACGCCTACATGCGCACGCTGCAAATCCTCAATCTCAGCCAAGCGCGGGCGATATTCCTTAATCTCCTCGCAATCGAACAGGCCCTCCTCCTCCAGCTGGTCGCGCGTATATAATAAGCGCTCCTGCCGTTCGGGGTGACCGGGGCTGATCATCCAGTCAAACGCAGGGAAAAATACTAATCCCAAGGTATTCTTTGCCATCAGAAGCTCACCTCCCTGCCGCTAACCTTATAGAGAATTCCCGGCTTCAGCTGCATACGCAGGCTGTAAATATCGCCGGTTTCGTAATAGCCGTGTACTGTATGAAAATGCTCGTAGCTGATAAGCTCCGTTTCCTGGTCGGGCAGCTGCCACTGCGCCGTCTGCTCCCGCAGCCAGCTTGCGAGCAGCTCCTCTGCCGCCTGCTTATTGAAGCGTTGCGGCAAAGCTTCGCGTTTTCCGCCCTCAGGAATAATATAATAGCCGTCGGTAGTATCCGCTCTGAGTCCTGCGCTCAGCGTAGGCCTTGCCACCGCTGCACCGATAGCGTTCGCTACCATCGCTCCGGCAGGAATATCCACCGGCAGCGCCATAGATTCGCCCAGCGCCCTGATTAAGCCCGGTGCGCCGCCGCCCACGCCAATCAGCTGCTGCGGAATAAATTCCGTGCCCTTGATAACATCGTTAACCGTATATACGGGCTGCTTGGCCCATTCTTCCAGCATTTCCCGAATCGTTGTTTTAATCTGCTCAACAGCGGCAGCCACAATCTTGCGTGCTTCCGTCTGCGGCTCGCCGCCCAGAGCGGCAATCGCCGCCTGCGCCCTTGCCTCATCACCGAAATGCACATAACCCGCCGTAATCAGCGCATCGCTCAGCGTTGCCGTGCTGCCGCCGACAGCGGCAGCGGAACCTTCGCGCTCGGGGCCTACAACATAACCGTTTTCCATCTTATGCAGCCTGCTGTCGCCGCCGATGCCGATGCTGCGCATATGAAAGGCGCGCACTGCCGTAGGATAACCGGCAACCGCCGCACCCTTGCGGGCCTTCAGCGGCAGGCCGTTCTCCCAGAAGGCAATGTCGGTAGTAGTGCCGCCCACATCCAGCGAGATGCTGTTCACTGCGGGGGCAGCCAGCGCCTCTATGCCTAGTACCGAAGCCGCAGGACCGGTAAACACAGCCTCCACCGGCTGCTGACCGCCGTCCGCCTTCAGAATATGCACCGGAGCGCTCACGCCGCGCTCTGCCAAGGCACGTTCGATGCGTCTGCAGAAGCGGGTGAAAAGCTCATACACCTGCGCAGAAAAATAGGCCGAATTGCTGCGGCGCACAAAGTTCAGCTCACCGCTCAGCTCGCTGCCCAAGAACACCTTGCTGTAGCCGCATTTTTTCAGCTCATGCTCCGCCTGATATTCCAGCTGCGGGTTACGCACGGAAAACTTGCCGCTCACAGCGCACACACCGCTGCCCTTGCGCCGCAACAGCTCCTGATGTCTGCTCCATTCGATATTAGCCGTAATCTTGCCACGATGGTCCACATAACCCGACAGATAATACGGTGTTACCGGCAGATGTCCCTTGACGTTCATGCCCGGTCCGGCGATAATTGCCAAAAACGCCGGCGGCAGGCTACCCTCGGTCAAAGCGTTGGTCACGATAGTGCTGGATATTACCACACGCTCCAGCTCCTGCGCCATTCCCGGCTGCAGCACCGCATCCAGCGCCGCCAGCACACACTGCAGCACATCATCATGCGTCGTCGCACGCTTGGCCTGCGCCACTACCTCGCCCTGCCGCAGCACCACCGCATCCGTAAAGGTTCCGCCTACATCAATACCTAACAGCATTGCTTCATCCCTCCTTCATTTAAACCAGAGTGTCAATGCGTATTCTTTTAATCTATACTATATTTACTTTCACCAAGCTAATAACGGACAGTCTATATTAATTATATTATATCATGTTGCCAAACTCCGTGCGAAGAAAATTCCTTTCTATAATTATATGCAACACACCCGCAAGCGTTTGCGGGCAGAAAAAAAGACGTAAGCTCCGTTGCTTACGCCTTGTAATTATTATTGGCATCCGGGTGGGGTAATCCTGCAGACATTTTATATTTCTGATAATGTCCTGCAGCTGCGATTGCCGGATGTAAATTGCCGCCGCTTAAATTTAGCTAAGCTCTCAAAAGAGCATCATAGTAAACCAGGCTGGCAGCACCGCATAAAGATAAAACGACAGTACTCAAAATAATAAGATACTTTTTCTGCATTTTAATTCTCCTCTACACACAAAACCCATCTCTCTGTGTGAGGCTATTATAAAATAGGTACTGCCGATAGTCAAGTTAAATGTTATAACGATTTGTTATATTTAATATTCCTGCCCGACCTATATCAAATTCGCCGTTACCGCAGCCTGCGAGAGCATTTATTTCTCTTTAGCTTGCTAAAAACAGGATAATAGCTTATACTATATACTATTATTGTATTAGTAAGGGAGACGATATGTATTATGGAACGTGAGAGCTTCTCTTCACGCCTGGGATTTATCCTGATTTCTGCCGGCTGTGCCATTGGTTTAGGCAACGTTTGGCGCTTTCCTTTCGTCACAGGTCAATATGGCGGTGCATCCTTTGTGCTCATCTACCTGTGCTTCCTGCTGCTGTTGGGCCTGCCCATCATGGTAGCGGAATTCGCTGTCGGCCGCGCCAGCAGACGCAGTCCGGCCAAATCCTTCGACACATTGGAGCCGAAGGGAACTAAATGGCATCTGTTCAAATATGTAACTATTGCCGGCAATATCATCCTCATGATGTTCTACACCACCGTCAGCGGCTGGATGCTCTATTTCCTCTACAAAATGGCTGTCGGTGATCTTTCCGGTCTTGACGCTCAGGGCATCAAAGGCGTTTTCGGCGCTCTGCTGCAGGACCCGGCAACTATGGCCGGCAACATGGCAATCATCATCATGCTCTGCTTCGGTGTCTGCTACATGGGCGTTCGCAACGGCGTTGAACGCATCACCAAGGTTATGATGGCCTTCCTCATCGTGCTGATGGTTGTGCTTGCCGCCAACTCCATGCTGCTTCCGGGCAGTGAAGCCGGCCTCAAGTATTACCTCTATCCCGACTTCAGCAAAATTGCCGAGCATGGTGTACGCGAGGTAATCTTCGCTGCTATGGGCCAGGCCTTCTTCACGCTGAGCATCGGTATGGGCTCTCTGTCCATCTTCGGCAGCTACATCGGCAAGGAGCAGAAGCTCACCAACGAAGCGCTGTGGATTATGTTCCTCGATACCTTCGTAGCAATCGTTGCCGGTCTGATTATCTTCCCGGCATGCTTCAGCTTCGGTATCCAGCCGGACGCAGGCCCGAACCTGCTCTTCATCACCCTGCCCAACGTATTCAACGCTATGAACGGCGGTCGCATCTGGGGCACTCTCTTCTTCCTCTTCATGCTCTTTGCGGCAATGTCCACTGTTATTGCCGTATTCGAAATGATTATCTCCAGCATCTGCGAGCTGACCGGCGGTGACCGCCGTCGCCTCATCCCCTTTGCTGTTATCGGCATGATTCTGCTGTCCCTGCCCTGCGTTTTCGGCTTCAATATCTGGAGCGGCTTTGAGCCTCTGGGCAAAGGCACCTGCGTGCTTGATTTGGAAGACTTCCTCGTCAGCAACAACATCCTGCCTTTAGGCAGCCTCATCTTCCTGGCCTTCTGCACTACCCGCTACGGCTGGGGCTGGAACAAATTCATTGAAGAGGTTGATACCGGCAAGGGCATCGGTTTCCCGAAATGGATGCGCTTCTATGCAACCTACATTCTGCCGCTGATTGTACTCTATATCTTCTTCAACGGCTATTACGCAATGTTCTTCAAATAAGATAAATTGGGGTGTCCTGTAGCGTCAAACCCAATTTTACACATTTCTATAACGCGAAACGAGCACTACCTGCATAACCTGCAAGTAGTGCTCGTTTGATTATGTCAATTATACTTGTACAGCTCTGCTCCACTGATGAGCTCATACTCAGAACTGGTAAAGTCAAAACCAGATAGAGCCACAAAACCAAGCCTGCTAACCTCCATAAAGCTCAACACATTTTTCAGCTGCTGCACTTCAGCCTCTGCCTCCGCCCTCGAAAAAGTCTTATCGTAATACTTCACTTCATAAAATGCATAACCATTCTTCAGCTCTAAAACACAATCAAATTCGCCGCTACGTCTTTCCTTAGGCATATCATACCAAAAAGTTCCGATATCATACACATCTGACCTTTTGCCTTCTCGCAACTGTCTGGAAAAATACTCTCTGACAATGGCTTCATACCGGTGCGAAATAAATGTCTTGATGCTGCTCTTTATATACAGCTCATAAAAATTTTTAGTACCGATTCTTGCAATAACATCACGCTTATTATAGATATAGGCATAATAAAAACGCACCAGATTATCACTAATCTCATAGAAAGTCTTTTTCTTATCATTTTTCTTGTTAATCGGATAAATCTTTTGAATAATCTCCATCTCCAATAAATTTTTCAATTGCTTGTCTAAGCTGCCATTGGAATTGCCGGAAATCAGCTGTTCAATTTCTCCATACCTTTTCTTGCCATTAGCCAAAGCAGACAAAATCATATTAGCATTCGCCACCTTAGATAGCTCCGCCAATAAAATATATTCCATATAGATGCTGACAGGACTATTTGCATTGAGTAGCAATCGTTCAATATTACCCTCTAAATTCTCTTCCTCATCAATAAGTACATTAACAAATGGACTGCCACCAAACACTGCATATAATGCTGGTTTTGCAGAAGCTGAAAGCTCTTCATAAAATAAAGATGCATCATAATAATCAAAAGGCCTGATATGCAGAATTAAAGAAAATCTGCCAAACAGCGGATTTTCTTGTTGAAGCAATTCTTTCATCATGCCAACATATGAACCAAGCAGTACAAGATCTATATTATTTTTTAAGCTGTCAACAATTCTCTGAAACAGCGAATCTATGTAATGAGCGTCACTTGTTTTCTTCAAATATGTATATTCATCAATAATAATGATGACTTTTTCCTGCTGCGACCCCAAAAATTCAAACAGCTCCTCGAAATCGACAAAATGTAAAAATTTATTATTATAGCAAGCCTTCACCTTCGACTCAAGACTTCTTAAATTATCTTCTAGAGAAGTCATGAGACACTCATAATAAATAACTTTGCAAGCTATATTCTTTATAGCTTCTAAAATTAGCGTACTTTTACCAACTCTGCGCCTGCCATAAAGCATCACTGCCTGCTTACCTGGCTGAGCAAAAACTTCTGTTAATTGCTGTAACTCTGCTTCTCTACCGACAAACATCCTGTAACCTCCGTTTATACTGAATTCTGTTTCACTGAATTTAATTTCAGTATAATTTTATATTTTCCATCAGAATTTGTCAATATTTTTTTGCTAACCCCTGCACTACAAGCAAAGAGGCTGCCACTTTCGTGACAGCCTCTATAATTTTGCTCTATTAAATTTTTACAGCTTGCTTTGCAGCTCCTCCAGCTTAGCCTGCTGCACTGCCAGCACCTTGTCACCGATAGCGAACTGCTTCTCGTTTTCGGAGAAAGCAGGGCCGCCGTAGGATTTACGTGCTTCTACGCAATGCTCGGGCTTCAGAGCTACCAGCAAATCGCTCTCGAAAAGGTCGGAGAACTGCTTGTATTCCTCCAGAGAAATTTCCGGCAGGAATTTTCCCTGATGAATTGCATAGGCAACGCATTTGCCGACAACCTCATGTGCCTGACGGAAGGGCAGTCCCTTACGTACCAGATAGTCAGCCAGGTCGGTGGCGTTGGAGAAGTCCTTGCTCACAGCCTGCGCCATCTTGTCCACATTAACCGTCATCGTCAGAATCATATCACGATAAACAGCCAGCGTGAATTTTACGGTATCGATAGCGTCGAAGAAGCCTTCCTTATCCTCCTGCAGGTCCTTATTATAGGTCAGCGGCAGGCCTTTAGCCGTTGTCAGCATAGCCATCAGATGACCATACACACGGCCGGTTTTACCGCGTACCAGCTCGGAAATATCAGGGTTCTTCTTCTGCGGCATCATGGAAGAGCCGGTGGCAAAAGCATCGTCCAGCTCCACAAAGCCGAATTCGGTGCTGCTCCAGAGGCAGATTTCCTCGCTCAGACGGCTCATGTGCATCATGAGAGTGGAAGCAAAGGAAAGAAATTCAATGATATAGTCACGGTCGCTTACTGCGTCCATGCTGTTCGGATAAACTGTGCCGAAGTTCAGCTCCTCCGCAACCATAAAACGGTCGATGGGGAACGTGGTACCTGCAATCGCACCGGCACCCAGCGGCATCATGTCCGCGCCTTCCCAAACGCCCAGCAGGCGGCGGAAGTCACGCTGCAGCATATTGAAATATGCCAGCATATGATGAGCAAAGGTGATAGGCTGTGCACGCTGCAGATGGGTATAACCCGGCATCAGAGTTTTTTCGTGCTTTTTGGCAACTGTTAAGAGAGCCTCCTCAAATTTGAGTAAAAGCTCGGCAATTTCGGCAACCTCACGCTTCATATACATATGCATATCGAGTGCAACCTGGTCGTTACGGCTGCGTGCGGTATGCAGACGGGCGCCGGCGCTGCCGATACGTTCGGTCAGACGCGCTTCCACATTCATATGAATGTCCTCCAGCGCAACGTCAAAATGGAAGTTGCCTGCTTCAATATCAGCCAGGATGTCTTTCAGACCGGCAATGATTTTCTCCCCGTCCTCTGCCGGAATGATACCGCATTTAGCCAGCATACCGGCATGAGCAATGCTGCCGCGGATATCCTCGTGATATAAGCGTTTATCAAAATCAATGGACGCATTAAATGCGTCCACCAATTCGTTCGTATTCTTACTGAAACGACCGCCCCAAAGCTTAGCCATTATTTCAGGTTGCCTTTCTTCATCAGCGCTCTAACTTTCAGCGGCAGGCCGAAGAGGTTGATGAAGCCGGTAGCATCTGCCTGGTTGTAAACTTCGTCCTCGCCGAAGGTTACATATTCCTGGCTGTACAGGGAGTACGGGGATTTAACGCCTGCACTGTAGATGTTGCCTTTATAAAGTTTCATGCGAACAGTACCGGTAACGGTTTTTTGAGTTTCGTTAACGAAAGCATCCAGAGCCTCACGCAGCGGGCTGAACCACATGCCATCGTAAACCAGCTCGGAATAACGAATGGAAACCTGTTGCTTGAAGGATTGGATTGCACGGTCCAGGCAAAGGTTTTCCAGATCGTTGTGGCCGTAGTAGATGATAGCGCCGGCAGGGTTTTCATAAACGCCACGGGATTTCATACCAACCAGACGGTCTTCAACCATATCGGTAATACCAACAGCGTTGCGGATACCGATTTCATTCAGTTTTTCAACGAGCTTAGCCGGGCTGAGTTTTTCACCGTTAACGCTTACAGGCACGCCTTCAACGTATTCCAGTTCAACATATTCCGGTTTGTCGGGAGCTTTTTCAGGAATGTTGGTAACGATGAACAGCTCATCTTTCGGTGCATTCCACGGATCTTCCAGGTCGCTGCCTTCATGGGACAGATGCCACATGTTGCGGTCCATGGAGTAGTCATGGTCATGAGATACAGGGATAGGAATGTTGTGTGCTGCAGCATAGTCGATTTCCTGGTCACGGCTCCGCAGCTCCCACTCACGCCACGGAGCGATGATTGCCAGTTGCGGAGCCAGAGCCTTTACGGACAGTTCGAAACGAACCTGGTCGTTGCCTTTGCCGGTAGCACCGTGAGCAATAGCGTCAGCGCCTTCCTTTTCAGCGATTTCAACTAATTTTTTAGCAATCAGCGGACGAGCGAAGGAAGTACCCAGCAGATATTTCTTTTCGTATACAGCACCGGCCTTAACGGTGGGCCATACATAGTCGCTGATGAATTCTTCTTTCAGGTCCATGATATAGCATTTGCTGGCACCGGTTTTCAGTGCTTTGTCATGAACGGGTTCCAGTTCGTCGCCTTGGCCAAGGTCAGCGCAGGCAGCGATAACTTCGCAGTTGTTGTAATGCTCTTTCAGCCAGGGGATGATTACGGATGTATCAAGGCCACCGGAGTAAGCCAGAACTACTTTCTTAATATCTTCTTTTTTCATTATAATAGCCTCCCATTTCTGTATAATGCTATGCATTAGTGAATAAACTTACAAACTTCTTGTATTATATACCCTTTTTATGCATAAATCAAGTATTTAAGCGCATGTATACAATACTTTTTGTGTACTAGATGTAACAAAAAGCCTAAAATATAGCTTGTTTCAGAAAATTTTGTCTGTATACAAGAACGGCTAAGCATATAAACTATACGCTCAGCCGTTATATTTATACATTCAAGACCTGATTTAGAGTACTTCGTCGCTCATCAGCAGCGCCATAATAGCCTTTTGTACGTGCAGTCTGTTCTCTGCCTGGTCAAATACAACAGATTGCGGTCCTTCCAGCACTTCCTCGGTAATTTCTTCACCACGATGTGCAGGCAGGCAGTGCAAAACGATTGCTTCCGGACGTGCTTCTTTCAGCAGCGCCTGGTTAATCTGATAATTATGCAGTGCTTTAAAACGAACCTCACGCTCTGCCTCCTCGCCCATGCTGGTCCATACATCGGTATAAAGCACATCGGCGCCCTTAGCAGCCTTGAAGAGATCCTCCTCTACGGTAATGCTGCAGCCGGTTTGGGCAGCGTCCTCCTGCGCCAGACGCAGGATTTCCGGGTCAGGCTGATAGCCCTTCGGGCTGGCGCAGATCATGTTCATGCCAACCTTAGCGCAGGCAAACATCAAAGAGTGTGCCATATTGTTGCCGTCGCCTACATAAACCAGCTTACGACCCTTGAGCACCTTCATCTTCTCCTGAATAGTGAAGATATCGGTCAGCGCCTGACAGGGATGCAGCAAATCGGTCAGGCCGTTGATAACGGGAACGCTTGCATATTTAGCCAGCTCAATAACGGAATCGTGAGAGAAGGTACGGATCATAATACCGTCAACAAAACGGGAAAGTACACGTGCGGTATCACGGATAGGCTCGCCACGGCCGATCTGGGAAGCGGAATCACTCAGATAAATCGGATGGCCGCCCAGCTGCCAGAAGCCTACCTCAAAAGAGGTTCTGGTACGTGTAGAAGCCTTGGAGAACAGCATAGCCAAAGTTTTGCCCTTTAAATATTGGTGAGGCTCACCGGCCTTTTGCTTACGTTTCAATTTTTTTGCCACATCAAGAATTGTTGCGACCTCGCCTACGCTAAGGTCATGAATAGAAATCAGGTCTTTGTCTTTTAAACTCATTTTTTATCCCCTCTCGTTTTTTAACAGGCCGCCAGCGCCTTATCCAACGCAGCAACCACAATATCAATTTCTTCCTTGCTGATAATCAGCGGCGGTACAATGCGGATAACATTACCCGCAGTACAGTTCACAATAACATTGTTCGCCAAACAGCTTTCCACAATCGGTTTGCCCTCGCCTGCAACCTCCATGCCCAGCATCAGGCCGCAGCCGCGGACATCGGTAACCTTTTCAGGATATTTTTCCTGCAGCTTACGCAGTTCATTCTTAAAGTATTCGCCCTTCTCCGCAACCTTGTCTACCAGCCCTTCGGACTTGATAGTCGTCAGCGTTGCGTACACAGCGGCGCAGGCCAGCGGATTACCGCCGAAGGTGCCGCCATGGTCACCCGGCTTGAACACATGCGCCAGACGCTCCGGCACAGCAAAGCCTGCAACAGGGAAGCCGCCGCCGATGCCCTTGGCAAAGGTCAGGATATCAGGCTTCACGCCGCTGTGCATATAAGCGAACCATTTGCCGGTACGCGCAACACCGGTCTGCACCTCGTCAAAAATCAGCAGCGCATCATGCTTATCGCACAGCGCACGCACCTGCTGCAGATATTCGTCAGACGGTACATGCACGCCGCCCTCACCCTGGATAGGCTCCAGCAGTACAGCGCAGACATCATCATCCATCTGAGCCTCCAGCGCCTTAATATCGCCGTAGGGCACAAGCACGTGTCCGGGGCTCAGCGGACCGTAGCCGACGTGATAATAATCATGACCGGTAGCAGCCAGTGTATCAAAGGTGCGACCGTGGAAGGATTCGTCCGCAGAAATAATTTTATATTTCGTAGGTGCCTTGCTCACGCCGTATTTGCGCGCCAGCTTCATAGCGCCCTCATTGCCCTCTGCACCGCAGTTGGCAAAGAAAATGCGGTCCATGCCGGTAGCCTCAGCCACCACACGCAAGGCCTTCGCCTGAATCTCGGTATAATACAGGTTGGAGCAATGCATCAGCTTGGCAGCCTGCTCACTGATAGCCTTCACCAGCACCGGATGATTGTAGCCAAGGCTGTTGACAGCAATTCCGGCAAAGGCATCTACATACTCATTGCCCTCGTTGTCCCACACACGGCAGCCCTGGCCAAGCTCCATAACCATCGGATATCTGCCGAATACAGGCAGATAATATTTTTCTGTTTCCTCTATAATTGTTTTTTTATCCATCGTCAAGAATATCTCCCCCTCATACAAGCCCCTGCTGTCAGATTTCTTTAACTACCTCGGTGCCAACGCCCTTGTCGCTGAACAGCTCCATCAGAATAGAATGCTCGGCACGGCCATCAATGATATGTGTTTTCTTGGCACCGCCGCTAAGAGCCTTAATGCAGGAGCGAACCTTAGGAATCATACCGCCGTCAATGCTGCCCTTAAGGATAAGCTCATGAGCCTTTTCAAAGCTCAGAGTGGAAATGAAGCTGCTTTCATCCGGGTATGCAGAATAAATGCCGCGGACATCAGTCAGCACCAGCAGCTTTTCTGCCTTCAGCGCACCGGCAATTTCACCGGCAGCAACATCTGCGTTAATGTTATAGGTTTCACCCTCATCACCAACACCGGTCGGAGCGATTACAGGAATATAACCGCCGTCCAGCAGGCAGTTGATCAAATCGGTGTTGACCTCCTTAACGCTGCCGACAAAGCCGATATCTACCAGGTTGACCTCACCGTTTTCATAAACATCAGCCAGATATTTTTTAGCCTTCAGCAGATTAGCATCCTTACCGTTGAGGCCAACAGCCTTGCCACCCAAAGCATTCAGACGGCCGACAAGGTCAGTGTTGATTTTGCCTACAAGCGCCATTTCGGCAATAGCTGCGGATTCTGCATCGGTTACACGCAAACCGCCGACAAATTCGCTCTTTTTACCGGCCTGCTCCAGCTGACGGCTGATTTCCGGACCGCCGCCGTGAACAACTACCGGACGCATGCCGGCGTATTGCAGGAACAGGATATCCTGCAGCACCTTGTTTTTCAAATCATCATTCAGCATAGCGTTGCCGCCATATTTTACGACAATGGTTTTATCTTTAAAATTACTCAAATACGGCAGTGCTTCCATTAAGGTCTGTACTTGTTGTTCGTTCATTAACATAGTGATGTCCTCCCTCATTTTTTTATTTGTCTTGCGTTTATATTTATTATTGCTTCTCTCCAAAGATGCCTTCGCTCAGGTATGGTACTCGCCGTTGATTTTCACATACTCATAACTGAAATCGCAAGTCCACACAGTTGCGCTTTCCTCACCGGCACCCAGGTCGATGCTCATGGAAATATCATGCTCAGCCATGGTCGGCGCCAGCTTTTCGGCAGGCACGTTGCAGTTCATGCCGTTTTCTACCAGACGGATACCGCCGATGGACAGGTTTACCTTATCTGCCTCCATAGCAGCACCGCTGTAGCCTGCAGCACAGACAAGGCGTCCCCAGTTCGGGTCCTCACCGAAGAAGGCTGTTTTTACCAGCGGCGATTTGGCAATCGCCATCGCTGCGGTTTTGGCATCCTCCCAGGTTGCGGCACCGGTAACATTTACCTCGAGGAATTTGGTAGCGCCCTCGCCGTCATGCGCAATCATTTTAGCAAGGTCGGTAGCACAGGCAACCAGCGCTTCAAAGAAGGCCGGATAATCCGGATGCTCCTCCGAAAGAATGATTTCGTTTTCGGCAAGACCGTTGGCCAGCACAATCATGCTGTCGTTGGTACTGGTATCGCCGTCGACAACAACCATGTTGAAGGATTTGTCGGCAGACTTTTTTACCGCGCGCTTCAGCACATCGGGAGCAACGGCGGCGTCGGTAGTAATGAAGGTCAGCATAGTTGCCATGTTCGGATGAATCATGCCTGCACCCTTGGCAATACCGGCAAAAGTTACCTTTTTGCCGCCGATTTCCGTTTCATAGGCAGCGTGCTTGATAAAGGTATCCGTAGTCTGAATCGCCATAGCGCAGCTTTCGCCCTCGCATTCGTCCAGGCTGTCGACAGCATCGGCAATGCCTGTCAAAAGGTTGTCCATCGGCAGGAACTGGCCGATAACACCGGTGGAGCAGACAAAGACTGCTTCCGGAGAGATGCCTAAAAGCTCTGCCGTATGCGCCTGCATTTTCTTGGCATCCGCCAATCCCTGCTCGCCCGTGCAGGCGTTGGCACAGCCGCTGTTTACGGCAATAGCCTGCGCATAGCCGTGCTTGTTGACCTCGCGGCTCACGAGCACAGGAGCAGCGCACATTTTATTTTGTGTAAATACCGCACCGCAGGCAGCAGGCACGGTACTGAAAATAACTGCTACATCATGATTGCCGCTGGCTTTGATACCGGCCTTGACACCGGCAGCAATGAAGCCCTGCGGTGCAGTCACCCAGCCTTCGATTTTCTTCATGAGATTCCCCTCTTTCTTTAATGCTTATGTCTTTTCTTCTACGGCAGCATCACCGCTAAGCACCTTTTTATAGTATAATAGTTTAAGGTACAAGCGGCAGCTGACGCAGGCCGGCAGCTTCATCAATGCCAAACATTACATTCATGTTCTGCACTGCCTGTCCCGCAGCACCCTTAACAAGATTATCAATACAATTCATTACAATAATACGGCCTGTACGCTTATCTGTCTGCCAGCCAAGGTCCACATAGTTGGAGCCGCGGATATTCTTCAATTCAGGGCAAACTCCCTTACCGCACAGACGGATAAAAAATTCATCGCCGTACATCGCCTGATAGGCCTCCTCAATCTGTGCATCCGTCACGCCCTGCTTCAGCTGTGCGTAGCAGGTTGCATAAATACCGCGGTCCACAGGCAGCAGATGCGGGGTGAACTGAACCACTACATCCTCACCGGCAAACTCGCTGTAAATCTGCTCGATTTCCGGCGTATGGCGGTGTGAAGCAACGCCGTAGGCCTTAAAGCTTTCGTTGACGCTGCAGTAAAGACTGCCTGCCTTCAGGCTGCGTCCCGCACCTGTCGTACCGCTTTTGGCATCAATCACAATGCCCTGCGTTTCAATCAGCTTATATTTTAAAAGCGGCACCAGCGCCAGAATGCTGCAGGTCGTGTAGCAGCCGGGATTTGCTACCAGCTGCGCCCCGCGCACCTTATCACGGAAAAGCTCGGTCAGACCGTAGACAGCCTGTGCCTCCGGGTCCTCATGCTTCACCTTGTACCACTGTTCAAACACATGGTAATCCTTAAATCTATAATCGCCGCCTAGGTCAATAATCTTGGTCTTGCTTCCTCGCAGCTGCTTGCCTATCTTCATCGCATGGCCATGAGGCAAGGCAATAAAAATCACATCACTTGCTGCAGCAATAGCATCCAGCTCCTGCATAGACTGCAGATTCTTTTCAATGCGTCCTGACAAATGCGGATACATAGAAGCAATCGCCTCTCCCGTACTGCTTTCAGAGGTAATCACGGCAATTTCCGCTTCCGGATGTCCGTCCAGAAGTCGCAGAAGCTCAACTCCTGCATAGCCTGTTGCACCGATAACACTTGCTTTCATATCCATCCTCCTTTGTACTCGATAATTATACAACCAAACTGTATAATTTTGCAAGCACTTTGTGAATTTTTTTGTAAAATTTAAGGGACAATAATCCATTTTACAATCTTATTTTACTACCTAAAAGGTAAATATACCAGTATTTTTTGCCAAATTCACACTTTATTGTTACAATAGACGTGAAAGCTATACACGTCACTGTTTAAAATATATCAAAATTACTAACGAGGTGTATCTTATGTTTAAAATCATTATCATGGCTTTGCTTATTTTTATAGGCATGGTGGGTTATGACAACATTACGGATAAGGCTCAGCCTACCACCCCCGTACAGCAGGAACAGCAGAAGGTCAGCAAGCACGAAAAATCCGCCGCTTTGGCGCTTTTCACCAGCCTGCTGCCTCCCAAGGAGGAATGGCCCTCGCCCGTACATAAATTCTATCTGGCCTTTAATATGGATGAGGTTATCGATCCTATCCGCCAAAACCCGAACTGGACAAGTCTTGATGCCATGTCGCGCGATATTCCGCAGGCGTTGATTGCTATCGAGGACCATGGTTTTTATAATCACGGCGCTATTGCCGTGGAAGGCATTCTGCGTGCCGCACTGGCCAACATCAACGCCGGCGAGGTAGTACAGGGCGGCAGCACGCTGACACAGCAGTTTGTCAAAAATGTTTTTCTGTCGCACGAGCAAAGCATGGAGCGTAAAATTGAAGAGGCCGTGCTTTCGCTCATGCTGGAGGATAATTACAGCAAGGACGAAATTCTGGAGCTTTATCTGAACACCACCTACTTCGGCGCGGGCAGCACCGGCATCAGGCAGGCCAGCAGAACATACTTCGGCAAGGCACCTTCGGCGCTGACTTTGGCCGAGGCCGCCGTCATCGCCTCGCTTCCCTATGCGCCCACCGGCCTCAATCCTCTGGAAAACCCCGAGGGCTGCAAAAAACGTCAGCTGCTGGTGCTGGCCGCTATGCATAAATACGGTATGATTAATCAGGGACAGCTGGCCGAAGCCAAGGCCGAAAAAATCCGCCTCACCAACGGCACCGTCATGTAAAGCTGTAACAAAATCTACATTGTATATTTTTTAATTAAAGTTTATCGCTAAAAGCTTTGTTTTACTTGACCGCTTCATGCTTCATATATAATTAAAGCTTAAGCAAAATAACTCAAAGAAGGTCAAATCATGGAAACTACAACATTAGATAAGCTTCCCTTAGGTCAGGAGGCTATCATCGCTAAGGTCGGCGGCGAAGGCAGCATTCTGCGTCGTCGTCTGCTTGATATGGGGCTCACGCCCCGCACCCGCGTCATGGTACGCAAGCGCGCACCGCTCGGTGACCCGCTGGAAATCTCTCTGCGCGGCTACGAGCTGACGCTGCGTGCGGAGGAAGCCGCAAAAATCACTGTAACGCCGGAGGTGAGCGAAGCATGAAGCTGCATTTCGCCCTCGTCGGCAACCAAAACTGCGGCAAAAGCACGCTGTTCAACTATCTCACCGGCAGTAACCAGCACGTCGGCAACTTTCCCAGCGTAACCGTCCAGAAAAAGGAAGGTACGATTCTCGCCGTACCGGACGCAGGCGTTATCGACCTACCCGGCATCTACTCGCTTTCTCCCTACACCTCGGAGGAAATTGTTACGCGTGACCTGCTGTTATACAATAAGCCGGACGCAATTATCAACGTCATCGACGCAACTAATATCGAACGTAGCCTCTATCTTTCGCTGCAGCTCATCGAGCTGAATATCCCGATGGTCATCGCCCTCAACATGATGGACGAGCTCACCGGCAGCGGCGGCAGTATTGACATCAAGGCAATGGAGAATTCGCTGACCGTGCCGGTTGTCCCCATCACCGCCAACTCCGGCGAGGGCGTAGGCGAGCTTTTGCGCCGCGCCGTAGAGGTAGCGCAAAACCAGCATCTGCCACAACGCCTTGATTTCTGCAGCGGTCCTGTGCATACCGCTATTCACAGTATCGCCCATTTGATTGAAACTAAAGCACGCCGCCAGAACCTGCCGCTGCGCTTTACCGCCACCAAGCTTATCGAGGGCGACAGCGACTTCGCCAAGGCGCTGCAGCTTTCGGAAAACGAATGCGATATTATCGGCCACTTCGTTACCGAAATGGAGCAAAACCTCAAAACAGATAAGGAAGCGGCGCTGGCAGATATGCGCTATGCCTATATCGAGGACCTCTGCGCGCAGACCGTGCAGAAGCCCAAGCATACGGAAGCACAGCTGCGCTCCGTCAAAATCGACCATTATCTGACGCATAAATTTTATGCTATTCCTATTTTCGTGCTTATCATGGGCCTTGTATTCTGGCTCACGTTTGACGTTATCGGCGCCTTTCTCAGCGACATCCTCAGCAATGTTATCGATGCTGTAACAGCTTCGGTTGATAACACGCTCACCGTGCTGGATATTGCACCGCCGATGCATTCGCTGATTATCGACGGCATCTTCTCCGGTGTCGGCGCCGTGCTTTCCTTCCTGCCGACCATCGTCACCCTGTTCTTCTTCCTTTCGATGCTGGAGGACAGTGGTTACATGGCGCGTGTCGCCTTCGTTATGGATAAGATGCTGCGTAAAATCGGTCTCTCCGGTTCCTCCTTCGTTCCGATGATTATCGGCTTCGGCTGCAGCGTGCCGGCAATCATGGCCTCGCGCACCCTCGCCAGTGAGCGCGACCGCAAAATGACCATCATGCTCACACCGTTCATGAGCTGCAGCGCCAAGCTCCCCATCTACGGTATGTTCATTGCCGCCTTCTTCACGCACAGTGGCGGTCTTGTCATGCTTTCGCTCTACCTCACCGGTATCTGCGTTGCTATTCTCTCCGGCTTTTTGCTCAACAGCCTGGTGTTCCGCGGCAAGCCGGTCCCCTTTGTCATGGAGCTACCTGCCTACCGCCTGCCGACGGCGCGCAACATCATCATGCATATGTGGGAAAAGGCCAAGGACTTTCTGCATAAGGCCTTCACGGTTATTTTCCTCGTCAGCATCATCGTCTGGTTCCTGCAGAACTTTGATGTGCGCTTCTACATGGTAGACGCCTCCGACAGCATTATTGCCTCCATCGGCAAGCTGGCAGCGCCTATTTTCGCACCGCTCGGCTTCGGCAGCTGGCAGGCAACAACCTCGCTCATCTGCGGCATTACCGCTGAAGAGGTTGTTATCAGTACGCTTTCCGTGCTTGCAGTCGGCAGCGGCGGTGCCCCTGATTTGGCAAGCCTCTTTTCGCCGCTCACCGCCTACACCTTTCTGGTGTTCTGCCTGCTCTATCCGCCCTGCGTCGCAGCGCTGGCTACCATCCGCCGCGAGCTGAACTCGGATACCAGCACGCTCTGCCTTATGGGCTATGAGCTTATTGTGGCCTGGTGCGTGGCGTTTATCGTAAGGCAAATCGGCTTAATGCTTGGCTTCGCCTAGAAAATTGCATAAGAAAACAGCCCAAAACTCATGATTTGAGAATTGGGCTGTTATTTTTTTGCTATTTTGCTGCGTTCAGCTGCTTTATCCGCTCATACGCCTGCTGCCAGCTCGTCAGCGACAGCTGCCACAGCTCGCAATACGCCCGCACTGCAGCCTGCGGCGAACCTGCATGCAACGCGCACAGTCCGCGCACTCCTACATAAGGATAGTCCGGAATGCACGTCCGCGCCTCCTCGGGCGTCTGCAAAAATGCCTGCGCCAACGCCAAATGCCCCTGCTGCAGGCACCACAGCCAGCGGGCAAACTCCGCCAACGTTTCCTTGACCACGGCAGCCTGCGCCGCCTCTGTCTTACGGCCGTACCAATAGCACTGTGCCTGCTTGTATTCCGCACTCTGCACCGCTGCGCCTGCAGCGCTAAAGTGCGCCAGCACTGCCTGATAATGCAGCAGATGCACACGCTCATGCACCAGCACGGAATCATAATAGGCTGCGTAATCCCAGCCATGCTCAGCACATTCCTGCCTGATAGCATTCGCATAAAGCGTAATCCCCTTGCCCGCAGCAAACTCACCGTGCAGCAAGCGTTTGAACTTTAGCTGCTGCAGCTTTTTTCTCCACTCGGTATATTGCTTGGCAAGCCTTGGCAATGTGGCGATGTCATAATCCGCCTGCAATGCTTCCGCACGCTTTAATAATTGCTTGCCCTCGCGCTGCACGGCAACCGCATCATAGCGCCCGTACTGCCTGTAAAGCAGCACGTCGGACTCCGCATACGCTGCAGGCAGGCCAAGCCTTTCGGGAGCAGTGACGATATTTTCTAAGATAAGCTTTAACATTCTTTTTAACTCAGCAAGCGCTTTTCAGCTTCTCGGGCCATCTCTGCGCTTAAATTATAATACCATGGCAATGGTCAATCTCGTGCTGGATAATCTGCGCCGTAAAGCCGCTAAAGCTCTGCTTGCACTTTTTAAACTGCATGTCCTGATAAGCCACGGTAATTTTTTCATAGCGCACTGCAGCACGCTCGCCTTCAAGTGACAGGCAGCCTTCTTCCGTCATGTACTTGCCGGAGCGCTTGATAATCTCCGGGTTCAGCATAGCAATATTCGTAGGGCCGATATTTACGGCGATAACGCATTTGGACACGCCGATCATATTTGCTGCCAGGCCCACGCAACGGTCCGCATGAGCTACGAGCGTATCTAATAAATCCTGCGCTACTGCAATGTCCATAAAGGTTGCAGGCTGCGATTTTTGTGCCAAAAAGGCTTCGTCTCTAATTATTGGTTTTTCCATGGTGTACCTCCGTAGGGTTTCTGCTTAACGCCAAGCTCGTCATCAAAAAGACTTTCACATAAGACTATAAGCATCATCCTTCAAAATAATCATAAATCTTTGCTTCTACCGGCGTTTTCATTTCATAAAACATTTGCACTATAGACAGCTTTTCACCCTTATTGCCGGTAATAGTGGTACCAATACTCTGCTTATGCAGCATTTCACCCATAAAATAAAACTCTGAGCCCTCTGCATCACTTTTTTTGATAAACAAAAGCTTCAGCGTTTCTAACTGCTCAATCGCTGCAACCTCCGGCGATTCAATATTAACTCTGCTGCGCGTCTGCCAGTTAAAAATCGTAGGACTGGCAAATCTGTCATCATATTTAGTGCTTTCGCTAATATTTTCGTCTTTTTTATAGGTTACAAATATCGGACAGGTATTATATTTTACCCTATAGCCATAAACAACAGCACTTTCATCCTTCGCCCAATTCAATATACGGCAGACATCCTTACGCGTATACGAACCATACAACTTGAAGCCATGATAAAATTTTGCTGGCTTATAATCAGACAAAAAGCGTTTTTCCGCATAGGCCAAAGCATCATTAACATAGCTGTAAAACTCTTTATTCGCCAACAATTTGCTGAATTTTTCACTTAAACAGATACTGCCTGCATCCGCATTTACCAACGATATACTACCATATTTATGTGCGTCAGCAGTCTTAAAAAACTGCATAGTTAATACATTCACTACGCCGTCAACAGTTGCTGCAGAGGTAGTAAGCTGATACTTATCCTGCATATATTGAATAAATGCAGACACATCAATTTGCGTATGCTGCATTAAATAGCGCAGCAGCGCAACCTCTTCCAAGCGTCTGCCATTAGCAAGCTCCAAGCAGATAAACTCCAATAGCTTGCACTGAGAGGCATTTAACGTGCTTTCGTAAGGATCTGCATACTGTCTGAAGTTGTAATAGGATTTCTTCTTTTGGATAAACAGATATGGATCCTTGTCACCCAAAGCCAGAAAATCAAGCATCATCGGTGCATGACCAAGCTTAGATTTAACTAACTGATATGATTCCTTTAGCTGACGCAGCTCCAGAAAATTATTTTTATTTAAGGATTCAAAAATGCGCTCACGAACTACATCGGTAAAATAAACCGTCGATGCCCCCGGTAAAAAGTTATTATGCACAATGCGACGCAGCTTTTCCTTACTGCAGCTGCGGTCGCCATACAAAGCTATTGGCAGCATGTAATTATTTTCATAGTTACCGATAAAATCAATAACCTCCAGATAACGCTTTGCCTTGCTCTTACGCAGACCACGGCCAAGCTGCTGTACAAAGACAATGGCAGACTGCGTAGGACGCAGCATGATAATCTGATTTACAGAAGGAATATCTACGCCTTCATTCAAAACATCAACCGAGAAAAGATAATCGAGCTTATCTACGCCCTCCTCGTCGCTTTCAAGACGTTTGATAAGCCTTGCACGCTCTTCCTCACTGGTAGCACCAGCCAAAAAGGCTGCTTTTTTGCCATGCTTATTAAATGCCTCTGACAAGGCTTTCGCTTCTTCTATCCTGCTGCAAAATACAATGCCCTTGACGCGCCCTTGGTCACAGCCATAAAAATCTGCATAACACAGGATATTTTTGACACGCTCTTCGCTAGTCAGGCGCACAAAATCGGCATTATCATCTAAAAGCTCGCCATCTACAACAATTTCGCTTACGCCGTGATAATGAAACGGCACCAGCATGTTTTCAGCCAAGGCCTGATGCAAACGGATTTCGTAAGCAATATTATGGTCAAAGGTTTTAAAAATATCGCAGTCATCGGAGCGCTCCGGCGTTGCCGTCATACCCAGTAAAAACTTAGGCTTAAAATAGCTCAGCACCTTTTGGTAGCTTTTGGCTCCGGCATGATGCGCTTCGTCGATAATAATATAATCAAAAGCATCCGGTGCAAAGGCATGCAGATTTTCATCCTTCACCAAGGTCTGCACTGTAGCAAAAACATAGTCCCTGTCTATTTCTCTGTGACCGCTGGTAAACAAACCGGTCGTGATATGCTCATCAATAATCTGCTCAAAGCTTTCCTTAGATTTACGCGCAATCAGCCCACGATGTACTATAAACAGGCAACGTTTAGGCTGCGCTGCCCTCACATCAAAGGCAGAAAGATACGTTTTACCTGTACCAGTAGCAGAAATCAGCAGAGCGCGATTTTTGCCCTCTGCCCTGAGCGCTGCAATATTTTGCAAGGCTGCTACCTGCATTTTATTAGGATTGATTTTGTACAGCTTATGTATTTTTGTATAAGCACGCTGCCGTTGGTTGCGCGCCTCTCCGTAAATGCGCTCATAAGCAGCAATCCATTCATCAGTAACAGGTGTAGCATCATCCCACGCCTGATTAAGCTCCTCCTGCATCTGCCTGATTAAAGCGCCGTCCTTCATGGAAGAAAGCTGCACATTCCACTCACGGTTAACAGTCAGCGCACTTTGCGTCAAATTACTGCTGCCGACAATCATAGTGTAATTTTCATCCTTAGCAGATGTTGCGTGTGTATGGAACAGATAACCCTTAGCATGAAAATTATAATCAGAGGTTATTATCTTCAATTCCAGATTAGGAAACTGCAGCAATCTGCGCAGCGCTCGCGGTTCCGTAAAATTTTGGTATTGCGAAGCCAAAATTTTGCCCTTGATATGCTTATTTTCCAATTCCTTCAACGTATCAATCAAGCAGGCAATACCGCTATTAGTCACAAACGCTACAGAAAAGAAAAATTCATCACAATGCTCCAGCTCAAAGAGCAGGTTTTCCAATACCTTTACCTGCTCCTGCTGGTTATTGGTCAATATTTTCGGCAAAAAGCGCTCGTCAGTTTCAATATTAAAATCAATAAAGCCCGCCTCCAAATACAAGGCAAGTTCACTGCTGTTCACGATTAATCAATCTCCTCATGCTGCAAGCGCTCTACAATCGGCATATCTGCTGCCGCCCAATCCAGGCTGTTTAAATCTGCCGGAGCCAGCCATTTTGCTGCCACATGCTCCTTCATAACGAACTTGGGCTGTGCCAGCTTGCACACATACGCATGCATGGTAATAGCAAAATCAGGATAGGTATGCTCCACCGTCATAAGATACGCATCCTCGGGAATGCTGATATCCATATCCATTTCCTCGCGCAGCTCGCGTTCCAGCGCAGTGTGACGCTCTTCGCCAGCCTCTACCTTACCGCCGGGGAACTCAAATTTATAGCTTACATAATCAAATTTGCCTTTATTACGCTGCATGCACAAAATCTTGCCGTCATGCTCAATTACCGCTGCTACTACCTCATAATGCTTCATCATTACAACCTCCGTGCGTTTTCTCTTGTTTCTTTCAACAGAACTACTGCATCATATACCGCTTCTCCATTAGTACCGGGAATAATATCCTCAAAATCAGCATAGCTTCTGTTAAACGAATTAATAACTCTATTTTGACTATTATAAAATGTAGCATGTAGTGTTCTTCTCATTCTGCAGTCAAGATCATATTCATCATGTGAAATAAGGTATTCATCTTTATCTGCGTCATACCATTCCACCCATACAAGTGCACATTGATGATTACCATGCCCATACTTTTTGCTGCCGATATAAAATCTTGCCGTTGCTGTATCAATCCACGCCCCGTAATGTGCATCAGAACCTATCCAATACCATCTCGGCGGCTGCGGCGGATTAAAGGCTGCACAGGTTGCAGTCAGCGACAGCAGTAAAACCAACAAACACAATATTTTCTTCATCACAAACACACCTTTCAAACTCATTTATCTTTTATCTTGTTTATTTGTAAAGAATTTCTCTACCCTATTCTACCCCACATCTTCCTCTTAAGCAACCGCCTACCGCTCCGTCAGCACATCAAAGCTCTTGCCGTCCGTTGTCACCGTCAGCGTACCGTGATCATGCGTTGTCAGCACCTTTGCGCCAAGATGCGTTAAGCTGCCCACCACGTTCTTGTTCGGATGCTTGTAAATTGAAAAATCACCGCAGCTGATGAGCGCATACTTAGGCTTAACCTTGCTGACAAACGGCCAATAGGACGATGTTTTGCTGCCGTGATGCCCCACCTTAAGCACATCCGCCTGCAGCGCAGTACCGTATTTTTGCTGCAGCGCATCCTCCACCGGCGCCTCCGCATCACCCGTCAGCAGCATCTTAAAGCTGCCGTAATGCAGCATCAGCACCAGGCTGGTGTTATTCATATTCTTCAGGTCCTTTTTGCTGAGGAAGTCTCCCGGCGCCAGCACCTCGATATAATAATTTTTATCAATCTTAATCGAATCCCCGGCCTTCAGCGCCTGTCCGTTATACCTGCCGGCGCGCAAATCACTGTTCAGCGCCACGGACGCCTTATAGCCGTTGTTCACATAACCGCTGTCATAAATACTGCTGACACCGTATTTACCGCGCACATACATGATATTACCCATATGGTCACGGTGATGGTGTGTCACAAAAACCGTCTTGATTTTGCTGACGCCAGCCTTATCCAGCGCCTTGATCAGCGCCTGCCTGCCGCCGCTGTTGCCTACCTTATCCTTAGCGTCATTGCCCACGTCAATCATGATATTACGCTTGCCGTCCTGCAGCAAAATCGCATCCGCCTGCCCCACATCCAGCACGCTGATACGCAGCTTTCCTTGTGCTATGCCGCCATCCTGCTTCTGCTGCATGCTCTGCGGCAGATTATTTTGGACTGCTGCCCGTACGCTTTCGGCATTTGGCTGATACAAGCCGCTGTACGCTGCCAGTGCCACGATAAAGGCTACAATAATCTGAAAAACAAGTTTTAATTTACGCATGAATATCTTACTTCCCTCTTCTTTACTCAATTAATCAGCTTTTTGCTAATACATTTATTATATCACGCACATAAAAAAGCGTACATACTCACATTCCGTATGTACGCTTCTTTCTTAATCTGTCAGTTTAAAGTGTATAAAAGTTTTTCATTTATCTCCGGCACGAACGCTCAACCGCAACAAGCAATGCTCCCGCAGGTGCCACGCAGTCCGGGTTCTGCGGCAGGCTTTTATTTGCGCAGCCATTTACTCTGCTGTGCCTTTTTGTTTAATGCATCCAAGGCCTTGGTATATACATTAAGCATTTCCTTTTTGCCCTTTGTTTGCTGCACTGCTGTTTCACCGCCCATATCAAGGCACACGTTGCCGTCTTTATCAATTATATAATGTGCCGCTACGGTATATTCCGTACCATTATTATTAAAGAGGTATAAATACATGGCACTTACAGCATTCTGCAGCGATTCTTCCTCGCGCAGTGACTTTAAAAATTCAGCGTCTGTGAACTGCTCCTCCGCAAACACAGCCAGATACAGCTGCCCGCTTTTGCTCAGGCTCTGCACCGAATCAATATCAACATAAAGTGTACCTACATCGGTTTCGCCTGCCTTCTGCAGGTTCTGGCAGTTGCCTACGGCAGCAATGCTCAATAATATCAGCATTATCAAAAGCTTAATGTAACGCATTTTTTGCACCTCGCATAATCAACAGTTTTATTATATCCATTATATAACAAAAAGAGGGCAAAGTCACCCTTGCCCTCTTGATGATTAGTGGATTTTAAATTAATTCTTTAAAATTAATTATTTACCGGTGCGAGCAGCCAGCATTTCTGCATGTCTCTTTTGTTGAGCAGCTACGCGAGCGTCTTTTGCAGCTTTTTTAGCAGCTTCTGCTTTAGCCAGTTTTGCTTTTGCAGCTTTTTCAGCTTCAGCTTGACGCAGTTCTTCCGGAGATTTACGGCCGAATTTCCAGGTTGCACCAATGCCGCCCATGAATTCGTCGCCAGCGGTGGATACGTTGAAGCTCAGCATGAAGTCGCGGTTAGGATAGTGGAATGCACCCAGAGCCAGACCGGTCTTGTCGCGGTATTGGCCAACGCCTACAGCGATTTCGGTCGGAGCTTCCGGATCGTAACCCATGGTGTGCAGGTTTGCGATAGCAGCAGCCATAGCGCCAACCTTTTGTACGTTATCATTCAGTTTATCGATTCTGCCATCCAGACGGGATACTTCGCCGTCAAATTTAGCTTCGATGCGTTTGTCTTCATTAGCACGGTTGGTTGCTTCGTTTTCGATTTGACCTTTGTTGATAGTGATCTGATCTTGCAGTTTTTGGTCTGCATGGTCACGATCTTTTTTCTCTTGAGCGATTGCAGCTTTGTTAGACTCAATTGCTGCAGTGTTTTCTGCTACAGTGGTCTTGTCAGCTTTTTGATCGATTGCTGTTTGCAAACGATTATCTGCATCTACTCTGTCAATAGTTTCTTGATTAAGGTCTGTTCTCAGTGCATTGTCAGCATCTTTGCGAGCATCGGTTTCAGCATCGATTTTAGCGTTCAATTTCTTGTCTTCATTAGCACGGTTGGTTGCTTCGTTTTCGATTTGACCTTTGTTGATAGTGATCTGATCTTGCAGTTTTTGGTCTGCATGGTCACGATCTTTTTTCTCTTGAGCGATTGCAGCTTTGTTAGACTCAATTGCTGCAGTGTTTTCTGCTACAGTGGTCTTGTCAGCTTTTTGATCGATTGCTGTTTGCAAACGATTATCTGCATCTACTCTGTCAATAGTTTCTTGATTAAGGTCTGTTCTCAGTGCATTGTCAGCATCTTTGCGAGCATCGGTTTCAGCATCGATTTTAGCGTTCAATTTCTTGTCTTCATTAGCACGGTTGGTTGCTTCGTTTTCGATTTGACCTTTGTTGATAGTGATCTGATCTTGCAGTTTTTGGTCTGCATGGTCACGATCTTTTTTCTCTTGAGCGATTGCAGCTTTGTTAGACTCAATTGCTGCAGTGTTTTCTGCTACAGTGGTCTTGTCAGCTTTTTGATCGATTGCTGTTTGCAAACGATTATCTGCATCTACTCTGTCAATAGTTTCTTGATTGAGATCTGCTCTCAGTTTGTTGTCAGCATCTTCACGAGCTGCTGCTTCTGCTTTATCAGCATCAATGCGTGCATTTTTCTCTTGGGTAATCTTATCATCTAAGATTAAGCTGTCATATTTACGAGCTTTTTCTTCAGTTTTAATTGCTTCGCTCAGTTTGTTGTCAGCTTCTACGCGTGCATTTTTCTCTTGGGTAATCTTATCATCTAAGATTAAGCTGTCATATTTACGAGCTTTTTCTTCAGTTTTAATTGCTTCGCTCAGTTTGTTGTCAGCTTCTACGCGAGCATTTTTCTCTTGAGTAATCTGTTCACCCAAGTTTAATTCAGCAACTGTACGTGCATTTCTTTCTTGCGTAATTGCTTCTTTACGATCTTGTACTTCTTTATCAATTGCTTTTTGGTTAGCAGAGATATTTTCTGCATTTTTAGCAATGTTTGCTTTATTGGTATCAATGTTTGCTTTATTGGTAGCAACTTCAGCATTAATTGCTTGGCCATCTTTATGGCTCAGTACTTTATCCCAATCGCCATATATTGTTTCTACATCTACTGCAGGACCAATTTCAGCAGCCAATGCATCATTTGCAACAAAACCAACGCCACCCAATACTAAGCTAAGTGCTACAGCTTTTGCCAACATCTTTTTCATAAGTAACCCTTCTTTTCATTAAATTTTAATAAATACAACAAAATTGATATGTACCCCCAATACTGGACACCCAGTATTGGGGGTATTTTAATGAAATACAGCTATAAGTTCAAAAGACAGTGTGTAGAAT
>ERZ791619.44-NODE-44-length-112629-cov-45.1714_pt1 | contig 112629 bp, 85 predicted proteins | sample MGYA00510271_ERZ791619 | MGnify/ENA primary metagenome ERZ791619 (study PRJEB30046, sample SAMN00715209) | human gut metagenome | study: EMG produced TPA metagenomics assembly of the A metagenome-wide association study of gut microbiota in type 2...
CGTGCCGAACAGGAACGACTTGCCGAAGAGCAGCGCAAGGCGGAAGAAGCCCGACCCAATACTCTTGCCGACACGCCGTCGGAAACCAAAATCACAAATGATTATCATCTCTCCCTGCGTGCCAACCTGCTGCGCTGGGCTACCCTGACACCCGATTTAGGACTTGAATGGCGCATCTGCCCGTCGTGGGGCATTGCCGTAAACGGCTCGTGGACTTCTTGGAGCTGGAGTGACAAAGACCGCCGCTATGCACTCTGGGAAGTGGCTCCCGAAGTGCGTTACTACATGGGCGAGAAGAAAGCCTGGTATCTGGGTGCGATGTTCAAGGCAGGCGAGTTCAACTACAAGCTCTCCGAAACAGGCAAGCAGGGCGACCTGATGGGTGGCGGCATAACTGCCGGCTACCGGCTGCGGCTGAACAAGGCATTAGATCTTGATTTCAACCTCGGCTTGGGCTACCTGAATGCCGATTTTGAAAAATATGAGGTCATCGACGGCGTGCGTGTACGCCGCGGCAACGAGACAAAGGACTGGTGGGGCCCCATCAATGCCGGTGTGACATTGGTATGGAAAATTAAATGAAGAATTAAGAATGAAGAATGAAAGACTGAACTGACGGTCAACGGGGTTAACCCTATAATATTCGTTCTTTTGTTCTTATGTCTAAAAAAATATAATATGAAAGCAAGACAATATATAAATATGATGGGAATGGCAGCCGCCGTGCTGCTCTCTTCCTGCGTGAAGGACACGCTTTATGACACGCCGCATCCCGACTACGGGAAGATTGCGGTGACAGCCGACTGGTCAGCCCGCGGTGAGGGAATCGACATACCTGCCACATGGACGGTCACCATGGGTGACTATACGGGTACGGAGACTTCCGCCACCCATGCCCCCGACCATCTGTTTGCTCCAAGCAACTACACCCTTGCGGTGTGGAATCCGGCCGAAGGAATCACGGTAAACGGCACCACTGCCACCATTGCTGCTGTCACAGAAAACTGGGTAAATACGGGTGTCTTTGTGAACAATGCTCCGGGATGGTTTTTCACCTATACGGAACAGGTGAGCATCGAGAAAGACAAGGACTATCCGCTGACCGCCGCGATGAAGCAGCAAGTGCGCGAGCTGACGCTTGTCGTCGAGCCGACGGGTGATGCCGCCGGACGCATCACGGAGATTGTTGCCCATCTGACGGGTGCAGCCGGAACACTCGACTTCGCAACCGATACCTACGGAGCCGCTTCGAACGTCGTGCTGCCCTTCACGAAGATTACCGAAGGAGCCGATGCCGGCAAGTGGAAAGCCACGGTACGGCTATTAGGTGTGACCGGCACGGAACAGCTGCTGACGGGTGAAATCCGCTATGTTGACGGCAACCCGACCCCCACCACGCTGAAAAGTGACCTCACGGAAGCCCTCAAGAAGTTCAACACCGGAAAGGGCGGATCGCTGACCCTCGGAGGAACGCTGGTTGAGACTCCCGACGGCATGGAAGTGGAGGGAGCCGAAATCAACGGATGGAAACCGGTGGACGGAGGTGAAGTAAACGCAGATTTGTGATACAATTAAGAATGAATAATTAATAATGAACAATGGATAAGATAAAGACAAGACACTTAGCATGGGCAGCGCTGACACTGGCCCTCGCCGCCTGCACACAGAACGAACTGGCCGACAACAACCGTCTGCCCGAAGGTGAATATCCCGTAGTCATCCGTGCCACCGGACTGTCCGTAGAGGCAACTCCGCAGGCAGCCCCATCCACCCGTGCCACCGTGGACGGCGACTGGCAGGGCGTACAGACCGTGGCACTCAAGATGGGCGACGCGGTAAAGGAATACACCGTAACGGCTACGGATGCCGACGGATACAAGAGCGCCACGCTCTCACGCACGGACGACCCGCACTACTGGACCAGCCGCGACCCGATTACCGTATCGGCATGGTGGCCCATCGACAAGGCTGACATCACACGGATGCCTGCCGTGAAGGTGGCCGAAGATCAGAGCACGCTGGCCGCATTCCAAGGCAGCGACTTCATCTCCGCCATCGACCGGACGGTGGAATTTGACGACCCGAAACTCACCTTTACCCACCGCACGGCACGCGTGGCCATCGAACTGAAACCCGGTACGGGATTCACGAGCGTGGACGGTGCCACGGTGAGCCTCGTGAGCCTGTCCGCCGATAACGAAAACCCGACTGCCATCAAGACCTACCACGCAAGCGGCAACAGCTACGAGGCCCTGACCGCCCCGCAGACCGTTGCGAAAGGCGAGCCGTTCATCCGAGTGGAACTTGGCGGCGGCAACTTCTACTTCCGCCCACAGAACGACGTCGTGCTGGCAGCCGGCAGCCGCTACACCTACACCGTCAATGTGAACGCCACCGGCTTGACGCTGGAGGGCTGCACCATCGGCGGCTGGACTGACGGCGGCAGCGAGAGCGGCACGGCAGAGGATTTGGGTTATTTCATACAGGACGACGGCAGCTACACAGTCTACACCGCTAACGGCCTGAAGGAATGGGCAGAGGCTGTGCAGACCGACCCGACACTCAATATCACCCTCACCGCCGACATTGACCTGACGGGCGAGACGTGGACACCGATAGGCAGTGGTTTCAGTTCTAATACCGGTTATCAAGGCACCTTCGACGGACAGGGACACAGCATCACGGGACTGAGCATCACCACAAACTCAACAGACGGTGGGAATGCTGTATTGTTCGATGGTATCGGGAGTAACGGAACGGTGAAGAACCTGCAAGTAGAGGTGAACTACAATGTGCAGCAAGGGGTAGCCAGCGGCATAGTAAATGTCAACTACGGCACCATTACTGCCTGCTCCGTAACGGGAGATATTGCTGCAAGAACCAGCGATATCGGTGGCATTGCGTCTATCAACAACGGTAGTATTATTGGCTGTTGGTTCGATGGAAATTTAACAACGAATTATGTTGAGGGCGGCATCGCTGCTTACAACTATGGCACCATCACCGCCTGCTTCTATGGCGGCAATGCCGGACAAGGGGTATATAGTAATCAAGGAGAAACGGCAGAAACCACGAAGGTAAATGACGGCGATTCGTGGCAGACCGCTGTTGATGGCATGAACAATGCCCTTACCAGCAACGACTATAAATGGGAACTCGGTGCGGACGGCCTGCCCGTATTGCAGAGTAACCAGTAAAAACAGGACGATATGAAACGATATACCCTATATACATTCTCGGCACTCGCCCTGCTCCTTGCGGCCGCAGCCTGCACGCAGGACGATGCGGGTCTGCTCCCCGAAGCACCGGAGGGCATACCCATGACCTTCACCGCCACGGGACTGAATCCCACGGCGGCAACCACCACCGGTACCCGTGCCCCGGTGGACGGCGACTGGGAGGGCGTGCAGAGCGTGGCAGTCAGGATGGACGGTACGGTGAAGGCATACAATGTGACGCCCTCCACCTCCGACAACACCGGCGCCATGCTGACCTCCGATGACCCGCACTACTGGACCAACCACACCGATCGCCTCGTCACCGCCTGGTGGCCCTACACCGCTGGGGAGACAACCCCGCCTGCCGTGGTGGTAAAAGCCGACCAAAGTGCCCGGAAGGACTTCGAGGGCAGCGACCTCATCGTGGCCGAGGAACAGACGGTGAGCTACGGCAACCCCACACTCCGCTTCACCCACCGCACGGCGCGGGTCACCGTCATCCTGACGGACTACACCGAGGAGCGGATGTTCGTGCGGCTGACAGGCCTCTCCACCGAGAACGGCAACCCCGCCCAAATCACCCCGTATAACAAGGGCGGTGACACCTACACCGCCCTCGTAGCCCCGCAAAGTGTGGCAACGGGCACGGCTTTCATCACCTGCAAATTCACCAACGGCAAGGTCTTCGTCTATAAGATGAAGAACGATACCGACTGGCAGGCGGGCAAGGAATATACCTACACCGTCTCCCTCGCTGCGGCAAAAGACCCGGGATACACCGTGTCGGAGGACGGCAAGACCTACACAGTCACCTCCGCCGATGGGCTGCTGGCGTGGAACGAAGCCGTACAGAAAGATATGACACTGAACTGCACCCTCGCCGACAACATCGACCTGACGGGCAAAGACTGGACGCCGATAGGCACAAGCTTCGGCAACTCATACACCGGCACCTTCGACGGCAATGGCAAGACCATCACGGGGCTGACCGTTACGGGAAGTGACCGATATACGGGTCTGTTCGGCTTCATCAAAGGCACGGTGAAGAACGTGGTGCTGACAGAAATAAACATAACAAGTGGCACGTTCGTCGGCGGCGTGGCGGGATGGAGCTTTGGCGGCAACATTGAAAACTGCTCGGTGTCGGGCAGCGTCAGCAGTAGCGACGTAGGCGGTGTGGTGGGCTATCAATAGGGCGGTTCCATCACCTGATGCAGTTCCTCGGCCACAGTGAAGGGAACGCAGCGGGCAGGCGGCGTGGCAGGTACAACGAATTCCGGTGCCACCCTGACCGCCTGCTATGCCACGGGCGACGTGACCGTTGAAAATGACGGTACAAGCAACGCCTGGGCCGGTGGCGTGGTGGGATCCAACGCATACAGCACCGTCATTGCCTGCTATGCCGCGGGTAACGTCAGTGGTACCGGAAGCGGCACCATCCATGTAGGCGGCGTAACGGGAGAGAACTTTGACGGAACCCTGACCGCCTGCTACTGGAGCGGCCTCCCCGACAATGACAACGGCGGAGCCACGAAGGTGGACGGCACGAACGTCACCTGGCAGACGGCCGTCGCCGCCATGAACGCCGCCCTGAGCGGTAAAGGCTGGCAGTACGAACTCACTGGAGAATTGCCTACCTTGAAAAAATAGTAAACCGTCGGGCGGGATTCCGGTTCCGCCCGAAACGGAAAATAACCGAAGTATAACAGTTGTATCTGCGGTTATTGAAAAGTGAGATAAGAGAATAGCCTCCGGCGGGGTGACTGCCGGGGCTTCGTGCGTTTGGGAACAATCTTTCCACTTTTATAGTGGATTATTGTGGATAATTTATTATCTTTGTATTCAGAACAATACAGAGTAGCATGGAAATAATATTCAACGAAAAGTATTTGAAGGAAATGTACATTACGGGGCAGACGGACAAGAGAAGGTGAAACCATCGCTACAATATGCAATATAACAGATTTATCAAACCATTATAAATAACAGACAGCTTATGATTGAGATACAAGGAATAGATCCGACGATGATTGCCAACAACCTCACTCCGGCATATCCTACTCACCCGGGTGAAGTACTGAAAGAAGAAATTGAATACCGCAAGATTTCGCAGCGTAAGTTATCAGAGCAGATGGGCATCTCCTATAAGGTATTGAATGACATTCTCAATTGTCGTCGGCCTATAACAACGCAGACGGCGATGCTTTTTGAAGCTGCCCTTGATATTCCGGCTGATTCGCTAATGCGATTACAGTTGAAATATAACATGCAACAGGCGGCTGCCAACCCTTCTTTTATGGAACGCCTCAAACAGGTGCGTAAGTGCGCAGCCATGCTATAAAGGAACATGAATAGACAAATAATCTGCTGCTGAAAGAGGTTGTACCAGCGGTTAAAGTGAGATAAGAGAATAAAAAAACAGGAGCCTTCGGCAGTGCCGGGGGCTTCGTGCGTTTACAATTGTTTCGATACAGGGCACATGAATATATCAGACTACATGATAGAAAAAGAAGAGTTGGTTAAACCCCTATCAGTATAAAAAATACCCGTTGAAAGATACTCCACATAAGAGAAAAATGTATTATTTTTGCAATATGATTGAACTATCCAAACATATAGAAGTATTATTGCTGGAGAATGATTGTGTCATCGTTCCCGGCTTGGGAGGATTCATTGCCCACAAACGGCAGGCCGCATATTCCATCCAGAAAGGAGAATTCATGCCGCCCCTCCGCACCATTGGTTTCAATCCGCAACTGATAATGAACGATGGGCTGCTGGTACAGTCGTACATGCAAGCTTTTAACACCGATTTTCCCGATGCAACCCGCCGGATTGAAAAGACTGTGGCTGAAATAAAAGACCAATTGTACCAGCAGGGTCAGGTCACCCTGCACAACGTGGGTACAATCTACTATAATATGAACGGCGGTTATGCCTTTGAACCGGCAGCCTCATCTTTCTTCACCCCAAGTCTGTACGGGCTGGAAAGTTTCACGCTTCCGCAGCTGCAGACATTGCCTGTGTCTTCTCCGAAGCCGTTAGTTCCAGAAATACAGGAAGCAGCAAGCAAACCGAAGAAACATTTCTCCTTGCGCCATTTCACGCGCAACGTAGTGGCCATAGCCGCAGCCGTATGCCTGTTCTTCGTGCTCTCTGTTCCGGTGGAAAACACGTACATGGACGATGCGAATTATGCTTCGCTGGGCTCAATCAGTATGTTTGATGCCATCCGCAACCAATCGGTAGCCACCAGCATACAAACGACTCCGAAAGCAGCAGTTGCACAAAAGGCTGTAAAGAAACAGAAGGGCGAAAAGCGTGTCCGTAACAACGTAAACACGCTGAAACCGGTAGCCGTGAAGACAGAAAAGATTGCAGCCGCACCTGCAGCAAAAACAGCCGTAACCAAAACGGCTGCCACCAAAGCTGAAGCAAAAGCGACACAAAAGCCGAAACCGGCTTCCGCACAACCTGCTGCAAGCAAGAAAACGGCCTACATCATCGTAGCCAGCTTGCCGACATCGGACGATGCCCAACGTGAGCTGAAAAAATTCCAGCAGAAAGGATACAAGAATTGCCAGGTGCTTGAATCGAACGGACGCTTCCGCATCGCACTGGATAGTTATGCCACTTCAGGTGAAGCTTACCAGAAAGTGCAGACGCTGCGCAATCAGGAAGAATTCAAGAATGCCTGGGTATTCACTTCAAAATAAATACGCCCTTTTAAACAGAATGAAAAGAGTAAGATGCCCCAAATGTGACAACTTCATCCAGTTTGATGAAACCAAGTATGGAGAAGGACAGTCACTCGTTTTTATCTGTGACAACTGCAAGAAGCAGTTCAGCATCCGTATCGGAAAATCGAAACTGAATGCCGCCAATCGTAAGGAAGAAGTAATTGACGAGAAAGAAGGCATGCAGGATTTCGGCAACATACTGGCCGTGGAAAACGTATTTGCCTACAAGCAGGTACTTCCGCTGCATGAGGGAGACAACCTCATCGGCCGCCGATGCAAAGGTAATGACATCGACATCCCTATCGAAAGCAATGACCCGAGTCTGGACCGCCGGCATTGCTACATCAATGTCAAGAAGAACAAGCAAGGGAAAATCATTTACACCCTGCGCGACAACGACAGTATCACAGGAACTTTCCTGATGAATGAAATTTTAGGACCGAAAGACCAAATCCGCATTGAAGACGGAGCTATTATTACCTTGGGAGCTACAACCCTGATTCTGAGAGCTGCCGAGGGACAAACGGAAGAGTAAACCGCACACGGGCTCTATAATTTTAGGATAACTAATAACTAACAAACCTTTTTATTTCGATTATGGCTTTTACAAACAACGTAATGATTGTCCGGCATAAATTGCTGGAAAACCTGGTTGCTTTATGGAAAGAAAATCAATTAGTAGAAAAAATTGACCGCATTCCTTTGGAAATCAGCCCTCGCCGCTCACAGCCGGTAGGACGCTGCTGTATCCACAAGGAACGTGCCGTTACTAAATATAAGTTGCTCCCGCTTCTGGGCTGGGATATGACCGATGAAACGGACGAGCTGACTCCGCTTTCTGAATATGCCCGCAAGACACTGGAACGCAAGGAAAGAATCAAAGAAAATATTCTCTGTGTCATCGACGAAGCATGCTCTTCTTGCGTGCAGGTAAACTATGAAGTAAGTAACCTTTGTCGGGGTTGTGTGGCTAGAAGCTGCTACATGAACTGTCCGAAGGGAGCTGTACACTTTAACAAGAAGACTGGTCAGGCACAGATTGACCACGACAAGTGCATCAGCTGTGGTATCTGCCACAAGAGTTGTCCGTATCACGCCATCGTCTACATTCCGGTGCCTTGTGAAGAAGCTTGTCCGGTGAAAGCCATCAGCAAGGACGAACACTACATCGAGCACATCGATGAAAGCAAGTGTATCTATTGTGGAAAATGTCTGAATGCCTGTCCGTTTGGAGCCATCTTCGAAATCTCACAGGTGTTCGACGTACTGGAAGCTATCCGCAAGGGAGAACAAGTGATTGCCATTCCGGCTCCGTCCGTATTGGGACAGTTTAAGGCTACTATCGAACAAGTGTACGGAGCATTGAAAGAAATTGGTTTTGCCGATGTAATTGAAGTGGCTGAAGGTGCCATGCACACTACCAGCAACGAAGCACACGAACTGCTGGAAAAACTGGAAGAAGGACAGAAGTTCATGACTACTTCCTGCTGCCCGTCGTACATCGAACTGGTGAACAAGCATATTCCTGACATGAAGCCTTACGTATCAAGCACCGGTTCTCCGATGTATTACGCGGCTCGCATTGCTAAAAAGAAATACCCGAATGCGAAGGTAGTCTTCATCGGCCCGTGTATCGCCAAAAGAAAAGAAGCACAGCGCGACGAATGCGTAGATTACGTACTGACATTCGAAGAACTTCACCCGATTTTCCGTGGCTTGGGCATCGAACTGGAACAGGCCAACCCGTACAAAGTGGCATACGAATCTGTATGTGAAGCGCACGGATTCGCACAGGCAGGCGGTGTAGCCGGAGCTGTGAAAGCTTACCTAGGCCCGAAAGCCAACGGTATCAAAATCATGCAGTTCTCTGACTTCACGAAGAAGAACATCGGTGTACTCCGCGCTTACGCCAAGACCGGAAAAGTGGATGCACAGTTCATCGAAATGATGGCTTGCGAAGGCGGATGTGTAACCGGCCCGAGCGCACACAACGACCCTGTAGCCGGAAAACGCCAGTTGAACCAAGACTTGCTGAAACGTACCTTGAAGTACGAAAACAATAACCAGGAATAAACCCATGAGGGAACTTATTGAACGCCTTTACCGGGAGCAGACACTGGCTCCCGGTGAATTGCGTACCCTTCTGCTGGAGTGCCGGGGGGAAGACCTCGACTTTCTCATGCAAAAGGCACGTGCCGTAGCACAAAGCCATTTCGGAAACAGAATCTATATCCGTGGACTTATTGAAATAGGGAACTGTTGTCACAACGACTGTTTCTACTGCGGCATCCGAAAAAGCAACCGCCATCTGAAGCGGTACCGGCTGGATGCGGAAACCATTCTGGCCTGCTGCCGGCATGGATACGAGTTGGGATTCCGTACCTTCGTCCTGCAAGGAGGAGAAGATAACTACATGAACGATGACAGGGTAACGGAAGTGGTTGCTGCCATACGAACCGAATTCCCCGATGTGGCCATCACCCTTTCATTCGGTGAACGCCCTACACTTTCCTACGAACGTTTTTTTCAGGCAGGTGCCAATCGCTATCTGTTGCGCCACGAAACGCACAACGAAGCACATTACCGCCGCTTGCACCCTGAAGACATGTCGCTGTCCAACCGTTTGCGTTGTCTGAACGATTTGAAACGCATCGGATTCCAGACGGGAACCGGCATCATGGTGGGAAGTCCGGGACAAACCGTCGACCACCTGGTAGAGGACATTCTTTTCATAGAACAGTTCCGCCCCCAGATGATTGGTATCGGCCCTTTCCTGCCTCATCATGACACTCCTTTCGCTTCCTGCCCGCCCGGCAGTCTCACGCAGACACTCACGCTGCTTTCCATCTTCCGGCTGATGCATCCGCAGGCATTGATTCCTTCTACCACCGCCCTGGCAAGCCTTACGCCCGACGGACGCGAGAAAGGCATACTGGCAGGTGCCAATGTAGTAATGCCCAACCTCTCTCCGGTGGAACAGCGAAAGAATTATGCCTTGTATGACAATAAAGCCTCTATGGGCTCAGAAGCTGCCGAAGGACTGCGTCTGCTGGCACAACGGCTGGCTGCCATTGGTTACGAAATAGATAAAAGCCGAGGAGATTATCCCGGCAAAACACTATAAATTACATTACAGCTATGTACAAGATTGATTCTCAAAAGGCAGAAGAATTTATCTGCCACGAAGAAATTCTCGATACCCTGGAATATGCCCAAAGTAAAAGCCAGGACAAGGAACTGATACGTTCCATCATTGAAAAGGCTCGCCTGTGCAAGGGACTTTCTCACCGCGAGGCTGCTGTACTATTGGAATGCAACGACCCGGAACTGGTGGAGGAAATCTACCGCCTGGCCCGTGAAATCAAACAGAAATTCTATGGCAACCGCATCGTAATGTTTGCCCCACTCTACTTGTCAAACTACTGCGTAAACAGTTGTACCTACTGTCCTTACCACGTTAAGAACAAGACCATTGCCCGCAAGAAACTGACACAGGAAGACATCCGTCGTGAGGTCATCGCCCTGCAGGACATGGGACACAAGCGTCTGGCACTGGAAGCAGGAGAAGATCCGATTCACAACCCTATCGAATACATTCTAGAATCGATAAAGACCATCTATAGCATCAAGCACAAGAACGGAGCCATCCGCCGGGTAAATGTAAACATTGCCGCGACTACGGTGGAGAATTACCGTCGCCTGCACGAAGCCGGTATCGGTACCTACATTCTGTTCCAGGAAACGTACCACAAGGAGAATTACGAAAAGCTTCACCCCAGAGGTCCGAAGAGCAACTATGCCTACCATACGGAGGCCATGGACCGCGCCATGCAGGGAGGAATCGACGATGTGGGTATCGGCGTACTGTTTGGCCTGAATACTTACCGCTACGATTTTGTGGGACTGCTGATGCATGCCGAACACCTGGAAGCGACTTACGGTGTAGGCCCGCACACCATCAGTGTGCCCCGTATCTGCTCGGCCGACGACATTGACGCTTCTACCTTCGAGAACGCCATCTCCGATGAGATATTCCAAAAAATTGTAGCCGTCATCCGTATCAGCGTACCTTATACGGGTATGATTATTTCTACACGTGAATCGCAGCGTTCACGCGAGAAAGTACTTGCCCTCGGCGTGTCACAAATCAGCGGAGGTTCCCGCACCAGTGTGGGAGGTTATGTTACCGAAGAACTGCCGGAAGAAAACTCGGCTCAGTTTGATGTAAGCGACCACCGCAGCCTGGATGAAATCGTGGCCTGGCTGCTGAAACTGGGCTACATCCCCAGCTTCTGTACGGCCTGCTACCGTGAAGGACGTACGGGCGACCGTTTCATGTCGCTGGTCAAGACGGGCCAGATAGCCAACTGCTGTGCCCCCAATGCCTTGATGACGCTTCAGGAATACCTCTGCGACTACGCTTCGCCCGAGACACGCCGACTGGCTGAAGACATGATTCGCAAGCAGATGGAAGAGATTCCGAATCCCGCCATCCGCAAAAGAGCCTTGGAAAATCTGGAACGGATTGCCGAAGGAAAACGCGACTTTCGTTTCTAATGTGTGAACTTAAAGCCTCATTAAACGTATGAACGATACTCCCCGTGCCAACCGGCTGCACATCGGTCTGTTTGGCAAAAGAAATACCGGTAAGTCATCACTGATTAATGCCCTGACACATCAGGATACAGCCCTCGTGTCGGATATTCCCGGCACGACTACCGACCCAGTCTTTAAGGCCATGGAAATCCATGGTCTTGGTCCCTGCGTATTCATTGATACGGCCGGCTTCGACGACGAAGGCGAACTGGGCGAACTCCGCATCCGACAGACACAGCGTGCGCTGGAGAAGACAGACATCGCCCTAATGGTCTGTACCGACGAGCATCTGGACGAAGAGTTACACTGGCAACGCTTATTAAAGGAAAAGAATGTGCCTGTTATCTGGATACTGAACAAATGTGACCTATTATCCGATGCCGAACAGACCATGCGCCACATCGAACAGCAATGCGGACAGGTTCCCCTATTAGTGAGCACCCTCACCGGAAAAGGACTGGACGACATTCTGCGCAGTCTGCGAAACAAGTTGCCGGATGAAACCATGGCACAAGGCATTGTAGGCCGGCTGGTAGAAGAAAACGATACCGTCATGCTGGTCATGCCACAGGACATCCAGGCCCCTAAAGGCCGACTCATTCTGCCGCAGGTACAAACCATCCGCGAACTGCTGGACCGCAAATGCCTGGTGATGAGCTGTACCACTGACAAAATCGATGCCATGCTGGCCGCTTTGGCCCGTCCACCGAAGCTGATTATTACCGACTCACAGGTGTTCCGCACGGTATATGACAAGAAACCGGCCGAAAGCCGACTCACCTCCTTCTCCGTCCTCTTTGCACAGTACAAAGGCGACATCGACTACTACATGGAAGGAGCCAATGCCATCGCCCAGCTCACACCGGAGTCACGGGTACTGATTGCCGAAGCATGTACGCATGCCCCGCTGACAGAAGACATCGGGCGGGTGAAAATCCCGAATATGCTCCGCAAGCGCATCGGTGAAGGCCTGCAAATCGACATCGTGTCGGGCACGGACTTCCCAGAAGACCTGACGCCATACGACTTGATTATCCACTGCGGGGCCTGCATGTTCAACCGCAAGTATGTGCTGAACCGCATCGATCGGGCCCGCGCCCAGCAGATTCCCATGACCAACTACGGAGTGACTATTGCTTACTTAGCAGGGATTTTGGATAAAATCGATTACTGATTTATGAAATGTGGCGCATACCTTCCTGCATGCGCCACATTGTTATCCATTCTTTCCAATATCAAACTATCAACATACGATTTCTCGTTCAATCTCCTCAAAGCGCGGGAAAAGCAGATTGTTTTCCAGGTGGATATGCTCGAATAACGCATCCACAAACGCTTCCAATTCCTGCATCAGCAGACGGTAGCTGGCACAACCGTCCTGAGGTACGGAGAAGTGATTCGTCAACTGAATGATATGCAGGTAACGGTTTCCTTCTCCCTCGTGTTCCATCTTCATCACCCGGATAGGATTCGCTATCGTACCGCAATGCATCGGGGCCATACGCTGTCCCTGTTCCTTTGCTGCGTACAATTCATAAAGATATGGGAACAACACATTCTCTTCTTTCTGAAGATGCATTTCCAAGTCCTCCAATGATTCACTGACCAGTACTCTCAATTCATGCAGTTCCGGATGCACCTCACCGTGTACTCGTTCCACCTTCTCCAGCAACGCCAGCAGTTCCGGTCCACGGGCACGAATTCCCCGATGATGTATCTTCAGAATGTAATCCATCAGCAGATCCAGTGGCCACGAAGCAAACGGAATCTGTCCGTTACCAGCCTCACCCTGGTGGAGCAATGCCTGTTCCACTTCTTCTACAGCCAGTCCCAAATCGGCACAGGCCTTTTCCAGCGTCACTTCGCCATGACAGCAGAAATCAATGCCATATTTCTTGAACACACTTGCCGCTGCAAAATCATCGGCCACAATTTGTCCCACACTCGTATGCTTCCAGTCTATTGTCTTCATATTTAATTCGTTTTATTGATTACGGGTGCAAAGATAGACCCTCCGGCAGAGAAAATTTGTCACATACGTGACACCGACCTATAACGAAAGTTAAACCTGCTTCTGCGAAAAAGAAGCGCACACCGTTTGCAGAAAAACACTAACTTTGCAGGCACGTAAAAAAACATTTGCACATGGAAACAAAAGAAATACCTATACTTCTGCTTACCGGATATTTGGGAAGCGGAAAAACAACCCTGCTCAATTACCTGCTGAGCAACCGCGAAGGCATCAAGTTTGCCGTCATCGTGAACGACATCGGCGAAATCAATATCGATGCAGAACTGATACAGAAAGGCGGCATCGTTGGCCAGAAAGAAGAGAGTCTGGTGGCTTTGCAGAACGGCTGTATCTGCTGTACCCTCCGTACCGACCTTATCGAACAGATATTTGAGCTGATGAAAATGCAGCGCTTCGACTACATCGTCATCGAAGCCAGTGGTGTCTGCGAACCGGAACCGATTGCCCAGACCATCTGTTCCATCCCCCAGTTGGGCGGTGCCTACACCAAGTACGGAACCTGCCGCCTTGACAACATCGTGACCGTGGTCGATGCTCTCCGCCTGCAAAGCGAATTCGACGGTGGCAACGAACTTACCCGAAAAGATTTGGAAGAGGAAGACATTGCCAACCTGCTCATCCAGCAGATTGAGTTCTGTACCACCGTGCTGCTGAACAAGGTATCGGAAGTTACCCCCGAAGAACGGGAGCGCATCAAAAGCATCATCCGTACCCTCCAGCCCCGTGCGGAAATCATTGAATGCGACTATGCCAAGGTAGACCTTGACAAGATTGTGGGTACCCGCCGTTTCGACTATGCACGGGTGGCCACTTCTGCCGGATGGATTCGTGAGATAGAACGCCCCGTATCCGAAGAAGAAGCGCATCCTCACCATGAAACACATGAACACCACGAGGAACACGAACATCACCACGAGGAAGAGCACAATCATGCACACGCTCATGAACACTCACACGAAGGCTACCACCATCACCACCACCATGAAGAAGGTGAGACAGAGGAATACGGCATCAGCAGTTTCGTGTACTATCGCCGCCCTGCCTTCGACATCCATAAGTTCGACCGCTTTGTCGCAACGAAATGGCCTCACAACGTGATTCGTGCCAAGGGAGTATGTTACTTTGCCCACAACCGCAACATGTCGTTCCTGTTCGAACAGGCCGGACGGCAGAAACAGATTTCAGAAGCCGGACTCTGGTATGCTACCCAGCCGGAAGAAGAAATCGTGGAACTGATGAAGCGCGAACCCGGCCTGCTGAGAGACTGGGATGAACACTATGGCGACCGCATGCAGAAGATTGTCTTCATCGGCCAGCACCTTGACAAGGAACAGCTTATCAAAGACCTGGATGCCTGTCTGGAATAAATCCGATAGCCATAAAAATAATGATGCCTTCCCGAGTCTATTCATTCCGTGACCCTGGAAGGCATCATGCTTTTATATAAGTAACTCCTGATACCTATTCTACTTCCCTGACATATTCTTTCACCGCATTATCAGCCGATTGCAAGTTTGTCTGCCGCAGCACCACCTGCCCCGCCTTTTTATTCTCCGGCAAACTGATGTCCGAAAGACGTACATCGCTTACCCTGTCGAACACAAAAGCCGGACGGAAATCATCTTCCTGCAAACGCAACTTAATATTGTGCATCTGGATACCTTTCACATGACGCACATAGAATCCCCATGAAGGCAGTTCCTCGAACATGGTAAATTCCGGGTATCCTTTTTCATTTTCCGGCACGTCTTTCAAGCGGCTCACCGACATATAAGCCATTCCGCGCGTAGCACGTCCCGGATACACAATCTCTATATTCTCCAGCTTCACGTTTTCAATATCATGCCCCGGAATGCCTGAGATAGAACTCGGGAACGGATTATGAAAGAACGTCACCGCCGGTCCGCGCAGGTCATAGTTGATGTCCGGACGACCGAAAGGCACTTCCACATACATATCCTTAATCGTCACATTCCGCAAATACCCCGGTTGCTCACCCGAACGGTGACCCAAACGGATAAAGATGGCATTTCCCGTATTGACCGCATGTACATTAGACACCTGCACGTTTTCAATCTCTGCCCCGTCAACCGACTCGATGGCTATGGCCGAACGGAAAGTATCTTTAATCCGAATATTGTCAATGGTCACATTCTTGAATCCACCCAACGATTCCGTACCAAACTTAATGGCACTGGCACTGCTGATAATGTAGCAGTTGGAGATGGATACCCGGTCGTTCCATGCTCCCCGGTAGTGCGACTTCAAGCAAATGCCATCGTCTGCCGAGTTAATGAAACAGTTGGAGATACGTACATCCTTACAATCGCTGATGTCAATCCCGTCATTGTTCCAGTACGCCCTGTTTTCCACATGCAGACTATCAATCGTCAGGTCGGTACACAGAGAAAAAGAAAGTCCCCATGCCGCACCGCTCCGGAAATTAGTCTTCCGAAGCTCCACCTTCCGGCAATTACGCATAAAAAGCAACTTTGGTCGTGTGTTCGGCCGTTTACGATACGTATTATAGTGCTTGTCCACCAGTTCTCCCGTATGATGCAGGCTATCAATCGTCAGCGCCAGTTCCCTGCCCTGTCCGTCTATACATCCTTCTCCCGTAATGCCGATATTCTCTGCCCCTTCCGCATAAATCAGCGCCTGGTCAAAATGGTCATTGTTGACTTTCAGTTCCTTCTCGGTACTGAAACCTGGATAATCATAAGGACTCGTACTTCCTAACAGCACCGCTTCCTTTTCCAGGTAAAGTGTCACATTCGATTTCAGTTGCAGGCTGCCGGTCAAATAACGTCCGGCAGGGAAGTACAGCTGCCCGCCCCCTTTTTCATGAAGTGCGTCAATGGCCGATTGCAAGGACTTTGTATTCAATGTCTTTCCATCACCGACGGCTCCCTGCTGAAGTGCATTGTAATCCGTGGCGGCTATCGTGCCTGCGCATAAGAACAAGCTACATAAAATGAAGATAAATTGTTTTTTCATGGTATATTATACTTTTTTTCTTTTTACAATTAATTTATGGAATATACCTAATTGCCCCTCCACTTCCAAAAGAATAATCACTCACATCTTTATTCAAATAAGGTGAATCTGCTATTAAAGTACCATGAAAACAACAGCGTTCTTTATTAAAACGGACTTTTTTCTCTTCATCATAAAAAGTCCAATCATAACTATCAACCTTAATTACCGACCGTACAATTCCATGATATACCCCTAACACATAATCTATTTCAGCTGCACGAGATTTTGCTATTGCCCAATATTGACGAGTTTTCTCATAAATATTTATTCGTTGATAAACACCTTGAGCTTTTGCATCATCAAAACTTCTATTCAAACTTACCAACAACAAATGTTCATTGTTATTTATCTTAATTCGTTCACAATCATAGATTGCATTAATCTCATCAACGGTTTTAATACCTTCATCCCACTGATGATGTCCACTTACAATATTGGTTAGTATTTGTTCCGTATTAAATTTGGGATATGTAAGAAAATCTATAAGAACAGATTCTATTTGAAAAGCTTCCTTTTCAGAAAGTTTATGACGAAGTATATAATGCTCTACTTGTAATCCCAAAGAAATAATCTCTCGAATTAAATTTAATTTTAAGGATACTTCATCCCCCTGTAGGGCTGCCTCACAATGCTGGAAAACACGATTTCCACATCCTTTTCCAATATAGAAGATTTTACCATCTCGAGGGTCTACTAACGAATATACATAGAAACCGAGTTCTTCAATCGATTTATTGCTAAATTTATTCATACCTCTATTATAAAAATACACTGTTTCAAAATTACGGAAAAAACTTCTGTTTCCCAAGTTCTTCTATAGCCCCTAAAAATGATTCAATAACTTCAAAGCCCCCATTCCTGCCACATGCAGAAATGAGGGCTTTTTTTTAGAGCGTATTGTTTTCAACTCCAAACATCGTATCGAGCAATGCCCGTCCTGCCGAAGTTTTGAAAATCTTTTCTCTCACCTTGCAAATGGCATCGACCGGCAGATTATCTTCGTAAATGTTGACCAAGAAATCAGCTTCCACCAGAATCTGATAATCTATTCCTGTAATGGAGTCATACGTATGATGATGCCCTACCAGCCAGCATATCCGTTCTATTTGTGCTTCAGAAAATGTTCCCATATCCGTCAGCAGTTTCCGGGCTTCTGCCGGACCTTCCTGCTCCTGGTGCTTTCCATCGCAGACTCCGTATTTCTGCTCACAAATCCGGATACCAATGTCATGCGCAATGGCTGCCGCCTCCAGAATCAGTTGAGCAGCCTCATCCACATGTTCTGCCAAACCAATCATACGGGCAAAATAATGTACTTTTATCAAATGTTGTATACGCTTCGGGTCACCTGCATTATAGGCTACCATTCTGCCTGCCAGTTCATGAAGCTGCCGTTCCGCAGCCCCGATAAATTCAGTTGTTTTCATATTATTTTCGTATTGTTACACATTTATTCTTGTACTTCATAATAAGGATATACAGGACCGAATCCTCTTCCAAACTTAAAGCGGGCTCCTAACTCAATGGACTGCTGAATAAACCTTTCCGCTTCAGCAACAGCAAACTCAATCCCATAACCTTTACTTAAAAAAGTCGCTATTGCAGAAGCAAAACTATCTCCCGTTCCATTTACATTTCGGGTTCGAATTCCTTCCTTCTTGTAAACCTTCATCACCTTCTCCACCGGATTATAATAATAATCGATAAAGAAATCACGGTTCTCCACCGACTTTATAACTACACTATTTCCCCAACGGCTCAAATCCTTCAAACATTCCTCTATATTACCCTCATTCAACTCCTTTCCACACAACCACTCAGCCTCTTTCTTATTCGGAGTTAGGATAGAAGCACGAGGAAATAGGTAATCTTTATAAGCTTGCACCGCATCTTCTTCCAACAATTTATCACCCGAAGAAGTAACCATGACCGGATCAACGACAACTGGAATCGAGCTATATTCATCTAATATGCCTGCAACAAGCCGAATGATATTTTTAGAATACAACATACCGATTTTTATGCAATCTGCCCCCACATCTCCAAGGAAAGAACGGATTTGTCCTGCAATCATATCTGCCGGTATCAAGTGTACTCCTTTTACATGAGTTGTATCCTCATCTACAATACATGTCACTGCTCCTGCCGCATACCCTCCACAAGCCACGATGGCTTTCATATCGGCCTGAATCCCCGCTGTTCCTAAAGGTTCGCTACCCGCAACAACGAAAACTTTATAAAGCTTATCTGCTATTTTCATAATATCCATCCAGCACTTTCTTCAAACTCCCTACAAATATATCCACTTCTTTCTTTGAAAGTACCAGCGGAGGAAGTATTCTTAATGTATACAGCCCGGAATAGCCGGTAAAAATCCGTTCCTCAAACAGCAGGGGTTCGCGTACCTCTTTCACCGGCACGGTCAGTTCCACCCCCACCATCAGCCCACGTCCCCGGATTTCTTTTATAAGCGGAGAGTGCAGTTCCTGCAACCGCTGCATCAGATACGCTCCCGTATGAAGAGCATTCTCTATCAGTTTCTCCTCGCGGATAATTTTCAGCACAGCCAGAGCGGCGGCGCATCCCAAATGATTGCCACCGAACGTCGTACCGAGCATTCCTTTTCGGGCGGCAAACATCGGACTGATCAAGACTCCCGAAAAAGGAAATCCGTTGGCTATCCCCTTAGCCACAGTGATAAGGTCCGGTTTGATGCCAGCCCATTGGTGAGCAAAGAACTTCCCCGTACGACCATAGCCCGACTGTATTTCATCAAGAACCAATACCACCCCATAACGTCTCGTCAGTTCCCTCAATTGCCGCAGAAAGTCCTCATCGGGGACCTGGATTCCCCCTACTCCTGAAATTCCTTCTAGAATTACGGCACACACATCTCCCTTGGCCAACTCCGTTTCCACTTCCTTTATATCCAAGGCCGCAAAATACACGTTATGATTCGTATTAATCGGTGCATGAAGGGCAGGATTGTCCGTCACTTCCACAGCCGCCGACGTGCGCCCATGAAAAGAGTTTCTAAAAGCCACTACCCGTTTTTTTCCCGTATGAAACGAAGCCAGTTTCAGGGCATTTTCGTTGGCTTCTGCTCCCGAGTTGACAAAGAACGCCCGATAATCAGGATACCCCGACAGCTCACCCAGCTCATTAGCCAGTCTTTCCTGCAACTTATTTATGACAGAATTCGAATAAAACATCAGCTGTTGCAGCTGCTCACTCATGCACTTCACCAGATACGGATGCGAATGTCCCACCGAAATCACGGCATGTCCGCCATACAAATCAAGATAGGCCTGCCCCTTCTCGTCATATACCTCACAACCTTTTCCCCTTACGATATTCACGGGAAAAACCGAATACACATCAAACAGTTCCATCATCTTTTACATTTTACGATATAGCCTGCGGCAAGATCATTCCATCCTGCCGTATTTCATTTCATCTCCATTCTTGTCATATTGCTTACGCTTGCCGGTGGGAGGGCTTAATAAAGTAATCCGTACCACCTCCGTACGATGAAGGCTTCTCTGCACCGCCTCATCAAACGCATCCATATGCTTGGGCAGGAAACGTTGACTGATGGCCCGAAGCGCCTCAATCTTCTCTTCCGTATCCGTCACCCGTTCCGCCTTGCCAAAAGCGATGGCCGAACGATATTGAAGTGTAAACGTGCCGTCCTTCGGCCCCACAGTAGGCTGGCACTTCGTAACCGCCGAAAGACATACTTCCGGATGCACGGCAATGGCATCCAGCTTATCCCCTTCAGGAGCACAATGAAAATACCACACGTCATCACTTGTACAAGCCAGTGAAAGCGGCACCCCGTATGCACTTCCGTCGACCCGGGTAAAGCTGACCGTGATATAAGGAGCCCTGCGCATAACCTCCAAAGCCCACTGACTATCCATTTCTCTACTTGCTTTTCTCATCTGTAATTCCTTTTATTCAGATTTTTCCTTTGTATTTGTTTCACAAAAATACGGCTCGCCAGTCAATCTGCATGTAAGATTTATGACAAGGGGATTAATTAACACTCCCACAAAAACAGATTAATCCTGCCTTTCTATTGAAAGTAATAAACAAAAAACATATTTTTGCAAAAGAAAATGCAGAAAGACAGATAATGAAAAGCATACCATTCAACGATTATTACAAGGAAAAACTTTTTTCTATTCCACTCTTTAAAGAACTGCCGGATTACCTGAAAAGTGAGATTCTAAAAAGACTTGACTTCCGTCTTCAGGAAATCAACGAGAATACGGTTATCCTGGAGCAAGGAGATATATGCTGTAATCTGTATGTATTGCTTGAAGGAACCTTGGAGGTGAACATTATCGATGCCAACGGCAATGAAGTCTTAATCGAACACATTGAGTCGCCCAGGGCTTTCGCCACCCCTCACCTGTTCAAGAAAGACAACCGTTTCCCCGCCACATTCCGTACACTGGAAAAATCGGTCCTCCTGACTGCCACCAAGGACTCCACCTTCCATCTTATCAGCAAATATCCGGATATGCTGAAAAGTTTTCTCTGCGTATCAGGCAACTGCAACGTGTGTACCACCATGCGACTGGACGTGCTGTCACGAAAAACCATTCGCGAAAGAATCCTGGTCTATTTACTGAAACAGCTGGATAAAGACACTTCTACCGTGAAACTGACGCATACCCTTACGCAACTGGCCGAATACATTAACGTGACACGTCCGGCCCTGTCTACCGAATTCAATAAGATGGAAAAAGAAGGCATCCTCAAAAGGAAAGAAGGCAATTACATCGAACTGAACCGAAAAGCCATAAAAGGCATTATATAAAGAACAAGGACCGCTCCTTCAATGTGGAACAGTCCTTGTCCTTTTTTATTGCGCACGTAACTATTATTTTTTGAAAAGAGTCGGATTGACGTTCAAAGACACCCATCCCCAGTCTTGCCAGCTTTTGTGATTTCCTCCTTTCACGACATCCATTGTCGAAGTTCCTCTCATCAGCGAGTAACCCACCGAAAGGCTGACATCTTTCATGATTTTCCAGTCCAGCTGATAATCCAGTTCAGACCCTAAGGTACGGTTCAGGCTCTCCAGCTTCACACCTGTGGCGAAATAATGATAATTCAGTCCCATCGATACAGAAGAAGATACCTTATAACCTACTCCTATCTGCGTGTCAGAAAGTCCCGGTGCATAGCCATTCACAAAATCGGACGCATAAAAATAATCCATTGCTCCGTAAAATTTATGATGAGTGCCATACAGCGGATTAAAAGCCCGGTAAGTGCCATCGGACTTCTTACTACCACTCAGGTAATCAGTTCCCACATTGACCGTCCAGCTATCATTGATAGAATACGAAGCCCGCACACTTCCCATGAAAGCAGAAACCTTGCGTGCGGATACATTCTTTCCTGTCTGATAATAGAAAGACCCTGACAGACTCCATGAGGCCGGGGTGAACTGTACATACGTGCCCATCGTCTGCATATATTGAGTATCCGACTTTCGGGTTTCGGCATCACCTCCTTCCTGACCCAGATTCATGGCCAGCACAGAAAGTTTCACAGGTACAGATGCGAAATCATAATGATACCACAAGGTCTGCATATTTTTATATAGTTTGGTCTTGCTGCTGTCATAATATGTTCCGCCTATCAGGGTCTCGTCATTCTGGTTGAAAGCAAAGATACCATCCAGCTGATGCCCTCCGTGTCTGTAGCCTATTTTCAGGGCATCATGATAGCGCCCTGCCACGTTCCAGTCCAGTCCTCCCAAGATGCGCTCATCATCATACACCAGCGACTGCCTTCCCAGCTGCATGAACCACGAGTCATTCAGATGGAATGCGGCCCAAGCCTCGTTCAATATAAAACGTCCGTTTTTGTCAACCAGCGCATCCTGCCCCCACACACCGACATGCTGTGCCGAGAACTTCAACGACAACTTCTTGCGTTCATATCCCAAAGTCAGTCGGGCACGTTCATTGATAAACCCCGCAGGTTTATCACCCTCACCGCGGGGAGACAGCGCGCCATTCCGGTATTCTCCTCTTGTACGAATCTGGGCTGAGGCCCAAAAATGACTTTCTTCATTCTCCTGAGCATGGACCAAGGACACCTGCCCAAGAAGCAAAGCCACCGCCCATGCAGACAAAATTCTTTTTCTCATACTCTCAGCGTTTTTATCAGTTCATATTATAGGTGTGAATACTGCTCCCTTGTGCGGAGGGCAGGTAATTAATGCCCCACCAGCACATCTGTAAAAAAACAAAAGAAATCAGCAGGACCGACAATGACAACCGACGCTTCTGCTGTAACCCCATTCGCATGTGAATGTAAGTAAGATACGAAAACCAGGTCACAGCCGCCCAAGTTTCCTTGGGGTCCCACGCCCAGTAATGTCCCCAGGCTTCCTTCGCCCATAAGGCACCGGTAAGCATTCCCAGTGTCATAAACGACAGTCCGACATATACAAGGTTATCACATAAGGCCATTTCCTTCTCGTCGCACCGGTTCTTTCTGACCCAGAGCAGGTAAATGGCCATCACGGCAGAAGCTCCCAGCATGGCATAGGCAAACATATAAATAATGACATGAGGAGCAAACCAGGGACTTTGCAAGGCAGGCATAAGCGCTTTATTGTGTATCTCCGGCTTCAGAATATTCACACAGATAAAAACAACCGACAGCAATGTGCCAAATCCTAATATCCATTTATATTTCCACCTTATGTAAGTAATCAGTCCGGCAAAAGGCAGAAAGAACGAATACCACAAACGGGTTTCTCCCATCGTACGCAGAGGAGGACGCTCCAGTGAATGCCACAACAAGCCGATAAACGTACCAAACACCACAAGCCCTAACACCGTACACACACATGCGCGCAGACGACTCCCCTTAAAAGCACTCCATGCACCGGCTATCCAGCACAGCACAGCCACCAGGGCAAAATAACTAAACCAGTCCCAATTCAGCATATTCTTCTCAACACTTATTATTCTTCTGGGCCGTTACGAACATGCATACAGCCCCCAACATCATCATTACAATTCCCACATAAACTACCGGAAGCCATGGGTCTGACACCAGTTCAAACACACTGACATCACTCCAGCGGCCTTTGCTCTCATCGTAGCTTAACTGATAGATTTTCCAGCCTTCCACTTTCGCCGGCTTATTGACTTCAATTGTCTGCTCAAGCTTTTTTCCTGTCTCTGTATAAATTGTCACCTCAGACGAGAAGCGCCGTGGCTCTCTGTCGGGCATCACCAGGCTGCAGACACTATCGAGCCGGAGCGCCTGATACGGGAACAGAAAACTTCCGCAGCTTACCCAGCCGTCTGCCATCTGCTTTCCATCAGCAGAAGTAGCCCTGACATGGACGGCACACGTAGCTCCCATGCTCGGCCATTCCACGTACCTCACCGTATCTTCTCCTGACACGGAGGCAGCCATATCTATCTTGTTACGTACCTCAATATTCCATCCGGGCAACACACCCTGACTGACACCCTCTTCCAAAAGCAGATGAGCAGGTGCGTTGTCTGGCAAAGCTCTTCCGGTAGCATTGTCTATCAGCATCAGCTTGGGAGGATATTCTTCTATACTGAAATTCTTGAGTTCGATGGCCAGTGGTAACTCGGTTAACTGCCCGTTCGTGTCCGTAGCACGCCATTCAGCCTGACCCACACGTGTATTCATCGTCAACCGTTTCATATCGGCACTACCCAGTGTAGCAGATACCAACGCCACGAATAACCCAAAATGATTCAGCAGAAACGGTATCTTCTGAAACCGAAATGAAAATAGGTGCTTGAGCGATACCAGTCCTACGATGGACGTCATCCAAAAATACTCCAACACGAAAGGCCACCATGAAATCATGCGGTTAAACATGGAAATACCCTCAGCAGGTACATGTCCCGGGACCTGCTTAATCATACCCATACAGAATGTAAGGACCGACACAGCTGCCAGCGAAGGAATCGCCGCTTTGTACGACATGGCCCAGCGCACGAAATAAAGCTTTTTCCGCAAAGAATACAATGCCACCAGCCCCACCAGGTAAGCCACTGCCACACACAAATTCAATGGCCAGGAAAAGCTGTTCCAGTCTACTCCACCCGTCATCAAATGAAGAATAAGACCTATGACGAGCAATCCCGCACAGGTCATTATTCCTTCTTTTATCCCCCAAGTATTTTTCCACATAACACTTAAATGATACGTTCCTTCAGTTTTGCTTCTTTCAACCAGTTCGGAACCGTTTCATTCAAGAAACGTTCTTTAGCAGCTTTTTCAGCCGGGATGTCCAGACCTATGAACTCCTGCGCTTTCTCTTTGGTAGAAATATCCGGCATCGGCACACTCTCCGTGTAACCGTGCTTAGCCAGAATACGGACAAGAGAAAGACGGGCCTGCAGTGCTCTGTCCAGTCCATGCGACAGGATTCGCTGAATTTCCTGAGGTGCATGGAAAGCAGCTCCATGAGAAGCTACTCCAAAATCCCAGCGCCACTGAGCTTCACGCAGCAGTTTCAATACCGGTTGCATTTCATTCTCTGTCGCTCCCTTATCCCAGGCGAATTTAGCTTCGATATGTGCCGAAGCCAATTCTTTTTCCAGACGGGTTCTGATCTCATTGGCCTTACGCTGACGTTCATACACGTTATTGCGCAATGTTTCTTCACTTTCACGATGACACACCTGACACGTACGGTCTATCATGGCAAGCGGACTCTGGATGTGATGGTCACTGAATTTCATTCCTCCCTCACTCTTATACGGCATGTGACAATCGGCACACGATACTCCTCTCTGTCCGTGAATGCCCATCTGCGAAATTTCATAGTCAGGATGCTGTGCCTTGAGAATCGGTGTACGGCTCAAAGCATGCGTATAGTCAGAAAAGCCGGCTTCATCGTAATATTGCTCGATGGCCTCTACCGTCATGCCCTTGTCCCATGGGAAAGTGAGGTACTTGCCGTCTCCTTTAAAGTAATATTCCACATGACACTGTGCACACACCAGCGAGCGCATTTCCTGAGGAGTGGCTTTTGTGATGTCTTTTCCCTGACGGGCAAAAGCTTCAATCAGGGCCGGACGGCTAATATGCAAATCCATTGTTTCTGAATCATGACAATCTGAACAGCCTATCGGATTCACAATCTCATCGCCGAAAGCAGCCCACTTGTTATTGTAGAATGAATCTACCCCTATCTCCTGCATCATGCGCGGTACATCAGGACTCTTGCAGGTCCAGCAAGTAGAGGGCTGAGGGCCGTCTTTTTCACCCTGAGGTGCTCCTGTTCGCAACGTGGCACGAATGTCTTCAATGGCATGCATGTGGCCACGAGGAGTGGCATAGTCTTTTGAAAAGGCATAGCCTGCCCAAAGAATCACCATCTCCGGCCGCTGTGCCAGCACATCCACCTGCATATTTCCGTTGAATTCACTTTCAAAATCTGTACGGGCAGTTTCAGTCCAAGTCTGATATTCTCTCGGGAAATCTCCCTGGAATTTCTCGTTCTGAGCCACAATCCCTTTCATCGGATTCTTCCGGTTATTAAATATGCTTGCCACTTCGGCCCTGCGCTCTGACAACGCAGACACGGCAAGTCCTAAACAAAACACGACGGCCATTGATGCACCAAACAACAGCCATCCCTGCCAAGATTTAAAATTATGAATCATACTATACGAGTTTTAAATTATTCTTTCATCTTTCTCAACCATTCCGGAACTGGTGAATCCGGTAGTGGCACAATGGCCGCCGGTGTGGACGACAGACTGTTCTTTCCTCCATGGGGCACATCGCGGTGGCAATCCCAGCAGGCTTTTCCCTTCCCCACCTCCGACATCATATAGTCTATGCGGCCGGTCTTTACCAGTTCCGTATTCAACTGTTCATGACAGCGGATACAATTGTTCATGATGACCTGTGAACTGGCCGGATGTGCCTGAATGACCTGAGGCTCCGAACTGGTCAGAAAAGCAGCCACGTGCTTCACACCGTCCATCCCCTTAAACGTCCACTTCTTCACAAAATTCTCATGTGGCACATGGCAGTCGTTACACGTCGCATTCCGCGAATGAGAGCTGTGCATCCAAGTGGCATAATAAGGTGACATGATGTGGCAATTCACACAAGCCGAAGGCTCGTCGGTGAGATACGTATGTGCTCTCAAGAGGTAAAGGAAGTACAGTCCACCGCCTGCCACCACTCCTGCAATGAGAGCCGTTATCATTTTTTGTCGTTTGGATAGCATCATATAATATACTTTTTTGCAAAAAAAGACATTATTTCAAATTCAGGCGTAATAAATATGACACCCAGCCCAATTTTGTAGACATATAACATGCGATTCCTACCCAAAAATCACAAAGAATTTGAAGACAACCCTGAAACCTCCCTATAAAATTAAAGCCGACCCATAAGATTATATCTTACAGGTCGGCTACCATCATTTATACAACATGTACGCCACTGCTCATATTTTCTCGGCAATACGCTTTACCACACCAGGACCTTCATAGATGAAAGCGGAATACACTTGTACGAGGTGAGCTCCCGCATTCCGCATTGCCTTTGCCTCAAACGGTGTCATCACACCTCCCGCACCAATCAGCAACATATCCTTGGGAGCATGTGCCGACAAATACTTCATTACCTCCAAAGACTTGTGAATGACCGGAAGTCCGCTGATGCCTCCGGCTCCTACCCGTTCCACTTCAGTCTGTGCGGAATGAATCAGAAGCGAACGGTCCTGTGTAGGTCCCGTAGCAATGAAGCCGTCAATATGATGCACCTTTGCAAATTCAATCACCGCATCCAGTTTCTCCACCGGCACATCGGCAGGCAACTTCAGGAAGACCGGTCTGTGGAAACGCTGCTTGTAGCTCTCGAGTGCCGTCAGCACGTCAGCCAGAATTTCAGGCGTCATGCTGCCCCAGTTTATCGTATAATAATCCGCATACGAACTGAAAGTCTCGTACAAATCTGTAATGTCTGTCACGGCCCGCTCCGCATCGGTCGGAGTATTGGTATTGATATTCACTCCCAGAATGTATTTTCCTTCCCGTTTCCGTTGCAGATTTTTCAGGACCACCTCTTTTCCGGGATTATTGAAGCCCGTGCGTGAAACCAGCGCATGATCCTCCGGCAAACGGAAGATTCGGGGGAAAGGATTTCCTGCTACCTTTTCCGGAGTAACGGTTCCCACTTCCAGAAAACCAAAACCCAAATCACTCAGTTCGTCAAAGCAATTCGCCTCTTTGTCGAATCCGGCCGACAGTCCCACCCGATTGGCAAAAGTCAGGTTCCGCCATTGAAACGGAGTTGCCTTCGGACGATAAAATGCACGAAGAAGACATTTCACCGGTGGAAAATGACGATAAACATGAAGTAAAGCAACTATCTGACCGTGAATTTTCTCGGCATCCATACGGAACAACCAGGGACGAAGAATAGATTTGTACATAATCATAATATTTTTAGTTTTGTGACACAAAAGTACGACATCTACCTGGTTTTTTGTCATAAAAAAAAGTTATCCCCTATTACCTGAAAAAACGTAAGTACGTTTGAATCGAAACGCAAGTGCGTTCAAGACAAAACGCAAGTGCGTTTTACTTCAAACGTACTTGCGTTTTATCTGAAATGTCCTTGCGTTTTAGTTCAAACGCAAAGGCGTTTTCTATTCAAATTTTAATCTGTTAAAAATCAATCATTTATAAAATCCGCAAATTTACATATTTCCCATCGTATTGACAACCTCCACCCGGCTTAGCGTATGGTTTACCCGCTCCACATGAATCTGGGTGGCAATGCGCTCACGCAGGGCTTCCACGTGACTGATGATGCCTACCTTCTTGCCTCCTATCTGGTGCAACTTCTCAAGGGCTTCCATCACCGTGTTCAGGTAATCGCTGTCCAGCGTACCGAAACCTTCGTCGATAAACAGCACATCCACCGAAAGACTTTTCCGATTGAGCGAGGACAATCCCAATGCCAAGGCCAGTGACACCAGGAAGCTCTCTCCACCTGAAATGGTGGACGTGGGACGCTTCACCCCTCCCTGATATTCATCGCGCAACAGAATGGTAAGTCCACCCGGCGGACACTCCATACGGTAACGGTCGGTCAACCGACTCAGGTAATGATTGGCACCGGCCAGCAGCTGGCGAAGCACATAGCTCTGGGCAATGTTACGGAACTTCTTACCGTCGGCACTGCCGAACAAGGCAGCCACTCCCGCCCAGTTGTCCACTTCCTTTTGCTTCATTTCCATCTGTTCCTTCACTTTCCGGATACGTTGCAGACACTCTTCGTGATGTGCCAGCATCTGTGCGATGGCTCCCAAACGAGCCAACTTCCTGGTCTGCTGTTCTTCCAGTCGGGAAATGGTTTCCTCTACGGCTGCCAGGGGCATCCCTTCGGTTTCCGACGGACGCTGTGCCCGATGCTGTGTCAGTTCCCGACCGACCCGTTCCATTTCCGCCCGCCGGCTCGTCAGGTCGTTGTCCAACTTCTGCAAAGTACGGCGTGCCATATTCACTTTTTCAACTTCCAGTCCGGCCAGTTTCTCCAAATACTCACGGGAAATCTCAGGATGACCGACAAGAAAAGCTTCCACTCCGGCGCTTTTTTCCTCCCTCAACTTTTGCGATGTCTTTATGGCATGGCAGACAGAAAGCACGGAAGTGTTCAGCGTGTTCCATTGTCCCGGAAGTCCTTCCGGACACGGCCCGTCGGGTATCGTCTCTGCCGTCTCCTGCCCCCAGGCCGGAAGTTCCGACAAGATGGACTGACGGACAGACTGCACATGCCCTACCTGGGAAGCCAGCGACTCAACCCTGTGCGAGAGTTGCTCTCTCCTTGTCTGCTGTTCCACATACCGATTGGTTTCTTTCTTCAAGGCGGTAATAAAGTTTTCCCGGTCGGTCTTCCAAGCTTCTTGCCAAGGCATAAAGACAATCAAGGTCTCTCCTTTCTCCACGCACTGGGAAACGGTCAGTGCCTCACGCGAAAGCGCCTCTTCCAGCATACGCAGTTCGGTTTCCAAACGGGACACAGCTTTATCGGCTTCCTCTACCTTCCGGTGCCATTGCTCGCAGGCAGTGGTCAGTTCCTCCCGTTCCTTCGTCAGACGGTTCAGGCGTTGCTGTCCTTCCTCGGCCTGTTTCCACAGCGCTTCCAGCCGGTCGCATACTTCCTGCTGCGCCGACAAGGCTTGCTCTACCTGAGATACGACCTCATCCGCTTCTTTCACCGTAGCATAAAGCGGCATATCTGTCACGGTCTTTTCCGCCTGAGAATAAGCTTCTTTTGCAGTAGTCTCCTTCTTCGCCTCCATTTCTTCCAGCCGCATCAGGGAGCAAACCTCCGCTTCCGCCCGTGCAAGTGCGGTCAAGACTTCCTCCGCCCGACGTGCCTTTTCTTCCAGCAACGCACGGACCGGTTCCAGCAATGACACAAAATGAGCTTCGCTCTTCAAGTCATCACCCACCTCCTTGCCGCAGACCGGACACACATCGCCTTTTGACAGACGTGCGCGGGCTTCGCGTGCCCAGTCCTCACACGACATCCGCTGCTTGTCGTACACCTGCTGCACTTCTTCCTTTTCCTTACGGCAAACTTCAGCCTGCGCTTTCAGTTGCGCTACCGTCTGTTGCTGTTTCCGGCAATCGTCCTGCAAGGTTTTCCGGTTCTTCTGCACATCCAGCCAGGCCTGTTCCTTTTCCGCACGGACAGAAAGTGCCTCCCGCAACTTCTTCCATCCGTCCAGCTGAACGTCTGCCTCCTGCTTCTTCTGCCGAAGTTCCTCCACTTGCAAATCCTCTAACCGCATGCGGCACACTGCCACCTCCTGCTGCTTTTCTTCCGCTACCTTTCGGGCCTGCTCATACGATGCCGTAGCTTCCTGCCGGACTTTCAACGTTTTTTGATGCATTGCCGCCTTGTGCGCTTTTTCTTTCCGGTAATCTTCCGACTGCTGGAACGCGCGCTGAATCTGGTCAGACAAAGCCGAAAGCGATTGCAACGATTCGTACACCGGCACCTTTTCCTGCACACCGGTAAGATAGGTCTCGCACGCCGCCCACTGTTCCCGGCACTGCACCTGCATACGCTCCAGTTGACCCAGGCCAACACTCAACGAACGGTACTTCTCTTTCAGTTGTTCCAGTTCTTCTTCCGACGTACGGATACGCTGCTGCAAGGCCACCTGTTCCGTCCACTGGAAACGCACATCAGCCGTACGGTCCCAGTCATCCAGCAACGATTTGTTGCGCTTGTAATCTTCCGATTCTACCCGTTCCGTCAGTGCCTGAAGCGCCTTTCCGGTCTCCTCCAGATCATGTGCCAACTTCTGCTCGTCGGTCAACCATTTCCGAAGGTCCTGCTCCTGCTTCAACTGTGTGCGGAGCGTAGCAGTTTCTTCTGTCACCTGGCGCTGTTCCGCCTGAAGCGCGGCCAGTTCCTCGTCAGTCAACAACACAATGCCGCCCGTCTGCACCTTCAGCTCCTGCAACTCCGCCTCCTTTTCGGTCTTCATCACGTAGATTTCCCGACTGATGCGCGAATAGATTTCCGTGCCCGTCAGTTTCTCCAGGATATTCGATTTTTCCTCCTCCTTGCTTTTCAGGAACTTAGTAAACTCTCCCTGTGCCAGCAACGTAGTCCGGCAGAACTGCTCAAAGGTGAGACCGATACGCCGCTCTATCTCCGTACGTGTTTCGGTCGACTTATTCGTGAGCGGAGTGCCGTCCTGCAAAGAAAGTGTCCAGACCACTTTCTGAATTTTCCCTCCAGCCTTGTTGCGCGCCCTTGCCACGCTCCACACGGCCCGCAAGGCATCTCCTGCCGCATCCGCAAACCACAGCTCCACTTGTGCCGACACACTGTCGCGCCGCATCAGCATACGTGAATCGTCAATGCTTACTTCACCCGTGCCGGAAAAGCTGTCGTTCTCGTCCAAGTAGCGTTCATTGGCTGCCTGTTTCAAGCGGGGAGTGGTGTTATAGAGTGCCAGACACACTGCATCCAGCAGCGTCGACTTGCCGGCTCCCGTCGGCCCACAAATCAGGAAGATGGAATCCTCGCCCAGCGGTCCATACTCAAAATCAATGCACGCCTTCTCGATGGAGGCTATATTTTCAATAATCAGTTTCTGTAATTTCATGTGCTATTCCTCCTCTTGACTTCGTACCCGTTTCACAGCTTCCTCCAGCATGTCGAGCATTTCCGGAGCGATGTTCCGCTGAAACTTGTCCTGATAATAGATAGCAGCTACCTGCGACGGGGAGAAAGTCTGCAAACGGTCTACATCCAGTTCTGTAATCTCCTTCTGCGTTTCCACTACTTCACGTTCCCACTTGTAACGGCAGAAACGGCACTGCTTATCACGAGCTAACTCGTAGGCCCGCTCCATGCAATAGGCCGGAGGTACATCCTGAATACGGACGTGCAACTGCACATACATCTTTTCCTCATCGGGGATGGCCTGCAACACCTCCAATGCTTCTTCCAGCGGCACGGCCTGCGAAGGCAGTACTTTTAAGGGCCACGCATTACGCACCGGCAAGGTACGTACTTCGGGCATAGCACCGTGTGCAGCCAGTTCTACCAGACTGACGGAATGCCCGTAACTCTCGTCAAAGTTGACCGGAAGCGGGGAGCCGCAATAACGGGCCCGTCCGCCGAGCAAGGTTTGCGGAAAATGGATGTGTCCTAAGGCCAAGTAATCGTATCCCTCCCCCATCAGGCGGATGTCCGTGTATTCCATGCCGCCGCGTCCGTCGTCCTGTCCGGTAATGTCACTTCCCGTCAGGGCCAGGTGGGCCATCAGCACCACCGGAAGATTCCCCTGGTTTCGTTCCTCCACACGGTTCAGTAAAGTTTGGATAAAATGATGTTGCCGCTCTTCACGTGGGACTTCTTCATCGAGCGCCGGAAAGTTTTGCGGATACACATGAGGCAGGGCTATCACATAGCCTTTCAATTCGCCGCAACCGTTCTTCACTTCCACGATATGACGTTCCAGGTCTACCTGGCCGGCTTCATCCCTTCGGATAGAACCCACCACAGTGACTCCGGCATACTTCCACAGATTCCGGTTGATTTCCAGCTTGGAACTGCTGTCGTGATTACCTGCCGTGATAATAATCTGCATGGAAGGGCAGGTTTCATGAAATTCCACCAGCGCATCCGTGTACAACCGCTGGGCGGCTGCCGAAGGACTGCAATAATGAAACACGTCGCCCGACACGATCAACGCGTCGGGCTGTTCTGCGGCTACCCAGTGGCACAACTGCCGCAGAAAGTCTTGCTGTTCCTCGCTGCGGTCGTATTCAAACAGTTGCTGCCCCAAGTGCCAGTCACTAGTATGTAATATTTTCATCCGTTTTACAAGGTTTTAGGAGGATAAAGGGTGTTCCACCAGGTCGGGTCATCTTGCAACCATTTGGCAAACCAGGCAAAGATAGTGTTCTGCCACTGGATGCGTTTCTGATAGTCCTTGATGTGATGGTCTTGTCCGTCTACCACTACCAGTGCCGTTTCACGTCCTAACAGTTTCAGGGCCGTAAACATCTGGATACTTTCGCCCACCGGCACATTGGTATCTACCGCTCCATGCAGGAAGAGCAGCGGAGTGTGTATCTTGTCGGCATTGAACAGCGGACTGTGGTCGACAAAGAGTTCCGGATTCTTCCACGGATAACTATTGGCTGCCGATACTTCACTGTAAGAATAGCCCCAGTAGCCTTCACCCCAGTAGCTGGTGTGGTCGCTGATACCGGCATGGGAAATAGCTGCCGCAAACAAGTCGGTCTTTGTCTGGAGATATTGCGTCATGAAGCCACCGTATGAAGCACCGATGCAACCGATTTTCTTACCATTGACAAAGAAATGAGCTTCCACAAACTTACGTGTTCCTTCGATGATGTCGTCGGCCACATAATCACCGAACGTATTCACATGGCGGGCAGAGAATTCCTGACCGAAACCGGTCGCTCCACTCGGTTCTACCACATACACCACATAACCTAATGCGGCATACGCATGATGCGGGTAACGGCTAGCAAAATTACGGCTTGTGGGACTGCATCCGCCGTAGTAGTTGACTATCATCGGATATTTTTTGTTCGGGTCAAAATGAGGCGGCAGGTAGTAGCGTCCGCAAATAGTATCCCCACGAGAGTTGACAAAGTCCCACGCCTTGCATTCACCCAGCAGCACATCTTTCAATTCCCCGTTCAAATCTTCTTCCAGCTTGGAGGCATCCTTCTTCAGATCAACCACATACAAGCGGTGAGAATTGGACGCACTTTCTCCGTAGAACGATAACGAAGAGGCTTTTTCGGCCACAGAGAATCCCAATACCATTTCTTCGGGCACATTCACCTTCTCAATGTGTTTCTTTGCCGGATTCAGACGGAACAACGCGATGCAATCACGGTCTTCGGCGGTGAAGTACACACAATTGTCTACAGCCGACCACACCGTCTGCATCACGTTCGGATTGAATGTCCGGGTCAGCGGTTCAATCTGCTTGCTCTGCAAATCCATCAGGTAAAGCTGATTGTCAATCATGCTCGGGGTCTGTCCTTCCTTCACGTTCTTGCCGATTCCTCCCAGACACTCCGGTGTTCCTGCCAGCAATACCTGACGGCCGTCGGGCGAGAACTGCGCATTGGTCAGGAAACCGTCATCTTTCACCAGTTCTTCCACCTGCAAGGTCTGCACATCCATCTTGTACACAGAGAACAGAGTGGTCGGGCGTTTTCCCATACGGTGGTTGGAAGTCATCATCAGAATATAACGTCCGTCGGAAGAGATGTCCGTAGCCCACACATTCTTGTAACCGAAAGTCAAAGGCTGGCACACGCCTGTCTTCACATCAAAACGGGCTAGGTACGTACGGTTGCGCCATCCCGGCTGGCGATCGTCCGGGTCAATGAACTCATAGATTTCCTTCTTCTCTTCCGGTCCCTTCTGTACGAGGGTAAACAACAGATAATCCTCCGTAGGTGCTATCTGGAAGCTGCCCTCCGGCAGATTGTTCACCCACACTTCCTCGCGTCCGGAGGCAGGGTCTACCGTCACCAGTTCCCGGCCGGATACTCCCTGACGTACATAGTAATATTTCACGGAACGCGGCATCCAGTGCAAGGTTTCTCCCCGGGTGGCGACTACTTTTCCTGTCTTCAATTCCTTTACCTTAGTCTGCGAAGTCGTCTCCCCACCTTCTTTCGTGACAGTGTACGAAGTAATCAGGTATTTCCCATCGGCTGAAAGTTCAGTGCCCGTAAAGCGGGTGCCGTGTAGTACATCGGCCAGTGTAAACAGACGGCCCTGTTCGGTACGCAAAGTAAACACCCCGTCCTGCTTGGCATCCAGGCTCACCTTCGGAACGTTCTTTTCGCCCGGCATGGAGAGATACTTGATGACCACCTGATGCGTAGCCGGATTCAGCGACAACGAGGCATCCTCCACGCGCTTACCATCCACATACACCTGATAGTGTTCAGCCCCTTCCACCTTCAGTGACACTTCTCCATAGTGTGTATTTTCCAATACAAAACCCATAAGGTGCAGGGCATAGCCTGCCGACAGAGACAACTGACTTGCCTGCTTCACTTCTGCTCCTTCAAGCAAAGAAAATGACACCGGCGTATCCAGCAGCGATTCCGCTTTCCACGACTTGGAATTAACATCCACACTGTCAACCTGATAAGGTTGTACTAATGCATACGGTCCTGCGTATTTAAACGTAGTGACCTCTATATTCTCAGCATTCACCAGCATGGTCCCGCAAAGAGAACATGCTATAAAAAGTTCCTTTTTCATCTCTTTTTTATAGTTTATTGCCACAAACATAATCAAAAATCATCATTTTTTTGTTATGTTTGTAGAACAACTAACGAAACCGTTATGAAAAAAGAACTAAGTGTGTATGTCCTTTCCTTGCTGATGCTGACAGGATGCAGTTCGGTACCGCTCACCGGACGTAAACAATTGTTGCTGGTTTCAGACCAGGAAGTGCTTTCTTCCAGCCTGACTCAGTATAAAGACTACATAAAAAGTGCCCAGAAGTCGACCAATGCCACCAAGACGGCCATGGTGGTACGAGTGGGAAAGAACATTGCTGCAGCCACAGAACGATACCTGCGCAGCAACGGACTTTCTGACGAAATCAAGGAGTTTGCCTGGGAATTCAATCTGGTAAAGAGTGACGAAATCAACGCATTCTGTATGCCCGGAGGAAAGATTGTGGTGTATGAAGGACTGATGAAGCTGGTATCGTCGGACGATGAACTGGCCGTGGTACTGGGACATGAAGTAGCACATGCTGTAGCCAAGCACAGCAACGAGCGTATCAGCCAGCAGATGCTTACCCAGTATGGTGCACAAATATTAGGACAGACTCTCTCACAAAAGGGTGAGATGGTACAGGCCATCGCCAGTACGGTATACGGTGTGGGAGCACAATACGGAGTAACCCTTCCTTTCTCGCGCAAGCACGAAACGGAAGCAGATTATATGGGACTGATTCTGATGACCATGGCGGGTTATAACCCTGACAAGGCAGTGACTTTCTGGCAAAAGATGTCGGCCAGTTCTGGTGGCAAGGTACCTGAATTCATGAGTACACACCCCAGTGATGCACGTCGTATCAATGACATTCAGAAAGAACTTCCGGCCATTAAAGCTAAATACCGCAAATAAAATATCTATCAAAAAACAACAACCATGAAGAAAGTCGCGATATTATGTTTAGCTGTATCCTTACTGAGTAGCGGATGCGGAACGACGCAACCGGAACGTACCGGTGCCATTGTAGGTGGTGCCGCCATCGGCAATAGTGTGGGAGGTGCCATCGGTGGACTGGTGGGCGACTCCCGTCATGGCTGGAGAGGAAGCTACAGGGGTTCTGCCATTGGAAGCATTGTCGGCACACTGGCCGGAGCTGCCATTGGTGGTGCACTGACAGCCCCAAAATCGCGTGAAGAAAACAGGACAAACTATCCCGTGGAACAGGTGTACGCCGAGCCGGACTATACACAGTCTGCTCTCTCCTCTTTATACATTCGGAACATCCGTTTCATAGATAATGACCGCGACCATGTCATCAGCTCGGGAGAAAGCAGCAAAATCATCTTCGAAATCATGAATGAAGGAAATGAAATTGCCTACAACGTAATTCCCAGCGTGGCAGAAATCAGCGGAATGAAACATCTGCATATCTCCCCTTCCATTCTGGTGGAACAGATTCAGCCGGGAAACGGGGTGAAGTATACGGCTACCGTCACTGCCGGAAAACGTATCAAAACGGGTACAGCTACTTTCCGACTGGCTGTGACCGATACCCGTGGACAAATGTACGACCAGAAAGAATTTACACTGAACACGGCACGTTGACGCGAGTCCGAATCGCTATATCAAAGTAGACAAATGGAAAAAGAACAATCGTTATGTAAAGAAAAAAAACGTGTGGAGCTGCACGAACCCAAACATTATAAAGTGATTCTCCACAACGACGACTTCACCACTATGGACTTCGTGGTGAAAGTACTTAAAATCGTGTTTTTCAAATCGCAGGAGGAAGCCGAGGCACTGATGCTGAAAGTACACCAGCAGCAATCGGCCACGGCAGGTGTCTATTCTTACGACGTGGCACAATCCAAAGCGCAGAAGGCCACTCAGATGGCACGTGAAGAAGGATTTCCTCTGCGACTGACCGTAGAACCCGAAGACAATTAAACTGTAAAGAATCAATGAGTCACATCGAAAAATCTGTATATGTAGACAAAGCGCTGTCGTTTGCTCAGGGCCTGGCGTTCCGTTATCGCCATGAATTTATTACTCCGGAACATATTCTCAGCGCACTCTTTAACCAAGACCCTTTTGTGGAGGCCGTAGAAGAATGTTTCTGTCACATCCCGGTGATGGAAGAGGAAGTGGACGAATATTTAGCACAGAAAATGGAACAGGTGCCGGAAGATACCAACTATGAACTGCAGTTTTCCGTACAATCCAACCTGCTGTTTCAGAATGCGTATGCCTTCGTGGAATCATCCAATGCCGAAGTGCTGGACATTCCTCACGTAGTACAGGCCATGTTGCTGCTGCCGGAATCCTGGGCTTGCTATTTTCTGAAAAAACACCTGAAGGAACGGATTCCGGATTTCATCAGCCAACTGGTGGTCATTTATGGAGACGACCTCAGCCTGGATGAGAATGATTCAGACGAACCTCATGGCATTTCCAAGAACTTCATCACCTGCCTGAATGAACAGCTGGAGAATCACAATCCGCTGATAGGACGAGAAATGGAACTGGAACGTACCATCGAAGTGCTGTGCCGGAAAGACAAAAACAACCCGCTGCACATCGGTGAACCAGGAGTGGGAAAAACAGCCTTGGCTTACGGACTGGCAGCCCGCATAGAAGCCGGAGAGGTACCCGAACGTCTGAAAGGAAGCCGCATTTACGAACTGGATTTGGGTAGTATGCTGGCCGGTACACAATATCGGGGCGACTTCGAACAGCGGTTGAAAAGTGTGATGAAAAGCCTCAGCGCAGAAAAGAAAGCCATTCTCTATATTGACGAGATACACAATCTTATCGGAGCCGGACAAATCGGTGATGGCTCGATGGATGCCTCCAACATGCTGAAACCTTACTTGGAACAGGGAGACATCCGTTTCATCGGTTCTACCACTTATGAGGAATACAACCGTTATTTCTCACGCAGCAAAGGAATGGTACGCCGTTTCCAGCAAATCGACATTCAGGAGCCCAGCATCGATGAGGCTATCCGCATCATAGAAGGATTGAAGGAAAAATATGAGGAGTATCACCACGTAACCTATGAACCGGGAGTAATTGAGTATGCTGTAAAGGCCAGTGCCCGCTACATCAGCGACCGCTTCCTGCCTGACAAGGCAATCGACCTGATTGATGAGGCCGGTGCTTACCGCGAAATTCATCCGGCCACAGACGGCACAAAGACGGTGGACAAAAAACTGATTACCGAAGTACTTTCACGTACTTGTAAGATTGATGCTAATGCACTCAAGGAGGAAGACAACGCTTCACTGGAAGCATTGTACGAACGCATATCGGGACAGATTTACGGACAAGACGAAGCCATTCGTCAGGTAGTGGAGGCGGTGCAAATGGCCAAAGCCGGATTACTGGACGAGAACAAGCCGCTGGCCAGTCTGTTGTTTGTCGGCCCTACGGGAGTGGGAAAAACTGAAGTAGCCAAAGTATTAGCTTCAGAATTAGGTATCTCACTGGTACGTTTCGACATGAGTGAATACATGGAAAAGCATACCATCGCCAAACTTATCGGTTCTCCGGCAGGTTACATCGGATACGAAGATGGTGGTTTGCTGACGGATGCCATTCGGAAAACGCCCAACTGTGTACTGCTACTGGATGAAATCGAAAAGGCTCATCCCGACATTTTCAACATCCTGCTGCAGGTGATGGACTATGCAGTGCTGACGGACAACAAAGGACGGAAATCGGACTGCCGCCACCTGATTCTTATCATGACTTCCAACGCCGGTGCTCAGTATGCGCATCAGGCTTCCATTGGTTTCAACAGTCAGGTAAGCACCGGACAGGCCATGCTCCGTCAGGTAAAGAAAACCTTCAAACCGGAATTCCTCAACCGTTTGTCGGCTTCCGTCGTATTCCATGACATGAGTCGGGAAATGGCTACGCAAGTGCTCGACAAGAAGTTGCGCCAGCTGGATGAAAAGCTGGCTCGCCGTCACGTCTGCCTGCACCTGACACCCGAAGCACATGAATGGCTGCTGAAAGAGGGTTTCAAACCGGAATACGGAGCCCGCGAAATGGACCGTGCCATCGCCGCCCACCTGAAGCCGTTGCTCATGCGTGAGATTCTGTTTGGCTCGCTGAAGCAGGGAGGTGACATCACGGTAACGGCCGAAAACAATCAACTGAGTATTCTCAAATAATTTCGATACCATGGTTTTCCAACTGACAAAAAGACTGGCTTTTCCGGACCCGCACTGGGGAGACCCTGACGGCCTGCTGGCCATTGGAGGTGACTTGTCCGTCGACCGCCTTATCCTGGCCTACTCCAACGGTATCTTTCCCTGGTATGCCTTCCGCGAGAAAGTCATCCAATGGTGGTGCCCGTTGCAGCGTTTCGTCATCTTTCCGGAAGAGATTCACATCTCCCATTCCATGCGCACGCTAATGAACAAGAATAAGTATAAGGTAACTTTCAACCATGCGTTTAAACAGGTGATACGGAACTGCTCCAAGCTCCGCATCGAACAGGAAGGAGCCTGGCTGGGAGAGGAAATGATTGAAGCTTACATCCGAATGTACGAACAGAACCTGGCCGCCAGCGTAGAAGTATGGGAAAACGACAAGCTGGTCGGAGGCCTGTATGGAGTGACTTTGGGCACATGCTTCTTCGGCGAAAGCATGTTCTCACTCGTACCAAGCGCTTCCAAGCTTGCCCTGATACGACTGGCCCAACTGCTCCATGCGCACGGAGGTACCCTTATCGACTGCCAGTTTGAGACGCCTCACCTCAAGTCAATGGGTGGCCGGTCCATCAGTTACGAAGAATATATGGAATGCCTGAAAGCAGAATAAAGCCCATAAAAAAAAGTCCGATTCCCTCTTTCAAGAGAACCGGACTTTTTTATGATATTACTGTAAGTATAGCCAATTAATATGCACGGGCAAACAAGACACGGCGTGCAGAAGGTTTGCCAGTCAGCATATCCACACCCGGAGTCAGGCTTTCTTCATCTGCTTCGAAAGGCAGACAGCGGATAGTTGCTTTCGTTTCTTCCTTAATGCGGTCTTCTGTTTCCGGAGTACCATCCCAGTGAGCCAGGATAAATCCACCTTTCTCAATCTGTTCCTTGAATTCTTCGTAAGTATCTACCTTATAGATATGTTCGTTACGATAATTCAATGCTTTCTGGTAGATGTTCTGCTGAATTTCTTCCAACAGGTTCTGTACGTATTCTTCGATACCGTCACAAGAACGAGTTTCTTTTTCCAGTGTATCACGACGCATGATTTCCATCGTGTTGTTTTCCAGGTCACGGCCACCCATTACCAGACGTACAGGTACACCCTTCAATTCATAGTCTGCGAACTTGAATCCCGGACGCTTGTTATCAGCGTTATCGTATTTCACAGAGATACCCATGCTGCGAAGTTTGTTGACGATACCTTCTACCTTGGCATCAATCTGTTTCAACTGTTCGTCGTTCTTATAGATAGGTACGATAACAACCTGAATCGGAGCCAAATGCGGCGGAAGAACCAGACCGTTGTCGTCAGAATGGGTCATGATCAAGGCACCCATCAGACGAGTAGATACACCCCATGAAGTAGCCCATACATAATCCAGCTTATTGTTCTTGTCAACGAACTGCACGTTGAATGCCTTGGCAAAGTTCTGTCCCAGGAAGTGAGAGGTACCACACTGCAATGCCTTGCCATCCTGCATCAATCCTTCGATAGTATAAGTATCCAATGCTCCGGCAAAACGTTCGTTTGCAGATTTCACACCCTTGATAACCGGCACAGCCATGTATTTTTCAGCGAAATCGCCATACACGTGCAACATCTTCTGTGCTTCTGCTTCAGCCTCTTCGCGGGTAGCATGAGCCGTATGACCTTCCTGCCACAAGAACTCAGCTGTACGCAGGAACAGACGAGTACGCATTTCCCAGCGCATTACGTTTGCCCACTGGTTACACAAGATAGGCAGGTCACGGTATGAGTTGATCCAGTTTTTATAAGTACTCCAGATAATAGTTTCTGAAGTTGGACGAATAATCAGTTCTTCTTCCAGTTTGGCAGCCGGGTCTACAATCACACCCGAACCATCTTCTGCATTCTTCAAACGATAGTGAGTTACTACCGCACATTCCTTAGCGAAGCCTTCTACGTGTTCAGCTTCACGGCTCAGGTAAGATTTCGGAATCAACAACGGGAAATACGCATTCACATGTCCTGTAGCCTTGAACATATCGTCAAGGATACGCTGCATTTTTTCCCAGATGGCATATCCGTAAGGCTTGATTACCATACAGCCACGCACAGGAGACTGTTCAGCCAAATCGGCCTTTACCACCAAATCATTATACCATTGTGAATAGTTTTCACTTCTCTTGGTTAGGTCTTTTAATTCTTTTGCCATAACTTTATGTAGTTATTTTATTCTTTAATATCAATTGAGAGTGCAAAATTAGTAAAAAAGATTTGTTTGCTCTTGATTTTGAAGCAGGATTTATTCAAAACGGATGGATTTTGCAGGATGAATGTGGCTTATCAGATAAGAAGGACCGACCAGCATCCCTACCGACACCAGCAAGGTACACACGTTCAACAATACAATCCAGCCCAAATGAAGCTCTACGGGCACTGCATTGACATAGTACGTAGCCGGATCTAACTTAATCGGTTCGAAAAAATACTGAATAAGACAACACGACAGTCCGATGACATTTCCCCAACACATTCCCCTTCCGATAAGGAAAACAGAAAATGACAGGAATATCTGACGAATGGAAGCGTTGTTGGCCCCCAACGCTTTCAACACCCCAATCATCTGCGTACGTTCGAGAATAATAATCAGTAATCCGGAAATCATGGTAAAGCCCGCCACTCCGGTCATCAGAATCAGAATGACCCATACATTAGTATCCAGCAAGTCGAGCCACGCAAAAATCTGAGGATAAAGTTCCTCTGAAGTACGGGAACAATAGATTGCCCCATAACGGTCTGTCTGTTCCTGAATATGACCACGAATATCGTCATTCACCGAGTCCAAGAAACGATAATCCGACACGGCCACTTCCACGCCTCCCACCTGATCCGGTTCCCAACCGTTCAGACGACGAACCATGTACATGTCAGTTATCAGGAAATAATCATCGAATGCAGAGAAATTGGTTTGGAATATCCCACTCACCGTCAACCGACGGGCACGCACATAGCCTTCTATATAATAAGTATAAAGCTTATCACCTACCTTCAATGAAAGTTTGTCGGCCATGGAGCGGGAAACCAGCACACGGTTGCTGGCTACGGAGTCCGTCAGTGCAGGAATCTCTCCTTCCTGCAAGTGTGCCTTCAGGTACGTCCAGTCGTATTCCTGCGCCACCCCCTTCACAATCATTCCCTGAAAGTTATCAGCGGTCATGATCATGCCCGGTTTCGTAGCGTAACGCTGCACGTGACTCACCTGGGGAATATTCCGTATCACCGACAACAAGCTGTCGTTTGCTACCACCGGATTCATCTGGTAAAGCTGAGCTCCTTCGATACTGGAAACCACAATATCAGAGCCCATGCCTATCACCTTGTCGCGCACCTGATGCTTGAAGCCGATGACCACCGCCACCGACACAATCATCACGGCCAGTCCGATAGCAATACCGGCCATCGCAATGCGTACGGCCGGTTTTGATACTTCTTTCTCTCCTTCCCTGCTACGGTAAATCCGTCGGGCAATAAAAAATTTCCAGTTGCTCATCATTCATCCACCCTTCCCGGATAGGCTTCGAGCGCCTTACGCAGAATGAACAAAGCCCGTACCAGGTCTTCTTTCTTCAATACATAAGCCACACGCACCTCGTTTTTACCGCCGCCCGGTGTAGTATAGAATCCGCTGGCAGGTGCCATCATGACGGTTTCTCCTTCATAATTGAAATCAGACAAACACCATGCGCAGAATTTCTCGCAATCATCCACCGGCAATTTAGCTACGGTATAGAAAGCTCCCATCGGTATCGGAGAATAGACACCCGGTATACGGTTCAATCCGTCAATCAAACATTTACGGCGTTCCACGTATTCATCATACGTTTCGCGAGCATATTCTTCCGGTTCATCGAGTGAAGCCTCAGCTGCAATCTGGCCAATCAACGGTGGACTCAAACGGGCCTGGCAGAATTTCATCACCGCCTTGCGCACTTCCGGATTCTTCGTAATCAGTGCACCGATACGAATTCCACATTCCGAATAACGTTTCGATACGGAGTCAATCAATACCACATTCTGTTCGATGCCTTCCAGATGACAGGCAGAAATATAAGGAGAACCTGTATAGATAAATTCACGATACACTTCATCGGAGAAGAGGAACAAGTCGTACTTCTTCACCAAATCCCGAATCTGATTCATCTCCCGGCGAGTGTACAGATACCCGGTCGGGTTATTCGGGTTACAAATCAAGATACCCTTGGTGCGTTCATTAATCAACTCCTCAAACTTCTCTACCTTCGGCAAAGAGAAACCTTCGTCGATGGTAGTCGTCACCGTACGGATAACCGCTCCTGCCGAAATCGCAAACGCCATGTAGTTGGCATACGCCGGTTCCGGCACGATAATCTCATCCCCCGGATTCAGACAGCTCATAAACGCAAACAGCACAGCTTCCGACCCTCCGGTAGTAATGATAATGTCATCGGCATCCAGGTGAATGTCGTACTTCTCATAATATCCCACCAGGCGCTCTCTATAACTTCTGTATCCCTGGCTGGGACTATATTCCAACACCTGGCGGTCAATATTTCGAATCGCATCGAGGGCCGCTCGTGGAGTAGGCAGGTCAGGCTGACCAATATTCAAGTGATATACATGAATTCCTCTCTCTTTCGCAGCTTCAGCCAAAGGCGCAAGCTTACGTATCGGCGACTCCGGCATTTCAGTTCCTCTGATGGATATTTTTGGCATATTTTATAGTTTAAAAAAGATTCTGAAATGCAAAGATAAAGCGAATGTCGAAATTAAACAACTTTGTGCTCAGAAAAATACGGCTACTCCTTTCTTTTGAGAAAAAGGCCCTCCAAGTAAAGTTTAACGCCTTTTCAGGCATTTTCCAAGTCTTCTACCCAAAAAATCCGTATGTTTGCTATCGATAACCAAACACTCAAGCATTATGAACCTTTACCTAATTATATTTACAGCCGGCACATACAAGGTGGAGCAAGTCTACGAGAAGCATAAAGACCTGTTCGTGGAACTGGAAAAACATTTCACCCTTCACCTTGTCAACTATACAGACTCTGAAAGCATTCCCAGCCATGAATACAAAATGGCATTCATAGCCAGCGGGGGTGTAGAGAGCGCCGTGGTGCGTTTTTTCAGCATCCTTCCCTATCCCATCACCCTGCTGACAGACGGCCTGAACAACTCACTGGCTGCCGCCCTTGAAATCTCGGCATGGATTCAGTCGAGAGACATGAAGGTAAAAATCATTCATGGATCAGTGCCCGATATGGTAAATCAGGTACTTTTACACCACCAGGCGTTTGCCGCCAAACGTTCCTTGAAAAAGAAACGCATCGGTGTAATCGGAACTCCGGCCTCCTGGCTGGTAGCCAGTCACGTGGATTACCTGTTAGCCGGGCAACGTTGGGGAGTGACTTACACAGACATCTCTATTGAAACCATAGAAAAAGCCTTCCACGAAATTACAGAAGACGAAATAGGACCTGAAGCTTCCTTGTTTGCCCAACGTGCCAAAGGAATTCAGGAAGCAACCCCGGAAGAGCTGCTTCGAGCCATGCGATTGTATAAGGCCATCCGACGTGTCTGCCAGGAAGAAAACTTGGACGCTCTTACCCTGTCCTGCTTCTCACTGATTCAGAGCCTGAAGACCACAGGCTGCCTGGCTCTTTCTTTGCTGAATGACGAAGGAATACCTGCCGGATGCGAAGGCGACCTGCAGTCCATTATGACTTTACTGATGGTAAAAGAGCTCATCGGAAAGCCCGGCTTTATGGCCAACCCTTCGTTTGTAGACCTTGCCCGCAACGAGGTGCTGCTGGCACACTGCTCCATTCCGACCAAAATGGCCGAAGAGTTTATTATCCGCAACCATTTTGAGACAGAAAGCGGCATCGCCATTCAGGGCATTGTACATCCGGGCGAAGTCACCCTCTTCAAATGCGGAGGAGAGTGTCTGGACGAATATTATCTGTCCTCGGGACATCTCATCGAAAATACCAACATGGTGACCTGTTGTCGTACGCAGTTAAAGGTACGACTGGACAAGACGGCAGACTATTTCCTGCACAATCCGCTGGGCAACCATCACATTCTGATTCAAGGGAATTACACCGACCTCATTCAGGAATTCATGCAACAAAACCGCTGCAAACCGAGAATTGACTGATTTTTCAAAACCATTTATTCTCTCATTCAATTTATAATCGTATCTTTGTGTGAATTATTACAAATTGAAAAGCAAGAAAAATTATGATGCATAATTGGTTTGAATGCAAAATCCGTTACGAGAAAGTAGCCGAAAACGGAATGAACAAGAAAGTAACGGAACCCTATCTGGTGGACGCACTCAGTTTCACCGAAGCTGAATCGCGTATTATCGAAGAAATCACTCCGTTCATCAGCGGAGAATTCACTGTATCCGACATCAAACGCGCCAACTATAGCGAGCTCTTCCCCAGCGACGAGGAAGCTGCCGACCGTTGGTTCAAGTGCAAGCTCTACTTCATTACACTCGACGAGAAAAGCGGGGCGGAAAAGAAAACAGCTACCAACGTACTGGTACAGGCTGCCGACCTGCGCGATGCCGTGAAGAAACTGGACGAAGGCATGAAGGGTACAATGGCCGACTACGTCATCGCATCTGTTGCCGAAACTGCACTGATGGACGTATATCCCTACTCTGCAGAGCCTGACGTAAAACCGGAATTCCCGGATGCAGACAAACGATAAACAAACACACATCACACCATGGATATTCAGTCTAATTTAAAAGAAGTACGGGCACAACTTCCTCCCCAGGTCAGCCTGGTTGCTGTATCCAAATTTCACCCGAACGAAGCGATTCTAGCTGCATACGAAACCGGACAGCGCATCTTCGGAGAAAGCAAGGAACAGGAACTAAGCAAGAAGCAGGCTTCCCTGCCCGCCGATATTCAGTGGCATTTCATCGGCCACCTGCAGACCAATAAAGTGAAGTACATCGCACCCTACATCGCCATGATTCATGCCGTAGACAGTTACAAGCTGCTGGCTGAAATCGATAAACAAGCGGCTAAATGCAACCGGGTGATACCTTGCCTGCTGGAAATCCATATCGCAGAAGAAGAAAGCAAGTACGGATTTTCTTTTGAAGCCTGTCGCGAAATGCTGGAAACCACCCCGTGGAAAGAGCTGACGCATGTATGCATCAGCGGAGTCATGGGAATGGCCACCAATACAGACGACGAATCACAAATCACCAACGAATTTAAGAGCCTTCACCGTTTCTTTACCGAACTGAAAGCTACCTATTTTAAAGATTGTGACACCTTCAAGGAAATTTCCATGGGCATGTCGCACGACTATATGCTGGCTGTTCAGGCCGGAAGCACGATGGTACGTGTAGGCAGCAAGATTTTTGGAGATAGAGTATATTAAAAACGAGAAGAATATGGCACAACTAAAAACAACTTTTGCAGGGTTAACTCTGAACAACCCGATTATTATCAGTAGTTCTGGACTGACTAACAGCCTGGCTAAAATTCAGAAACTGGAAGAAGCCGGAGCCGGTGCAGTAGTACTGAAATCAGTATTCGAAGAACAAATCAACATGCAGGCAGGAAGCATGCAGGGCTATGGCTCACCCGAAGCCGACGACTACCTGGGAGCATACGTACGCTCACATGCGCTGAACGAACATATCACCCTGATTGAAGACGTAAAGAAACACTGCAAGATTCCGGTAATCGCCAGCATCAACTGCTATAGTGACAGCGAATGGACAGATTTTGCCCGCCTGATGGAAGAAGCTGGAGCCGATGCACTGGAACTGAACATCCTTTCTTTGCAGACCAGCAAGGATTACACACCGGGAAGCTTCGAACAGCGTCATATCGACATCCTGCGCCACATCAAGAAAGTAGTCCGCATTCCGGTGATTATGAAACTGGGCAGCAACCTGACTAATCCGGTTGCACTCGTCAACCAGTTGTATGCCAACGGCGCTGCTGCTGTGGTATTGTTCAACCGCTTCTACCAGCCGGACATCCAGATTGACAACCAGACTTTCACTACAGCCAATGTAATGAGTTCACCTTCTGAACTGTCTGACCGCATTCGCTGGACAGCCATTGCTTCGGCAGAAGTTCCTCAGTTGGATTATGCTGTTTCAGGTGGCGTACACAACGGAAAAGGCGTTATCAAGTCCCTGCTTTCAGGAGCAGCTGCCGTAGAAATTTGCAGCGTTATCTACCAGCACGGCAACCAGATGATTGAAGAGATGAAGAAAGAACTGGCCGAATGGATGAACGACAAAGGCTATGATTCCATTGCACAGTTCAAAGGAAAGATGAATGCCTCAGCTGCAGGCGACATCAACCCGTTCGAACGTACACAGTTCATGAAATATTACAGCAACCACGAAGAATAATTCCCTCAGCGGAAATGCACAAAAAAACGGATTCCCTGACGTTTCAGTCGGAGAATCCGTTTTTCTTTTATCCCTGTCTAAGACTTATCGCTTCAGCAAACCGATTTTCAGATTCAGTTTAAAATAGTACACTCCATTTTCACGTTCCAGATAACCATACTTGTCTTTTTCCGTAGAACCTTTCTCCAAGCGGCTGTTCTGGAAAAGGAAATCGGCAAATGTCTGGCGGAAAGCACGCTGATAGCACAACACTTCCCCGTCACCCGTCACGAAAAGGAACCCTGCAATGGCAGAGTCTGTTCCGTTGTACAATTTTGCCGGACGAAGTCCCATGGCCAATGCCAGCAGCAGCTCTTTCACCTTGTATTCATAGAAGCCATGCTTCGTAATCAGCTCGTCCTTTATCTTCAGCGGATTCAGCTTTTTGATTTCCTCCGTCAGTTCCGACACCTTCGTAATACCGTCCAGCCACATCAAGCGTGTCATTTCCGCCATCAGTCGTCCCATGTGCAAATCAATCATGGACAGGTTGCTGCGGAAAATCTTATCGGCCACATCACTGTACTTCAGCGTGCCTCCCAGACGCTCTATCATCAACATGCGGGATATGACATCATCCTCCTCACCTTCCGCATTGATTTTGTTGACGGTCGGGGTAGCAAACTTCACACCTGTCTGCTCAAACTTGAAATTGGCGGTTCTTCCCCCGTCAAGCAACGGAATCATCATTCCCAGACGGGAACGGACACAGAATCCGGTGAGCGGAGCATCTACCGAGTAAAAAGCCACGCTGAAATCCGTGCGGTCGTCCGTCTTAGCTTCCAAATCAAAAATGGCTACTTCATCCAGAAACTCCTCTACGCCATCGGGAGATGTGACATCATCCTCCCGGCTCTGACGAATCGCTGCATAGATAAGCTCTGCCACTGTAGCAAAGTCTTCACGAGGAATCCGCTTGTCTATATTCTCTCCTTTCAGGTGCACGGTATCTTTTTCCAAAATATACTGACGCGTACCGTCATGTTCTTCCCGCTGAATCATTGCCACCGGAAGACGGAGTGCTTCGTTCTTCTTCACATCAGGAGTACCACCGTACACGTAACCGTCGGCCAGCAGCCGGAAAAACGCATACAGTTCTCCCCATTCTCTTTTCGTCGCTTCAAATGCCATAATCTGTCTATTTTTTAATTGCAAAGGTAGTAAAAGAAGCGTTAACAAAAACCTTTCTGGCAAATGCAAATTATAATAGATGTTATAAAACAGATTTTAAACATCATTTTACTTGCAGAGAAACAGAAAATGCGTACATTTGCAATGTGTTTTTCATAGTATTAGATTTAAGGTTAACAAAGGTTGGAGTTCAGCGGAACTCCTTTTTTTATGCCCTTATGCGAGATGCTGCTTTTTTCCTCTCTCCAAAGACTTGAAAACCCGCCAATCTAAATAGAAATAAGCAAAGATATTCTTTAGGTTTCGCGTACGTGAACCGTACGTTTCTCACGGCGGAAACATACGGTTTCCGTAAGGAAAACGTAAGGTTCCGGCAGGAGAAACATAGATACTGATAAAAGATTTGACCATAAATGTCCTGAGGATTTACAATTCACTCTGCGCGTAGTGTTTTCTTTCTCATTTCCTCATAAAATTCATCTCAAAATACACTTGTAGAGATTCCCTATTTGGGCGCTCCACGAAAACCAGCTGATAAACAGGTATATATACATGCCATTTGCGTGCAGGGCTGTAGAGACCGATTTTTCGCATACATGAGATTTTTCTTTCTATATTTGCAATACAGAAACTACTATCAAAAAAAGTAGACAAACACACTTTGCAAATAATAAGAAAACAAGTATCGTATGCACACAATTGGAAAAGCACTCCTGCTATTATGCAGCCTCACATCTGCCGGTGAAATAGCCGCACAGACCGTCAGTGGAAAATTAATCGACGAAAACAAACAACCTCTTCCTTACGCCAACGTAGTCCTTCTGTCACTCCCCGACTCGACCTTCGTCACGGGAACCGTTACGGCTGAAGACGGCACATTCAGCCTGAATACCACCACACCGAATCAGCTTGTACGTATTTCTTCCATCGGATATAACACTGTGTACAAACCTGTCCAACCTGCCAACTTAGGAGTAATACAGCTGACATCAGACACACAACAGTTAGGAGAAGTCGTAGTTAAAGCCGATTTACCTAAAACACGTGTAAAAGGGGATGCCATGGTGACTACCGTAGCAGGTAGTATCCTTGAAAATGCAGGAACAGGAAATGACCTGTTAAACAAGATACCCGGTGTATCAGCTAATGAAGGAGACATTAAAGTGTTTGGTGCCGGAACTCCTGAAATTTACATCAACGGCCGTAAAGTACGGGATAAATCCGAACTCGACCAGCTTGCTTCCGACAACATCAAGAGCGTGGAAGTGGTGAACAATCCCGGCTCACGCTATGATGCGACGGTCAATGCGGTTATCCGTATTCAGACTAAAAAACCACAGGGTGAAGGATTCGGTTTCAACAACCGTTTTTATACAGGTTACGGCTACGGATGGAATGTGCTGGACCAGTACAACTTCAATTACCGAAAAGGAGGCTTTGACCTTTCGGGTATGCTGTATGGTAAGAAAGGATACACGGAAGACCGCAAGACCATCACACAGAAAACGCTGTTGGATAAGACATGGATACAGGATTCATATCTCTGCACACAATATGACATGAAGGATATTTCGGCCATGCTGTCGCTGAACTATCAGTTTAACGAGAATCACTCTTTGGGTGCACGCTATGATTATGACCGGACACCTGAACGACATGAAACGGTAGATCCGATGAATACCCTAGTGTATCAGGATGATGCTCTTTATGAGGAGAGTCACACTACGGGCTGGAGAAATACACAGGAAACCAGACATACTCTCAATGCCTATTATAACGGACGTGTAGGAGACTGGACTATCGACTTCAATGCGGACGGATTCTGGTCGGATACGAAGAATCCACAGGAGATGCAGGAGCAGTTCACTCCGGCGGGAGGTTCCTTAGAGAAACAGACTGTCACCACCAAGAATCTGACAGACAATACCCTTTATGCGACCAAGCTCGTATTCGGACATCCCTTATGGGGCGGTAATCTCTCCTTTGGCGGGGAATACACCTATACGGACCGGGATAATGCGTACATGAATGTGGAAGGAATCCTGGATAACAATAACAGCCACATCAAGGAAAACTCAACTTCCGCATTCTTGGAATATGCCCGCAGCTTCGGCAAGCTACAGGCACAGTTAGGTGTACGGTATGAGCATCTGTCTTCCGACTATTACGAGGATGGCAAGTATATGGATGAGCAAAGCAGGACATACGACAACGTATTCCCATCCGTATCCTTGAATCTTCCGATTGGTAAAGTACAGACACAAATATACCTATCAGACCGGTAATCCGTTTCTGAAACCGGTTATTAACCAAGACATTAATCTGTCGGCCTCCTATAAATGGATAAATTTCAGCTTTATCTACAACCATATAAAAGACGATATCATTCAAATTAGCGAACCCTATTCGGACACCAATCCAACCATCTCCTTGCTGAATATCATCAATGCGAAATCCTATAACAACATCATATCGTCTGTAACCTTGTCGCCAACCATCAGCTGGTGGAATCCACAGTTCATGGCGCAGGTCTACAAGCAGTGGTTCCATATCGACGGTAAAGACGGTGAACTTACGTTGAGCAAACCAAGGATGACTCTTGTGTGGCGTAACAGCTTCACCCTTCCGGCGGGATTCCTGTTTGATGTAGATGGCACTTATTACACCAAAGGACATATACAGAACATGTACATGGGCATCAACTCTCTGAATGTATCTATGGGCCTCTACAAGAGTTTCTTCAAAGATAGACTGAGCTTCCAGCTTCAAGTCACCAATCTGTTGGAAAAAGATGATGTGGACTGCACTATTCATAGCGGCATCAAAACCACTACAGATTATATCACCAATTTCAGAAGAATCTCACTGACCGTCCGCTATAAGTTCAATGCTACCAAAAGCAAATACAAGGGTACCGGAGCCGGTGAAAGCCAGAAAAACCGTATGTAATAAGAAATCGCTATATTTGTATGACGAAAAAATGGTATCACCTTATTAACAGCCACATGAAACACAAAATAAAACCCATCCTTTCTATAGCAGGCATCTTGCTGCTGTTTGCTACTTGCACAAGGCAACCGCACGCAAGTGCTCTGCTACAACAAACGGACTCTTTGCTGCATCGTCACCAACCAGATTCTGCCTTGCAACTTCTATTTAATATCAAGGATGAAACGTCTCTTCCGGAAGCGGAACGGATGAAACTGGTATGGAACAAGGCGATGGCCCACTACCAGATGGAAATGTCTTTGTTAGAAGATTCCCTGCTCTATCAGGCTATTGCCTACTACCGCCAACAGCCAACAGATACCGCACGATTGCTGGATACTTACCTGCTCGAAGGCATGTACCTGAGGTGGAAAGAAGCAAACGATGAGGCCATCACGGTGTTCGACAAAGGCATTGCTCTGGCCATCTCCCGAAAAGACACCACCAACATGTTAGTGCTGCAGCGCAAGAAACTGGAAGTGCTATACAAGCAAAGCCGTTTTTTAGAGTGTAAAGCGATGATTGAAGACATGCTTCGCATTGCTCACAAACTACCGGTGAAGGAGCATTACCAGATGGTGTATTCACTGGCCCTCGTATCGCAGTTGGGAGGAGATACATCGAACATTGATTGCCCGGAGAAAGGGTTTCAGCTGGCATTAGAGGCCGGTGATACCTTATTCGCCCATCATATTCTGCGAAACCATGGCTGTATGCTGGTAGGAGCACACAGATACAGGGAAGCCATCGCCCAATTCCAACGGCTTATCCGTCTCAATCCCGATTTCCTGCCGTATGCTGTCCAGTTAAGCCTGGCAGAGATTTATATAAACTTAGGAAAGAATGATTCGGCGTTCTATTATTTGGATAAAGCTGCCCAAAGCATGGACAAAGAGCAAAAGCAGAAAAAAGACCAAATCATGTTATCATTCAAATCCTTATATTATCAGATGCAGTCCGCATTAAATGAAAGAATGGGCCTTCCATATAGCGGACAGGTATTCAGACGGTATTGCGACTCCATCACAGAAGACCTCAAAGACAAGCACAACACGGCATTGCGACAGCAGGAAACCAGAGCCCAGCTGCAACAACGAAACTACGAACTCATCATCAACCGCCAGCAAATGGAACTCCGCATTGCGGTAATTGTATCCTTGCTGTTAGGAGTGATTCTGGCACTTATCGTCCTCTACCAGCAGAACCTGAAGAAGAAGGAACGCACCATTCACCGCCTTTCCAGCGAACTGCAAAAATACAGTAAGCAGTTAAAGGACAACGAGGTATTAATGGCACAAAACAATGAAAGTATCCAGGAACTGCAAATGCAACTCTCTACCCAGAAAGCCAGTGAACAGGAAGCACAATTGTCGCTCATCAAGCAACTGGAAGAACAGAACCGGCAACTGAATCTTGCCAACCAAAATCTGCAACACCAAATTGAAGCGCACTGGAAACAATTGAAAAGCGCACCGCTCAAAACTCCACATCTTCAGGAACTCACCACCGAAATGCTGCGACTCAAAGAAAGAGAAGAGGCACTGACCGGACAACTGATTTCTACCCATCCGTTAGTGGCTGAACTTCGGAGCAAACCGCGCTTTCTGCAACCCGAGGATTTTGTCCGGATTGCTACCTTGGTCAACGAAATCTATCCACATTTTACCGAACGGCTTACGGATACTTTCCCCAACCTGACCGAACTGGACCAGCAGCTCTGCATCCTCATCAAATTAGGCTTCAGTGTGTCGCAAATAGCTGTATTCATGGCGGTATCCCCCAGCTCCGTATCGCAGCAAAAATCAAGGATGAAGAAACGCATCCTGCAACAAAAAACGGATAGCTTTACCGAAGGAGAAACGCTGGATTTATGGCTTCACAGATTCTAAAAAAGGCCCTCTGTATATATACACACAAAAAGAAAACAACATAAAACACTAACTTTCAGTAATTTACAAAACAAAGGCTGTATATATGGATTTATTTTAAAGTAAATAAGAATGCGCTAACTTTGCCAAAAGTATAATTATAGCGTGAAAAAATAAACCCCAGAGAAAAGATGAATCGTTTGAAAAAGACATACGAAAAACGAAATGCGACCCAGCCAAAAATGAATCACAAAAGCCATATCCAGCACATTCAGACGCTGACCAATGAAATGGAACAATTGAGGGAAAGGGAACACAGACTGGCCGAACGACTCATCTCTGAACAGCCGCTCATTAACGAATTGCGCCACAGCCCGCGCTTCATTAAAGAAACAGACAAAAGTTGCCTGGCTGCTTTGGTAGACGACGTGTACAATAACTTTACTTCACGCCTCACCACCCGTTTCCCGAATCTGACGGAAATGGATATCCAATATTGTATTCTTATCAAACTTCATTTTACGGTATCGCAGATTGCCGTACTTTCGGCCATCTCTCCTACTTCAGTCTACCAGCAGAAATCGCGGATGAAGAAACGCATCCAGACACTGGAGCCCGAGCTCTTCACAGATGGAGAAACACTGGACGAGTGGCTGAACGAATGGTAAAAGGAGGTTTTTCACGCTATATTCCCTCCTTCTGAAAGATTTGTGTTATCTTTGAGCAGATAAAATCCGTAATCTTTCATACCGTTTATTATTATGATACAACAAACTACTTTCACACTTCGGGCACGCGCGCGTGGCTTTCACCTTGTGACCGACGAGGTTCTCAGTCACCTGCCTGCCTTACCCAAGACCGGACTACTCAATCTTTTTATCCAGCATACCAGCGCCGGACTGTCGGTCAACGAAAACTGCGACCCTGACGTACGCAGCGACATGGAAAAGATATTCAACAACCTAGTGCACGAACGCGAATCCTGGTACGACCATACCTTGGAAGGCTGGGACGACATGCCTGCCCATGCCAAATCCTCACTGGTGGGCGCCAGCCTGTCTATCCCCATCACCGATGGACGACTGAACTTAGGCACCTGGCAGGGAATCTACCTCTGTGAATTCCGCAACCACGGAGGAGGACGGCGCATCGTGGCTACCATCCTCGGAGAATAACTCAGGGAACAGGCTGTGGCGTAGAGAAGCTGAGACTGTCAGCGAAACATTTTCCAGCTTCTCCGGTCAACACCACACGCGACAAGTCGACTCCTTCTGCAGCTGCTTCCGAAATTACTCCCTTGGCCGCCATTCTGCGGGCTACCAGCCGGAAGTGTCCCTCCTGATTTTCTTTCAACCGTCCATTAGCTTCGAATGAACTGCGATAATGCTTCGGCTTCGGAATAATGGAAGCCAAGTAAATACATTCTTCCAGCGTCAGTTGCGACGGACGCTTGCCAAAATAAAACTCTGATGCCTCTAACAGCCCATACACTCCCGGTCCCCATTCGGCGATATTGAGATACACCTCGAACATCCGTTCCTTTGAGGTAAGCCGGTTCTGTTCTATCAGCCAGACAATCAATGCTTCCTCCAGTTTACGCGCGATGTTTTTCCGACGATTCAGGAACACATTCTTGACCAGCTGCATGGAAATTGTACTTCCTCCGCGCGCAAAGCGACGTGCTTTCAAATCGTAAACCATCGCTTCACGAATGGCATCGGGAAGGAATCCCTGATGATAAAAGAATCCTCCGTCCTCGCTCTGCAATACGGCCATGCGCATCAGCTGAGGCACACTGTCAAGAGGAAGGAAATGATTCCACGACGGCCCCACCGGAAAAGTACGTACAGGCATTTCATTCTCGTAAGCCGTATACTCAAACTCTTCAGACATCTTACCAAGATTGGTTGTTCCGTAACCCAGTATCCGGAAATGCTGCGGACGCAGGTCGGAATAAAACTTCAGGCTGTCAGGACGAGCCAAATCGGCATCCAGTTCGAAATCGTATGCCAATTCTCCTTCCACACGAATCCCTTCCAGGTTCTCGAAAAGTCCATGCGGAAGGGAGTTGAAAAGCTCCTTAGCCGGAAACAGGGGTTGATGTATGGAAGCCATAAGGTGGCTGGGCGGTTCTACCCGCAGGTAGGGATGAAACTGCAAGTCATTGAAACGTATCGTACTGCAACTGTCCAGTTCCAGGGCATGCGGTTCCACATTCAACTGAAAATCCAGCTTCCCATGATTCAGGTTAATACGCTCCGGCGACAAGCGATGATGGAAGACTTTCAGTCCGTCTACCTCCGTCTGACCAAGCAACACCATTTTCTCATCTTCCTCCTGCTGCGTGAAACTTAACCACAACCGTTCGAAGGCCACTTCCGCTCCCAAACGGCGGCGAATGTAAGGCACAGTCAGTTCAGGTGCCTGAATGCTGACCGACACACGACGCTCACCGGCATTGATTTCTCCCTCCGTTTTCCAATGCTGTGTATGTCCTTCTTCTACAAAAGTAAGCCGACTACGGAACCGGTGATTCTCAATATTGAACTCCGGCACATACAGACTGACGGAATCGCTGTCCTTCCGTTCGCGCACATTCAGACGGGTGAGACGCCCCTCAGAAGGCAACAAACGGAACACTCCATTCAACAAGGTTTGCACACGCTTGTCATATCCCGCCTTTTCGGGGGCCCGTTCCGTTTCTTTTTCGCCCTTCGGTCTGCTTCGGAACAAGAAATCATAATTGGCCTGCTGATTTTCTTTGACAAAATCCACGGTCAATCCGTCCAACGCCACATCCATCACCTCCACATTTCCTTTCAGCAATTGCCAGAAGCCTAAATTAAACGTAGCCGACCGAAGTGTCAATAATGTATCCCTCTCCTCAGGAACGACTGACAGCCCGTTCAAGAAAAGACGTCCGGTCCCTTCAAAGCGTAAATCATCATAATTCACTTCCAATCCGTAGCGCTCCTCCACTTGAGCAATCTTTCTTTCTGCCATCCGGTTCAATATACGGTTACGGAAAAGCCATAGTCCGCCGGCCAATAACAGCAGCAACAGCAGCAAGCCTGCACCTGTATAAATCAGTATTCGTTTCATAACGTCCTTATTCCATGCTGCAAAGGTAAAAAATATTCAGCTAAAATATCATAGATTTTTCGCCCGGATAATCCACAAATTCGCACAAATAGTTTCAAAATCACAACAATCACAAACAATTTGAACTTATTTGAATTTGTTTTGAAACAAAAATACAATTACTTTTGAGAAAAATGAAAAACAACAAAAACGTTTGCAGTTGGAAATAAAAAAATCAAAAAGCGAACACATTCCTTTCTACAAGGAATATTCCCTGCGTTCGCATATTTTATCACTCGCATCAGGGGAATAGGCGTATAAAATGAAAAACACTATGAAACAACTTCTCAAACTATTCAGTATTGTATTTTGTGCCATGGCTCTGTATGCCTGCGGAAGTGACGATGAACCAGGCAAAAGCGCATTGCAAGACCAGTTTATTGATGTAGACAACAGTGAATACACAGAAGGAAGTATGCCTGTAGGAGACACTCCCATGCTTCAAACTGCTACTTTTGATAAAGCAGCTCTTCCTGGAGGAACATCCTATCTTACATTAAATTCCTATGAAGAATTAGACTATGTAAATATCGGTGTAGAAGGAGAATCCGGATACCTTAAAGTAAAGTTAGATGCACCAGCAAACGTACAAGGACGTGCCACCACAAATAATGGAATCTACACCTATACTGTGCTTGTATTATTAAGCCAGAATCTGAATAGCAGCTTCACGCTTGTATTTACCACAGTAAACAAACAAGGTGAAGTTTCCTCTCAATTTACAAGTGAAACCAACTACATAGAAGCCGGTACAGGCGATTTACAAGTCAACCTGCGTTTCAGTAATGAAAAAGACGTGGATTTGTATGTCGTAGAACCCAACGGAAATGTCATTTATTACGGTCAGCCTTTCCCCTATTATTCAAAAGAATACGAAATTATCAATGACTGGCTGGAAAGTGATGATTATGAAAATGAACCAGATGTTGAATGGGGAAAAATCGGATTGGATATTGACTCCAATGCAGGCTGCGACATTGACTGGAAAAACAGTGAAAACATTTTCTTCAAAACAGATTGCATGCAAAAAGGAACATATCAGGTATGGGTAAATATGTTTGCAAACTGTGACCCCTCTATTGCCACAAACTATACCGTCAGAGTTACTTACAAAGGTATAGCAGTTACTCCTAAATCAGGAAGTAACCCGACATCTGGAGTATTTCCTATAGGAACGCCCGACAACGAAATTGACGATGAACTGATAGGAGCTACCAAAATAATGGAATTCACCATCAATGAAGGTATCGAACCGGGAAGAAGTGCGGCAGTAACAGCCAAGAAACATTTGATAAAAAAAGAATTCAACATGCTATTTGCGAACTAACACTTTGCCTTTTATAAAGGACAACCTATAGATCTCTCTTTACTAATTTCATTCCGTACGTTCCGGTGACAAATTCTTCACTCAATACAGGTCGCCGGAGCAGTACGGAATGTTTTTATCTACAAGAATCGGGTACTGTTTCATGGATATTCCAAAAGAAATCGTATCTTTACACCATAATCATTTTTTATTAACTAAAAACTTTAGAATTATGGCTAGTAGAAGATCATTGAAAAAAACAGTCAATTATATTACAGAACTGGCAGCAGGACTCTGTCTGGTGGAATCAGCAAACGCAAATGCAGAAAAACGGGAAGCTTACAGCGAAGTATTCCTGCAGATTATCAACCTGCGTAATGACATCATCAGCCGCATCAGCCACACAGAGCCGGGCAGCGTGAAACTGTTCTACAAGAAACTAAGAGCAGACTTCAATGCTGAAGTAGACAACGTGTTCAAGAAATTGGAAGAACTGTCGAAATAACAGCACATGAAACAAGCTATCTGCCGGTTTATCTATCACAAGCTGCTGGGCTGGAAAGCAGAAGTAAGTGTACCCGATTTTAAGAAGTGCATCATCTGTGCGGCTCCGCATACTACCAACTGGGACTTGTTCATCGGAAAATTGTTTATCACAGCCATAGGGCGTGAATCGGGTTTTCTGATGAAAAAGGAATGGTTCTTCTTTCCATTGGGAATCATATTCCGAAAAATGGGAGGTATCCCCGTTCACCGCGACAAGCGTACTTCTATGGTAGACCAACTGGTGCAACGCATTGAAAAAAGTGACACATTCCATCTGGCCATTACACCGGAAGGAACACGTTCAGCGAATCCCGACTGGAAAAAGGGATTCTATTACATTGCCTTGGGGGCAAAAATTCCGATTGTATTGATTGGAATAGATTATGAAAAGAAGTGCATTACAGCAGGAAAATACCTCTTGCCCACGGGTGACATTGAAAAAGACATGAAGGAAATCAAGTTATATTTCAAGGATTTCAAAGGGAAACACCCTGAGAAATTTACCATAGGAAATATTGACTGAAATGAATCAAAAAAACGTCCTTGCGTTTCGTTACGAACGCAAGGACGTTTTCTTTTAAACGCAAGTGCGTTTCAACCAAAACGCTTTGACGTTTTAGTTCAAACACAAGGACGTTTGAAAATAAACGCCCTGACATTCTGAAAATGAATGCCAGGGCGCCTTTTATGAATTTGTAAGCTATTGATTTACAGCAACGAAGAAATATACTCCTTCATTTCAGGAACCGCACGACGTGCTTCCTGATACAGTTTATACTGTGCCAGTGTACGCACATAGTTGTGTTCAGCATATTTTATCTGATAATATGTATCCCCGTTGATATAGTCGGCCAGGAAACGTACGGCCTGCATATATGGGAACAACATCACAGCGTATGGCAGCATCTCTATCTCCAACGGAGTAAGGAAACTCTTGGCCGATTCGATGTATCCTTTAGCAAAGGCACGGAAAATATCCATGTTGAAATGAATCTTGTTCAAGTCAGGTTCATCTTCAGGAGCCGTATTTCCGGCAGAACGAAGGAAATCACCGAAATCAGAGAAGACGAAACTTGGCATGGTCGTATCCAAATCGATTACGCACAGTACGTTTCCATCTTTATCAAACAACATGTTGGATACCTTCGTATCACAATGGCAGATACGTTTCGGAAGTTTTCCTTCCCGATACAGACGTTCTGCAGCACACATTTCATCTGCATCTTTCTCAATATCATCTACCAGTGACTGCACTTTCTCCATACGTCCGGCTGCATTCTGTGCCACAGCTTCACGCAACTGCTGCATACGGAATTCCATATTGTGGAAATCAGGAATGGTTTCCCCTAACTTTTCAGGCAGGTCGGCCAGCATGGCTTCAAACTCACCAAACTTCACACCTACCAGATACGAAGATTCGGGAGTTACCGCTTCCAGTGTCTGTGATTCCGGAATGAACACACACACACGCCAGTAGCGTTCGCCATCAAAATAATATGTTTTTCCTTCGGCAGTCGGTACAAAGCGAAGCACTTTGCGGTCTATATCCGTTTCATGAGCCTTTTCCAGCTTTTCGCGAATATGACGGGTCACACATTCAATGTTGTGCTGAAGAAGTTCCACATCCTTGAAAACCTGATGATTGACACACTGCAATATATAATCGCAAGCCTGCGGATCTTCTGTCTGAACTTTATAAGTCTGATTAATCAAACCGGCTGTCAAAGGAATTATTTCCCCTACCTTTCCAACCTCCGGAAATTGTGCAATAATTTCATTAAGTGACTTCATGGTTAGCAAATAAATTAGGTTTATTATATTATTTAATTAGAATCTATACTTATTCAATATACCTTTTAAAATATTCTGATTTTTCTACACTGCAAATATAGGGAAGTTTTTACGGATTACCTTCATCTCATTGTAATATTTTCTACAAAATCTTTGCAGAATAACAAAAAGTTTATAGATTTGCGCCCGTTAATAAAACTAGACTCTATGAAAGCCACCATGAAAACACTCTCAGCAATTCTGATTTGCTGTTTTATTTCTACTATACAAATGTATGGAGAAAATATTCAACGCCCTGAAAGCGAAAACTATGTAAAAGGAGTAGAAGCTCTCAATGAAGGAAACCCTGAAGCGGCTTATACTTATTTGAATGCAGAAATCAATGAGCACCCTGACAACGGATATGCACATTGCTACATGGCACTTATCTGCAACTTCTGCAATGATACCAAACTGGCACTGAAAGCATTGAACTCCAGTCTGGAACTTATTCCGGAAGCTGATACAGAATATCGTTCATTCGCACACTATTCCAGAGGCGTGCTGCTGACCAATCTGAAAATGTGGGAACATGCTGAAGCTGATTTGAATGAAGCAATTCGTCTGAATCCGGAAGATGTGGAAAACTACAAATCGCGTGCGCAACTCTATTTTGAGACTGAACGCTATGAAGAGTCACTCGACGACCTGACACGCGCACTCAAACTTGACAGCAAGGCTGATGTAAACGACCTAGTATTGCAACTTATGGCAGTAGCTCCTACTTCCGAATTCATGGAACGCATCACTGCTACCTACCAGCAACTGGACCAAGTTACGATTCATTAATAGTCCATACAATAACATTATACTTGAAGAGGCTGTCTCAAAATAGAGAAATTGGACAGATATACTTATAATTTATAAGTTATAGTATAAAAATCTCCTGCTTTTAGCCATATCATTAGAGTAAACTAAGGCTGAAACAGGAGATTTTTTATTTCTAAGTTTCAATCTGTAATATTTTTGCTTTTGCAATTCTATTTTGAGACAGCCTCTTTTCATTTGCAGGAGAGCAAATGATTTTCTATTTTTGCAAAAAGTACCGATTTACTAACATTTTATCAATAAAAAAAGAATGAATCAAACAAAAGGGCATCCAAAAGGACTTTATTTACTCTTCGTAACTGAAATGTGGGAACGGTTCAGTTACTATGGCATGCGCGCACTGTTCATGCTCTACATGGTACAGGCGTTGCTTTTCGACAAGGAAATGGCTTCACAAGTGTATGGCAGTTACACGGGGCTGGTGTATCTCACCCCGCTCATCGGCGGATACATTGCCGACCGCTACTGGGGCAACCGGCGATCCATCGTGGTTGGCGCACTGACCATGGCACTCGGTCAGTTCCTGCTGTTCCTCAGTGCCTGCTATTTTCAGGAGGTGGCATTAGCCAAATACCTGATGTTTTGCGGACTGGGACTGCTGATTTTAGGAAACGGTTTTTTCAAGCCCAATATCTCGACCATGGTGGGACGGCTCTATACACCCGATGACAACCGGAAGGACTCGGCCTTCACCATCTTCTATATGGGTGTAAACGTAGGCTCTACCCTCGCCCCGCTGGTATGCGGACTCGTAGGAAATACCGGACATCCGGAGGACTTCAAATGGGGATTCTTAGCTGCCTGCATCGGCATGATACTGGGAGCAACCGTATTCCAGATTTTCAAGAACAAATACATCTGCGACCCCGACGGCAATCCGGTAGGTGTTGCCCCACAAAGAAGCGCATCAACCGCACAGCAATCAGAAACTTCTTCACAGAAATCCACTTCGCGCACCCTTCTGATGATCGGAAGCACCCTTCTGCTTACCTTGCTTTTCTCCATCAATTGGAATGCAGACAGCGCGCACCTGTTTGCCGACGCCGACTGGATTGGTTCACTGATTTACGCCACTACCATCGTCATGCCGGTGATTATCATTACCGACCACTCACTGAGCCGACACGAGAAACTGCGTATCGGAGTGATTTACATCATTGCATTTTTCGTTATCTTCTTCTGGGCTGCCTACGAACAGGCCGGTGCTTCACTCACCTTCTTTGCCGACGAACAGACAGACCGCCACATCGGGGGATGGGAAATGCCAGCTGCCTACTTCCAGTCATTCAACCCTATTATGATTGTGACACTGGCCCCTATCTTTGCAGCAGTATGGTCATTCTTGGGTAAAAGAGGCATTGAACCAAGTTCTCCCCGCAAGCAAGCCATCGGACTGGGACTGTTAGCGTTAGGTTATCTGTTTATTGCCTTCGGAGTGAAAGACATTGAGCCGGGGGTAAAGGTCAGCATGGTATGGCTTACCGGTCTTTACCTGATTCACACCATGGGTGAACTCTGTCTGGCACCTATCGGACTTTCGCTGGTCTACAAACTGTCGCCTGCCCGTTTTTCTTCACTGCTGATGGGCGTATGGTATCTGAGTACCTCGGCTGCCAACAAGTTTGCCGGTCTGCTGAGCGGCTACTATCCGGAACATGGAGTAAGTAAAAGTTTCATGGGCTATCCCATTGAAAATTTGTTCGACTTCTTTATGCTTTTCGTGTTCATGAGCGGAGCAGCTGCCGTCATCCTTTTCCTGCTCTCAGGAAAACTCAAGAAAATGATGGAAGTATAAAAAAACTCCTTCACATACCCATAAAAAACGCGGGCCTCTCTATCGAAGGGTCCGCGTTTCTTTTATAATAAGTTCTTACTTTGAGGAAGCTGATTACTTCATCAGTTCTGCAAGTTTCGCTTCCAGGTCTTCACCACGCAAGTCACGAGCTACGATTGTACCGTCTTTTGAAACTAACAAAGTAGCCGGGATGGCACGCACACCATACAAAGCTGCACCTTCACACTGCCAGCCTTTCAAATCAGACATTTGCGGCCAAGTGATATTCAAATCTTTGATTGCCTTTTTCCAGCTTTCCGCATCGTTATCCAAAGATACACCTACAATGCCGAAGCCTTTTGCTTTATACTTCGCATAAGCAGCTACTACATTCGGCATTTCCATACGGCAAGGTCCACACCAGCTGGCCCAGAAATCAATCAGTGTATAGTTGTTGGCAGCAATGAAGTCAGACAATTTCACCGGTTTGCCTTCCGGAGTATTCAGCGTAAAATCGATAAATTTCTTTCCTACTGCTGTCTTAGCCACTGTCTCTACATGTTCCTTCAACGCCTTTACATCTTCATTATTAGCAAAAGCAGCCGGAACTTTCTCCAGCAAAGGCTGTACTTTTTCTACTTCGAAAGAAGAACCGAACATGGTCAGCAAGTGTACCCCTGCGGCACTAGCAATATTCTCAGACACGAGCTGATAAATACGGTCCATACCTTCTGTTTCCTTCTTGTCAAGAACTTCCATCAGTGAATCACGCTGTACTTCAGTCAACAAAGTATCACCCTTAATCTTCTGGTACATGTCGTTCATCTCCTTACCAATCTTCTGGTATTCATCCATGAACTTCTGATAAGTATCATTGTTCGGTGTTCCTGAAATGCGGCTTTCCATCGGGCTCAGATTCACCTGAATATTTCCTTTTTCTACAAACACCATGGCAGCCATACGGGCATCTCCCTTCATGTAAGTTACAAAACGAGATACAGCCACAGAATCGGGAGTTCCCTTAAATTCAAAAGTTCCGTTTTTTACGACTACAGAATCAAGTGCTTCAAAACCTTCTTCTGTCTGTTTCTGCAAGAATACGGTATCGCCATCGGCCACACCTTCGGCTGTACCCTTAATGATATAGCCTGCTTTTTCCTGACAAGCAGCCAAAGACATCAGTCCGGCTGCTGCAAATAATACAATTTTTTTCATCTTATACGTTTATTCCGGTTTTTGTTGAAAATAACGGGGGCAAAGATAATCGTTTCAGAGGAAACAGCCCTATTTTTTACAAAAGAAAAAGCACACAGCAAAGCAGATAAGCACCGCGACACACTTCATCCGGCAATCCAGCATAATCTGTCAGCCCGCTAAACTCCAGCGAAGAGAAAAAAAGCGTAATGAAAAGAAGCACGACAAAGTACGTAGCCCGGCTCTTGTAAAGATAAGCCATTCCTTCTACTACATCCGAATCGTCCAAATAGGAATCGGAAGCAAAACCATACACGATAGAAGGCAAAGCTACTCCTAATGAACACACTCCCCAGAATCCATCAGCCAACGGAGAATCTGACAACGTACCGATGGCACTACGCACCGTATTCCAAGGACCAAAAGCCAGCAAGACACACAGTCCGACGTACACTAAGAAAGTGACGGCAGCCAGTCCCATTCCCCGTTTCTCCTTTCGGGAGAATTTCCGGGTGCCCGACACCATCCTGTGACAGGCATCGCCCAATCCGGAATGAAGGAACAAGCCTCCTCCAAAAAAGAGACACACCACGGCTTGAAATACGGGAGAAAGAATATAATCATCTAAAAGCGTACGCAAGAGCCACCGCAGTCCTTCGTCACTCAAAAGACTGCGTACACCTTCCCACTCATAAATACTGCCGGTCCATGACAACAAGGCAGCCAGCAAAAACAGCAGCAGGAAGCAGGTGGCCGGGTGCAGGCTGAATTTATTCTTCATCGGGTTCCAGATTGTCGATGTCAAGTATGCGCAACTCAAACGCACGGGTTACCAAGCGGCAGGCATTGACTCCTGTCCGTTCATCGGAGCGGAACAAGCGGTTTACAAGTTCATTCTGCCGTTTCTCTATCGATTTTACCCCAAAAGGCATGCCTTTGAGGTTGGTTATCATTTCCTTGGTATAACCCAGTGCCAGATGACGGAGAAGTCGTTCGTCGTACTCGTCAATGTCATAATCGATAATTGCCTCCTGACGACGCTGTTCCACTTCCACCGTCTGCATGAAACGGGCTACAATCTTTTCCAGTATCGGCTCGTTAAATACCATCTTCTTTCCATCCATGACGGCCTGCACATCGGTCGCAGTCAACAGTTCACCGGTCTTCAAGATGATGCCTACTGCCCCAGCCCGAAGCGCATCCACCCAAAGTTTCTCGTTCAGAATTTCTCCGGTGAAAATAAGCACCTTCAGCTCCGGACGTTCCCGATGAAGACGGGCGCAAATCTCCACGCCAATGGTGGTAGAACCTCCCAACCCCAAGTCAAGCAACACCATATCGGGCGTACATGTCTCCATCAATTTCCAGAACTCTTCCTCGGTCATGGCCGTACCAATGACCTCCGCATTCGGTATTTCGTGACGGAAAATTTCTTCCGTTCCCTTTAATTCCAGTTTGACATCTTCTACTATGACAACCTTAAACTTCTCCATTTTGTCTTGATTTTATGTTCATTCTAATTCGTTATTTATTTTGTCTAAACGGCAAGGTAAACCACACACTGAATCCCTTTCCTCCTTCTCCCTGCCAAGGATTGGCATTGATACGGCAGCCTCTTCGCCCGCCATACTCGTCATGGTCACGGATAACCTGCTTGCACACCAAGTACTCTGTGCCCGCCAGCCGTTGTCCGTCACCCGAGGGACACATCCGCTCTCTGTCGGGATAAAACAAGGCATTCAGTTCCTCTTGAGAGTAAGTCCGTCGCATATCAATGAAATCCACGCGCACAAAACCGTTTTCAGCTTTCGCTACCAAGCGCAAGATTCCGGAAACCTCATAACGCACTGCCTCATCAATCAGATTTTCGAGCAGGAAAAGCAACAAAACCCGGTCGCCCGTTACCCATAGTGAAGGTACATCCATCTGCCATTCCAGCGTAAAATTACGCTTGCGCATCACCTTGCGCAAATATTTCTCCGCACCCTCTGCCAGCTCGGCTACCCCCACTTCCGTACGACGGAAAGTAACCTCCTCCAGCTGACGCGAAGCACACGAACTGAGGAGCGTAAATATATCCTTGTAATACCCCACCAGTTCCGACATATTCTCCAACAACTCCGTCCGTTGTGCGGCCGTAACCTCACCGTTTAATTTATCGGCTACTTGCTTGATTCGGCTCGGATAATAGATTGTTTCATGCTTGATGGTAGAAAGGCAATTGTCGAGCACCATATTCTGCACATGCAATTGATTCTCCTCAAAGAGTGAACGACGGGCCTCATCCTGTGCCAATTCAATGTCATGGAACTTCCGGTTCACCTTCACAATGGCATTATACAAAATAACAGCCAGATAGTTACATACCATTTCAACCAGCAAACGGTCTTCTTCCCGGCTGTAGGCACGTGCCAGCTTCAAGGCCAATACCCCCACACAATGCTTGTCTCCCCCTGTTTCTACCCACAAAGGCAAGAAACTCCACTTCATGACACCGCTCCACTGCATCTGTCCGGAATCGTAACACCGCTGAAGACGTTCATGCAATTCTTCCTCATTCTCTACTGTGACAAAACATGCCGTTTTCAGGTGAGTGGTTTCCTCGTCATACACAGCCAATGCCAGATTCTCCAGCAGCAGCATCTCGTTCAACTCGTTAAACATGCTACGGACAATCCGGTCCAGCACCTCATCACCGAGTCCTTCCGTACAAGAGGCAGCCGAAAAGATGGTACGGTTCACCACAAATACCTGCTCCATGTTGTAACGATAATGCAAACGATGACGAAGATAAAGTGCATAATAGGCTACCAGGCATCCGCAAACCAGCAACACGAACAAAGACAAGGCAATACGCTTGTTGCTGGCCGAGCGCTGCATCTGTAAGCAATACTCCTCCAAAGAATTATCCTTGCTCAAACGTTTGTAAAGAGCCGCGTAAGCCGCATTATTATAGCGATATTTCCGGAAATCTTTTACGGCCAATGAAGCCACAGCTGCCTCATTACGCACATCCAGCAAAATAAAATAATCCGTATCGAACGACTGGGCCAGCCAAGTCAACTCAGCCCCCTCTCCTTCACTCTCCAGCCGAAGCAACGGACCGCTTTTTCCCGAATAACGAAGATAATGGGCATTCATATAATACAATACACTGTCAGCTAATACCAGCGCTGTAGCATGGTCGCCGTTCACATTGCACTCATACACCCAATTGGCATAGTCATTGGCAATGGCCAGTAAACTGTCATACGGAGCCACCTTTTCATTGCTGACCGTATGCGAGACAGACTCCGGTTGGGAAGAACAGGCCATTCCCAGCAACAGGCACAAACCTATCCACAAAAGTCCAACCATTCGTCGTGCTCCTTTAGGCAAACGGAAAGAGAAACGACTGCCTTTTCCTGGCGTACTTTGTATGTCGAACCGGCAAACCGCAAACAAGCTGTTCGTCTTCCGATACTTCTCAATAATTCCTTTGCAGTTCATTAGCCCGAAACCATGACCTTTCTGACGTTGTAGCTCTGCCGCATCCGTGGCAGTATCCATACCAATGGCCCCCGAATCGTACACTTTCTCTCCCAAGATACGCATACGGTCCTTTTCCGAAAGACCCGGTCCGTTATCTTCCACTGCAATCTCCACATAGTCGGGAGTTTCTTCTGCGGAGAGACTCACTTTTCCACCTTCCTGCGTATATTTACGGGCATTTTCCACCAATGTATTCATCATAAAGAGCGTCAATGCCTTGTCGGCTTTTACACAAGCCGTCGTTTCTCCTACGGTCAGCGTCTGTTTTTTCAATTCAAAAGAACGACGTCCCTTGGCAATCATCGCAAACAACTCCTGCAACTCAAAGTTTTCAATGTTCAGACTTAGCGTACCCTGCCGCATCTTAATCCATAAAGCCAGGATGTCATTGTATTCATTTATTTTTGTCACCAGCTCATCGATATAGCCTAACTTCCCCTGCTGTATAGTTTCTGTATTTGCAGCCGGAAGTGTACGGAGTTTTCGTACCTCGTTTACCATACGGTCAATATAGGGTACGATTCCTGTCACAATCGACAAACACGCCTTTTTCACTTCATTCTGACGTTTGTTCTCCATCAAGTGAAGTTCGTGGACGTACTGTTCTTTTTCCAGTCTCTGCTGTTCCTCACCTAACGAAACCAGGTTCATGCCATGTTCCAGTGTCCAGGCCAGGTAAGGCAATAACAATCGGATAAGTGTCTGCTCCTCCTTTCGCACAGGAACCGCAAACCACATCCACAGTTTTCCCACAATCACCTCCCTGTCGGGTAGCTGAAGGTCATACACTAACGGAGTACCCTCATGTAATTCCACATTTTCTTCCTCCCCCTCTTCCTCATCGCAGAATGTAATGCACACATCACGCACACCAAACAATTCTGCCAGTTCTGGTTTCATCACTTTTACTACCGCATCGGCCACCTCTTCCCTGCTGGTTGCCGAAACAGGTACCGCTCCCGTAATCTGCTGACAAAGCCCTAAAATGCGCTTGAGTTCCGTGAGATACATCGTATTCTTCACCCTCCAGGAACGGTTCAGCCAGATAAATAATACGACTAACACCAAGAAACCCGCCGCCACAAGCCACAGCAGCACATTCAACTGTCCCGTTTCCTTTTCCAATGCCAGAAAACGACTTTCCAATTCCTTATCCTGGCGGGTGTAGTCCAAAATATCCAGATACACATTGCGGTTATAATCCGATTCTGCCTTGCATCCCATGGCAGAATACGTACGACTCAGCTGTTCCCGTAACCGGGCTATCCATTCGGGCACCGTATTGATACCCTCGTCATTAATCCATTTCAATTCGATGGAAGTGCCGTCTCCTGGTAGATATGCCTGCAAACGGTCGAGTGAATCCTTGCAATGGTAATATTTCTCGTGATGCAGATTGACATAATTCAAGGCCTTCTTCAGATTAACCAATGCCTTTTCAGGCTGTCCCGTATAATTATAGAACGTCGCAATGGTACGATAAGTACCCGAAATCTGATACCAGTCACCATAGCGTTTGAATAAATTCAACGCATCCCTGGCAAAAACTAGCGGCAGACTGTCCACCGGCAAGTTGTCGGGATTGACCAGACGAAGCATTCCCGCCCTTTTCTCACTCAGCAACAAACGATTACTACGGAACACTAGCAGCTCGGCCATCGCTTGAAGCGCATTAGCCTCGAAATAGGTATATCCCCTGAACTGAGCTACTTGCAGACACTGCACCAGATACCCAAACTCTCCGATAGTCACTTCTTCACGTGTAGGCGCCTCGTACATACCACCCGATCCACGCATATAAGCATAGTACAACCATTGTGCCGTATCATTTTTCAAAGCCTCTTCCGGCACAGCATTGATAGCCTGCATAGACTCTTTGTCCTGCTGCAAATAATAATAATAAATTCCTGATACGATATAAAACTCCGAAAGTGCATAATTCAACCGCCCTTCCAGCCCACTCTTTTCAAGCGAAAACCGATCCTCATTGAGACGCCGGATACGTTGTAATGCACTGTTATGATAATCATAGAACTCCTTGTTCATGGAAGTGCGCTGACAGATTTTCATCATCCCGACATCGGCCACCAGACGCTCAATCTCGTTGTTACTGGTTTCTGAAGCCTTTCGGAACAAACGGGCTGCATGCTCGAAGTCCATCCGCATGAATGCACAAAACCCCATGTTGTTCAATGCCTCTGTCCTGCCCGACGCATAGCCGTCGGACAATTTCCAGGCTTCCGTAGCTGCCTTAGAAGATAAAGAAAGATCCTTGTAACGGGCCTCATACGCCACGCGGTTCAATGAATCCACGTGTGCATACATCCTCTGATGTACAGGACGTTTGCACGAAAGCCACAGCATACCACACACGGCACACATCACACACACCAGTCCAATCTTCCGAAATCTCTTCATAAACACGTTCGTACAAGTCCACACAAATGTACGAAGTTCCCCTTTAATAAGCACCCCGCCGTGTGATAAAAAAACAAAAGAGAGATTATAGCGTGCATCTTAACCGCACCGGCTATAACCTCTCTCCCTCAGACATGAGTCCGTCTTGAAACTATTTATTTTTTTGACTCTTCCAGAGATACTTTTCTAAATTCTTTCAAAACTTTTTCCAACTCCAAGGATGCCTTACGGGCACGAGTTCCTGCAGCTTTGTTTCCTTTTTCAGCCTGCAATTCAGCATCTGCAACCAAAGCAGCATTCAATTCTTTGATTTTTGCAATTAATTCGTTCATAATTCTGACTATAATTTAAATTAAACGTATTCAAAGTAAATACAATTCCCTCAATGTGATAACTTTACCCTCTCTTTTTTTGCATCTTTTAATACAAAAATCTGCAGATTATGCAATTACACAAACTTTACCTTCATTTTTATGACCAACCGCGTCTCTGGCATCACTCTGAAACGATTATCTACCCGTTCATTGACGAGCCACACGATGCGGTCGCCATCACACACCACCCACTGACGCTCTTTCTCAAAACGGGAAAACTTTTTGTCACGCAAATAATTACGTACCGATTTAAAGCCTTTCATTCCAAATGGAATAAATTTGTCGCCCGACTGCCACTTGCGTAAAGTCAATTCCCCATGTACCATTGACGCATCGATATACGCTTCCTCATTAGTATGGGGTACTAAAAAATCGGTATCCACTTCCATTCTCTCCACACACAATTCGGGCTGAGGTTCTACTTCTCCTGACGGACGACGTATCAACCGGTCACGATCTATCAGCAACGTCCATTCGCGGCTGTGAAACATCCGCCCTGATTCTCCATGCAACGCACGAAACACATCACTTACCTGTGCCGCATTGAAACCCAAGGGATATAGCAGTTCAAAAAGCAGATTCTGTGCGCCCGACTCTCTGCACAAAGCAGGAATATCAATGGTTTCTCCATCAGGCATCACCCGTTTCCTGGCTACTTGTATGGCCTCCTGATACACTTGCGCCACATCAGCCAACCTGCGTGCGGTTTCCGCAATCGTATCACTCACTGACGGATTGATGGTTTCCAGCATCGGAATCACATTCAAACGAAGCTTGTTGCGCACAAACTCATCCTGCAGGTTGGTACTGTCTGTCACATAATCCTGTCCCAACGAAGAAAGATAGTCCAGAATCTCCGCACGACTTACACACAGCAATGGGCGCACTACCTCTCCATTCACCGGGCGGATGCCTTGCAAGCCATTGATACCTGTTCCCCGCACCAGGTTGAGCAGAAAGGTTTCCACACTGTCATCACGGTGATGTGCTACTGCCACTACCTTTGCTCCGCATTCCTGCCGCACTTTTGCGAACCAGTCGTAACGCAACTCACGGGCTGCCATCTCGACCGATATATTATGGGAAGCAGCATAAGCGTTTGTATCAAAATGAATCACATGCAAAGGCACTCCTAAACTTTCAGCCAATGCCCGCACAAAACGCTCATCGCGCACAGACTCTTCTCCTCGAAGATGAAAATTGCAATGAGCCGCCTCGCATGCATAACCCAAACGCAGAAGTACCCGCAGCAGAGCCACCGAGTCGGCCCCGCCGCTCAATGCCACCAGCACTTTGTCGCCAAAGCCCAACAAGTGCTTTTCTTCTATAAACTGACTGACTTTCCTTATAAACATAGTACAAACTTAGAGATAAAAAATGAAAAAGCTCCATATAGGCATCGTAATTTAAAAACATTCTAAATAGTTTGCAGAAAAAGATGCAATACCCTATCTTTGCATCGAATTAAAACAGTGAATAAAACATGAAACTCTCTGAATTGAAAACTGGCGAAAAAGGCGTCATCATTAAAGTCCTCGGACACGGAGGATTCCGCCGTCGCATCATTGAAATGGGGTTCATTAAGGGAAAAACAGTGGAAGTGGTACTCAATGCACCGCTCAAAGACCCCATCAAATACAAAATAATGGGTTACGAAGTATCCCTCCGCCGACAGGAAGCCGACATGATTGAAATCGTCAGCGAAGAAGAAGCACGACGTACAGCCGCCACAGATACTTACCATGAACCTATTTCGCAGGGTATCCCCGTCAGCGATGAGGTAATGAAAAACATTGCTCAGGGGAAACGACGTACCATCAATGTAGCATTGGTGGGAAATCCGAACTGCGGGAAAACCTCACTTTTCAACGTAGCTTCAGGTGGACATGAACACGTGGGCAACTACAGCGGTGTGACCGTAGATGCCAAAGAGGGTTTCTTTGATTTTCAAGGTTATCACTTCCGTCTGGTGGACTTGCCGGGAACTTACTCCCTTTCGGCCTACAGCCCAGAAGAACTCTATGTGCGTAAACACATCATCGAGGAAACGCCCGACGTTATCATCAACGTAGTGGATGCAGGCAACCTGGAACGTAATCTCTACCTCACTACCCAGCTTATTGATATGAACGTGCGCATGGTAGTGGCACTGAACATGTACGATGCCCTGCAGCACAGCGGCAACAAACTGAACTACCACAAGTTGAGCGAACTGTTAGGAGTACCTATGGTACCGACGGTAAGCCGTACGGGCGAAGGCATTGACAACCTGTTCCACGTCATCATCGGTCTGTATGAGGGAGCCGACTTCATGGGACAGAAAGAAGAAATCAAGAACGAAATTCTCCGCGACTTCCGCGAATGGCACGATGCCTATGTGCCCGGACATAAGTATGAAGGAGCAGGCGAAGAAGACAACTTCACCGCCAAAGGTTTTATCCGCCACATCCACATCAACCACGGACCGGAAATTGAACGGATCATCGACAATGTAAAGAGGGAAATCAGTAAAAACGAAAATATCCGTCACAAATATTCTACCCGTTTTTTGGCCATCAAGTTGCTGGAAAACGACAAGGATATAGAGACACGCGTCATCGCTCCCCTGCCCAACGGAGCAGAAATCCTGGCTATCAGAGACAACGAAGCGGCACGCCTGCGTGAGCTGGGCAATGACGACAGCGAACAATGCATCGCCGATGCCAAATATGGCTTTATCTCAGGAGCCTTGAAGGAAACCTTTACCCAAAATAATCATGACACGGAAGCGTTTACACGAGTGGTAGACAGCATCGTAACCAACCGTTTCTGGGGATTCCCCATTTTCTTCATCTTCCTGTATATCATGTTCGAAGGTACCTTTGTGTTGGGAGAATACCCACAACAAGCCATTGAATGGTTCGTGGGGCTTATTGCGCAGGGAACGGAGACCTTCCTGAGTCCTGGTCCGCTGAAAGACCTGATTATCGACGGAATCATTGGTGGCGTAGGAGGCGTGATTGTCTTTCTCCCGAACATCCTGCTGCTCTATTTTTTCATCTCCTTTATGGAAGATTCCGGTTACATGGCACGTGCGGCCTTTATCATGGATAAAATCATGCATAAAATGGGACTTCACGGAAAATCATTCATCCCGCTCATCATGGGATTCGGATGTAATGTACCTGCCATCATGTCATCACGTATTATCGAGAGCCGCAAGGCACGACTGGTCACCATGTTAGTGAACCCGCTTATGTCGTGCAGTGCCCGCCTTCCCATCTACCTGGTCATGATCGGCGCATTCTTCCCCGGCAAAGCCAGTCTGATTCTGCTGTCCATCTATGCCATCGGCATCCTGCTGGCCGTACTCATGGCCCGCATCTTCACCAAGTTCCTGGTGAAAGGCGATGACAGCCCCTTCGTGATGGAGCTTCCTCCCTACCGTATGCCGACCGCCAAAGTCGTACTGCGCCACACGTGGGAAAAAGGAAAGCAATACCTCAAAAAGATGGGTGGAATCATCATGGTAGCCTCCATTATCATCTGGTTCCTGGGATACTACCCTAACCACGAAGCATACGAAACCACTGCCGAACAGCAGGAAAATTCCTATATCGGCCAGTTGGGAAAAGCCATTGAACCAGCCATCGAGCCGTTGGGATTCGACTGGAAGATGGGTATCGGTATCCTGTCGGGAATCGGAGCCAAAGAACTTGTGGTAAGTACCTTGGGAGTACTCTACACCAACGAAGACGATGTAGATACCGTCGACCTTTCCGAACGTATCCCCATCACACCGCTCGTAGCCTACGGATACATGTTGTTCGTACTGATTTACTTCCCGTGTATTGCCACCTTAGCTGCCATCAAGCAGGAATCAGGTGGATGGAAATGGGCCATCTTTGCCGCGACCTACACCACCATATTAGCTTGGCTTGTAGCATTCGGAGTCTATCAGATAGGAAGTTTATTCATCTAACACTATTCTCAATATGGATATTCAAGACATTCTCGTATATATCATCGTAGCCTGCTGCCTTCTCTGGGCCAGCAGGCACTTTTTCCGCACCCTCATCCGCCGAAAAGGGAAATCAAACGGATGTGGATGCGGATGTAGTGGGTGCAACGGATGTCCTTCACACAAGGACTAAAGAATACTATTTCTCGCTCATTTCAAAATGCCATTCTCCGGCAGACAACGTCAGCTGACGTTCGTTTTTCGGTTCGCCGTTCACACTCCAGTGCTGGAATTCGGCAGGAAGCACTACCTGTGCGGAAGTTCCTTCCGGTACCCGCAGGTATATGGTTCCACTGTGAGCCGACTTGTCCATTTCAAACACGATGCGACGACCGCCCGACAACGGCACCTGAGTGCGAATGAAGTTCAAATGTGCCGGATGAGGTGCCACACGGAATGTACGGAAAGCCGGTTCCAGTGTTTCAATGCCGGCGATGTATTGTGAAAGGATGGTCAGCGGACCGCCGCTCCAGGCGTGATTGTAGGTACCGCCTCCGAAACCTTCACTGCCGATGCCCCAGCCTTCCCACAGCGTGGTCAGCGGACTTTCTATCATGACGCGATAACGCAGCTTCATGCGGTTCAGGGCGTCCTGATAATAACCCATCGTGCAAAGAGCTTCGAGCACATATTTCTCCATGTACGGACTGGCGTGATACCAGGTGGAGAAGAAAGGACGAATCACCGGATACAGTTCTTTAGGTAAGACTCCGGATACGACGGCCAGTGCCTGCGCACGGTCATCGGGTTTGCCCTGATAGCCCGGAGAGATGTAGTATTTTCCGTTCCAGAACGTACGGTGGAACACTTTACGCAACTTATCGGCGGTGGTGCGTGCCCAGGCAGCTTCTTCTGCCTCGCCAGCCAACTGGTTCATTTCTTCGTATCCCTTCAGAGCAATCACATACCAGAGGTTGAACAGCAGGGTCATGTCCTTGTTTTCTCCCCAGTCGCCCCAGGTCCATCCGCCGGAACGAGGTATCACTAGGCCTTGGGCATCCGTTTTCCACACATGGATGTATTTCTTTACCCGTGGAAGCACGTCGGCAATGGTCTGACGGTCGCCCGTACCCATGTAGTAGGTCCAGAAACCATAATGACTCACACTGGCCAGCATCTGCATGGGCAATTCATCCTTATAGTTTCCAGCCGGAACGGGTGCAAAGATGGTGCTATCGGCCCGCTGCCACCCCATCAGTTCATGAATACCCTTGCGAGTCAGCAGGTGAGCCTTTTCGTCGAGGGCATAGAAAGCTTCGCCCAACTCATTTACCACGTCGCCCCACCACTGGGCACGCTCGCGATCGGGACAGTCCATATAGGTGTCGCGCATGGTGATGTAGAGCGTACGCTGCGACTTGTCCCACAAACGGGTGAGCATCGGGTCATCGCAGGAGAAACTGCCGGCAAAGGAGGTGTCGTAACCCGTCTCACGGTACTTCACATCGAGCACTTCCACACCTTCCGGAAGTTCGTACTGCACATAGTGACCGTTCATCCAGCCCTTGCATTCGAACATCTGTTTTCCTTCGCACGTACGATACTCGGCAAATACGTTGGTAGCCGAACCGCCCCGGTAATTGTCCGTACGGATACGGATGCACTTACCTGCCGGTGCTTTCAGTCGGATGTAGGGAGTAATCTGTGCATTGTAAGGCAGGTAAGCCCGCAGCAGCGTATCGCCCTGCATCTCTGTCTTCGCATAAGGCTTCAGCCCGTAGTCTTTCCAGAACGGAATGGGACGGTCTACCAGCTGATTCCATCCGGCTTTTTCCAGTGATATTTCCGTAGCTTCCTTCCATTTCTTGTCATTATACTCGGGCGACATGAAAGGGATGTCTTTCACTGCATCGAACCCGATGTTTGACTCTGCCAGACGATAGTTGGGCTGTTCGCCCTGCGGCACATAATAGGCCGGATGCTTTTTCACCCGCCATTTTGCATCGGGTTCCACCTCCTTGCCGTTGCAAGAAAGGGAGAAACTGATGCCTGCCGTAGAGGAATTGCGATGGCTGAAACCATCCTTGCCAAAGTACCACACCAGCAAGGCTACGGTATTCTCGCCCGCACGCAAGGCGGGAAGTGAAGTTATCACATCGCAATAGGTGTCCAAAGGGTTCGGACCGCGTTTCAATCCTCCTTCCGACACTTGCAACTCGCCGTTTACCCAAAGCCAGTATTTCGTATCGGCAGCCAGACGCAGTTCCAGTGAACGGGGCTGTTCGTCCAATGTCACCGTATTACGGAAACACCCCCATGTGCCGGGAGCAGCCGGCTCTTTCTCTTTTAAAGTCCAGACCTGTGCCTGTACATAAACAGACAGGCAGCAGACTAACATACATAACCACTTTTTCATTTCACTTCTATTTTTGCTGTACGGAATGGAAGCACCGGCATATCCGCATCTGTACGGAGACTGCCAATGGTCGCTTCATCAAAACAATAATATACCTGATAAGGTGCTTTCAATCCTCGCAGCGGAATCTGCAAGCTCTTGCCTTTCAAGCGGGCATTAACTGCAACCTGTTTCCCTGTACAGTCTACGACCGTCAAGCCTGTCACCTCTTTGGTGGTGGAATGCAAGGTATTAAAATTCCCCTCCAACGTGACTTCCAGGTTTCGCTTCACCACGCGAGCATCGTGCAGACACGGACTCTCGTAAGCACCGGTGAACTGTCCGTAGACTTTGTCCATAGCCAGACAGGCCAGACGTTCTCCAATGGCCCGCTTGTTACGCGGATGAATGTCTTTTACGTTCTCCACCAAATCGGAAATATTAATCATGGCAGTATTCTTTACCTGGCCTAACATGAGTTCCTGCTGCTCGCGCAACAAAGCCGGGGTGTTGTTCTTCGCTCCGTACGTATGAGGCGCAATCTGCACGTAATAGAACGGAAAGTCCCATCCGAAATCTTTTCGCCACGCCTCCACCATCTTGGATACCAGGCGGGCATACGAAGGTGCGTTTTCGTGGTTGCTTTCTCCCTGATACCAGATGCATCCGGCTATCTGATAAGGCACCAGCGGATAAATCATCTGATTGTACAATACTCCCGGCTTAATCGGCCACCAGGGATAGTCTTTCAATTTATTCTTTGCAAGTATCTCGTCGTTTTCCACGATGTCGGCCGGTGTCCATACCTCTGCCGGTGTGCCTCCCCAGGCGGATACTAAAATGCCTACGGGCACTTTCAGATGTTCGGTCAGGTAGCGGGCAAAGAAGTAAGCAGTGGCACTGGTCTTGCGCATGCTTTCGGGAGTAGCCACCTCCCACTTCGTACGGCAGTCGGTCTGAGGTGTATCAGCTCCTTGCTTGGGATTATGAAAGATACGCACAGAAGGACAAGCAGCCTGTTTCACCTCTTGCTCACCGTTCATGATTCCCATATCAGCCGACCATTCCATGTTCGACTGTCCACTGCACAGCCAGACTTCACCCAGCATCACATCCGACACTTTCCGGATGTCGTTTCCGCCTTTCACTTCAAGCGTATAAGGTCCTCCAGCATGCCCGGTCGGCACTACTGCCTTCCAGCATCCCTGATTATCGACCACCGTACGTACGGTATCACCTGGATTCCATTCGGAGAGAATCATTAAAGTTTCAGACGGATTTCCCCATCCCCATACAGCTACCTTACTGTTTTGCTGTAATACCATTCCATCGGAGAAAACCGACGGAAGCTGAATCTGTGCCATTGCCTCCATTCCGAAAGTCAAGGCCAGCATTCCTAAAATAAGATGCGTTGTGTTTTTCATTGTTTTATTTATTCATGTAAAAAACCTGCAAACAAAGGTAGAAGAACTATCCCAAGTTTGCAGGAAAAAATGATATTTCTGTGGTTATTTTTGATTTTTACCGGAAGACAAAATGCTTAACTCTTTTGCATCGACTTCGGAGGAAGGATTGAAGCGGTCACTGCACATGTATTTCTTCAAACTGTAGAGTAACTGACGGGCTTCCGTACGCTTATCCATGTCCTGCCAAAAATCAATTCCCGATACAAGCAGCTTGCCCTTACCCACCTTCGCTTCGAACAGCAAAGCCAGCGGACGGTTCGTAAACCAGTCGTCGATAACCCGTACAATAGGCTGTAAGTTTTTGTCAATCTTGGCCACTTCGATAGCCCCGGAATGACTCATGGCATCCCACCACTGATAATCACTGTAATACTCTGTAGGGAACTCTGAAAGTGCCGGATGAGCAGGGTTACACAAGATACCTAGCGTGTGCGGTGCTTGTCCCAGCGTCCAGGCCGTGTTCCAGAAGATGCTGGAGAAACCTATCTCAACTTCACCTCCCACTTCAGCAGGCAAGGAGCCTTTCCGTAGAGAAAGCAGTACGTTGCCACCCTCCTGAAGACGTTGCAACGCTTTTGCATCCAGACGGTCGGTCATCAGCAGTTGTACTTCATCAGCTACTTTCTGTACCGCAGCAGGATACACCCAGATGTGCCAGCTGTTGGCGTAATTTCCCAATGTAGCTTCCAGTGTCAGACATGAAGGAACGTCCACCTTATCCAACGGAATCTCCAGTTGTCCCAGCGGAATACAGTTGCCGATACCTACCGGCTGATGTGCCAGCTTGCCCGAAGCGATAGTCTTTCCTTCTTTTGTTTTCAGGGTCCAGGCAGTAGAGATCACCTCCAACGGAGCGGCTCCGAAATGCGCCACTTCCAGACTTCCTTTCACAGTTTCCTGGTTGGTATAAATCAGCTTCGGCAAACGCAGCAATGGCACCGTGCTGTTACAAAAACGACGGTATTCTTCCGGACGGATGTAGCCTTTCTCTTCCCAGAACGCATCGAGCACTCCTACCAGCGCCGTACCCTGACCCGGGAAATCAGACAAGCCCAGCAACTGGAATCCACCGAAGTCTTTTGTACGCAAAGCAGCTTCGATATCGGCCTTATAACACAACGCCTGCAATTTCCCGGAAGCCAGCAAGAAGCTGTCAGCCAAATGAGCCATGCCGTTTTCGGCCAGTGTTTCCTGGAATATCTCAAAGTTGCGCGGACGCATCACCCCATCGTATTTGGCCATTTCCTTGAAGTTGGGATATACACACCACTGACCGATTTCGTGGCTTACCATCGGCTGCTGGAAACGTCCGACATATTCCGACCAGTCATAATCGGTACGCGGTGCCTGTGCATTGATGATACTCTTCACTCCTTGTCCCCATGCCTGAATGCGAGGGCTGGAATCGCTCAAGAAGTCGTTAACCGGCAAATTGGGCCATCCGGCACCCGAACAATATAAACGGCGGGCATCGCGCTCTTTCCAGGTAGTAACGAAATTAGTCAGATAGGCATTACTTCCCTCACCAGCCGGTTCGTTACCGTACATCATCATACAGAAAGAAGGATGGTTACCAAACTCACGGACGATGCGTTCACTTTCCTCCCAGATAAAGCGATCCAAATCACCTCCGTCGCCAATGGTAGTCGACTGGTTGGCCCAGGAAGAACATTCTATCTCCAGGCACATACCCATCTCATCGGCAGCCGCAAAAGCAGCTTCCGGCGGACACCAGGAATGGAAACGCACGTGATTCAATCCGTGCTGCTGGCAGGTGGTATAAATCTTTTTCCAGGACTCTACATCTGTGGGCGGGAAACCGGTCTTCGGGAATACGGCACAATCCAGCGTACCACGCAGGAACAAACGGCGGTCGTTGATGGTCAATTTTCCGTCTACTACCTTCACATCACGAAAACCAAAACGTTCCGTATAGACATCCGTTTCGCCGCTCTCCGCATCCTTCACACTCAGCTTCAAATCATATAAGGATGGAGAAAACTCATCCCAGCACTTAATATCTCCCTTCATGGCCAGCGACATCATCACCTGATTCTCACCCGGCTTCAAGGTAGACTGCTGCTGTACTTTTTCATTGCCTACCGTCATTTCGAGTACCACACTCGTTTCTTTCTCATAACGGTTCATCAAGGAAGCCGACACACTGACTTTCTTAGCCAGACGGTCTGGCATAATCTTGACGGAAGACACGTTCACTTCCGGCTTTACCTCTAAGAACATGTCGCCCACTACCCCGTTCCAGTTTCCTTGCGTATGGTCGGAAATACTGTGTGAGTTCTCCCCCGGATCGATGTTCTTCACCCGGTTGTCCACACACAACATCAGCACATGCTTTCCAGCTGAAAGCTTGCCTGTCAGGTCATAACGGTGAGGAGCGCCCAAGGCATTCCGCATACCGATTTCCTTTCCGTCTACATACAAACGGCTCTCCCAGTGGCAGCGTTCCAGAAAGAGAGAAATATCCTTTCCTTCCCAACTGTCCGGAATCACCACTTCTTTCTGATACCACGCCTTGCCTTTGTAATATTTTACCGGCTGAAGCCAGAAAGGTACCTTGATATTTCCAGCCTCACGATATTTGGCATACGAAGGTTTAAAGAAATAGGAAGAATCTACAATACCACCTGTCCAATCAGTCCCCACGGCAATATCTTCCCCCAAACCGTTGGAAGCCATTGAGCCCGGTAGTTCAATCACCCGGCTCCAGTCCATACTGTCCGTAGAGAACGTCCATGAGCCAGACAGGTCAATCTTGTCAGTCTGCTGACTGCAAGAAAAACAAAGCAAAGAAAATGAGAGTAATGCTGCTGCTTTCATATTATCAAATTTTGAGTTTACAAACCATTTCACAGATGACAAAATTACGCATAAACCACCATCTCCGAATGTGGTATTTTCGCAAAAGGATGTAATATTTTTCGATTTTAAGTTTTATCTTTCTGAAAGGAGAAATCTCTTCAGGAAGTCTCCACTAAAATCCAAATAAATGCCTACATTTGTCCTCACAAACAAATGCACTATGGAAAAGAAGAAAGACGGATTCCCCAATGAGAAAGCCATCGTCATTCCTCAAGAGAATCTTTTGAAAATAAAAGAAAACCCCATGACTCGTCTGCTGCATCCCACAGATGTTGGCTACTATCCGCATGCGGAAGGTCACTACCGGGAACGTGCAGAAGGAAGCCCGCAGCACATTCTGATTTACTGCCACGAAGGAGAAGGCTGGTACAATATCGGAAAAGGAAGATGCACGGTAAAAAAGAACGATTTCTTCATTATCGAAGCGGGTACACCGCATGTATACGCCGCTTCTACCAGCCATCCGTGGAGCATTTACTGGATTCATTTTACCGGTGAACAAAGCCACCTGTTTTCCGAGCTGTTCAACCGTACCATCTACATTGACGATTCGCCTACGGCCCGTTTCAACGACCGCATCCAGTTGTTCAATGAGATTTTAGTAAACCTTGAAATGGGATACAGCATTGAAAACTTAGAGTACATCACGCTCTGCCTATGGTACCTGCTCGGCTCCTTCCGGTACATTCCTCAGTTCCGCGAAATCAACAAGCCCAAAACACAAGATACCATACAGAAAGTCATCAACTACATGAAGGCTAATCTGGACAAGCAACTGACACTGGAAGACATGGCCAAAAGCGTGAACTACTCACCTACTTATCTGAGTACACTCTTTACACAAAAATCGGGTATGTCTCCCATCAACTATTTCAATCAGTTGAAAATTCAGAAGGCATGCCAGCTCTTGGACTTTACCGACAAGAAAGCAAAAGAAATAGCTTTTGAACTGGCCTTTAATGATCCGTATTATTTTTCAAAAGTATTCACCAAATACATGCACATGTCACCTAAAGAATATCGGATGAAGAAAAAGGGATGAGAAAAACTCATCCCTTCTTTTTTTTAAATATTATCGAACAATTTACCCCTGAATCACCATCCTTCACTTGGTGTACACAAATCATTTGTCTCCAACTCCTTTGCAGGAATAGGATAATAATAATAACGGTTCGTACCATTCACTACACCCGTCATAAACTGCGAATAACGTACAGGATTACAAGTCTTCAAGCGTTCCTCTAACAGCCCCCAGCGGCGCAAGTCGTAAAAACGTTCCCCTTCCACAAAAAACTCAATAGCACGCTGATGTTCCAAGTCCTCAAAAATAGCATTTTCTGTCATAGCTCCGCTGTAATCATTCAGATTAGCCCGCCGACGTATCTCATTGATATAGGAGACAGACTTTACCAAATCTTTCTGTGTCGGACTGAACAAATAACACTCGGCCAACTGTAAAAGAACTTCCGCATAACGGATTGCACGCTCATTAATGCTTGACATACAACTAGCCGGTTCCCGTTCCATCGTATTCCAATTCTGATATTTCAATATCCAATACGTATTCCAATCCGCTTTAGGAAACACATCGCGGAACGGACGCAAATAATACATACATTCTGGATAATCCCATGCCACACTCATACGTGCGCGATAATCATAGTTCCCGTCCTTGTCACGTTCTTTCAGGAATATATCCATCATCTGCTGAGTGGGTTGGGCTTCAAACCAACCTCCAACTTCCTCAGCAGCATATTCTACCGGACGACTGTTTGTCTGAGTGGAATTAATATTCTCCCCGTCTCCCCAGACATCCGTCCCTCCGACTTGGTCTATCAACAGTTCAAAAATACTCTCCTCATTGTTCTCGTGTGCCTCATCAAAGTTCCAAGCAAAATCCACCAGTTTATATGTATAAGGCGAGTGGGTCAATGGTTCCAACACCTTGATAGCTTTATCATATTCCTCCATATATAAATAAATCTTCCCCATCGTAGCATAAGCCGCACCTTTACTCGGTTTTCCTTTTCCTGTCGGCTGAATCGGCAAAAAGGAAGCGGCTGCATCCAAATCCACCAATGCCTGGTTCCATACCTCCTGTTGGGTAGATTTAGCCAAAGGGAAGGTAGAGGGAGACTGGGATGCCGTCAAACGTAAAGGCACGTCCTTAAACTCCTTGGCCAACTGAAACAAATAAAAGCCACGGATAAACAAGCATTCTCCTTTTACCTTGTCTATAAAGTCAGCGGACAATATTTCCTGTTTTTCTTCCAGTCTCTGCAAAATGGAGTTCGTGCGATACAAGGCATTGTAGAACTGATAGAACATACCTTGCGACAAGGAATTTCCATTCGAGTTCGTAAAATAACATGCCTGATACACTTCACTAATATCATTTCGGAATTCTACTTCATCGGCACGTGCAATACGCATCATCACACCACGTGTCCCATAGTACCCTCCATTCAGCGCATTTTTTAACGGAGTGTAACAAGACACTAAAGCCTTTTCAAAGTCTGCTTCATTTTGCCAGAAAGTTTCTTCAGTAGCAGCATTCGGATTGACCTGATCCAACTGTGCATCACAAGAAGACAACAACACGATGCCCATCAATCCCATATAAAGTAAACTATTAATTCGTTTCATATTTTTTTCTTTAAAGTAATACATTTGTCGTATCGGAATGAATACTCTTCTCATTTAAAAGGTAACATTAATACCCATCATAAATGTACGACTGTTCGGATAAATAAACTCATCGAAACCACGACTATACATATTAGTAGAGTTCACGTCGGGAGAATAGCCTGTGTAAGACGTAATAGTAAACAAATTATCTCCACTGACATACACACGAGCCTTCTCTACAAATCCTTTGAACCATTTTTTCGGGAAAGTATACCCTATCTGCAAACTACGCATACGGAAATAAGATCCGTCTTCTAAAAAACGGTCAGACTCAGAACGCGCATTTCGATTCGTATCATTCCAAGTCAGACGGGGCACAGAAGCATTCGGGTTTTCCGGAGTCCAGTAATCCAATACTGTACTCATATAGTTACCGCCTCTTGTCACATCTTCCAGTTCCAAGCGAGTGGCATTATATATCTTGTTGCCCAATACTCCTTGGAAAGTCACAGCCAAATCCCAGTTTTTATACGTCACATTGCCGTTTATGGAGAAAGTAAAGTCCGGGAAAGGACTTCCACAATAGACACGGTCATCATCGGTGATACTTCCATCATTATTGGTATCCTTGAATCGAATATCACCGGGTTGTGCGCTCGGTTGAATCAATACTCCATCTTTCTGATGCGCATTCACTTCTTCCACACTATTGAAATATCCGTCACATGGAATAAGCCAGAAACCTGCAATCGGGTATCCTGCCAAAGTACGTGTAGTCCATGTACCTCCATGAATAGTACCACCTGTAATAACCTGTGAGTCTGTCCCCATATTAATCACCTCATTTCTATTAAATGAACCGATAAAGTTCGCACTATATGAAAAATCATTATTAATACGATCGTTCCATCCAATATTGAATTCAAAACCTTTATTACGAATCTTACCAGCATTACGTACGGGATCGTTAGCCCCACCTGTCGAAATAGGAATTGGAACAGATAATAAGATATCTTTTGTATTCTTAACATACCAGTCAGCAGTAAGACTCAACCGATTCCTAAAAGCCATAAAATCAATACCGACATTTGTCATAGCCGTTTCCTCCCAGCGGATATCTAGGCTAGCAAAATTTTTCGGGAAAGCCCCAACCAACAATTCACCGTCTCCATCTGGATAGTTAATACCAGTAGTCACGACAGATGTATACTGATAATCATCAATTTCCTGATTTCCCAATACACCATATCCTCCTCTAATCTTTAACTGGTCCAACCAACTTAACTTGTTTTTAATAAAACTTTCTTCAGCCATATTCCAACCGACAGACACAGATGGGAAATTCCCGTAACGGTTATTACTTCCAAACTTAGACGAACCGTCCCTACGAATAGTAGCCGTAAACAAATAACGGTCTTTATAAGAATAAAACACACGTCCTAAAATAGAAGTCATCACAGAACGTGTACTATTCCCCTTAACACTCATTCCATCAGCAGAAGCATCAATCTCACTTATTCCAGCGGGCATATTCCGTCCGCCTCCACTCAGATAACGATAACGTGTATCCTGATAAGTGTAGCCAGCCAGCACAGAAATCTTATGCACATCAAACGTACGGTCGAAAGTCAGCAAATTCTCAACTAACACATTACGCGTACGAGTTTGAGTTTCAGTAGTCTCTGTAAAATCTTTTGTATTCAAACCAAAATCATATTCTTCGGTATGGTTATTATAGCGATAAAACTGAAAATCAGGTGTAATATTGATTTTGTACTTCAACCCTTTAATCGGTTCAATTGAAGCGTATGCATTCAGAAACACTTTCGTATTATCTTCCTGGCGCTTCATCAAGTTGTCATCGGCCATCCCTAACGGATGATACAAGTTAAACACATCCCCATACGTTCCGCCGTATCCGCCTGCATTATCAGAATCATACTGAGCCAGTGTCGGTATAGACTGGATAGTTTGTCCCACCATACCACCACGAATATCACTCAACAACGGTTTGTTCTGGTCATAGGTAAACACAATGTTCGTTCCTGCCTGAAAGATACCTTTTTTCAAATCCAGCTTGCTCTGCAAAGTATAACGCTGGTAATTTGTACCTTTCATAGTCCCGTCCTGATTGGTGTATCCCACACTGGTATAATAAGTGGAATATTTTCCACCACCTTTTACCGAAAGATTATAGTTCTGCATCAGCGCAGGATTGAACATGATGTCTTGCCAGTCATTGTCTTCCTTATTAGCCAAATCCTGAGCCATCTCCAAAGGAGGTAGTCCGGCCGCCTCACGCGATTTAGTCGTTACAGAAGCCCATTCCTCGGCATTCAGCAAATCCAGATACTTGGAAGGCATGTTCACTCCTAAATTCGCTGAGAAATCAATGATAGGTGCTCCTTCTGTGTTCAGCCCGCTCTTTGTGGTGACGATAACCACTCCATTGGCGGCACGCGAACCGTAAATAGCAGCAGATGAAGCATCCTTCAACACATCTATGCTTTCTATATCTGCCGGATTAATATGATCTATACTGGTCATATACATCCCATCCACAATATACAAAGGAGAAGCGTTATTCAACGTTCCGATACCACGAACCATGATTCGTGTACCTTGTCCAGGCAAACCACCTTGTGAAACGATATCCACACCGGCAATCTTTCCTTGCAACGCTTGACCGATATTGGCATTACTCTGTGTGTTAAGTTTGTCCGCGTTTACGTTAGCAACTGACCCTGTCAAATCCGCTTTCTTCTGCACTCCATAGCCAATAACCACCACTTCATCCAAGATTTCATTGTCTTCCTTCAACACGATATTGAATGTGGAACGACCATTTACCGGAATCGTTTGTGTTTTATATCCCACAAAACTAATCTCAATCGTAGCATCTGAAGGCACATTATTCAAGATAAAACCTCCCTCAAAGTCAGTAATAGTCCCGTTAGTAGTGCCCTTCTGAAGTACACTAGCCCCAATAATAGACTCCCCGTTTGCATCAAGCACTGTTCCCTTAATGGTTTGGTTTTGTGCCCAAATTGTTCCCACCATCAATAGTAGAAAACAAACATACAATCCCAGCCGCTTAGACCATGAATTACATGCGAAATTCTGAATTGTATTTCTCATTGCATTTAAAATTTAAAGAGTTGAACAATATAGATAATATCACTATAACATTTTCCTGTTTTTAGTCATACAATACACAGGCAATGACCTTTTCGCCCGGTGTGGTATCCGCCTCGCGCGGAAAATAGACTGGTTCATCGGCCTGCATAGGCAGAATACGTAATTCCAACTGTTTGACACCCTGAGGCAAGCGCCATAGCCCATACAAAAACTCACGGCCATTGTAGAAATTATCAGCCAACAACTTGCCATCTGCGTAAAGACGGGCACAGTCTCCCTGGTATTTGATGGACAGCAATCCTTTTTCTGAAGGAACATCTATCCGATAAATTGCAGCTTGTTCAAAATCGGCATCAACTGGTTCTTCAGCTACACCCGCCACACCGATAGTGATTTTACGAAGTAGACCGGCATCCTGTTTTTTATGAAACGAAACTGGTATGGAAGATTGTACTCGATACTTTTCTTCTTCCGGCAAAAACAAGTTTTCAGCCTCAGCGGAAGTAAGCAAATAAATATTCCTATATATCGGTGAAACAAGCCCTTTTGCCCTCACATTGCGCAATACCTTTCCATCCACTGCTATTTCAGTGGGGATGCCCGCTATTTGTTCAAGATAAATCTTTCCATCCCGCTTGGCTACAATCTGAGCAGTCGCATATTGTATACCGTCAATGTTAACTGGAAAAATACAACAGGTACCCGCAGGAACGATAATTTTTTTTTGAGGAAATTTCACACCACACACCTCAAACTGTACACCTTTTTTATCGGTTATATTTTGCAAGCGCTCATAATTATTGACAAAAACAAACGCACTATTATCCTTTTGACGATAACTCCAACGCAAATAACTGTCTATTCCCTTTGTTTGAGGCTTGTCAGCCTGTGGGAAAGACGCATCCATAGAGGCCAAAGTCTCGCCATAGTCATGCATAAACAAATGAAGTTTGCGTAAAATATAATAATGAGGGTTTTTCTGTCCGAACTCTCCCAAAGGAGCTTGAAAATCATAAGTCTTAACCGGAAGATCATTCCAGTTTGTATAAGGCGTGCGCTGCATCTCATTCAGATAAGCGTGACCTTCCGGATTGGTTCCCCCATGATACATATAATATCCCAAGAGATTTGAGCCAGACCCCAGTTTTACAATGGCAAGAGAATAAGCATCCTGAGGATAGACATACACCCGACGATGGTAACTAGTCATCATCCCTCCTCCTAATTCACAAGTAAAAAAAGGATACAATTCATCCCCCTTTGTAATCCGTCCGTTCCCCTCTTTCAACTGCTCACTGGCGATGGCAGAAGAGGAACGAAACGGTTTGAAGTTAAATGCTTTCCAATAATCTCCTGCAGTTTCTTTAATGCTGCGATCTCAAAAACCATCCGCATAATCTCCATAAAGTGGAATCATCTCACCGTATGGAATAGGAGTTTTCAATTCCGGCCAGCCTGTACGCGTATAAAACGGTAAATCAAAACCTATTTCTTGAGCGATATGTTTCAAAGCCATCAAATAGGAGCCTTCACCTCCATACTCATTATCAAACTGACAAGCCACTACCGGCCCACCATCCTTCCACAAAAGCCCTTGAACTTGAGTAAAAATCTGCCGATAAAGCAACTTGACATAGTGTAAAAATTTAGGGTCCTCACTTCTCAACTCCACATTCTTCTCCAGTATCCAGTCCGGTATACCGCCACAACGAACTTCTCCATGGCAGAAAGGACCGATACGCAGCACTACAGGCAAGTTCTCATCCTTACACAATTCCAGAAAATGCCGCAACGAACGTTGTTTACTCCAATCAAAAACTCCTTCTTTTTCCTCGACGTGATTCCAAAATACATAGTTGGCTATCATCGTTACTCCTCCAGCCTTCATCTTTTGCAGTTCCTGACGCCATTCATTCTCAGGTATACGTGAATAATGTATTTCACCCATCACAGGAACCACGCGTTTCCCATCAAACAATAAGCTTTTGGAATCCCACTTTACGGTCTGCCCCAATGATTGACCATACATAGGCATACAACCAAACATTACAAACAAAAGTGCTGAACAAACATGTTTCATATTATAGATAAATAAAGGTTAATAACTAAAAGTTTTATAGTTCTTAATTTGTCTTACAAAGGAAATAAATCAAACCATTCTTAGAAATGTACTTTTTTACTTTTTACATGTATTTTCTTAAGAGGAGGGATACTGTAAAAAGTGAGCACATAGCCTTATCCACACATTTCCAGAAGTTGCTTTCCGGCCTGATGGTTGATGTCCAGACGAGCGACTTCAGACAGGAATTTGCGAGCCTGTTCCTTGTCACCCAATCCGAGATAGCCCATACCCATCACCAGGTTGCAGTGAATCTGGTTGCGTACGTTCAGGTCGTCGTCCCAAATCAGCAAGTCGGGAAGTGATACTGCGAAGTAGTCAATCTTCACCTTATCGAACAGATGCTTTTCACCATGCTTGATCAGGCGGTTAAAGCGACTGCGTGCCTTGTCTTCTTCACCCAGCTTACGCCATGCCAGTCCCTGATAGAAAATCTTGTCGGGCTGCTGATCGTTATAGAAGAAGGCGATGGCAGGTTCAGCAGACCCCTTGGTAGCTTTTGTAAAGTATTCCTTAGCCAACGCTTCTTCGCCAAGACCCTCGTAAGCACATCCCATCCAATAGTGGATGTCGTTCTCTTCGGCCATAGACAGTTTGCCTTCGCCCAAATTATCCGGATATTTTTCTGTTTCCTTCAACAAGCGGACCGCATCGGCAAAACGCCCCTCACGGATGGCAATCTTAGCCAGTTCCACACGGCAGAGTAAATACTGACTGGTGACTTTTCCTTCACCTCCCTCCCACGGATGGAACTTACGGGAATTAATCAAATCGTATGCTTTCTGGTATTCACCCAACTGGTTATAGAGCGTAATTCGTTCAATACACAAGTCGTCACGCTGTTCTACCACGTCAGCATGTGCTTCCAGGAAGTCCAAGCGCTGGCGGTGCGGATAGCGAAGTTTCTTGTAAAGCTGGTCGAGCTCCATCAGAATACGTGCATCGGTAGTATCCAAATTGTACGCTTTTTCCAGTGTAGCCAATGCCTTCTGCGGATTATGTTGTTTGTTATAATAAGCCAATGACAGGTTACGCAATACTGTAGGATACGTATCATCGATAGATGCTGATTTTTCCCAGCAAGCAATAGCTTCATCGTAAATACGAGCTGCATAGTGGAAGTTACCCAAGTAATAAGGTGCCTTAGCTCCTTCCGGATTAAGCGACATCGCATCGTTCAGCATCAGCACTTCTTCTAGCTTGTTCGGGAAGCAGTAGTCCGGACACATGGTTTCAGCTTTCTTGTACAGATTCAGCGCTTCGTCTTTCTTACCCATCTTGGAAGCGAAATAACCCAATGCATAATATACCATCGGATAAGTGGCTTCATTTTCTTCTGTTACAAAAGACAACAGCTGAGCAGCTTCTTCATACATACCTGCCGATGCATAGTCGATGGCATATTCCAAATAGCTGTGTACGGCACCGCGCATCAAAGCTTTCATTTCAGCCTTTGCGGCAGCGGCTGCTTCAGTATTTCCCTGCAATGTATGAATCAGATAAGATTCGAAACGGCATCCCATATTGAACTTATCCATCGCCAAAGAGTCATTGATAAGCGCCTCAGCCTTCGCAAAATCACCAGTCTTACGCAAGAAGGAAACCTTCAGCTGACGTCCTTTATGGTTCAGCCAGTTGCGATACAACGAACGGTCAATATGGTCAAGTCCGTTTGTATAGTCTTCACGAATCATGTCTATCTGTGCCAGGCCCATGTAGCCAGAATCTTGCCATGCGGCATTCCAGGTAGCCTTGAAGAAAGCATCGTATGCCCCGTCTATATCGCCTTGCATTTTCTTGCTCCAGCCTAAATTATAGTAAGGTTCTCCTTCGTATGGGTTCGGATTACGTTCTGTCTGTGTCTTGATAGCACGGTCGAAATATTTCTGTGCTTCCACAAAGCGTCCGCGGCGCATGAGGAGCAACCCTACGGCATTATTACAACGGATGTCGCTTTCATCGCGGCTCAGAGCCTCCATGTAGTAATCCATCGGCAGGTAAGTAGCATGACGATACTGTTCCAGGTGATGACCTGTCAGGAAAAGCTGCTCCATGCTGGCAATCTTCTTCGGATCGAGTGCCGCCTTAGCCGGTTCCGGAATAGGTTTGATTTCTGGTTTTGCAGCCTGATAGCTTACAAGTACCTTACCCTTTTCATCAAGAACTGTAAGTTTCAGTTCTTCCATTTTCTGGGTGTCACAGTCTACAGTATTGATATATGAATTATCCGGTGCCACTGCTGTAAGCGCATCAAGATAAATCTTACCGTTTTCTGTATTTGTAAGCATTACGCGAACTTCCTTGTGAGCAGCTGTAGTATAAAGGATAACCTTCATCTTACCACCTTCTTCAGGAATCATATTAATCAGCGCATCACGCGTAGCATTCTTCACCATACCTACTTTCTGATAAGGCATGAAATATTGTACCCATGATTTTTCTTCGTATGGCTGCAACCAGGTAAAGTCTGGCTGGTTATCGCAGTACATACCGGTCATCAATTCGATGTATGGTCCGTCTTCATCCGTCAGGTTGCGGTCCCAGGCCTGTCCGAAGTCACCATGTCCCCAGGTCCATTGTTTCTTACCGGCATTTACATGATGATCGGTCACATGAAGAAGACCCGATTCGATATGTTCTTCATAGCCTCCCACAAAATCAAATTTCGAATTGATGGCCATGTAAGAAGTCGGCACCGGAATATTTTTGTAACGTGAAATATCTACTCCAGCAGAATAATCCACTTTATAATATTCACCTGTGGCTATAGGGAAGCTGGATACGGCACGTTTTCCATGGTCGAACACAGCATTCACATCGGGCGGGAACACAGAATAATAGTCTTTGTTCACTACTACTGCCGGATTAGCCCACCACAAGAAAGTCTGCGGGAACGGAGTACGGTTGTACACCTTTGCCTTGATTTCGATGTAAGCTTTTCCCGGATAGAGGGTAAAGCCCGCCATACCTTTTGTACGGAACATACGTTCTACCTCACTACACCAGATGGTCTTGCTTCCATCAGGAAATTCTTCAATCATACAGTCGGTCGGAAGATATGTACTGGGGCGATGGTGCTGCGGCCAGTTGAACTCGATACCACCTGAAATCCACGGCCCGGTCAGCCCCACCAATGCCGGCTTGATAACCTGATTATAATATACGAAATGACGTTTCTTCACCTTGTCGTATGCCATCTGGATACGTCCGCCCAATTCCGGAAGAATCATCAGCTTGATGTATTCATTCTCTATAAAGAAAGCTCTCCAGGGACGGTCGTGTTTTTCATCTTCAATCTTTTCAATTACCGGATAAGGATATACCGAACCAGAGCTTCCCTGATACACACGCTTTTCAAGAAAAATCGGATTTTTTTCTTCTTTACCTATGCCATACGTCGGCAACATCACGATCTCTTCCCAAGCCTTCACGTCGGAAGTATTTACCGTGCTTTGAATCAAATATTCTGTTATTTTTTCCATGATAAGTTAGATTGTTTTCTCAATGTTTTTCTGGTACAAAATTCGGTAAAACTATGTACCTGAAAAATGGAATAAAAAGCGGAAAAGATGTATTATTCTTCCATCTGTTTATTTAATCAATTCTTTCTCCAATTCCTCCAACGATTTTCCTTTGGTTTCCGGAATACGGCGCCATACAAACAGGAATCCGCAGAAACAGATAACGGCGTAAAGCAGGAAGGTACCGCCAGTGCCCAGTCCGGAATTCAGGAAAGGGAATGTGTAGGTAAGCAGGAAGGAAGCAATCCACAACGCAGCCGTACATACAGCCATGGCTACGCCACGCACCTTATTGGGGAATATTTCGGAAAGCAACACCCAGGTAACAGGCCCTAACGACATGGCATAGAACCCGATGGCCAATACCACAAACACAATCATGATGAAGCCTTTGAACTCAAAGAAATAGCTTAATCCCAACAAAGTATAGATACCTGCCAGTCCGATGGAACCAGTCAGCATCAACGTCTTTCTTCCCAGGCGGTCGACGGTATAGATAGCCACAAACGTAAAGACCAGATTGGCAATACCTGTCACGACAATGTTCATCAGTACGTCTGATATGCCATAGCCTGCTGCCTGAAAAATTTCCTGTGCATAATTGAAGATGACATTGGTACCGCTCCACTGCTGGAACATGGCTACCACGATACCGATAATCAGCACGTTCCGCATTTTAGAAGAGAAAAGCAAGGACAATACGCCTTTTTCGGCATGTGAAGCAGCACCTGCACGGGTATAATTTTCAATTTCACTGTCTGCATACGCTGCTCCCCCAATAGAACACAGCACTTTTCTAGCTTTCTCCATCTGCTTCATACTGGCCAGCCAACGCGGACTTTCTGGAATAAACAATGCCAGCAGGAAAAAGAGTCCCGAAGGAACACATACGGCCCAGAACATCCAGCGCCATCCGGTCTGTCCGTTCCATGAGTTCAAGATATCGGTCGCCGTAGCACCTTCCGGCACCGGCTCTGCAATCAGCATATTTACAATCTGTGCGCCTAGAATTCCCAATACGATAGTCAGCTGGTTCAGTGTAACGAGTTTACCACGAATTTTAGTCGGTGCTACTTCTGCAATGTACATCGGAGAAAGGTCGGCTGCCAGTCCGATGGCCATCCCTCCTACAAGACGAGCAATGATAAAGGTAGGAATAGTTGTGGCAGCTCCTGTGGCCCACGAAGAAGCAAAAAAGATAAAGGCAGATAATACCAGCAGCTTCTTACGTCCGTAACGGTCGGCCAGGAAACCTGCCATAGTGGCTCCTAACAGACATCCCAGCAAGGCGATACTCATAGCCAATGCCTGCATGCCCTCATCGCCAGCAATATGAAAATATTCTTCATAGAAAGGTTTTGCACCTCCTATCACTACCCAGTCGTACCCGAAGAGAAGTCCTCCCATGGCAGACACCAGGCAAATAAAATAGATAAACAATTGATGATTTTTCATGGTTATACGGTTATAATAGATTTTTCATTAGTAAATACCCTTAGCTGACTGTTTCTGGTTACGTGCGGTTCCAAACATATCTTTTATCTTATCCAGTCCTTCCAACTGAGTGGGAGCAAATTCCTCGCTGTTCATGTAGTTCAGGATAGAGTAAAGCATCTGACGGGCTACCGGACGTTTGTCAAGAGCGGTCTGCAAATCAAAAGTGGCCAGCATCAGTTTTCCTTCTCCTACACGTCCTTCATACAAGGAAGTCAGGCGACGGTTGTGAACAAAATTGTCTACCATCTCTACCACAGAAGCACCTCCCTGCAGGCTGTCCACTACCAAGGTGGTCGAATTGATGTTCAAATCCCACCACTGCCAGTCGGTATGCATGTCGGTCGGGAAGTCAGCCAAAGCCGGATGGGTGGGGTTACAAAGTACACCCATGGTACCAGCCTGATTCGGGAAATGTACCGGACTCCAGAATACCGGCACAAACTTTCCTTCAATGCCTTGAAGTGTGCGCCAGTCAGGATTGAACAATACTTTCTCACCTTTCTTGAGCAACGCCATTGCTTCGTCGTAACTGCGGGTGTATTTCACGTCTCCCCATTTTGTATCTACAGATGACGGATAAACCCATACGTTCCAGCGATTACGGTATGCTGTTCCGTCAAGCGACAAGCAAACTTCTAATTTCGAAGCGTTGGTTACCTGCTGCAACGGAAATGAAATTTTTCCCAGTCCACCGTTATGACCGAAAGCCAATGCAGCTGCCGGAGTCTTTCCCTTGCCTAACGAGCGTCCGTCTGCGGTAATCTCCCAGGAAAGAGTGCTGTTCTTCAACTCATCCTTTCCGTAATTACAAAGTTCTATTTACGCTTCGAATGTCTCATTATTCGTATATACAGCTTTCGGGAAACGCAACAACGGAACTACCGGTGCGCAGAATTCACGGAATTCTTCACCAGTAAGAATGCCTTTACTTTCCCAGAATGCATTGAGCAATCCTACCAGTGCCGTTCCCTGTCCCGGAAAATCGTGCAGGTCGAGCAATTGGAATCCGCTGATGCCCGGTGTTTTCAAAGCATGCTCTATTTCTTCTTTATACAGAATGGCGGCCAATTTTCCGGAAGCCTGCAGGTACTCAGGAGCTTTGTCTATCAATCCTTTTTTCTCCAAGTCTTCTTTCACTGCCATGAAATTCAGCGGCATCAAAGTTCCCGTATATTTAGGAATTTCCGTAAGATCCGGATAGACAGAATACTGTCCTACTTCGTGAGTTACCAAAGGTACCTCCATACCATCTATGGATGCCCGGAAATCTTTATCGAATGACGGCAGTTCCTGATTGAATACCCCCTGTCCACGTACCCATCCTTTCTTGGTCCACTGAGTGACGAAGAAATCATCCTGGTTTTCCGGCCAGTCACCGTGACCTTTTTCGAATGTAAAGGAAGTGGTGGTATATAAATGACGGTCGTCTGCAGCCTTCATTTCACCCAACATGGATGCCAAAATATTGAAATCATATTGCAGCTCGTTTCCGATGCCCCAGAAGCAGAAAGAAGGATGATTGCCATATTCCTTACTTATACGCTTTGCTTCGGCACGCAGGAACTCGACCGTAGCAGAATCTTTTCCAAACGTCACACTCCATACCGGAAGCTCTACCTGCACATAGAATCCAATTTCATCGGCTACATTGAACGCTGCTTCCGGCGGACACCAGGAATGGAAACGGAGATGATTCATTCCATATTCGCGTGCAGAAGCATAAAGTTTTTCCCACGAAGCCTCATCTGTAGGAGGTGTGCCGGTCAAAGGAAAAATGCAGCACTTCAATGTACCACGAAGGAATATCGGTTTTTCGTTCAGCACTAACTTGTTTCCTTCATGCCGTATATCACGCAATCCGAAAGTTTCGGTCATAAGTGAAGTCGATTTTCCGGATACTAATTCTACAGAAGCATCGTAAAGATAAGGATTGAATTCATCCCACAGAGGAGCATTATCCCCTAATTGGCAGGTCAGTTCTACCGTTGAATAACCTTTCACAGCTTCTGCTTGAGCTTCGACAGAAGCGTACGATTTGCCATCATCCTTTCCTTTTACCTGCAGGCTAAGATTAACCGGTGCAGTCTGTGAAGATGAATTATATACAGAAACTACAGCCTTTACTATACGTGAAGCAGCATCCGGATAAAGCTGCAGACTTTCTACGCGTGTTTTCTCCACGGCCTTGATGTACATGTCGCCTAAGATACCATTCCACTTCACCTGAGTGGCATCTGTATAGGCATGTGCCAGATCATTCACCGACATATCATAGCGCTTGCGGTTGTCCACTCTGACAGTCAGTACCTGTTTTTTCCCAAGCTGAATATAAGGAGTCAAGTCATATTCATGCGGAGTCGTCAGACTTTCTTCATGACCTTCTACTTTCTGTCCGTCTATCCATACTTGTGTATCCCATAATACACGTTCCAGATGAAGGATACAATCTTTTTCTTTCCAGTCGGAAGGTACCTGAATCTCGCGTGAATACCAGGCCGGACCTACATAACTGTAGGCACGGGTAAGATGGAGCAGCTGCGGTTTTTCCAATGCAGGTTTCAATGTGCATTTAGTGCCCAGATGAGCTTCATCCGTTGTACCCGGAAGTGTAATGGAGGTATCAAACAATTTTCCGCCAAAAGAAGCGTCCATCCCCACATCAGTACTATCCAGACATACCGTCCACTGTCCGGAAAGATCCATCTGTGTAACAGGACTTGTACACGAAGCAAAAGGAAGACAGAACAACCAGGCGATAAGTGTATTTTTCATGATATTTTTTTGTTATATTGTATTACGGATGCAAAATAACAAAAAACAAACAGGGCAGGAAATGGAATATTTACCGGATAAGATGTAAAAAACTACGAAAAGGCAGGCTCTACCGATGAAGTGGAAAACGAAAAGCCAGTCTGCAAGGAAAAAGCAACTACGTTTTCCCAGTACTTCCGTGGAAGTACTGAAGTACTGCAAAGGAAGTACTACAGTACTTTCAAAGAAGTACTGCAATCCTCCTTAGAAAGTACTGCGAACCGCCAAGCCATTGTGTATCAGTCTCGCCCCACTCAACCCATCAACTCATCCCACATAAAAACACATAGCCCGCCCCTTTTTTCTGAAAAAGGAACGGGCTACAGTTTCCCGAAGGATATAACCAACTTAATCGTCAATATCAATTACACGCATCTGGCTGTCGAAGGTAATCTCCCATCTATTAGACAATTTCACTTCATATTCATTGCGTTTGCGCTCTATCTGAATGATGGAAGCGTCAGGGTAATTATTCTTCACATACGTGCGGATAGCTGATGGAACAATCTGAGTCGGTACGCCGGATTTGCATTTCACTTCTGTCCAGTCGCCAGACTTGTCAAACTCAATCTTTTCGCCGTTGGTGAAAATCACATCGTATGATTTGCTGAATAAATCGCTGTCCAATTTTGCCAAAGCTACTTTATGTCCTTTAAAGTAAGTAGTGATGAAAGTCTGTGCCTTCGTAGGCAACTGTCCTACCTGAATCGGTTTTTCGTTATCTGCCATTGCCACGGTTGACACTGTAAACACACATACCAGTAAAAAAACTAACTTTTTCATAATGTTCTATTTTTATAAGATGAATACTTTAATGATTTATTTGTACTGCAAAAATGGGATGTAATTCTGAAAAGAATCTGAAGATTTCCCCTTTTTCGACAAAAAAATCAAGAAACAATAGAAAAAATATGCTGCCCGTCTTCAAAGGTATATGAAAGAGTGAGATGATAGGCCTTACAGATGGAGTCTACCAAGGCCAGTCCAAGTCCTGTAGAGCCCTCGGCCTTTCCTTCTTTATAGAAACGTTCAAAAATACGGTTCTTATCCAATGAAGCATCTCCGGTATTGCTGATACGGAAAGAGGAAGCCGTGAAAGAAAGAGAAATCACTCCCCCCTCCGTCACATGCACAAACGCATTTTTCAGCAGATTGGTCAGCAGGACGATAGCCAGCGACTCACTCATTTCCAAACGAAAACATTCTTCTACGTGCACTTCCACTTGCACATGACGATAGGCATATACCTCCTTGTAATCATCCAGATACTGCAAAAGCAGTTCATTCAGGCACAAAGATTTTACATCCGTAAACTGACGGTTCTCTATCTTGCACAATAGTAACAGCGACTTATTCAGGCGTGTCAGATTTTCAAGTGTCCGATGGGTTTTCATCAGTTCGGAGAGTTGTTTCTCGGTCAATGTTTCATCCTCCATCAGCATTTCCAGGCGGTTGCGGCAAATAGCCAGCGGTGTCTGCATCTCATGTGAGGCATTTCCGATAAACAGTTTCTGCTGCTCATAGAGTTTCTCACTGCGTTCTGAGAACATATTGGCCGCCTCATTCAGTTTCCGGAATTCCACAATCCGAAGTGATTCATCGAGCGGTTTTTCCTTCGTTCCCAAACGATAATCTTCCAGCCATTTCAACAAAGTATAAAGTGGTCGCATATTGCGATGGAACACCCAGGCATTAACCGCTAAAATCATCAGGAACAGCAACACATAAAGAAAGACAATCCACCCTAAAACGGCACGCTGAAGGTCGAATTTCTCAATGGTAGGAGTATAGACCACCAGCTCCATGTATCCTCCATCCTCCTTTTGGAAAATGGTCATTAATATTCTAGCAGGTTCCGTCTCTCCTTTTTCGGTAATATATACCATTTCGTCCCGATAGGATATATTAGGATAGGAGGCTGCATATTCTGGAGTGACCTCATACAGAAAATACTGATTGTTCGAGCCGTTGCTTGTATCAGGCATCTGTTCTCCCGACAGGGAACGGATAATCAACGACTCGGAATAATCGCTCAAGGAATCATCCACTTCGTCGTTCACCTCCTCCATAATGGCCAGATAAAACAATACTGCCCAACACGTCAGTATGACCACTAAGATGGTGGACATACGCCACATAACCAACTGAAACAGTTTCATTCTTCTACCAGTTTATAACCTATACCATACACTGCTTTCAACTCCACCGTAGCACCGGCTTCTTTCAGGTGTTTGCGCAGATTCTTGATTTGTGCATAGATAAAGTCAAAATTATCTACCTGGTCAATATGGTCTCCCCATACAGATTCAGCCAGTGTGGTTTTGTTTACCAATCTTCCGGGACGCAGCATAAAATACAGCAGAATATCGTATTCTTTCCGGTTCAGGTCCAGTTCCTTCCCTCCTACTGCAACCTTAAAATGGTCTGGGATGACTTCTACATTGCCATAGCTTACCTTCTTCTCTCCTTCCCGCTGGTTACGACGGAACAGACTCTTCAATCGCGCATGGAGCTCGGCCAAATGATAAGGCTTAGGGAGATAATCATCCGCTCCTAAATCCAATCCTTTGACTTTGTCTTCCAAAGAATCCTTGGCCGACAGTATAATGACATTGGTCCGTTTTCCCAACGCATGCAATTCTTCCAGTAAATCAAGTCCGGAACCATCCGGCAACATTATATCCAGCAATATGCAATCGTAGTCGTAATCCTCTATTTTACGAAGTGCCGTTTTATAATCTGGTGCCTGCGACACGACATAACGTTCTTTCTCCAACGAACGGGTGGTAATTTCCCGCAAGTCTGCATCATCTTCAACGATTAATATTTTCATGGCATATAGTTTTTGAAAACAAAAAAAGCCATTCCGGATATCAAAATTATCCGGAATGGCCTGTTTATATGATTATCTGAACAGACAGAGGTCTTTATTCATTAAACCAGCGTACATAGCAGAAATCCTGACGGTGAGGCAGTGCATCGTTCTTCGGGAACATACGGTAAGCTACCTTAAAGCTACCCGCATTTGACAAACCTGCAATCATTTCGAAAGTAAACAAGTTGCCTTCACGTTTCACCATCTTCATCGGGTTAACCGCATAAATGTATTCACGGCCTTCTGCATTGGTATAAGTAACCACCTGTTCGATACCGATTGCATCGTCCAAGCCTTTTTCATCTACCACGCAAGTAAGCTTGTAGTCTTTACCGCTTTCTACGTTACCGTTGCACAAATCCTGGCACTTGTTGAATGAAACAACCTGAATTTCATCCCATTTAGCAGCTACTTCTTCCTTCCATGCAGCCAGTTTCTTCACTTGTTCGTAGTTGTTTGCTTCAAGCGCGTGGAAACGTTCAGCTTCCTTACCATAGAACTTAGCGAAGTAATCATCCAACTGACGTTTCATGGTATAATGAGGAGCAACCTGAGCGATAGAGTTCTTAATAGTCTTTATCCAGCCTTCAGAATATCCTTTCTTGTTTCTTGCATAATACAACGGCAGGATTTCTGTTTCCAGGATACTGTAGATAGTAGCAGCATCCAGCTGATCCTGATGTTCCTGGTTCTGGTAAGTACGTTTTTCAGTCAATGCCCATCCAGCACCTTCACGGTAACCTTCCAGCCACCATCCATCCAATACAGAGAAGTTAACCACACCATTCATCAAGGCTTTTTCACCTGATGTACCAGATGCTTCCAACGGACGAGTCGGAGTGTTCATCCAGATATCTACACCAGATACCAGGCGACGAGCCAGCTTCATATCGTAGTTTTCCAGGAAAATAATCTTTCCTAAGAATTCCGGACGGTTAGAGATTTCAATAATTTTCTTAATCAATCCCTGACCTGCTCCATCGTGCGGGTGAGCTTTACCAGCAAACAAGAACTGAACCGGATAGTCAGGATTGTTTACAATCTTAGCCAAACGATCCAAGTCAGTGAACAACAAGTGTGCACGCTTGTAAGTAGCAAAACGACGAGCAAAACCAATCAGCAAGGCATTCGGGTTAATCTTATCCATCAAAGATACCACACGTGACGGGTCTCTCTGGTTCTTCAACCATGTATCACGGAACTGATCGCGGATGTAGTTAATCAGTTTGTTCTTCAAAGCCACACGAGTCTTCCAAATTTCTTCATCAGGCACGTTGTAGATACGTTCCCAGATTTTCGGATTTGACTGGTCGTACATGAAGTTCTTGTCAAAGTATTTATTATACAAAGCTTTCCATTCAGAAGCACACCAAGTGGGGAAATGTACACCGTTAGTTACATAACCTACGTGGTTTTCTTCAGGGAAATAGCCCTTCCAGATTCCAGAGAACATTTCCTGAGAAACCTTTCCGTGCAACCAGCTTACACCGTTCACTTCCTGACAAGTGTTGCAAGCAAATGTAGACATACAGAAACGTTCGTTCGGATCACCCGGATTGATACGTCCCAAGTCCATCAAATCCTGCCAGCTGATTCCCATACGCTGCGGATAACCGCCCATGTACTTACCGAACAGTCCTTCATCGAAATAGTCATGTCCAGCCGGAACCGGAGTATGTACAGTATACAGAGAAGAAGCACGAACCACTTCCAATGCTTCGTCAAATGACATTCCGCTTTCTACGTAGTCACACAGACGCTGTACATTACACAATGCCGCATGTCCTTCGTTGCAGTGATATACATCTTTCTTGATACCCAGTTTCTTCAGCAACAGCACACCACCGATACCCAACAAGATTTCCTGTTTCAAGCGGTTTTCCCAATCACCACCATACAGCTGGTGAGTAATAGAACGGTCGAATTCGCTGTTCATTTCATTGTCTGTATCCAACAGATACAAAGGCACACGACCTACATTGACTCTCCATACGTATGCATGTACATAATAGTTCAAATAAGGTACATCCAATACCATCGGCTGGTCGTTTTCATCCTTCACGCGTTCCAAAGGAAGGCTTCCGAAGTTCTGAGCTTCATAGTTAGCAATCTGCTGACCGTCCATTGAAAGGCTCTGTGTGAAGTAGCCGTAACGGTACAAGAAACCGATACCGCACATATCCACATTACTGTCTGAAGCTTCTTTCAGGTAGTCACCGGCCAAGATACCCAGACCACCAGAATAAATCTTCAGTACATGAGTCAAACCGTATTCCATACAGAAATAAGCTACAGACGGACGGTTTTTGTCTGGTTTTACAGACATATATTCAGTAAATCTATCATAGATTGCATTAATCTTACCCAACATTTCTTTATCTACAGACAGAGCTTCCAGCTTTTCGTAGTTAAGACGTTCCAGCAAAGCAACAGGGTTCTGTCCGACAGCACGCCACAATTCCGGGTCAAGTTCTCTAAACATTTCAGTAGCATCATCATTCCATGCCCACCAAATGTTACGAGCCATCACTTCCAGCATCTTCAAAGATTCCGGGATACGAGATTTCACATTAATTTCTCTCCAAACAGGAGTATTAGCATAGTTTGTTTTGATTTTCATATCACTAATGTTTTATAAGTTCATTTTTGTTTATAAGATTTGCAACGTTCTTTTGCATTGCGCAAAGCCACGTCGTATGCTTCATAATAATAGCGTATAAAATGTTTCCACAAAGCCTTTTCAGCAATGTCGGCCGCATTTTTCCGAATTATCTGCACTTCAGATTCAGGCAACTTAGCAAATTCGGTAATCGTATCACGAATTACATCTGCCACTTCCGAATAATTGTAGTCAGTACGATGAATAACTTTTACACCGTCTTCCAATGTACCGGGATGACCCTTCAATGAATTTACCCACAAGCCGAATCCAGCCAGATCCGTCGTAATGGCAGGCACTTTGAATGCCACACTTTCCAATGGAGTATAGCCCCATGGTTCATAATATGACGGATATACGCTCAAGTCTGCCCCTATAATCAAATCGTAATAGGTTTCATTCAATATTCCGTCGTTGCCATCCAGATAGCAAGGCACAAATATAACCTTTACTTTTGACTCCGGAGAGTTAGACATGTTCAAATACTTCAACATATCCAACACCTGGTCATGGCTCATATTATGCAACCAATGCGTAATAAAAGGACATTCCAGCGGTGTATTGTAATCTTTATTGCTTTCCAAACGTTGTTTCAAATCTTCACGGGCATCGCCTACCCATCCTGGCACATTGACAAAAGCCACGACTTCACGGTTCAGGCTCTTTTTACGTGTCAAACGGTTCAACGCTTCCAAATACACGTTTATACCCTTATTTTTGAATTCATAACGACCACTTGTTCCTACAATCAGCGTATCATCACCCAAATGAGTACCCAGCAACTTGTTAGCCAAATTCAGCAACAAAGCACGGGCATATTTTCTTTTCTTTTCAAACTCTTCTCCTTTGGGAACGAAATCATCTTCAAACCCATTCATCAGGACCACGTCCGCCTCTTTGTCCAACAATTCCTTACATTCATTGTTGGTTATATCACTGACTGTAGTAAAGCAATCTACATGATGGGCTGTCTGCTTTTCAATAGAATGCTTTGACTCTACATTCAGTTCACGGGACATTTGGTCACCGTTATAAGCAAACAAGTAATCATAGAGAGGTTTGTTATTTCCTGCAATGGAACGCCCGATAGTAGTAGCGTGCGTAGTGAAGATTGTAGCAATTTCAGGAACGTGTTTTTGCAAGTATAGTGCGCCAAGGCCAGTCATCCATTCATGAGCTTGATATATGACCTTATCGCTCATTGTCAGGTTGTAACGATAAAAACTTTCGACTACTTTTCCCGCAGCATACGAGAACATAGAAGCTTCATCATAATCTCCATAAGCATGCAAGGAATCTACTTGAAAATCGATCCATGCCTGAGTATATATCTCATTTTTATCCTTATAGAAAGGAGTGAAATCGACTAAAATAGCAATCGGCTTACCTGGAATATTCCAACGCCCTACGCGTACTTTCAAATCATCTTTCTTGATTGCATGCTCTCTCCATGCCTGAAGAAGCTTTGAATCTTCCACAAACAACGGATTTTCCTTACCCGACCAAAAATCTGGTCCTATAAAAAAAATTCGATCAGGGAAAGTATTCTGCAAGGTTTTTGCTCTTGTAGACAATACAGTGTATATGCCACCCACTTTATTACATACTTCCCAACTGGATTCGAAAATATAATCAGGTGTTAGTAACTGTTTCATCATCGTCTCATTAATATCTTCTAAATCAGCCGCGAATATACAAAAAATATTTAATCGGAAGAAAAAAAAGGAAAGTTTTGTATTGCTACACTAATTTATGCATGCCAATAGTAACGAAAAGATACAGAGATGTTTCTTTTTCAATACGATACGAAATCATGTTCCACCATAGAATCATATATAAAAAAGTCCCCGCTGTACACTAACAAAGAGTATGCAGCGGGGCAAAGTAGATAAATTAAAAAGAATTCTGAAGATTATGCCAGAGCTGAGCCCATCAAGAAGGTAGCAGCCAAAGCTACGATTGCATACAATTCAGGGAATACGGCCAAAATCAATGTATTACCGAATACGTTATGTCCCTGTCCGATAGCTGCAATACCATTAGCACAAACTTGTCCCTGACGGATAGCTGAGAACAAGGCTACCAAGCCCAAGCCAATACCTGAACCCAATACGGCACAAGCCTGAATACCGGTAATTTCCGGAGTCAGTACACCAAAAATACTCTGGAACATAAAGTAACCGGCAAATCCATACAAACCCTGAGTACCAGGAAGAGCTGTCAATACCAAGAAGTTACCAAATGCACTGTCGTTCTTTTTCAATGCACCGATAGATGCGTTACCTGCAATGGTTACACCATACGCACTACCAATACCAGACAAACCTACCATAATTGCGATGCCAATATAGGCAATCAAAAGATTCATTTCCATAATTATTTGTTTTTTAGTTTTTAATACTTTGTTTATTAATTCTTGAAAGGATTATATTCCTTTCCTCCTCCTTCGTATCCGGCATTCTTGAAGAATTCCACGAAGGTCAAACGCATCGGATGTACCATAGCTCCCAACACGTTCATAAAAATATTGATGGCATGGCCGATGACAAAGATCAATACCATCACAATCGGACCGGCAATCACGTTGTCCGGGCTCATACCTACCGCCAAACTGTTAAACACACTGGCCAGGATACCACCTGAAAGTCCTAAGGCAAACAGACGGACATACGACAGAATATCACCTAACAGACCAGTAGCCATATTGTAGCTATCCCACAATCCCAAACCGATATTCACAAAAATATTCTTGTCAGGACTGTTATACAGATAAGCCATCAAGCCTCCTATAGCCAATAATATCAGATGTACTGTTCCTCCCATTGCCATCAGTCCGGGAGCTGCAAAAGCTACTGCCGTACTGACCAGAATCAGAATCCAGCCAATAGTTGCAATCGCATACTTCACACCAAACTGAATAGTCTGGTTTACCGCCTTCAGTATCATACCAAAAATAATCTGCACACCTCCCAAAATCAGAGAAAGGTTGAACATTTGCTGGTTGTCCAGCGAAATGGTTTCCTTTAACGTCTGGAAGAAAGGAACCTGAATGTCATACAGATTAAATCCAAAACATGTACCCGTGAGTAAACCACAAACCATTGTCGAAGCTCCTAAAATCTGCACCAATGTCAGGATGGGTTTCATTGAGGCGCTCAGTTTCTTGGCAAACAGACGATACAAGGTTACTGCTAATAACATGAACAAGCCATAACCGGAATCGCCCAGACAGAGACCGAAAAACAACATAAAGAACGGAGCAAAGAACGGTGTCAAGTCCAGTTCATTATATTTCGGCAGCATATACAGACGCATGATAGGCTCAAACAGTCTGAAGAAGCCTTTGTTTTCCAGCAGGATAGGCACATCATCCTCCGGTGTCGGAGCAGCCGTTTCATAATATACCTCCTGTGTACGAAGGTATTCGGTCATTTCCGGCAGACGTTCCGAAGGAATCCATCCTTCCAGCAACATCAGTTTATTGTCGGCCAAAGCATCCGTGCTGAGTACGACTTTCGAAAACTCAATCTGAGAATGTACCTGATGCTGGGCAGCCTTCAAATCTGAAATCACCGTTGCAGCCAAGTCTTTCAATTTTTCTTGAAGAGCTGTCTGCTGTGCTTTCAAATCGGTCACCTTTGCTTGCAAGGCTGAAAGTGAACTATCCGGCAACTTAGCCGTTTCTACTTCCAGTTCCGGCAGCACCATTCCTTTTGTCACAGTGACAAAATACATCTTCGAGCCAATCCGGTTGATGACTGTTGCGTGATACAAGTCTACCCATTCCGGTTTAAACTGCTTTTCGGAGCAAATATAAAAGCCCATCTGATAGCCAGCTTTACGCAAGCGGGATATATTTTGTGGATCAAAATCACCCCATGGTTCCAACGCAGCCAATTCTTTCTCGGCAGCCTGTACACGATGCGTAAGCTGCTGTGACTGTTGCAGCAACTCATCAGTCTGCTTTAAGGCTTGCTCTCCTTTGGCTGCATCTCCTTCACGCACTTCGGCAGAAGCAGTTTCCATGCCCTGCAACAATTTGATAGCCGCAGCATAACGTGCAGACAAACGGATACTTTCCTGCAGAGCCGCATTCTCAGCACCTCCCTGTGCTTTGGTGGCTACATGTACCACTCCCAGGTCACGGATATTTTTCAAAAAGCAATCATACTCTTTATGGTATACCAAAAAAGTAACTTTTGTCATTTTTGCAATCATTCTTCCGCCTCCTTTCTTTTCTCCTGGATAGACTTCAAAATCTTTTGAGAGGATTTTGACAAGTTTTCCTCGTCTTCCATAAAACGTTTGATTTTCCGCAAAGCGTCCTGATAACCCGGAATCTGCACTTTCTCAAAAAGGTTTACTTTCTGAGTCGTTTTCTTACGTGCATGTTCCAGCAAATCCAGCTTGGCAAGAGCAAACTCTCTTTCAATGGCAGTCTGGGCAAGTTTTTTCAATAGATGAATACCGTCGGCATACCACTTCGGGCTACAGAACAAACTAAATGGCCGGATATCAAACTCCACCTCATCCAGCAACGGAACCCGGACACCCGCAATCTTCCGCACACCCAGATGCACATCTTTCACCCTTACCAATGAAGCGTCAAACTCATTCCAAAGGGCATGCATGTGCTCGTATGACGAGATTTGCGTTTCCAGTCGTTCCTCCAGTTCGGCAGCTTCTTCTTTGCAGCGTTTCACTTCCATGCGCAGGGCACTCTCCTTATTCTTAATGATAGGGAGCGTACGCACACGGACCTTCAGCTGCTTTTCAAGCTGTTGCAAAGAGGTCTTGTTATACTGAAATTTTATTGCCATTTTAAAGTCTTATAAATTTATTTCTTCCAATACTGATCTACGAACTCTTTCTTGATGTTCACTTCTTCCGGCTTGAAGTATTTGCTGAACAAGCCCCAGGTTACATCCAACATTTCTGTCGTATTCAAGTTCACATCAATAGCCAGCAGCTGGTTGGCATAATCCTTGGCAAAGGCCAGCGCACGTTCGTCGTAGTTGGTCAGGTCGAAACCGTTTTCCATCTTCGTCTTGGCATTCGCTGCATCGGCATACAGACGTACGGCCGCATTCATCACCTGCGGATGATCTTTACGTGTCTTCTTACCACTTACCAGCTGTTTCAAACGTGACAACGAACGGAACGGGTCGACAATTACCTTACCTATATCACTGTCACGACGCAGGAAGAGCTGACCTTCTGTGATGTAACCGGTATTATCCGGAACTGCATGAGTAATATCACCACCGGAAAGAGTAGTCACCGCAATGATAGTTATAGAACCACCACTCGGGAACTGTACAGCTTTTTCGTAAATTTTAGCCAAATCAGAATACAAAGAACCCGGCATAGAATCCTTCGAAGGAATCTGATCCATACGGTTAGACACAATAGCCAATGCATCGGCATACGAAGTCATATCGGTCAGCAGTACCAATACTTTCTGGTTATGTTCTACGGCAAAATATTCAGCCGCAGTCAATGCCATATCTGGAATCAACAGACGTTCTACCGGCGGGTTTTCTGTCGTATTCACAAAGCTGATGATACGGTCCAGCGCACCTGCATTCGAGAATACATTCTTAAAGTAGAGGTAGTCATCGTTTGTCATACCCATACCACCCAGAATAATCTTGTCTGTCTCTGCACGCAGAGCTACGTTCGCCATTACCTGGTTAAAAGGTTGGTCAGGGTCTGCAAAGAACGGAATCTTCTGCCCGGATACCAGCGTATTGTTCAAGTCGATACCGGCAATACCCGTAGCAATCAGTTCAGACGGTTGTTTACGACGTACCGGATTCACTGACGGACCACCAATTTCCACTTCAGTTCCTTCTACCTCCGGTCCCCCGTCAATCGGTTCACCGAAAGCATTGAAGAAACGTCCGGCCAGCTGGTCACTCACTTTCAGCGTAGGAGACTTGCCCAAGAATACCACCTCTGCATTGGTCGGAATACCTTCCGTACCTTCAAACACCTGCAGGGTCACTTCATCTCCGGCAATCTTCACCACCTGCGCCAGCTTGCCGTTCACCATAGCCAGTTCGTCATAACCAACCCCTGTTGCTTTCAGCGAACAGGTAGCCTTGGTTATCTGGCTAATCTTTGTATATATTTTTTGAAAAGCTTTTGTCGCCATTTTCTACCCATTTATTGATTTCACTTATTTTACTTTTCTTTCGGCAACCAGCTCCTGCAACTGTTTCTGGAATTCCACATATTGCGGAGAACGGAACTGTGCATAGTTCATCTGCTTGCAGATATTAATCATCTTCTTGAAGTAATCCATTACTTCTACGAAATTGTCAAAGCTGAAATCTGTATGGCAAATGTCGATTACCATATTCACGATTTCTTCCTGACGTTCCATCGGGGTCACCGCATCCACTTCATCAAAGGCATCCTGCTGCAAAATGACAAAGTCAATCAGTTCTGACTTCCAGAAAATCACGTGATATTCTACAGGCACACCGTCATCACCCAAGATGTTAATCTGTTCGGCAATTTCCTTACCACGCAACAGACGAGTCTTCAGTTCAGTCACCTTACCCGTCCATTCTGCGTTGATATGTTCTGTGATATACGCTTCAAATTCAGGATACTCCAGATACTTAGAATAAGAATCAATCGGGTTCACAGCCGGATAACGTTTACGGTCTGCACGTTCCTGTTCCAATGCATAGAAACAGCGGGCTACTTTCTTCGTATTTTCTGTCACCGGTTCCTTCAAGTTACCTCCGGCAGGCGATACGGTACCGATAAAGGTAATAGATCCCGTCGCTCCATTGTTCAGATGTACATATCCTGCACGACCATAGAAGTTAGAAATAATAGCCGAAATATCCATCGGGAAAGCATCCGGCCCAGGAAGTTCCTCCATACGGTTAGACATTTCACGCAAAGCCTGTGCCCAACGTGAAGTAGAGTCGGCCATCAGCAAAACTTTCAATCCCATGGCACGGTAGAACTCGGCCATTGTCATGGCGGTATACACAGATGCTTCACGAGCCGCAACCGGCATATTAGAAGTATTTGCCACAATGATGGTACGTTCCATCAACTTACGTCCTGTATGCGGGTCGACCAGTTCCGGGAACTCTGTAAAGATTTCTACCACCTCATTGGCACGTTCACCACAAGCCGCGATAATTACGATGTCAGCTTCCGCCTGTTTGGAGATGGCATGCTGAAGCACCGTCTTACCCGTACCAAACGGTCCCGGAATAAATCCTGTACCACCTTCTACAATCGGGTTCATTGTATCAATCACACGTACACCCGTTTCCAGCAGTTTGTAAGGACGCGGTTTCTCCTTATAATTAGTCATGGCTTTCTTCACCGGCCATTTCTGAATCATATTTACAGGGATGTCATTACCCTCTGCATCTGTAAGTACAGCTACGGTATCTTCAATGGTATACTCTCCTTCCTCTACTATGGACTTTACTTTATAAGTTCCCTGCAATTGGAACGGTACCATGATTTTCAACGGCTGATGGTTTTCTTCCACTTCTCCCAGCCAGGCAGACGGTCCCACTTCATCACCCGCTTTCACAATAGGCTTGAACAGCCATTTCTTTTCCTTGTCCAGCGGATAAGTATACTGACCACGTTTCAGAAATACTCCCTCCATTTTATCGAGATCATTCTGCAACCCGTCATAATTCTTCGAAAGCATGCCAGGTCCTAATGTCACTTCCAGCATGTGGCCTGTAAATTCAGCTTCCGCACCCACTTTCAGTCCACGTGTACTTTCAAAAACCTGCACATACACATTCTTTCCTACCACCTTGATTACTTCGGCCATCAGGCGGTCACCTCCGGTCGAGATGTAACAGATTTCATTCTGTGCCACCGGACCGTCGACTGTCAATGTAACCATATTGGCGATTACGCCTAAAACAGTTCCTTTTGTTGCCATTCTATTTTATTTTTACTATTTTCTAAACTCTTCCGGAATCTGTACCTCTTCCTTCAGATGCTGAATCATCTGGCGGAACAGTTCATTTCCTTTTTCTTTGTCCAGTGAAATCCATCGTTCAATCATTTCCAGCTGTAAGAGGAAAACGAACAAACGCTCTACCGTGAAATAATTAAAGAACGACTCATCTTCCAGCCATTTCCAGGCCAGCAAGTCTGTCTTCTTTTCACGTTCCACCAGTTCCTCCATTTCTGCAATGCGCTGCAATTCTTCCATATAAGCCAACTGTTCTCCCAATCCGAAATCACGGGCATTCGAAGTTCTCAGTTGCTCACACACTTCCGTGTCTCCCACAATCCGGGGAGCCACTTCCATCTTGTATTTGCGCAAAATAAAAGCAGAGAGGATATTGTTCACATTCAGACTAAACTCAAACCAACGGCTTATGAAGCGATTTCCACATCTCATGGCATACGCATAATAGGCAGCCGCCAGCGCCTCCTCAGCCACGAAATGCTCCTCACCTGAATTTTGTAGATACAAAGCGATGAAATCATACAAGTAAGAAGGGAACTTTTTCTCGCAAGCATCTCCTTGGCGAACAGCCTCTATCAGAAGCAGCAATTCTTCTGCCGAGAAGTTACCTCGTTCATCAATTCCCGCATCTTTGTCCTTTAAAAGTTTCAACAGATTTATATTATCAAATTTCAGGTAAAACAAATCAATCAGCTTTTTGTCTTTATCAGACAGAGAAGGATAAAGTTCAGATTTAAAGTTTTCAACGGTATAACTCAGTTTGCCATCGTCCAATGACACAGACGGCAAACCAGCTACCAGATAATAATAGTTGCTCATGCCACTGGATTAAAACAACATTTTAACTAACTGAGGACGAAGGAATTCCTTGAAATAGTTTTCAAATTCTTCCTCTCCAAAATTTACTTTATAGGAACCATCCGCAGGCGAAATAGAGAATAACATCTTCATTCCGTTCACCTGATTAATAGTTACTCCTTTATCCAGCAAAGCTTTTGCCTTAGCTGTAAAGTATTTTTTCAGACTGTCCGCATCTTTCACCGAAATTTCAATCGGTTCATTTGCTGACCATTTTTCTGCCAGTGCCAAAATAAATTTATAAAGAAACTCTTTGTCGGCAGTAAATCCTTTTACCGTTTCTTCTACAGTCTGATTCGTCAGCAAGTTTGCCACTTCCGTCTTCAATGCATTTACAGCCTGTCCGGCAAAAAGTTTCAATTCCGATTTAGTGTTCTCATTCAATTCGTCGGCTGATTTCTTCGCTTCAGCCAATATAGACTCAGCCTGCTTTTTTGCATCTTCAATCAGTTTTTCCGCCTGAGCCTGAGCCTCGCTCACAAGGCGTTGAGCTTCCTCATTTCCTTTTTCCACCCCTTCACGGTAGATTTTATCAGTTAGCTCTTGAATCTTGTTTTCCATGATGAATTTATATTTATTAAAGATTACTGCATTTATATGAGGTTTTTAAAACCGCCCAAATATAGCAACTTTTTTATTCAAAGCAACTAAATTCATCATGAATATTGTCTGAAATATCGCTAAAAGCAGCTCAGGTTACATTATTGTATACTGAATCCAAAACTTATCCAGAAACGTACAAACACAAAAAAAGCCCTGAAGCGTTTCTGCCTCAGGGCTTCTGTTAAAACGGCGACTACCTACTCTCCCACTTGCGCAGTACCATCGGCGTG
>ERZ791619.47-NODE-47-length-110305-cov-38.4323_pt1 | contig 110305 bp, 125 predicted proteins | sample MGYA00510271_ERZ791619 | MGnify/ENA primary metagenome ERZ791619 (study PRJEB30046, sample SAMN00715209) | human gut metagenome | study: EMG produced TPA metagenomics assembly of the A metagenome-wide association study of gut microbiota in type 2...
CATTGGCGCGCTGATGCGGAAACTGGTGCACTGGTGTTATGGCGTCCTGAAGACCCGAACCGTTTTTAATGACGAAGACCTGAAACCGGTACTGTCAACCTGACTATACCAGGCTGGCATTAAACACAAGGTAACGCTCACTGCAATAAGTGAGCGCAGTCCGTTATGAGCGAAGAGCAGAAGTTCGAAGCAGCTCTAACCTAGATTGGATTCATTTTTAACAAATTTTATCAAAATTAAACTCTAAATATCATCACACATGTATTCATCCGTAATATACATGTTTTGATTTGTGCTTACCTTCAATAATTTCAATTATCGCTGATTCTTTCCAAACAATTGCTAGGTCGGGATAAATACTACTTCCGGAGTGTATTAATTGAGAGCGTCCTGAATAGACTCCTCCAAAGGTATAGCATTGTGACATAATCATATCATCAATATTTTCCTTTCCTTTTGGAAAAGTAAATCCATTTGATTTTATAAATACAGCAGAGCCTGACATGCCAGTTTTAGTTGTGGCTGTATCAATAAAATACTTAGGTAGTTTGTCAATATTTACATCATGTTCAGAAGCTACACTACCTCTTTTCCATATTGGTAGATTCCCCCCGGCAACCATACCTAGAGGATAACCAATGAGGAATGCATCCATACCAGCTTTAATATCAAAATCTTCCAAGTTCAGCTCATCTGAATTAACAGGAAAAATAGCAAACCCATTTTCTTTTAAGGTTTTCATAGTGTAGTTAACAGGTATTGCAATTATATCGACCTTGTTCTCATGGTTTGGATGTTCAAACCATACAGGAGCATATTCACCATTGTCCTCCTCGTATAAATTAAGTTTAAGAACATTTCTCCATGATAAATAAAAAGAGTTACCTACAGCCTCTATTCTTTTAGGAAGATAAAGAGCCATGAGGTTAGGAACTGATAAATTGATGGTATCTAATGGCTTTCCGGTTAAGGAGTTTCTTCCTGTAACGTTATGCCAGTTTGTTATTAAATAGATCTCCTCATTAAAACAATAAAAAAATGCAGTGGCTGTACTCAGAATTGTTAACTCATCGCTGTCAGCATTCTCTCTACACATTTCTATCTTAAATGAAGTTAAACTTAAATTGTTAATTGACATTATAACCCCTTATTTTAACTTTTAGTTCCGGCGGATAAAACAGCAATATAAACACTACGTGAAAGTAAATTGCGAATGATCATAGGCTAAACCAATGATAATGTCACTTGACATGAAAGATTGCGGCGTAAAGAATGTCCGCCCCTGGCACAAAGCAGACGTTAAGACTTACAGCATCGGGAAACTTCTGGATGCCGCGTCAGCGGCATGGAGGCGCCAGATGAGGTTACATGTGTCTGTGGAGTCAAATGGCGCCGAAAGCCCGGCGTAGCCGGTTACCTGGCTATAAACTCTGCCACCCTACCCCCTGCCCTGATTAGCCTTAACCCGCTCACAGCAATGAAGAAGTAAAAGTAATCCCTTTTAACCCCGGTGAGCGGGCTTTACGGCGTTTACGACGTAAAGGGCGTGATTTCCGGGGCCTTGGCGGCGGCAGCTTGCTGCTGACGCTTAGGGGGATGTTCTTCAGTTATTTCAGCGACACCAGGGAACTTAACACGGTAGCTGCAAAGCCATACCCTCTTAAAACGCCACAGACGCCTCTGTGCGCGGCCGGACTGGTCCCGATTAGCTACCATCAGAAACTGGTGAGTGGGCCCTTCCCACATACCATAAAGTATCCACATAGAGCCCGGGTTGTTAGCGCAGTTCCCGGATGTCTCGCTGTACCTCCTGTTCCCGGATATGGATAGCGGTTCTGGAGCCCTGGTCGATTATGCCCTGCTCTTCAGCCCTGAGGAGTCTGTCCTCCTGCTGCAGCGATGTACGCAGCGCGGCTGTATGTGTTTGCTTCTCTCCGGAACCTGAGGTGATGTGTTCGCTTCTGGAGGGCGTCATTTTCACCGCATCCTGGGCCTGTGAGGGGTCAGTTTGGATATCGAAAATTATTGTACGTTAAGGCCATTTTTTGTACTTCCAGGCCGTGTTAAGAGCGATCGATCACGTTGACAGGCAGCTTTGAGCGAGCAGCGGACATATGATGTTTAGAAACCGTGCGATTTGTAGTTACGCAGTAAAGTAAAGATGATTAATTCCGATCTGACTGACTTTGTCACTGGACATTATTTCCGAATGTGCTCTTTCGTCCAGGTTGAAAAACACGATTTGCACGGAGCGAGTGCAATTAACACGGCAGAGGCTGGCACAGGCGCACCAGATGTGGTTTATCCACAGAAGCGGGGGGATAAGGACGTGGGTAATGGACAGAATCACTGTTCTGTCCAGTGAAAAGAGTGGAGCTGAATCTGCTGTTGATCTGCATGTCAGTCAGGTCATTTTCTGCAATGCGTTTCCCACTCGCGGATGGCAAACGTGTCCATCATGCCAGAGATGTAGTCGACAATTGCCCGTTCTTTATCTTTTTGATAAAGAGGATTTATTTCATTGTTAATTTTTTCTTCCGGAAGCGTCCGATACAGTTGGGGTGATATAAATTCTATGTTATTGTCAGAATTATAGAAATTAAATAAATCTGTGATAATCATGTTCCCTTTGTGCTCATAGCTTTTAATGTCTCTTTTGCGCATGATGACTTTAAATACGATATCTTTAAGACCGGAAGACAGATTTTCTTTAGTGCCAAACCCAAGTTGCCTGAAGCTATTTTCACCCTGAGTGACAGTAATATCATTAACAAGCACATTAACAATATTGGATGTCAATTCTTTTCTGAATATAATGGCGAACTCTTCGGATGAATTTAGTCTGAATGCTTTCGAAGCTGTGGCTTTTGATTTTTCAATGATTTCATTTAATGAACCAATTGAATCTTTGTAATCGGATCTTCCAAACTCATAAACGATATCCTCAATGCTGACCATACTACGGCTTAGTGCATCTTCAAGGTCATGCGCGGCATATGCAATTTCGTCTGACAGATCCATTATCTGCGCATCAATAGTTTTTTCACCTGGCTGCAAATCTAATTCATATTTATTTACTAAGTCTGTGAAGTATTTGTAGTCATTATCATAAAGAAATTTTTTGTTGCCATTTTCATTTTTAAAGGGATATTTAACCACAGAGAGAATGGCGCGGTGGGTGAGGTTGAGGCCGGGGCAATATGGATGCTTTATCTCAAGACTTCTGAGTATTCTGAGTGCCTGCGCATTGCCCTCGTAGCCGCCGAAGTCCTTAGCAATCTTGTTAAGTTGTTTTTCGCCGGAGTGGCCGAACGGAGGGTTGCCAATATCGTGCGCAAGCGCAGCCAGTTCGGCTACAACGTGATGTTCAAGTTCAAGTTCGGATGCGATGCTTCGGGCAATCTGGGCGACTTCCAGGCTATGAGTCAGTCTGTTACGGTTAAATTTTTGAGGATCGACTTCAAACAGCTGCATCTTTCCCTGTAACCGCCGGAACGAAGAAGAGTAAAGAATGCGCGCATAGTCTCGCTCAAATTCGTTTCTTTGCCTTGTATCTGCACTCGACGGAGAATGCTCTCTGCCAGAAGAAAGCTTGCTGATCAGCATTTCTTCCTTTTCTTTTGCAAAGACTTTAACATCATTATCGTTAATCATTTATGTCTCTCAGAAAGTTTGGTGAATGTAACTACCTATCTTACTGATTTTTAGAAGCTTGAAAAGATTTAGACTAGATTTTACTGATTTAAAACTTAACAGGAGTTTATATGCTTGGTGCATCCTTCCAGCAATTCACAACAGAGGCATTACTGGCAAGCGCTTCGCTACGTGGAGGATTAACGGCTCTAAATAAGTGCAAGTATCACGATAAAGGAAGCTTTTATAACGCTTTCTTCCAACTATCAACGGGGCTGGAGCGATTCTTTAAAATTATATATGTAGTGCAGTTTATGATTGAAAATGAATTTCATAAACCATCATATAAGCAACTGAGGGAGAAAGGTCATGATATATTGGCCTTACATGAGACGGCCGTGGCTATTGCTGAAAATTATAATAATAGAAACAACAATGAATGGAAACTCAACGATGAGCAGGAATTAATTCTGACAATGCTATCAGAGTTTGGTAAGGAAACCAGATACTACAACCTTAACACGATTGTTGAAGATAAAAAAAAGATAAATAATCCGCTTGAACAGTGGAACGAGATACTCAATGCCTGCTACTGGAAACACATATCAGCAAACAAGAGGGAAAAACTTCAAACTGAAATTATTGAATGGGCTGATAAAAATAGGCTTTATGGATACACCTATGATTTTGGACTAGACGGACATATTATGACTCATATTGATCAGCGTATGCTAAACTGGAAAATTATAAAAGTTTCACCCTGCATTGCGTCTGAAATAATATGTATGTTGCAGCCGTACTATTTTTTATTGGTATCTCTCAGGGATGCTGTGGAACTCAGAGAGATTCAAAATGGTATCAATGAACCGCAAGTTCCATACTTTCACGAAATATTCCCGTACTTCCTTCTAGACGCCTCCAGAGCAAAAAAGCGTAGAAACTGGATGGATTAATTAAAACTGGACAAAATAATCTGAACGTCCAAAGAGCGCGCAGTTTCATGCCAAAAAATAAACAGCTGAACGTCTGCTCCTGGCACGCAGCGGACACGTTAACTGGGCTAAAAGTCCGCTGTGAGAGAATAGCAGTCATGGTTTCGAAGATGGTGCTGGCTTTTATTTAGTGTCAGTGTCCTTACGTTACAAGAATGAATGCAACATATGGGATAAACGCCGTGGTTGTGTCAATGCTTACAGAAGCCCACATGCGAATGTGGGCTTCTGGTATTACTGTTCTTCGCCTTCCTTACCGTAGTAAAGTTTACCGAGTTTGATGAGCGGCCTGCCCTGCGATTTACGGTGCATATTGGTATCACGCAGTGAATAGACGCAGCCACAATACTCCTGCTGGTAAAACTGCTCGCGTTTGCTGATCTCAATCATGCGCGATGACCCGACCTGCTTACGCCAGTTGTAATCCCAGTATGCCATTCCCGGATAATGCGCAGCAGCGCGTTGTCCGCAGTCGTTAATCTGCTGCATATTCTTCCAGCGGGAAATCCCGAGTGAGCTGCTGATCACGCTGAACCCATGTTCCGCGGCATACAGCGCGGTGCGTTCAAAGCGCATATCAAAGCACATGGTACACCGAACACCGCGCTCAGGCTCCCACTCCATCCCTTTCGCACGCTCGAACCAGTTGTCGGTGTCGTAATCCGCATCAACAAAAGGCACGCCGTGTTTTTCGGCAAAACGGATATTCTCCTCCTTACGGATGAGGTACTCCTTTTGCGGATGAATATTAGGATTATAAAAGAAAATTGTGTAATCAATGCCCGAGGCCTGAATCGCCTCCATGACTTCCCCCGAACAGGGCGCACAGCACGAGTGCAGCAGTAGCTTGTCTGCGCCGTTCGGCAGCGTCAGTTGCGGGCGTTTAAAATCAGCGTTCTTCATAAATGGATGCTTTGGCAATAGTGAAACTTTTAGGAATTTTAGCATTCACATCGGCGATAACGAAATTAAGAAGTCGCTGTTGTCGTTGAACAAAGGTTTGCTGAGAAGCATCTGAAACGGTCGTCAAAATCTGACCGCGATTTGAGAGCTGGTCAGAACAATTAAACTTCCGCTCCTGGCACAAAGCAGACATTAAAGACTACAGCATCGGATGCCGCGTTAGCGGCATGGAGGCGCCAGATGAAGCTGCATGTATCTGTGGAGTCAAATGGCGCCGAAAGCCCGGCGTAGCCGGTTACCTGGCTATAAATTCTGCCACCCTCCCCCCTTCCCTTAAGGTCAGCCGGAAGGGCAAGGATGGATGTTATAGGCAACTCCGGGATGAGGGAAATCTGATTTTTGAATTCAACAGATAATGAGGGCGACCACAGCATCCCACTTATTGTCTTTATTTCTGCACACGACTATTTCAGCTTCTGGCGCGCGCTGGAAATTGAGTCAGATGACGCGATGTCTCCCTTACGTGTTATCGAAACCCTGACGACCCAAACTTTCAGCCCACCACTTTTTGCCGCCCTTTGCAGTCCTAACCTTATACGGGGTATACTGGCTGCACAGCGTCTCGCCACGTACAAAAAGCTTGTCTGTCCAATGGAACTAATACTGGATGTTGGACGAGAGGGAGATTTGACGGTATCTCCTCGCTGGCTGACGCTTCAGCCCGAGGCTCCGCTGTCACTACAAATCGCGGAAATCGCCCTTTTTTGTGGTTTTGACCTGCCCCCAGTATTAGATACAACCTTCAGTTAGTAATGTCGGTTGATTTTTCTTCATGCTTCCCGTTTCGCCAGCCTGCTGCAAATTCAGATGGCGTCTGGTAATTCAGCGATGAATGAGGTCGACACTCGTTATAATCCTGCCGCCAGTCATTAATGATTTTCCGGGCATGAAGAACATCGCTGAACCAGTGCTCATTCAGGCATTCATCCCGAAAGCGACCGTTGAAACTCTCAATAAATCCGTTCTGAGTTGGCTTGCCCGGCTGGATTAAGCGCAACTCAACACTATGTTCAAAGGCCCATTGATCCAGCGCGCGGCAGGTAAATTCCGGGCCCTGATCGGTTCTTATCGTCTCAGGATATCCACGAAACAGCGCAATGCTGTCCAGAATACGCGCGACCTGAATACCTGAAATCCCGAAAGCGGCGGTGATCGTCAGACACTCCTTCGTGAAATCATCCACACAGGTCAGGCACTTAATCCGGCGGCCGCTGGCAAGAGCATCCATGACAAAATCCATCGACCATGTCAGGTTCGGCGCATCCGGGCGAAGAAGCGGAAGCCGTTCAGTCGCCAGACCCTTACGGCGGCGCCTGCGTTTTACACCCAGACCGTTAAGGTGATAGATGCGGTAAACGCACTTGTGGTTGACGTGAAGGCCCTCCCGGCGCAATAACTGCCAGATGCGCCGGTAACCAAACCGGCGGCGTTCAAGTGCCAGCTCTGTGATGCGTAGAGACAGTTGTGCGTCAGCAGCCGGACGCTGAGCCGAATAACGGCAGGTTGAAAGTGACAGACCAGCCAGCCTGCAGGCACGGCGTTGCGACAGACCCGTTGTCTCACACATGACTTCCACGGCTTCCCGCTTCTGGTCTGTCGTCAAAACTTTCGGCCCAGGGCCACCTGAAGCGCCTCCTTATCCAGCATGGCTTCAGCGAGTAGCTTCTTGAGACGAGCGTTCTCCTCTTCAAGTGACTTGAGCCGCTTCACTTCGGGGACTTCCATGCCACCGAACTTCTTACGCCAGGTGTAGAAGGTGGCGTCTGAAATGGCATGCTTGCGGCAGAGTTCCCGGGCCGAAACCCCGGCTTCAGCCTCGCGGAGAATACTGATGATCTGTTCGTCGGAAAATCGCTTCTTCATGGGGATGTCCTCATGTGGCTTATGAAGACATTACTAACATCGCGGTGTATTAATCAACGGGGAGCAGGTCAGTTTGCCAGACTCGCAACCCGCGAGCCTGTCCGCGCACATCGTGTGGTACTGTCAGACAGTCTTCCCGAATCCGATGCCCGACGCTATGAGAAATTCTTCGGTACCAGCATCATAAAAGGAAGCGTACCTTCCATTACTTTCACCGCCGGGGATGCATAAAGGCCATTTCTTACCGTCAGTGAAGGTATGTGGCAGGTATTCGAGCCTGATCTCCGACTGAGACTAAGTAAACTTGAAGCAACCTCCGCAACAGCAGAACGGCTAGGGGCCATCCTGCTGGAGCTGCTACCGGGAATTACGGCCACGATAAAGAATGCGGCAAGAGGGCGATCCCCTGCAAGCTGGTAAGCCCCCAGTACAGAACCGTAGTCAGGTCCAATCCTCATAGCCGCTGTCATGGATCCAGACGATACCACCGGGGCAATCATCTTCGTAGAACCATAGATGCTCACCTCTAGTTTCCCACTCTCCTTCTGTTTTCGGGAAAGCCGCATCATAACGGCTGATTAGTTCATCAACACTACCCTGCAAAAATTCACCATGCTTACCTAGCCTGATCTTGCCTGTTTCTAAAAGCATACGTAGCAGATGAAGGAAAAATTCTTTTCTCTGATTAAAATTGAAATCTTTTTCACTGAATCTTTCTGGAGGTGTCACGTACCATACTGTACTGATAGAACACCCTTCTAAATTTTCTTTATATTCAAGTAATTCTTTGCATGTCGCTTTCATAAATATCACCTAAACTTAATCTCGATAGGTTTTTTTGACTTACCTTGCAGGTTACTAACTTGTTCATTATTGATGATATCTATCGTCCATCTAGCTTTCGTTTTATCCTTGCTGCTCGAAAACTCCCTAAGGTTGATGATCATTCCGTCTTGCTTAGCAACATAGATTATTGTCCCTAAGGGGCTGCGGATGTTTTCCTGGACTGTTATGTTGTGATCCCAAGATGCTGCCAGTACTTCACCGGACTCATTGCACCTACTATTCGCATGAGTGAGTCCGGTTTCACTGCCTCAAAGACTTGTGCACTTCGCTATACTGGCTTAAAAGGCACGCCCCAAAGCACTGCCTTCTTCTATTAAAAATATCATTTATTACAAGTCAAAAAATTCATTTATACTTTCAGTTTCATTTTTGATAGTTACGGACGAATTGACATATAAATGCTGATAAATCTCACGAACTTGTTTTATGAAAGCATCAAGCGCAATATCAAATAAATCCATCCTATTAATTAAAAGAATTAAGCTGATTTGACTTATACCATCTTTGGTTACTGTAAATATTTCCTCTGGGAGGGATCTGGAATTTTCATGTGAAAATAAAATATTAGTTACAATATTGTACAAATCATAATACATTTCATTTTCGAAAAAAGCTATCCAGCTCATGAAAGTCGTTGAGTAATTAAGTGCCTGGACACTATAATTTCCGTTATTTATTACAACTTGAGCAGTAGAATCCACAAAAAACTCCCTAAACAAATCCTTGTAATCAACTATTTCCATATCATTCCACTTATGGATCTTATAATGTTCACACAAAGGTATTACAAGATTTTTTTTACAGTCTATCTCATCTGTTTCTTGTAGGAATGAGATTGTATTATGATATCTATAATTGTTTTGTTTTATGTCTTCCATTATGAGATTATAAAACTTGGGTTTTTTATCAGAGGATATATTTCTTATGAATTCAGCGGCATGATATTCCTGAATTGACTTATGAATAAAAATATATTTATTGTAGCCCTCTCTCTGTATAAGGCACGTAACATCAACAAAGTCGACAGCTAAATTTTCGGGGCCACAATTGTCATGTTTACCTTTCAACTGCATTGATGCTTTAGTGAATTCAATTAAAGTTTGCTCAGTAAAATCGTAACTATTTTTGAAAATTGAATAAAAGCATAGAGCGCAGAAGCAATCGTAAGCGTCATTGTGACTCAATGACGATGATTTTTCGCGGTCGAAATTCTTTACCTTATCATGTCTTAAATATAAAGTCATGAATAGGTTTGAATAAAACTCAACAGTGTTGTTTGGTATTATATCCATATAAGGATAGCAAACGTGAAACAAGGTAACCAATATTGGTGATGTCATCACCGATACTAAGTTTTTATTATTTCGTATTGTTTCCTTTATTTTTGGGAGTTGCTCTATATCTATACTGTCATTATTTGAGTTTAACTTCTCAATGATAGAAAGAATATCGTCTTCAACAAGCAACTGGACTTTAAAATTAACAATTGATGGCTCGCTGCATATTGCGGTCCCAGGTCTCGTTGTGGTTATTATTTGTAAGTTGTACGTTAAATTCAGTCTGACAATTTCGTGGAGAATTGTGTTTTTTCTTTCAGAATTAATTTCGTCAAAGCCATCTAACATCAGTATAATTTTGTTACTTGCAAGAAGTTCTTCAACTTCAATATCCGATGGTTTTAAACTTAAGTTTACTAGTATATTTTGAAGTGATTTACGTATACCTTCATCACTAACTTTACGAAGTTCTATAAAAAATGGAATTTTGTTCCCATTAAATAGTTGTTCAACAAATATTTTTCGTAAAATTGTACTCTTACCTTGACCAGCTATTCCAATAATATTAGTTATTTTTTCATTCTCTATGTAAAATCCATCTTTCACTAATTGTGAAGAAGAGTTAGGTATAACACCTCGAATTCTTAAAGGATGATACATATCCTTCAGCTGTACATCATATTCTGAACTGTGAATAGTTCTTAAACTAACTACCCGTGAAACATGTTTTTCAAGATAGTTAATATATGCTCTACTATTTAACTCTCTTACTAATCTGCGAGCGTTCAGATTTGTTCTGTCCCAGAGTGCAAACACTCTGTTGAACAATTGAGTTGTGGCAACTGTAATACCAGCTTTCGTTAACTCTTGAATTATGTCCATAAATTCACCATTTTTTATTTATTATCCTAAAAAAAAACAGTCATTTCAATGGTATGTTTTCATAAACTCTTCTTGTGATTTTAACCAAAAGCTAAGAACCGTTTACCACTGGCAGAGCTGGTGGGATGATCGGGCGATAACCCTGCGTATCCGGGAAATAGCGGAAACCCGGATCCGCTAAGGTTGCCCGCGTATTCATATTCAGCTGCGGCGGGAAGGCTGACCTGTTAACCACAAGAAAACACACCGGATTTACTGTCTGGGGGGAACCGCAGAATTCGGAAAAAATCGTACGCTAAGCTAACGGTGTTCTCGTGACAGCTCTTTGACTAGGCTTTCTAAGGCCATTCTGATAGCCCTGACTTCCTGAAAAGCCATGGCTAAAATTTGTGCGGCTAAAAGGGATAACCGATGGTAAAGTAAGTTATCCCTGTCGAGATACTGAAAAGCGTTATCCTCGTTTTTCCCAAAACTGTTTTGCCAGTTCGCTCAGAGCGCTAGTTAACTGAGCGACAGATTTCGCACTTTGCAAATTATTCTGCCCGGTCTGTACATTGGTATCAGCAGCATCGCGTATATTGATAATACTGCGGTTTATGTCTTCACTTACTGCTCCCTGCTGCTCGACCGCAGTCGCTATTTGCGCGTTCATGTCGGTAATTTCGTTAACGCGTTGGCCAATTCCATCAAGAGCTGTAGCTGCTTCCTCTGCGTGAGCTACACTCGTGTGCGCTTGCCGACTACTTTGCTCCATGACTGTAACAGCGGATTGCGCTCGCTCTTGTAGAGCGCTGATCATGCTTTGAATATCCGTTGTCGATTGCTGTGTGCGAGCAGCAAGACTGCGAACCTCATCGGCGACAACAGCAAAACCACGCCCCTGCTCACCAGCACGCGCGGCCTCAATTGCTGCGTTGAGTGCCAACAAATTCGTTTGCTCGGCGATCCCTCGTATAACGTCAAGAACTTTTGATATCTCGTTACTTTGACCTTCAAGCTCATGAATAACCTGAGTGGCTTGCCTAATTTCACCTTCAAGGGCAGTGATTGACTGGCTTGTGTGGGCTACCAGACGCTGGCCAGATGCCGTCTCAGTGTCTGCTCTTCCGGCCGCATCTGCAGCATGCTGTGCATTGCTCGCAACCTCTTGAATGCTTGCCACCATTTGGTTTACTGCCGTTGCTATTTGATCTGTCTCTGCCTGCTGCTCAACTGTAAGTACATTGCTTGACTCAATATCCTTTAGTAGGCCTCGGGTGTGTTCGCTAAGCCGATTTGATGCATCACCTATGCGACCTACTATGGCGCCTGTTTCAGCTTGCATCATTCGTAAAGCAAACTCTATTTGGCCAAACTCATCGGTGCGCCCAGTGTAGAGGGATTGACTTAATGGGTTATTGGAAATATTCCTGGCTCTTTCAACCAGTCTTCCAAGAGGAGAGAGAATAGCCAAAACACTAACAGAGCTTAAGCTTCCTGACATTAAAGTGGCTAACAATAAGCTGCTTATTGATGTATCAGTAAGCATGCCGGCAGCCATTGCGCTTGATATAATACTACCCCATATGAGCAAGAGTATTTTCACGGAAAAGCTAGCAGCCAATTTCGGCCTCGCGGCCTTCCCGCTTCTCAATTGAGCATATAATTTTTCCGCAGCCAAAACCTGCTCAGGTTCAGGCTTGGTCCTTACAGACTGGTATTCAACAATCGAACCATTCTTAGCTATTGGCGTTACATAAGCACTTACCCAATAGTGGTCGCCATTTTTACAGCGATTTTTTACTAGCCCCATCCATGAGCGGCCAGATTTTAATGTACTCCACATATGCTCAAATGCAGCAGGCGGCATATCTGGGTGTCTTACGATGTTGTGAGGCTGGCCTAATAGTTCTTCCTCAGTGAAACCATTGATTTTAATGAAGTCAGGATTAACGTACGTGATATGGCTTTGAGGGGAGGTAGTCGAAAGAATATTGGCATCTTTTGGGAGTTCTAAGTTTCGACCCGTCACTGGTAAATTCTGGCGCATAAGAACCTCAAGGGTTGGCTGTTTTATTTTATTGTTTTCGGCATTAAGCCCAATTTCTTGAGCGTTACGATAAAGCTAGCATGGAAACGATAGGTGCAAGCAAGTTAAGGGTTGCATCGCGCATGTCAATCTAGGCTATACCCTAACTTGATGTCAGGCAGGGCCGCGCCGCTTCGTCAGAATAGAGTCTGCTTTCCCATTTTTTGACACATGCCCGCGAAGGTTATAGATTTCAGCCTGACAGAAATGGGCTTTGAGGCACAACGGAACAGAAAGTGCACTTAAGCCGCCTTCAACCAAGGAGACATCGTGCAGGGGCACCGCATCGGCTACGTCCGGGTCAGCAGCTTTGACCAGAACCCGGAACGCCAGCTGGAACAAACCCAGGTGAGCAAGGTGTTCACCGACAAGGCATCGGGCAAGGACACCCAGCGCCCCCAGCTCGAAGCGCTGCTGAGCTTCGTCCGCGAAGGCGATACAGTGGTGGTGCACAGCATGGATCGGCTGGCCCGCAACCTCGATGACCTGCGTCGCTTGGTACAGAAGCTGACTCAGCGCGGCGTGCGCATCGAGTTCCTGAAGGAGGGCCTGGTGTTCACTGGCGAGGACTCGCCGATGGCCAACCTGATGCTGTCGGTGATGGGGGCCTTCGCTGAGTTCGAGCGCGCCCTGATCCGCGAGCGGCAGCGTGAGGGCATCGCCTTGGCCAAGCAGCGTGGCGCGTACCGGGGCCGCAAGAAAGCCCTGTCCGATGAGCAGGCTGCTACCCTGCGGCAGCGAGCGACGGCCGGCGAGCCCAAGGCGCAGCTTGCCCGCGAGTTCAACATCAGCCGGGAAACCCTCTACCAGTACCTCCGCACGGACGACTGACACATGCCGCGTCGCTTGATCCTCTCGGCCACGGAGCGGGACACCCTGCTTGCGCTGCCGGAAAGCCAGGATGACCTGATCCGCTACTACACCTTCAACGACTCCGACCTGTCGCTGATCCGCCAGCGACGCGGCGACGCCAACCGCCTCGGCTTCGCCGTGCAGCTCTGCCTGCTGCGCTACCCCGGTTACGCGCTGGGAACCGACAGCGAGCTGCCCGAGCCGGTCATCCTGTGGGTGGCGAAGCAAGTCCAGGCCGAGCCGGCGAGCTGGGCAAAGTACGGCGAGCGCGACGTGACCCGTCGCGAGCATGCCCAGGAACTGCGCACCTACCTGCAACTGGCCCCGTTCGGCCTGTCCGACTTCCGCGCCCTGGTGCGCGAGCTAACCGAGCTGGCCCAGCAGACCGACAAAGGCTTGCTGCTGGCCGGTCAGGCCCTGGAGAGCCTACGGCAGAAACGACGCATCCTGCCGGCGCTGAGCGTGATTGACCGGGCCTGCTCGGAAGCCATTGCGCGAGCCAATCGGCGGGTCTACCGCGCCCTGGTCGAACCACTCACGGACTCGCATCGGGCCAAGCTGGACGAGCTGTTGAAGCTCAAGGCCGGCAGCAGCATCACCTGGTTGACCTGGCTGCGCCAGGCACCGCTGAAACCCAACTCTCGGCACATGCTGGAACACATCGAGCGGCTGAAGACATTTCAGTTGGTGGACTTGCCCGAAGGCCTGGGCCGGCACATCCACCAGAACCGCCTGCTCAAGCTGGCCCGCGAGGGTGGGCAGATGACGCCCAAAGACCTCGGTAAGTTCGAGCCGCAGCGCCGCTACGCGACCCTGGCCGCCGTGGTGCTGGAGAGCACCGCGACCGTGATCGATGAGCTGGTCGATCTGCATGACCGCATCCTGGTCAAGCTGTTCAGCGGCGCGAAGCACAAGCATCAGCAGCAGTTCCAGAAGCAGGGCAAGGCGATCAACGACAAGGTGCGCCTGTACTCCAGGATCGGCCAGGCGCTGCTGGAAGCGAAGGAAAGCGGCAGCGACCCCTATGCCGCCATCGAGGCGGTGATTCCCTGGGACGAGTTCACCGAGAGCGTCAGCGAGGCCGAGCTGCTGGCCCGGCCGGAAGGCTTCGACCACCTGCACCTGGTCGGCGAGAACTTCGCCACCCTGCGCCGTTACACGCCGGCCTTGCTGGAGGTGCTGGAACTGCGCGCCGCGCCGGCCGCGCAAGGCGTGCTGGCAGCCGTGCAGACCCTGCGTGAGATGAACGCCGACAACCTGCGCAAGGTGCCGGCCGATGCACCCACGGCCTTCATCAAGCCGCGCTGGAAGCCGCTGGTGATCACCCCGGAAGGCCTCGACCGGAAATTCTACGAAATCTGCGCCCTGTCCGAGCTGAAGAACGCCCTGCGCTCCGGCGACATCTGGGTCAAGGGCTCGCGGCAGTTCCGCGACTTCGACGACTACCTGCTGCCGGCCGAGAAGTTCGCCGCACTCAAGCGCGAGCAGGCCCTGCCCCTGGCGATCAACCCGAACAGCGACCAGTACCTGGAAGAGCGTTTGCAGCTGCTGGACGAGCAGTTGGCCACCGTCACCCGCCTGGCCAAGGACAACGAGCTGCCCGATGCCATCCTCACCGAGTCAGGGCTGAAAATCACCCCGCTGGATGCGGCGGTGCCGGATCGGGCGCAGGCGCTGATCGACCAAACCAGCCAGTTACTGCCGCGCATCAAGATCACCGAACTGCTGATGGACGTGGACGACTGGACGGGCTTCAGCCGCCACTTCACCCACTTGAAGGACGGGGCCGAGGCCAAAGACAGGACGTTGCTGCTGTCCGCAATCCTCGGTGATGCGATCAACCTCGGGCTGACCAAGATGGCCGAGTCGAGCCCCGGCCTGACCTACGCCAAGCTGTCCTGGCTGCAAGCCTGGCACATCCGCGACGAAACCTATTCGGCGGCCTTGGCCGAGCTGGTCAACCACCAGTATCGCCACGCCTTTGCCGCCCACTGGGGCGACGGCACGACCTCATCCTCCGATGGCCAGCGCTTCCGCGCGGGTGGCCGGGGCGAGAGCACCGGGCACGTCAACCCGAAGTACGGTAGCGAGCCGGGACGGCTGTTCTATACCCATATCTCCGACCAGTACGCGCCGTTCAGCACCCGCGTGGTGAATGTCGGCGTCCGCGATTCCACCTATGTGCTCGACGGCCTGCTGTACCACGAGTCCGACCTGCGGATCGAGGAGCACTACACCGACACGGCCGGCTTCACCGATCACGTCTTTGCCCTGATGCACCTGCTAGGCTTCCGCTTCGCGCCGCGCATCCGCGACCTCGGCGAAACCAAGCTGTACGTGCCGCAGGGCGTGCAAGCCTACCCGACGTTGCGCCCGCTGATCGGCGGCACCCTGAACATCAAGCACGTGCGTGCCCACTGGGACGACATCCTGCGCCTGGCCAGCTCGATCAAGCAGGGCACCGTCACCGCCTCGCTGATGCTGCGCAAGCTCGGCAGCTACCCGCGCCAGAACGGACTGGCCGTGGCCCTGCGCGAGCTGGGCCGGATCGAGCGCACGCTGTTCATCCTGGACTGGCTGCAAAGTGTTGAACTGCGCCGCCGCGTGCATGCCGGCCTGAACAAAGGTGAGGCGCGCAACTCGCTGGCCAGGGCGGTGTTCTTCAACCGCCTTGGGGAAATCAGGGATCGGAGCTTCGAGCAGCAGCGCTACCGGGCCAGCGGCCTCAACCTGGTGACGGCGGCTATCGTGCTGTGGAACACGGTGTACCTGGAACGCGCCACCCAGGGGTTGGTCGAGGCCGGCAAGCCGGTGGACGGCGAGCTGCTGCAATTCCTGTCGCCGCTGGGCTGGGAGCACATCAACCTAACCGGCGATTACGTCTGGCGGCAGAGCCGCAGACTGGAAGACGGGAAGTTTCGGCCCTTACGGATGCCCGGAAAACCTTAGCGTACGATTTTTTCCGAATTCTGCGGGCTCCCCTGTCTGGAAGGCCTCAACCTGCGCAAAAAAGCGCCCCTGCGGGCATGTCAGTGCAGCACATCGTCAGCAACGTCCGGTCCTGACCGGTGTCGATCAGTGCTGGAGTATGGATTTCGTGTCGGATAATCTGTTTAATGGACGACGTTTCCGGGCGCTGACTGTAGTGGATAATTTTAGTCGGGAGTGTGTGGCAATCCATGTTGGAAAATCGCTGAAAGGCGAGGATGTGGTCAGCATAGTGGAAGCATTACGGGTGCTGGATAAACGCCTGCCGGTACGTATCCAGACGGATAACGGCAGCGAGTTCATCTCGAAAAGCCTGGATAAATGAGCGTATGAGCAAGGTGTCACGATGGACTTCTCCCGTCCCGGGAAACTGACCGATAACCCGTTTATTGAGTCATTTAACGGCAGCCTGCGGGACGAATGTCTGAACATTCACTGGTTCCTGTCACTGGAAGATGCGCATGACAAACTCGACAACTGGCGCAGGGAATATAATCATGAGAGAACGCATTCATCATTAAATGACATGACTCCGGCTGAATTCATCCGAACTCTCCGGAAAGACGAAGATCTCTGATTTAGCACTGCACTGAATTTAGGCCAGGGTCAGAAGCCGGTTATTCCTGATTATGACTGGAGTATATTCGGGGCTAGGGTCATAACAAAGTTATTTCTGATTCGCTTTTCGTTCCATTTGGGAGATAGGTGTGAGCAGTTATAATTAGCTCACCTTTCGAACCTGATTTGACAATAACAAGGACCGCGAAGTTTGCCCCAACTTTTTTATCCTGAACAATTTGAAGCATGGATCTGTCGTCCTTACTGCTGGGGTACGGTTCAAAAGACGGGTGGGAGTGCCATTCACCGATATAGTTAAATATCTGATAATTATGGCCTGTTTCGTTAAAAAATTTACTGAACCCACTGATTGCTTCATCAAGCCGTCTGACAAAGTAGGCAAATGCACCACAACGATGTACTGTCATTTCACGTACTATAAATTCATTAGGTCCAATATGTTCCCCCATTAAAACCCCACCAATTTCGCGGCGCCCGGCTTTAGATAGAGCGTCCATTATAACTGCCTGTTGTTCAGCCGGAAGTATCAGGTTCAGCACGTTCCTCTCCTTCATAAATTTGCAGTATCGCTTGTAGGGCAGCTAAACGATCCTCCTCACTGACGCTTGTGTCATCGGTATCCCATCCAGCTCCAGACACATGGACTGGATGCGTGTCAAAAGGTTGCTCAAAAATCCACTCACAACGCATGCCGAGTAAATATAGAGAGTAAGGGAATACGCTGGGATCTCTTGATAATGCTGTATCAATAGCAAGCCTGGTTAGTGCTGTAGCGATAAATCCAACATCACTGTCATATGCGGTCAGAGGCTGTTCTTCACTGCCATCGTAATTTTGGGCGCTATCAAAAGGCGCTTTAGGAAGAGTTGAAAGATGACTATAAAATGCGTCGCGAACGGCCAAAGGGTTTGGGTCATAACCCGGGCGGGAACGAGCAATCATTCCCCCGTACCCTCCTGCAAAGATTTCCCCCCAACACAGCGGTATCTTATAGCGTTTCGCAAGAGCGGATAACTGAAGAAAAACCTCGGGGTTTGCTGTTGCGTCAATAAGCAGATCGCATTTTGAAAGGTCATTAAGGATAGAAGCCATAAATACCGAGGATTCTTGTCCCGCCAGACGAATAATACTTTCATCTACTTCAATACCCGCAGAAATCAGTGAAAGTGCACTTTTTACGCCCTCAACTTTATGTTTGCCAACATGATTCCAGTACAGCTCGTGACGCACTATATTGCTGGTAGCTAGGTAATCATCATCAACTAACAAAAATCGCTTTATTCCTGACCGGGCAAGCGATGTTGCGATTTTACTACCCATTGAGCCTAGGCCAATTATTCCGATTCTGATCTTCGTCAGCCGTTGTGATTCCTTTGATAACCTAAGCTCTGTGGATGAAGGCCAAATAATACTGAATTCGTGTATGGTGGGTTCATCACCAGGGTTAAGGTAAAAAGTTCTCAATGACAAGCCATCTCGACCTAGTAACACTATCGTTCTGGCCTTGTACTTATTATCTTCCTGAACCAGAATGTCTACTGTATCAAAGCCCTCATTTGTTATCGCCTGAATTAAATCTTCTGCAGATTTAATTTTCAATTTCAAGTCAAATCCTTCACTTTTGAACACCCATCCTTCTCCGGATAGTGAAAGTAAGTAAGTGAGTGATCCAAGACTTTGTGGAACGTCTTCGACGTTTTTTAAATTATTATCTACATCGGAAATCTGAGTGATGAATGTTACAGCCTTGTCAGAACTGAACAGGGTAGCTGTTTTTAAACTGGCGCTGGATAGAGGGGGGAGATTATTCCAAGCTTCCATGATATCGGTGGTTAGTATTAAGCGCCGGATCGAACCCCGCAAAATCTGGCCTTCTGTTAAACGATGTGCTGAAGGGACTGAATTTGGTAGTTCGGGATGCTGCTCTGTATTCAGTAACTCAAATGCACTGAGTACCATATCCGCCCCGGTTATGTCAGGCTGCCAGTTATCAGCTCGCCATTGCAGACACAGTGACCCCCCTTCACCATATTGGTGGTTTGACCACCTTTCGGAACGGTCTCTGGGACGAATATAGGGTGGAGAATCTGGAAACGAATCAGGATAAGTCATCTTCCCTTCATAAATACGACCATGAATAGTCATATTTATTTCCACTGACAACTTACCATCACTTTGAAAGCGCAGAGCCATATTTAGCCATTCATGCTCACTCTCAAGGCGTTTGAGCTCCTTCTGCTCATGCAAAAAGCGCGCAGGATTCTCCAGTAACCAACTCATCATGCAAACCCCGCTGATTTATTAGGTGTGACGGGGTGAGCGGGGAAGGATAGATATGCCGATGCGCTGACAGCTGGGCGCATGAGAGATTTGGACATGTTGGTGTCCTGAGCGATTTCTGTACTGAAATAATCAGTGTTGAAAACATTATCCCAGGCAAGCGCGGCTTTTTCACGAGTGCAATTATACTCTTCAAGCACTTCAAGTGCATTTAGCGCCTCAGTTAGGCATTCTTGAAAGAAAATAACGGCCTCATCATTTTCTTCTGCAAGATTCTTATCTGCAAACACTGGATGCTCTATGCGCTGGCTATATGTCAGCCGAGATTTGATGACCTTCCACGTTTCACGTAAAGCATCATCATCTCGGCCAGCCTGACAAACAAAATGATCTACAACTAATTTCGAAATACAAATACCGCTTGTGGTTTTCTTTTTCCATGAGGTACGGGAGCGAGCCATTTTCTTGGTCAGCTTTGTAACACGGCGAAGTTGGCTGGTATCAGCCTGACCAGTTTTAAGCTCTGAAGCAACAGCATTGTTATACCACCGTGTAACCTTACGGGCATCAGATTTAGTCCACTCATCGCCACTGGCGAGCTCATATTCAGTTGTTTCGTTACCCCAAAAGTCCTTTGTGATAAATGAACGGTATACTGGGATATCGATGTGATAACCATCAGGGTAGAGTTGGCGGACGCAATTTGTCTTGACAACGGCATCATAGGCCAGCCTGTCGTCTTTCAACGCTTTTCGAACTAGCTTTCGTGCATCCTGCGCACCAAGATAATTACCGTCTCCATCTTTAAGGTCTTCTTTGTTGAAATAAATTCCGTCATCGATGTCGTAATCACATAAATCGTCCTGCACCATGGTGCGCATTGCATAAGAACCTTGAGAGCTAAAGTCTTTTGGCAATGGATGGGATAAGCGAATCAGGCCATTTTCGAGCCGTTTTCTTCCATTATCACGACGGTCACGCATTTCAGACTGGTCGGTATTTGACAGAGTTACTTTTTCTGAATGATACCCTTTCATTTCTTTATTGCAGTTAATTAACGTCATGCTGATCTCCCAGAGATTTAGATTTAATCGACAGGGCGGTTCGAAATTCTTTCATGTGATTATTCGATTCGGCCAGAGCCCATGCGTGATCAACGTCGGACACTGCCTGCCGGGCTAATGCATTTAGTACTCTTGGGCGTGCGTCATCCATATTTTCGAGGTATTTGTGTAGCTCCCCAGAGGGGCACTGAGCTGGCATTCTGTATGCAAAACTGCCATTGCCTCTCAACTCGGCAATTTTCCGAGCCATATAATCGCAAGCAACCGCCTGGGCATTCATACTCGCAGTGATTGCTTTGAGGCCGGCAGACCATCCCAAAGCACCACGGTGCAGCATACTGCTACTGGCAAGTTCCTCACCTCCCTGGACAGGAAGAGTGCCCAGCATGAATAAATGCACAGGGCGTTCAGTCTCGCCCCTGCACTGGAGAATTTCATGGGCTTCTATCATACCTACAGCACCTGGATTATTAGCCCAGAGCCCACCGTCAATGTAATCGACGATTGCTCCGCCAGAGCCTGGCTCCTCAAGGCGTGCAATTGATCGGAGGATAGGTGCAGCACTAGTTGCCATACATACATCAACCAGTAGTCGATCATTGTCTCGTCCATTTAGGCGAGCCATATGCGGTGTTTTAAATACAGTTGAGGAGTGACGATTTAAATCTAAAGTAGTGATGGCTAAACCGATCCCGCGGCGTTCATAAACTTTGCCGATAGTTTCTTCACCAAAGGTATCTTTAAGAACTTTGCGTAAGGCAAAGTCACCTGAAGCTAGTCCTGAGCATAACCCGCGAACGTATTTACCTACAAAAGGAAGGGCACGAAGTCGCTGCCGTGGGAAAATATCTTTACCGTAAGTCTGGTAAAGCTCAAGAACCTTCTCAAGATGAATACCAGAGGCTAATGCGCAGGCAACGATCCCTCCTGTACTGGTACCTACCAGTAGATCGAAGGCAGAACCTGGGTCAGACTGTTTAAAACCTGTCTGACTTAGCCTTTGAGAAAAAGTCTGTAAGTACGTGGCCTGATAAACACCACGCATTCCACCACCGTCTAAGCACAAAACACGAAATGGGTTCATTTGCACTATATATGCCAAAGTAGAAATGGGTTAATTACTATATATAGTGATTTCAACCTTTTTTCAAGTCATGCTGGATATAATCACATACTGTGACCTGCACCCCGTTAGTTAACACTAAGTGCTGTGGGCTACTTCCGTTCTTGGCACAAAGCAGACGTTAAAGTCTACAGCATGGGAAACTTCCGGATGCCGCGTCAGCGGCATGGAGGCGCCAGCTGAAGTTGAATGGAGTACCGCGGGTAAATGGCGCCGTTACCCGGCGCAGCCGGCTGCTGTTTTGACAGGTTCTGCCAATCCCTTCCCCCGCCCTGATAAGCCATACCCGCTTAAAACATCACAGACGCCTCTGTACGCGGTCGGAGTGGTCACGACAAGGCGACAGCCGCAGTCGGGGCGTATCTCCGCGTTAGCGGGCCGGAGGGCCGCTTACGAGCGTGTACCAGACAACCGACCGCAGCTCCACCCACAGCGATGAAGAAGAATAGTTACAACACCCATCATTAAAAGCGACACTACTCCCGGCCTTCGGCCGGGGGCGGCGGCGCTTTTCAGTGGTGGGGAGGGGCACCTGGCCGGCAAACCGGCGCCGGTTTTATGATGGATTTCCTTTTGAATGCTGTAACTAATGCGCTTCTCCGGCCGGGGCCCGTCGCGAAGCGATGGGAGCTACTTTTATCTGAGCGACGCGGACGCTTGCGGCCGCTGTAAGCGAAGGCCTCACTGAGTTATTCACAGAGCCGGCAAAGACAAAAGATCTCCCTGCTGCTTGCAATGCAGGGGATTAAAAAAGGGGGGGTAAGACTGTTTTGCAGGTTTGCTGTTTCCCTTTTGCTAAATTCCCTGTTTATTCATTTGCGGTTTTTTGTGGATAAGTGAAAACCTGGTGCGAACGTCACAGGGTATACGTGCTCAAACCAGCGATGGTCCGACGGCCGGAACGTCAGATGGATAAAAACCAGGCAATTTCATGAATCCGGACAAACGCCAAAAGCCCCGGGCAGGGGCATAGAAAAAATAGCTAAATGATATCCGTCAGGACGGCGGAGCCAGGGCCAGCTCCAGCTGATACAGGTTCTGAATGGCCAGCTGCTGCAGCCGCTCCGTTGTACACCAGTAAGCCTCGTCTGCCGGCATTGTCTTCAGGATATGAAGCGACATTTCGTGAATCTGGCGCTCACGAGAATATCTGGCCAGGCGGTTAGCTCGTTTACGTTCGGCTCCACGCTGCCGACGGAACCTCAGTGCATCGAGAGTTTTTTGACGGTACCAGCGCTCACGTGCTGCACGGGGGGAGATCTCCTCATCTTCACGCAGAATCCCCTCCTGGATAAGACGACGACGCTCTTCGCTTTGCCGGAGCTTTTTTTGTTGTTCCGCATCAAGTTTTTCCAGATCCACTCCCAGCATCTGAAACCCTAACGCGGTGATATAGACGTATTTAGGCAGCCAGGTACGGGATTCCCTGTCCCAGCTATTTTCTTCAGATACAGCCAGGACACCAAAACGAACCTGTTCGTCAATCAACCGGGACAGACGTGATACTGTTACCTCTGTTTCCGGAATAACTTTTCCATGACTGTCTTTCTGGCTGAGTTCTTTTGCCAGACGAGAAATACACATACCGACCGTCAGCTTGCCGGCATCACAGAAGCTGATCAGCACTGGCCAGATAGCATCCAGCAGACGTTGCTTTTCCGGCCGGAAGCCATACCGGCGGCCAGCGCGACGGCGTTCCCTGACGTACAGCGGATGAAGCGATACGTGCATACGCAGTCGCACCTCACCAGTGGTGCGATCTTTTTGAACAAGACGGTTATAGGCGTGTCCCAGCTGGCCACCCAGTTTTTTGTAATGCTCCGGTCGAAACCAGGTCGGGTTTTCACATTTGGGTTTTGTGGAGTGCTCGCCGCGCCGGCGACGGGTAGATTTCTTCTCCGGGGAAACCAGAAAAGATGCCACATGGCCGTCCTCTACCCCCTGCCAGAAACGGATCTGTTCTTCCGTATCCAGCTGACTCCAGTGTTGCGGATTGTGCGCATTACTCATCTGCACTCTCCCTGCAGCTGTTTTTGGCGGCCAGACACTTCAGTCTGGCTTCGCTCAGAGAGAGTGGAAATACGCCAAGAAATTCGAACAGCTTAGGGGTGAAAAAAATCTCAGCAGTTAAATAGCGATCCGATGAGCAGGCAACAAATTCAAAATCTTTCTCCAGCGATTCCAGTGCCCTGATTGCTCGTGTAATGGACACTTCGCCAGGAAGAGATTTAGTTGCAAGTCCGCACTCCAGGGCAATATCTCTGAGTGAGCGCAGAACTTTATTTGACAGGGGATCGTAATAAAAACACATTGCCATGAGCAACGCATTCATCGCTCTGCGGCGCAAAAATGGGGGTTTACGTTTTCGTATTCCGTCCCTACGCGACATCGCTGATGCGATATCGAAACTGAAGCTTTCAGTGAAACCATTGGCTTTTACCATAAGTTTCAGCGAGAAAGGCCAGGGAGTGTAGTCCTGGGGAACCGTGAAAACAGGTTCAGGATTGTTTACCTGAACATACTTGCGTGAGCTTTGTTGGTTATGATCAGTCACCGCTTCCTGCGCTTATGTTGCGCGGAAGGAGTGAGCACAGAAGGTCTTGAACTTTTCTGAGCATAAATCTATACTCCCTGCATAGAGCAACAATCTCTATGCAGTTTTAAGTGAGCCCCGGTAATCTTCTCCAGTCGCCAAACTTAGTGAGGATTATCGGGGTTTTTGCTTTCTGATTCCGGGGTTATACCTCAGCAGAACCAGTTCCCTGCCACTTTAAGGCGTGGCCAACCAGCAATGTCTAAACGATCAGTAATCTAGCACTCATAGCCAACCGGATCAAGAATGTGAATTTTTACACATCATTTCCACGGCGCTCTGCTTCAAGTTTAATCAGTTTTTCAATCATTTGAGCCTGCGTAATTCCTTCCTCCTCAGCAAACTGAGCCAGTTTCTCTTTTAACGGAATCTGAATGAGCGCATGTATGGATTTATGGGTATTACTACGCCTCGCCAGAGAAGCCTTCTGGCGTTCGTTCGCTGATACCGGGTTTCCTTTCCGATATGGACGTTTAGGTTTTTGTGAGGAAGTAATTACGTTTACGACCTGTGACATCTCTGCCTCCTCAAGCATCTGACTGAATACTTGAACAAAGATACTACAGGAACCGTAGGTCGGCGAAGACTAAATTACAAAATGAAAGATATCGTTGTTGGCGCAGCGGTATCTTTCAGGAGATTGAAATGTTGATTTAGAAGAAAAACTTAATAGGAGACCGACCAGTCCCTCCCCATCTCCCACCGGGACTGCCAGTGCTTCAGATAGGTATCAGCCAGCGCAGGGTAATCCCGGATGACCAGGGCATTTTCGGAGTTGCTGTTCGCCGCAGCGCGGGAATAGTTGAACGACCCCGTTTCCACGTTTCGGCCGTCGGTGATAATCACCTTGTCGTGCATGATTTTAAACTGGCTGACGGTTCGTACAGGAATACCGGCATTGGCCAGCAGATTCATTGCCGCCACACCTGCACTCCCTTTCGCGCTGTTGGCTTTCCAGTCAAGTAACACTCTGACATCGATACCCCGCTGTTTCGCCTGGATCAGTGCTCGCGTTACTTCCGGTGAAGTGAAGCTGTAGCCCATCAAGCGAATACTTTGCTGCGCAGTCACGATCGTATTCAGTACCAGCTGCAGCGCCGAACCTTCTGGAGAAAAACCCGCCTCGATGCTGGCGGCATACACGGCCGGAACAGGTGCACACAGAGTCAGGCTGATCAGCCCCGACAGACAACATTTGCGGAGTGTACGGTTAATTTTTTTCACAGTATTTCCTTAACTGGTGTTTTAAGAAACGCCGGGAGCGGGGGAAACTGGTTTTTCCCCGTTCCCGGCGTTGGACAACGACGCCATGCGGAGGCGTCAGGATTTTGTGGTATGCCGAAACCAGTAGCAGACGGGTCCGTCGCCGGTATCGTGGACAGATCCCAGAAACCAGCCATCATCATCCGGTGGCTCCGGTATCCAGCCACGGGCATCCGGGGCTTCATCCGTAAATCCGGCAGCGAAAGCTTCAGGCGCTTCATCGCGCATTGTCATCACAAAGCACTGGAGTTTATGGGTTCTGAGCCAGTAACTTAATTCTGCGGAAGTTTCACAGCCACTTCGTACCAGCGCAGGATGTGTCCAGTACCCCTGTTCATCACGTTTCACTTCGGCGGCGATAATCATTTTTCTTTCTCCTTGTGTTCGCTATGCTTTGTCGTTGATTTCATAACGGTTATGGATTTTTCTTCAGCACCGGCTTCCCGGTATTTCAGAAACTCTCCGACCCTTCTTACCAGCCTCTCTGAATCCCGATCGCGTAGTAGTGGAATACCGGCCTGCCTCAGAACCTCTTCCAGCAGAATATCGCGCCGGATACGGTGTTTTTTCAGGTGTGAGGCATCATCCAGTTCAACTGCGCCGATGATAGCGAAGGTATGGATGTCAACGATGACCACATCGCAGTGCCACTGTGATGCCATCCGGAAGAGTTGCCACCAGGTCCGGGATCGTGGCCGGATATGGGAAGAGAGTGTGGCAATATCTGCCACCCGGACCTGAGGACACAACAGCCAGCGATTTCGGCTGGTATGCCTCAGTAATGCCCGGAAAAAATGTTGTTCCCGTGGCGTCATCAGTGTGTCATTACCCACCCAGACCCGCTGGCGACACAACCGTTGCTCAGCCTCTGAGGGGCGAATACCCAGGGCTTTGAGTGACATCAGAACCGGGGAAGTCTTCGTTACTGCGCGTCCTTTCAGAAGCAGCACCAGAAACCCCAGCAAACTCAGCACAACAACGGTACTGCCCGCCATCATTAATATCTTTGCCATGTATTTTATTCCCTGATGTTCCTTTCTTTCCCGATGCGTTTTCCTGTCGTCGTCCTCATCTTTCTGTCCCTTTTCTGATAAGGCAGAACTCTGCCGGCAGCCTGTCGAGCAACACGCGGCGAAATACATTCGGCAATCCTCTCCCGGCTACAACATCAGCGATCAGAACTGATATGACGCTAATCTGCAGGACGAGGCACAGGACAAAACCAATCTGATGCACCAGTTCCGCAGCAGGCATATTACGAAGAGCATTAATCAGCTGGATGGCATCCTGTGGGGAACCCCAGGCGAGAATACCGATACCAACCAGCATCACCGCCGGCGTATACAACAGCCCCCGGCTGATAACCCGTCCGGTCAGGCCTGTAAGCTCCCACCTTTGCTGGCGAAACACCTCATCGTCCCGGAAGATTTCCCATTCCAGCCGGGCCTTTTCATGGCGCGGCACCTCGGCCACCACCTGATTACCGTCGCGAATACTGACCAGCGGTGAGACCTCTGGCTTTCTCATCCGGTCGATGTGACGGGTATATAGGGCAAGGCCTGCCCAGAACAGCGCAACAGACGATAAAAGCAGATAAAACCCACTCCCCCGAAAAACGGAAGGGAACAGGAGCATAAGAACCATCGCTAGCACGATACCGCAGAAATAACAGAACAGCTGCTGCTGTTTGCGCAGAATAAAATATTTAAACATAGTTTTTTCCTTTTTATTTGATGATTCACGCACGATATGAAAACCTGTGCATTTCATATATCGCACGTCGTGATGTAATAAAAATATTGAAATCAGTTAAATACTGACAGTGGATGACTTAAATTGAAAATTGAGCACTTATAAGCGTCACATCGCCCCGGGACGTGGCAGTCCCGAAGCAGCCATTCACGGCACCGAATGGCTTGTCATTCTTCGCGTCTGCCCATACCCGGGCAACACACATGCCTCAGCCACAATGCCTTTCACCCTTTACCTCTCTTTCGTTTGAATATATTTGTTCTGGCTATATACGACAATAAGAAACACAACAGCCCCTTCCGGACTGGAGTAATACCAGAACGGACGTAGTCACGTATAATAACCACACCATACAGGGTAAATGTTTTAAGAAAACGAGGGGGCTGTCAGGCCAGGAATATTCACAACCTGACAGCATATATTTATTTCATTACAGATCTTTCCAGTCAGGTAATTTATTCACCTTTCGCCGCCACAGATGAAAAAGTGCCATCGTCAGGCCAAATAACACGCCCGCGATAAGACTGATTTCGCAGGCGAACAGGAGAGGCATCCCCTGGGCCCGCCACACCGTCCAGTACATCCACAGCCCATATCCAAGGGAGAAATAGCCTGTCATTACGACAAAAACCTGCCAGAACGGAGCAAACGGCAGCGGGGGAATGTTTATCCCCAGCCGCCACAACAGTCGTATCAGAAGCGGTGCATAATTGCTTTTCCACATCTTACGGCTGGCCATTATCGCCAGCGCCTTTTGTTTCCGCGCTTCAAAATCCATTTCCTCTCCTCGATTGTATTCAGCCAACTGACTGGCTCCGCATACGCTCAGTTCGCAGGAGCTCTTTCATCATGCGCTCGCTGGCGTACTGCGCTTCCTCTGCAGTGACGGTCGCGACGGCATTCCCCTGCAGATCATAGCGGGAGGCCCCCACCTTCATCCGGGACAGATAGCCCGCAGACCGGGTCAGACTCTTCAGGCACTTAATCACCTGTTTATGCGACAGCGGCAGGTCACGGTTCACGATATCCGCAAACAGCTGTTCGCGCATGCCCGTCGCCAGCAGACGTGGCGCGTTTCCGTCGAACAGCTGTGGCCAGAACGCCTTCAGGGTCATAATGGCCTGTTCCGGCGGCAGCAGGCGAAGATAACGCACCGGAGGTGGCGTCTTTACTGCTTTAACCGGCGCCGGCGCCGCGTTACGCGCGGCGGCTTCGGCCGCTTGTTTAACCTTCTCAAGTTTCTCTTTCTTTGCCTTCCAGGCCGGCGGGGACGAAACCACCACGACCTTCTTACGGCGCACCACACCAGGGACAGGTGTCGCCTCCGCGGGTGCCGTACTGTTCTCCGCCGGTTTTCGTTTCAGGCTCAGTACAGGGCGTTTTTCTTCACTCATAAGGGGCCATATCAATAAAAGCTACAGGTCTGAGGTATACGATACGCTAACGGTATCATCGTTTCACCTCACAATGCAGTGGACACAACGATGATATCCCCTTGTCACGTTTACGGGCAATGTGCCCTCCCCCGGACCTGTGTCCGGTTTTTTTTTACATAGAGATGACAATACCCAGTACCGCGAGGTGCACTGCATAGAACATCACAAAGAAATGCCGCGGCCAGAAGCGTTTCACACGTTCTCCGGCAGATGAACACACGATCAGCGTCAGCAGCGCAATCGCCAGCCCGGCCGCCGATTCACTCACGTTATGCATATTCATCAGCAACACCATGAGGGCCCACAGCACCCCGTATCCCAGCCGTTCCGGTGCATGCTGTGCGCGGCAAAGCAGCCAGCTGGCGGTGAGCATGCCCACTCCGGCCATGCCGTAGCTGCCGGTTGACAGGGGTATCCAGGCGACCAGCAGTCCGACCGCCGGGAGGGTGTAATACCAGGACGGCTGGCTGACCCACCGCAGGATCTGGCCCGTGACGGCAAAGGCAAACAGAATATTCCCGGTATACCACGGGTACCCGATGAGCATAAACGACACCTGGGCAACCAGCGCCCAGCCCCACAGGCTATTCAGCTGCGACTGGCGTATTTCCGCGTGCCGGGCCAGATTCATTCCCCATGCCAGACCGAACAGCGGAAAACAGCCCCGTCCCAGAAGCCGCATTATCTCGTTATTGTGTGCCAGCAGTAACCCGGCATGGTCGGTGACCATCAGGACCAGGGCCACCGTTTTAATCATATCCGTCTGACCCGGTGTCCAGGTCAGTAATGCCTGCAGCCAGCGGTCAGCGGCTCTGAAACCCATTGTGTGTGCTGTCATCTCTGTATCCTTCTCTCTTTTTACCGCGCCCCGGCAGGGGGTCCGGTGTTAACCGGAGGCCCTGCCGGGGCAGACAAGCCGCAGGCGCGTCAGTCGCCCCCGAGGGTTTTCTCGCGGTTCAGGTCACGAACCATGTCCCGCTCCACAGCCTGCAGCCGTTCACGTTGCAGACTTTCTGAGGCCACCTGCTGAATCGCCGCCTCCTGGCGCCGGAACTGAGGATCATCCGGTAGCGTCGTTTTCTCCGTGCCCGCCCGGTCACGCTCCAGCCCGCGGATGACGTCCCCGATAACCTCTTTCACCCGTTCCGCCGGCTCGCCGGCTTTACGCGCCTCCCCGGCCACTTCCCGGGCAGTCTGTTCCGCCTGTTTTTCCATTTCGCGGCGCTGCTGCTCTTCTGCCGCCCGCTGCGCCAGTACCTCCGGCGGGAGGATAATGTCAGCCCCGGCCTGCGGTACCGGAGCCACCGGCGCCTGTTCAGCCCATACCCGCCCGCCGGTTATGGCCCCGGGGTTCCAGGGGCGGTCATCACCGGCCAGCCGCACCACCACCCCGGTATCGGGATTGTCGCGGGCCATTCTGACCCCCTCCCCCATATTCCCGGCCAGCAGGCTTTCACCGTTGCGGCTGTTCTGCAGCGCCACAAACCGGGCGGCGTCATTGCCCATAATCCGCCCCTCTCCGCCGATGGCCTCCAGCCGTCCGTCCCTGTCGGTCAGCGGGCTGAGCCAGATACCGGCGGCTTTCCCGTTTTTATCAAATGCCGGCAGCGCCACATGCGGCTGAGGGTACTTTTTCCCCGGAGAAATGAATTTTCCCGGTGAATTTCCCTGTGCCAGACCGGACTGCTGCAGGGCTGCCCGGCCAGCGGCGGTTTCATCCAGTGGCCTTGCCCGCCCGAACAGCAGATCTGCGCTTTTCACCGCCCGGTCGTTACGGGGTTCAAGAATATCGTGCGCCGTCGCTTTCTCAGGTGAATGCTTGATGGCCTTTATCCAGCCCTCACGGCTGTCGGTGTAAACCTGCACATGCTGTTTCATGCGGGATAACGCCACATAGGCAGACTCAAAGCTGGCCATCTGTTCCCGACCACCGGCCACCCCTTCCAGCGCGATGGCATACGGTTCGCTGGCCCCCTGGGCGCCGTGAGCCGTGATGGCGTAGGCGAGGTCGATATGCTGCTGCGCCTGATCCGCCTTCGGGGTCAGCGTGCGGGTGGTTTTGCCATCAGACAGCGTGACACTGTCACCCGCAACAGACTGCACCTCCCAGATACTGTTGGCCACATAGCCGCGCTCCAGGTCACTTTTGCTGAAGCGCATTCGGTCCCCCTGAGACACGGTGATCTTTTCCTGGCGATAAAGCGTCACACCTTCAGCAGAGGCTTCACGAGGAGAGATATATCGCTCCTTTCCGTCACTGTCTGTCAGGGTGATCAGCTGATTATCCTTATCCACTTTGCTGATACGGTGGTATACGTTATCAACCAGCGCCACCGCCTCCTTGTGAGCCGTCCAGGTCGACAGTTTGCGCAGTTCACCGTCACGGATGTTACTCGTGACCAGCACCGGCAGGGTGATTTCCTCTTTGCCGGTTTCCCCGTTCTCCCGCCGTGCGTCATGGATCAGACTGTTCAGCGCCCGGCGGTCCTTATTCAGATGGGTGATCACCAGCGTCTGCGACTGTGCCTCCGGGGTCCGTCCGGTATAGTCCTTCACCAGCGCCTCATAGAGCGTCGCGGGCTGACCTGCCGGCAGGGTTTTCCCCTCGCTCAGAGCCTTTTGTATCGCCTTTTCCTGCTTCGGCGTGAATTCCACCACAGAACTGCCCGGCGCCCAGACGCCTTCTTTTCTCGGCACCTGCTCCGGCGTGACCTGCTCAATGGTGGTCAGGGCGCGGTGCACATCCCGTTCAATCAGGCTGTAGACCGCCGGTCGCAGCTCAGGCACCTGGCGCACAATCTCTTTCATGATGGCAATGTCGGCGGCGCTGCGCTGCTGCATCAGCCTGAACGGCTGGCCCGGCGCGATGGGCTGCAGCTGGTCGTTATCCCCACTGGACACCGCCCGTCCACCGCCGGCGACGATGAGGGAGTGGGCTTTTGCCATATCGGCCAGCCCCACCATTGAGCTCTCGTCGAGCAGGAACAGGGTGTTGCTGAAATCGGGTGTCTGGCCATTGCGCTGCAGCAACTGCGTGTCGTGGAGGAACGACGCCGTCGTGCGCGCATCCACGCCGGCACTCTGCATTTCCCCGACCGCGCGATGCGTCGGCGCCAGACCGATGACGCGCGGACGGGTCTCTTCCGGCAGCAGACTGATGGCACTCATGACTGCCCGGAACTGGGTGGTTTTCCCCACCCCGGCATACCCCTGAACCACCGTGAACCGATCCGTGCTTTCCAGAATCATCCGGGTCGCCGCCCGCTGTCCGGCGGTCAGGTCCGTCATCAGACTGGCCGGCACACGGTCCATCAGGGGGGCCACCGCGTCTTTACCTTCCAGCACGTGGGTCAGGATGCTTTTTTCTGCGTCCCAGGTCTGACGGGAAATCAGCAGGTCATTGCCGTAGCCGTGCGCCACCGGTACATTCAGCAACTGCCCCGACCTGATTTGTGCCTGAATGGTCGTGTCGATGTCCGCCATCGGAACCTTCCCGCCCCCGGTTTCCAGCGCCGTCGCCAGCAGCTGGGGCCGGGAGAAGGTCAGTTTCTCACTTTCAAGCAGCGGGATGGCCAGGTGAATGGCCTGTTCTGCCGGGGTACGCAGTCCGGCCTTCTGCTGCGCAATGGCCGCATCCAGGTCCGTCTCGCCGGATCGGGTCTTCAGCTGCTCTGAGACCACGCTGAAGGCGGTATGCCGCGACAGCTTCTCCGTCGTGCGAGCCGCATCCTGCGCTGAGTACAGACGGAGATGACTTCCGCTCTGCGCCAGCTGGTTGAGGGTGGCGTTATCCAGCTCACGCTGCGTCACCGACGCAAAGACCGTTGCCGTCTCGCTAACCGACCTGCCGGGACTTTCCACCCAGCCGTGGCCGATTTTAATACCGTCAAACACGCCCGCGCCCACGGCCAGGGTCTGTGTGGTTTTCTGCCCCGGACGCTGTACCGTCAGTTGCCCGTCCTCCACTTTCATCACCGTGATGCTTTCCCCGCCCTTCAGGCGTGTGTCCGGTATCTTCCCGAGCACCGCCAGACGTTCCCCCTCGGCCACCGGCAGTGTATCTGCCCGGAACAGCGTCCACTGGCTGTCGACCGCGGAAACCTTCAGATCCAGACGGCCCCCTTCCCGGTCTTTCAGGGTCAGCATATTGCTGCTCGCGGTCACCCGGTCAATGACAAAGCGATCGTGCGTCCGGGTCTCCGGATCCCAGCGTTCCATCACCATCCCCTCCCGGTAATAATCCCGCACGCCCCGGCTTTTGCTGTCCAGCCATACCGGCGTCAGGGCTGTAATGGTCGTGTCTTTCTCACCCAGCACTCCCTCATTTCTGAGGGAGTCACGGATAAGGCCGTTGAGTACGCTCTGTTCACGCGTCCCGCTGATTTGCGCCACGCTTTCCAGCCCTTCACGCACGCTGACGGCAAACTCCTGTGCCAGCCGGCTGTAGCGTGCGCCTTTATCCGGTTCACTGATGATGTCGGCTGTGGTCTGATGGCCCCCCTGCCAGCGATACGTATTCACGCCGCTGTCCTTCAGTACGGTCAGCGCGCTGCCGGTCCCGCTGCGCTTCCCGCTGTCGGAGAGCAGGACCTGCACGTTATGGCGCATCGCGCCATCGAGCAGGGAAATCGTTTCCTTCAGGCTCAGCTTCTCCGCCTGATCCACGATGAGTGTTCCGCCCGGAATAAACGCCGTCCCGTCCTGCAGGGCGGATTTACCGGTCACCGTCTCCCCGGCCAGACGCACATCCCCGGCGAGAAAATCACGTGAGCGGTTATCGGCCGCCAGGATATGGACGTCACGCCCCTGCTCCCGGGCCATCAGGGTTAACTCGGCCACCCGCTCCCGCTGACCGGTTGCACCGCCCTGACCGGAAACGATACCCATGACCGGACGGTCCTGCGCCAGCACGCTGACGGCATCGCTGAAAGGGGCCTGGCGCACCACCGAGGCATCGGACGTGACGGAGACATGATTCTGGCGCTGCACCTCCTGACTCAGGGCTTTGACGGCGAGTTCATCGAGAACGTGGATGTTTGAGGTGAACAGGCCTTTCTCGCGATCGAGAGGGATCAGCTGCTCCCGTTCAATGGCAGCATCGATGCCCTTTCTCGCCAGCTCAAACACACCGTCCTTCGCCTCCAGCTGGCCGACCGTGCGTGCCAGCAGGTCGGCATACGTGAACTGCACCTTGCGGTCGCTGAGACCGGCAATCGCTTTCGTCACCACATCCGTGATATCCGGACCGTCAGTGTTCACCGGCGCGGCAGGTGCACGGGCCCGCTCTGCGGCTCGCGCATCGGCGGCCTCACGGTACCCCCGGATGTCAAACCCGGTCTCCTTCAGCGTGTTCATCCACTCCACCATCTTCTCTGCCGGATCGATGGCTTCTTTCGACTTGCGGGTATCGAGCGCGGCCACATCCCGTGACTTCAGGGAGGCATCGGGTCCGGCGGCCTCCCTGAGCTCCTGAGTCCGGGTGGAGAAGGGTTCCACAGGGACCCCTTTCATCTCCCACATCCCGTGTTTGCCCACGACTTCCGTCTCATAGCCAAGCTTCTCTACCAGGGGTTTGAACGCCTCCCGGTAAAGCTTCCCGAACGCTATCTGGTTCGCGTACACGTTCTCGATAAAGCCTGTTTTTCCAATCTTATCTGTGCCGAGAGACTGCCATTTGTCCCCGTTCTGCGTGGCGTTAATGACGACGGCATGGGTGTGTATCTGAGGTTCCTGGTTACGGTTCGTGTCGTGGTTGAATTTCGCCACAATCAGATTTCCGGTCAGCACCGTTTCGCTTTTACCGTCCGTCATGACCCGGGTCGCGGCCAGCGTCTCAAGTTGCCGCACCGCTTCGGTTACCGCCTGGTTGTGGGCATCGATAAGGCGTTTATCACCGCCCAGCATCGCCATGACTGACACGCTTTTGGGGGCCGAGAAGGTCAGGTCATAACCGGGCCGGTGCTTGTTGGCGCCGTCCTGTATCCGGGTCAGGTCGCTGCCATCCGGCAGCTTCCCTTTCAGCAGTTCCGTAAACAGCGCCTTATCCACGGCTTTTCCGTCGATCCCCAGCGCCTCAGCCCCCTTACCCTGCCAGCGTTCGTCCATGCTCCCGATGACGTAGTAATTATCTTTGTTGGTATAGTAATCCGCGGCTTTGTCGGCCGATTTAACGGAGCCAATCGACATCATCAGAAGTTCCCCCCAATCTCGACATCTTCCTGTTCATCGTGGCGGTGGCTGTGGTTGATATTGACCTCTTCACGCCGCTGCATATCCCGCTGCGTCTGCTCATCAGCCCAGGCGTCATACGCCTGCATGTCCTCGATGACGCCGTCCTCGTTCATGCCGGCCGGCAGCATGTCCTGTCCCTGTTCCGCTGACTGCTGCGCCAGTTCCTGTTCTGTCCCGCCTGCAGCTGCTGCAGGGGCACCGGCAGAGGATGCTGTTGAGGCAGCAGTGGCCGCTGTGGCTGCTTTTGGTTTGATCAACGGTACGGTCGTGACCCGCAGGACGGGAGGCTCCGTTGCTCTGACGGAAGGTTCCGCTGCCGGACTCTTTGTTGTCGGCGGCGCTTTTACCGGTGCCGGAGATACTGTCATGTCTGCTGGCGCAGGCTGACTGATCGGCTCAGGTTGTTCACCGGCGTGACTGTTTGTATCAGCGGGCCCGGATGCCGGCGCATCCGGCGTGAAAAGTGCCCTGGCAAGACTGCCTTCAGCTTCCCGCGCTTCAAGCAACGCACTGAGCCGCGCATCCACCCGCGCATCGAGAGTGCGCGGAATAAATCCTTCGGCAATTTTCGGACGCGGTTTGTACTTCAGGGCCAGCTTCACGGCCGGATACGGCCCGGGCAGCGTGACATAGCAGGACAGGTCCGGCAGCGTCTGAATATCGGAGTAACTGACCAGCGTTTCCCGCTCTTTTTCTTTCCCGGTCGATACACCATCACGCACCGGGTCAGCACCGTAGGAGTACTGCTCGCTAGCCTTGAGGATTTCCTTCTCGCCAATTTCACCGGCAGCAAACTCCGCAATCTCCTTACTCGGGGAGCGGAAGAAGGCCCGGGTGTTCATTACGTCAAAGAGCGTGGCGGCAGGCTTGACGCCATAGATGTCTTCCAGCTGGGCATAGGACTGAATACCAAACACATAACAACCACCAAATTTACGCGCCTCCGGGAGGATTTCGACCAGGTCCGGCAGCTTGTGCAGCGTGGGGAGCTCGTCGGCGAAAATCCACACGCGCCGGTTACGGTTCTCCCCCATCGCCAGCAGGCCGCGGATAGCAATTGACAGCCACATCGAGATAACCGGCTTCAGGGAAGCATGGGTGTCAGCGTTGGAGGAGATAAACAGCCAGCCATTGGGTCGGTCCTCACGGACACCGCGCATCCAGTCCCTGATAGTGAACGGCTCCCCGTTCTTCTCGATGCCCTGCAGGTAGCGAATAGCCTTGACGTAGTTGGTCAGCACGGCACGAATGGAGATGGCCGTTTTCTCAATTTTCTCTTCAACCAGGTTCGCTGCCGGCGTGTTCTGCAGATAGGCGCGCAGCTTGTCGATTTTAATGGACAGCATGGTATCAACCAGCTTCTCGTAGCTGCGATCCTTGTCTTCACGCATCAGGTACGCGCCTTCGGCAAAGATAGTGCGACCGGAGCCCTGCCAGAACGGATCTTCTTTGGTGCCCATCGGGATAAGGGTGTTGGAGATGTTGTCGAAGTCCGGCAGCGTCAGGCACTCTTTCCACAAATCCCAGGCCGCGCAGCGCGAATCCAGCGGGTTGAGGATTTTATCCAGTGACGGGTCGTAATAGCTTTTGACGAACTCACAGGAGCGATCGTAAATGATGGCCATATCGCCCCGGGCACGCACGTAGTTCAGTAGCCGGCGTATAACTTCGGATTTACCGGAACCCACGGTACCGTGGAGGCAGAAGTTCTGGATTTCGGAGTTTTTAAGAATAGGCAGGTCGCCAATTTTAATATCGGAGGCCACGCCATCACGCTTCATCTGGCGGGCCACTTCTTTGGGCTTATCGGAAAGCTGGCGCCCGCCGGTGTTCTCATCCTCACTCTGCTGTTTCCCCTGGCGGCCCAGCACCCAGCTGGCGATGAAGAACGTCACGATACAGATAACAAGAGAAACCACGGCAGCAAAGGCGAAACCAGTCCACAGCTGCTCTCCGCACCAGACAGTATATTTATCGGCCAGTATTTGTTCTGAGGTATATTCCAGCGACTGGCCGTAATACTGAATGGTGTATACCGGCTGGGAGCGAATAATATCGCGCATCGGACCCAGCGTCGTACACCACCAGTATACGCAGCCGTTCACAAAGGTCTGCCAGCTGAGCCGGTACATCAGCATCAGTCCGCACAGCACCCAGAATAAAATAAACAGCACATAAAAAATAATATTGGCAATCTGACCAAACATGCGAAAGCGCATATTGGCGATCTGACCGCCCTGCGTCATATCTTTGGCATTGAAACTCATGGCACTAATCCGTCAGTAAAGTATTAGGGGCGGAAGGACAAATTAATCAGCGGAAATACACCGGCACAGAAAACAGGATTACAGTCATGCCCGGATCCATTGATGGCCAGGCCGGATACTGGCTGCTATTAAGAGGTTATACAGAAGGTATAGCCCTCTGAGCCAGGGCAATGCCCGCCTTTAATGTACGACTTCGCCACCTGCCGTCCGGCCTCATCGACCAGGGCATGCAGTGTGGATGGCGATGTTTCAGCCGTGTACTGCAGGCAGACGCAGAAGCATTTCACCGGAGATTTAATTATATCCGGACGTTCAAACCAGCCGGTCGACGGGAATATCCGCGTGACGAAGAGCCTGTCAGAAGGAAACTGAGTCTGCACGGACCAGGCAAACACGTCGTCAGTGCTGTCGCGGCGATTGACGCCGGGGATATACAAATCTTCAGCTTCGCGCACAACACGGGAGGCGAGAGAGGACAGGACAGAATCATCCGTGCTGGCCGGGCCTTCCACACATATGGAAAGATGGAAATATTCCGGTTTGCTCTGCGCTTCTGGCTTTGCATCGGGAATAACTGACACCGTGCCTCGCTTACGTCCCGCGGAAGACGTCATTAATTTTCGAAAAAAGACACCTGCGATGAAAACAAGGACGAGAATAACCAACGCGCTGCAAAAATACATGATGTGGTCACTGAAGAGAGAACAGACCTCGCGGTGTGACAGGGAATAAGTCTCCCCCACAACAGGATGCGGATAAATATCGCCAGGCACCAGTTCATGTGTATCAACAGACCTGACAGGTTCAGATATTGTCATAAATAACCTCTGATAAAATAAAGTCAAAAAGACTCCGCCGAAGGCGGCAACGCCTCACAGATGCACAAATAAATTGCGCAACTGTTCACCGTTTAGATGTGGAATTAACTGATTCTTTGACGAATGAATTTTGACACGCCAGAAAGGTGATGCCAGTCTGGCCCGGAGTGCCCGGGCCGAGGAGTAGAAAACCTACAGAATATTTGCGATCGATTTTGCCAGCTGGTCTTCAAGAACAGGCTGGGCTTCAGGGAACTTGAGGTTAACTTTATTAGCGTTCGAGACGACGCGAGTCTGGTATTTGTGCTGATTACCTGTTTCCGTACTTGTCTGCACTTTTGCACCGGATGTTCCCTGACGCAATACGGCCACGTTATCAGTCTGAACCTGAGTTTTGGTTCTTTCTGCGATCTGAACATCGGTGATCATGGTGTAGTTCACATCTTCCACCATCGCGTCAGCAGCCATCCCGACCAGACCAGCCGCAAGCCCTACCCCCAGGGTTGCTCCCGCAGAACTGGAGTTGTAAGCGGTAATCCCCGCCCCAAGAGCGGCGCCAGTCACTGCCCCCTCATAACCCCGGCTTAACCAGCCCTGAGACTCACGAAGGTCCATTTTATCGGCCTTGAGCACGTTTGCCTGGATCCAGTAGCCCGCCGTATCCGGGTTACTGACGACCTGATATCCCTTTGAAGTGACGGCGCTGGCAATTTTTGCCTGCAGGCCACTCATATCCTTATCAGAGGTATTTTTGATTTGCAGATAAACCGTCTTGTTATTTGAAGGTTCCAGCCAGATTGTTTCGCTCATCTGGGTTTTTACTTCCAGATTTCTCTTTTTAATAGCGGTTCCCATTGCACTACATCCAGATAACACCAGCGCAGAGCTGACGACCATCACAGCCATGACTTTATTAAGCTTCATCCTGAATCCTTGTGACATAATCAATACGAGTGAATACACATTCTCTTATAATGTCGGAATGCGCACTCACTATATACGAATTTTAAGCGAGATGTAAAAACCAATTAAAACCTAGGCAGCCAATAATAACAAAAAGAAACTTTTAGCCTGTTAATAAACCACCATAATTGATAGGTTGAGTATGGATGACCAACTCCCAACTTTGACAGATTCATAAATTCCCATAATTAACCCTGACTTAATGTAAATCAAAAGACTCCACCGAAGGCGGCAACACCTCACAGGTGCACAAGTAAACTGCGCACCTGTTCACCGTTCATGATTTCTAACCGATTCAATAACAGACGTCAGGGTCGCCAACTGATAACGACTAAGGTCAATATTCATAACCATAAGTGTTAATAAAAGACTGAAACCGGTAACAACAATAAAAACAACCGCATTAATTCCGTTATATGCAGAAAAAAACGCCAGGCATGGGAATATAGTAAAAATAACCGCTCCATAAGCTCTGCATTTCTTTGCTAAAAAACCAAAGAACAACGACTTTTTCCTGAAAGACTCAGGTAAAGAAAGGAAGAGTGAGCGGGTATTCGCGGTTGCAATGATAGAGAAAATGCCCACAACTGCCGCAAAAACCATTGATGAAATTCTATCAAGACCCGTAGAAAAATCACTTATCCCATATGAAAAATATGATGAAAGTAAAAACCAAAACATAAAAGTCAAGCCAGGCCAGATACAACTCCAGAATGAGGGGATCGTTAAATCCTTCTCAGTCAGAACTAGTTTTAACTCGTCAATTTCACCTTGTATTATTTGATGGGTTAACATTCTTTCCTCCCTATCCCTTTGGTTTCTCGTTTTCTAATTTTGTTGCCTTATCCAGTAGTTCTTTGGTTGAATCCGCGCCAGGCAGTCTGGTTTGATGCTCTTTCTTATCATTATAAGAATTTTTGAAATCATTTCCTTTTGTTTTGTGGTCATTTTCCAGTTCAGCATTCTCTTTTTTCACTTCAACGCCTTGCTGTTGTATGTTTTCACGGGTTTCCTGATGCTGTTGTTTATTCTCTGCAATCATCCCATCCACTTTCTGACCCACATTATCCTTAATACCAGCGTCTTGCGTCATGGCATCGATACGACCAGAATTTTGTCCATAGTCAGCCATTACCGAACCATTGTCCCCACCACCTGACACCCCAGCCATATTCTGTCCGATGCTTTCACGCCCCTGTTGATACGCGGCATCAACCCTGGGTTCAACCTGCTCTTTGACGAATTCACGCGCCAGTGCTTCACGCTGCGCCGAAATTTCAGGAGAACTGGTATTGGTCAGAATAGCCTCGGCATCCTGTGGAGCGCGACGCTGAACAAAGTTAGCAAACTGCTGAGTGAGATTCTCGCTCATCTGGCCAGTCATGCTCTCTGTGCGTGACGCCATCTCACTGTACTCATGGCTGCGTGTCCGGCTGGTTGTATACTGGTCGTAGCTGTTTTTGGCACTGGAGAGTGACGCGGCAAACTGGTCAACACGCGAGCTGGCATTATTATCGGTAATATTACCCGATGTGGTGGTTTTGCGGCTGGTAAAGTAATCGGATGCTTCCTTAAAGTCTTTCGCCGCCTGGCTGCTGGTATCGTGCCTACTGTCATGAGATTCCCTTCCAGATTCGGTTGTCGAGTCAGTAGAGCCACTTGATGCATTCACTCCAGCACTAATTTTAGCCCCCCCTTCAGCAGTGAGTCCTGTAGCCCATTTACCCAGCTTCCCGACCAATTGGTCGCCACTACTCCATTTAGCATTACCATACATCTCACCTGATACCGTTCCCTTCCTAGACTCATCCATCAACTGCTGGAAAGACTCCTCATTACTGATGTTGTTGGCTTTCGCATTAGCAACAACCGCATTCCACATCTTGCTTCTGGCCATCGAATCCTGCGAAGACTCGGTAGTATCGGCCCCGGTCGTTGTTGAGGCGCTGTTCCCTTTATTGGTGCCAAATTGCTGCAGACTATTCCAGGCGCTTGTCACGCTGCTGTTATAGCCATGCAGCGCGCTTTCGGCCTGGACATCAGCCTCACGGGCCATCTGTTGCTGCGCACTGGCTATCTGACGACCGACGTTAATATCCACAGGCAGTTTTGACATTGCACCACCACTGTCCCAGACCATCGAGCCATCACGCGTCTGCGTGCTCATTCCCCCGTTCGCCAGCTGCCGTGACATCTGTCCGAAACTCGTTGTACTGTTGGTACCCCAGCTGTAGCCGCTGACGTTCTCCATCTGCATGTTGGCAAACGAGTAATTCCCGTCCACCACGCCGGAGGCCGCCTGCGATGTTGCACTGAGCCCCGAAGAAGAAAAATGGCTGTAGGCACTGGAGAAGGCGGCCCCCATGCTCTTCACGATACCCCACGACAAAGGCGGTATCATCACGGCAATATAGCCCGCAGTGGTCGCAATATCCGAGTTTTTGAGCTGAACCTGCGACAACTCAGAGAGAACAACCGGCACGCCATTTTGCTTCGCATAGTAGGCCATTGCGCTGTTCAGGATGGCGAACAGTAATGGCCACGTCTGCAGCCAGATAAGCGCAAACACATACCCCTTTAGCACCTGCAGCGTCATCATGTTAAACATGGCGGCCATCACCATGATCGGGAACATCCCAATCATTATCCCCATGATAACGGTCTGCATCAGCGGAAGTGTGCGAAGCGCCTGGTGCCCCATTGTGGCCTGTGCCAGCCGCTGCTTTTCAAGAGATGAGGTGTTAGCGATATTGACAAGACTGGCGGTATCACCGCTGCGGGCTGCATAACTCTGGATCCCGCTGCGCAGGGCGTTCATCGTGACGTTCTGGCGGATAATCTGCCCGGCGCTCTGTCCCGAGTTGTAGAAGTAATTGTAGCTGTCGCCAATCATCTGGCTGAACAGCAGATCGGGATTAGGTTTGCCGCCAAACAGCTGACGAACATAGTAGTTCCAGGTTTTACCGCCTGTCTGGGTATCCAGCGCAAGAGCCGATTTCAGATCCCGTGAGGCCTCCTCGCATGTCTGGAACTGGTTGTTTTTATCAAACACGCCACGCAGTGGACTCGGGTTTGCAAAAATCAGGGTGTACGGGTCAGGTGAATTCAGTAATTCCTCAAAAGTGTACTTATGATTGAGAAAAATATCGCCCATCACACAGTTTTGTACGTAATCGGAGAACAGCGTCGTAATCTGAGGATTTTGTGACAAAAAATCCGTACTTTTCGCGACCAGATTACTGCCAAATAACATCCCCGTTTTACTGTACGTGACACTGTCCGGCAGCGCGAAGACCATCTCATAACTCTGGATAAGCGCGTTTCCTACCCGCGTTGTCAGCGACGCCGGAATGGCCAGACCAATAGGTACATTATCGACTTCATAGACCTGCGCAACGTTACTGTAATCGATGATCTGCACAGGGGTGCGAATGACAACCAGCATAGAGACCAGGGTGAGGGAAAAGACCCAGCCCAAAAGGTCCATCACGTTGTGTTTTTTTACCCAGTTCCCCGCCACAATGAGTACCGAGATGGCGATACACATCTTTTCTATGGTCGACCATGTGCCGGTCCCCATAAACGCCGCAATCGCGTTCAGGTTGCCCCGTAACCAGTCACCGCCTGCAATGGCATATACCTCAAGCATTACTGATTCCCCCCAAAATGATAGTTATTCTGGTAGCGGGTCATCATGCGGGCAGAGACCTGCTGGCGCATGTAACTCATTTGTCTGTCCACCACGAGCAAGGCGTCCTGCTGAACCTGAACGCGGGACTGGAAAGCGGCAATCTGCACACTCGCCTGGTTGAGGTTTTCCATGATCATATCCATTGTCGACTGGGGATAATTACCGGTTGAGATCATCGCCCGGGCCTGCTGGATAAGTTCCTGAATGTACTGCAGCAGGATGTCGTAGCCGATATAGTCCGTCAGCTGGTAAATAAGTGAGTTAGACACCCCGAGCATCTGCGGATCGACCAGGTATTTGAATACCGGAATGGTTGTGCTGGAGATAAACCCTTTCTCCTGATCCGTCAGCTTTTCATCAGCCACCGCTTTATTCTGGATACTGCTTAACAAAGCGGAAATCTGGCTTTTCAGCGCCTTACTGGAGGTGATGGTCACGGTGGCATCAGCAACGACCTTAAGACACTTATCCGAATCATTGCAGTGATAGATTTTAGCCGTGCCGCCCTCCATCATGGCTTTAATCAGATCCTGGTCAGTGGTGCGTGCCGGCAGCGGGGTGATCTCACTGTTCTCACCAAAAATCAGCGTCCCGGTCAGGGTCATCACAAACTCTTTCAGCTCCTTATTGCCGTCAAAGAGCCGGTTTTTGGACAGGGCATCCCACATAATGTTGATGTTCTTCATCACACGCTCCTTGTCCTTATCGCTGGCTTTATCCTGCACTTTGTCCATCTGCCCCCCCACCGAACAGCCCTGACGGGAAGCCGCCCAGTCCGCAAAAATGTTGCTCTCGCCGGCAATGTCCTGGCAGACCTTTTGCTGCGCCACCTGGGTCCGTGGAAACAGACCGCCCACAATGCCCTGAGCGGCCTGGCAGGAGCTGAGGTTCATGCTGTTGATGTCGCTGGCCATCTTCTGCAGGAAGTCTTTGGCAGTTTTGATCTCCGGAACCGTGGTCTGCAGGGCAAGGTCAAAGAAGTAGCCCGCGGCGTTGGACATAATTTGTTTGCCGAAGCGCTGCAGCTGCTCGCTGTTGATAAATGAGAACGACCCCAGGTACGCATCGATGCCGCCGCAGCCGGCGTTAATATCCGGCAGGGTCATGCTGACCAGCTGGATCGTTTTCACCTGCGTTCTGGCATACAGCGAACCGCCGGAGGCGTAACCCGCCGCCTGTCCCTGCCAGACCTGCGGCTGGCTGGTATTGGACGCAAAGCCAAGCTTATTGAAGAATTGGTTCATGTCGCCATTCACGTCGGCGGCGGCACTAAATGACAGGCCAAGCGCGGCACCGCAGAAGAGTGACAGAAGTTTAATTCGCATCCTGTCCTCCATTACGCACAGCATTTTTTTTAACTCTGTCATTTCTCAGAATAAAAAGGGTCTTAAGGTGATAACTGAAAAAATTGCGGATCGCTAATGTCACTCCGGCAACAAAGAACCCCACCCCAACAGCGATCAGCGCATAAGGGATGGCGTACATCATAATATTCCACAGGTCTTTTACTCGCAGGTCACCGCTGGCTATCCAGTCATCCACGCAGAGATTAAATAAAAATCTCATTATCCATAACAGCAGAGCACCTGCAGTGAGAAACACAATGAATAATTCCAGATAGATTTCCAGACGCCTTTCCCGGTGGATAAATTCCGGCTTCAGTTGTTCTATTTTTTCGGCTGCTGTCTGCCCGGATTCCTTTAAACTGGCTGGAAATAAAAACGCGTACAGTCCCGTCGAACGTATATATTTGTTCATGGCTATTTTCCTTAATCACTTGCTAAGACCGGATATAACAGAGGCTAATGCATCATCTGAAATACCGTATCCACTCTGGCCATAAAGCCCTGTGCATCCGTGGCGCCCTGCAGGATCGGGTACGCTGCCAGGGTGTTCACGTTGACCAGAAACGTGGTCGGGGTGGCCACCGGGATATTGGGGAAAAAGGTCTGCATCACGTCAGGAGGCGCCGGCAGCGCCTCCGGAAACGCGTCATCACCCTGTCCGTCAATGGTGTAAGAGAACACGGAGAAGCCATACTGTCCGGCCAGCTGCTTCAGCACCGGGTCAAATTTATGACAGTAGGGACAGTGTCCCTGCATGAACAGCACCACCTTCCAGTCGCGCAGGTCCACCTGCTTTCCGTTGCTGAGCCGTAACCAGCGTGGCTGAGATGCCCCGCTCACCGCCTGGGGAGTGTCGCTCTGCGGGGAAGCCGTTTCACTACCGGAGATTCCCCGCGGATCCCAGAGCGACTTCACCTCATCGAGCGTTCCCGCCTGTGCCATCCCGGCCAGAGCAAGGGAAAGAGCCAGTGCCGCCAGCGGCGTCTTAGCGATGTTCTTCAGGCTGCTTTTCACAGGCTTTCTCCTCTTTTTCGGCTTCAGCAATGAGGGCGTTAAGAATGCGGTATCCCCCGAACACCACCATTCCTAATCCCAGAATTTCAGCGGCCTGCACGGCCATTTCAGGCTGTTTTCTGACAAGCCGGGCTATCAGGTGGAAAAACACGCCCACGGCCAGCACCCACATCCCGGTGATATCTAAATCCGGAAAACGAATATTTCGCATGACACACTCCTTAGAAATTCGGTTTAAAGTCACTGGAGACATAGAGGAACTGTTTCGCCAGGTCGTCCTGACTGATAAAGCCGTAACTGAGAGGCTTCACCTGGCCACTTTTCGGGTTAACCAGCATCATCGCGGGGAAGAACTTCACGCCAAGCTGCTCTGCCTGGCCCTGGTCCGGCCGGCTGTCGGGCAGCATGGGGTTAATCACTCCGTCAACCGACACCGGTATCACGCTCAGGCCATAGGTTTCGCGAAAATTTTTAATCACCTGGACCAGCTGGCCATCGATCGCTTCCCGGCCCCGGTAGAAGAACATCACGCCGTAGTGCTGTGCGAGGGTGGAGATAGCCTGTCGCTGTTCGGCATAGTCGGCAGCGAGCTGGTTTTTTACCGTGCCGTTGTAGTGGCTGTACTGCAGGTTGTAATCGAGTTCGGGGTTTTCCAGCATCGCTTTCTTCGCACTCATCGAGAACAAACCTGCCTGCTGCGTCCAGTAGTTCTGCAGCCGGAAATACTTCACGAAGTTTTCAGACGATGGATACAGAATGGCTTCGTACAACGACCGTTTGGTGGCCGCCTGGAGTGTGGCGAGTTTCTCCAGAATATCCATTTGCGGCGGTGGTGCCGCTGGTACGGCTTTCCTGTCCTCATCACGGGGCTTCAGTTTCTCGTTGTACCACTGCCAGCCCGCGTCTTTGGCGAAAGCCGGCATCAGGGCGCAGCAAAGGCACCCCGCCAGCATGGCGGCATGTATTGTTCGCATGGCAAATACCCTTTTATGAATTAATGCGACTGGCGTGACAGATGCTGATAGACACTGTATTTATCGAGCTGGCGCTGTATCTTTCCTGCATCATCACGGGCTTCAAAGCGATAACCGCTGCAGTACAGAGGCAGATGATTTATCTGAAGGTCCACCCGCTCCCCGTCCCTGATCACCCACGCGGCCTGAGAAACAGTGTCGCACTGGATCCCCCATGCCCGGTTGGTTGTCATAAATGCGTTAACCTGCCTGTCCCGCCACAGGCTGTACGACATAATGCTGACCAGGAGAAAGACAAACACCCCGACAAACACCATGACCAGCCCGTATGCTTTTTTCTCTTCCATTAACTCTCCTGGTCACATAATAAGGAATAGCGGCATGCTCAGTACTGAAGATATAAAAGCCTGCCGGTCCGCTGGCAGTTTCTGGAAAGCAGGTGAGTACTGAGCGGCCATCTGAACCAGTTCGGACGAGTTAATCAGGAACCTGTCTGTATGCAGAGAGATATCCGCAAGAACAGCCAGCACCATAACATGATGCTCCTGGGGTAAATTCTCTTCATTCAGAATGTCTATAAATTTCTCAATCGTGATATATCGATTCATCTTTGCTTTTCCTTGCATTTATAACTTTCTCCAGGACTGAGAAAAATAAATAACACACAGACATGGCAAACCCAGCCATAAGAATAAAGACCACACTTTCGACACAATCACTTCCCGACGTCCCTTTGACTGCATCCCAGGAGAAATAAATCACCGGAGAAATAATGATTACTGTCAGTGTTAATCTCAGGACAAAATCAATGGCAGGCTGTTTGTGAAAATTAATTTTCATGATTATCGGTCTCTTTATTAGGCAGCATGGTTTATTGCGCGGATTGCTGACTCATGATTTCCTTAATTCGTTCTTTGGTTTTATTGGTGAGAACATCGTTTTCCGGTATTTTTTGATTTTTCATCAGGTCGTCCATAAAGTTGGTGAAATCAAGCATGTTAAAGTCGATCCTCTGGAGCTCTTCAACCGTAATCCCCCGACAGTCAGGACTGCTGGCGCCGCCAAAACCGATATGCAGCTGACCGTTTCTTCCCTGCTGCTGAACGATCTGCGCCAGTTTTGAGTCGAACTGGCAATAGCTCCTTTTTTTCTCCAGGCAAATCCCCAGAACCTTTTTAGAGCAGAATTCCCCGATACTGACCGTCAGCTTGTCTTTTTTCGCTTTGGCCAGCGCCTTTTCCTCGCTGCTGCAGCGTGCCAGCCCCACATCCTGGCCCCAGCCGCTGTCTTTGCAGCAGTTACTGAAGCCCGCAGCAAACTTCTTACAGAACTTCGCTTTTCCGGTGAAGGCCCGGACATCCACCCCGTTCAGTGCCGCGACGTCCTTCCCCGCGGCAGCCAGTGCCGCCAGCTCAGACACCGCCTGCCCAAAGTCGTTGCTCTTCCCGGACGTGGCTTTGTCACATTCACCATCAAGGCAGAAGACATCACCGCCGCAGATCATTTGTTTGCCACTCGTCCTGGTTTCGCAGGAATACGTTGCATATTCATGCAGGCAAGTGCCTTCCTCGCTGGAGAAGGCGCACTGGCGGGATGACAGAGTACAAGCCGTATTTTTCATCAGGCTTTCACAGGAGCCGTTGTCCGCCGGCTGCGTGAGCCAGGTATCCTTATATTTCCAGCAGGCCTCCGTGAACGAGTAATCCCTGCCTCCGAGGGTGATGGTTCGCGTTCCTCCCGGGCTGATACATTCCTCGCCCGTTTTTTTTCCTTCATCCTTACTGAACGGACAGCTTTCAACCCAGACGACTTCAGGTGCATAGACGGTTTCGGTTTCTTCCATCACCAGGGTGACCGTGACCTGTACGGGTTTCTGGCTGGCCGATGATACGGTCCGTGATGTTTTGCTTACTGAAAAGTTCTGCCCAGCAGTGACCGCTTTGTCCACACCAAACGACTGATGAATCTTCCCCTTCCCGTCATAGGTATATTTCGTACAATGCGTGTTCTGACCGCCAGAACACATCGATTCTGAACGTGGCCAGCTGATCACATCAATGGGGAACGTTCGTTCAAAGAGGGTCAGGCTTTCACTCACTGCACTCTTGCAGCTATCCCGCACCTTCCCTTCGGAATCGCATTCTTCAATCCAGGGGATCACCAGAGGCTCACCATCCACCGAGGCATTCAGCAGACGACCATTGGTCGGGATCGTCAGGTTGCCACTCCATTGCCGGGTACTCCGGGCATAATTCAGCGTCACCACCTGCTGATAGGTTCGGTTAACTTTCTGCGTGGTGGCGTTATCCTTCAGGGTCGCTTCCCGTGTGCAAAAATTTTCCACCTGCAGATCACGTTCGCAGGTATGGTTTGTGAACTCGCTGCGGTTCACAACCTGGGCGGTACAGGACTGTCCGGTATCGCCGACAATGCTGTCGGCACGGGATTCTGTATCCTTTGCGGCCTGAATAAACGGCGCATCCTGAGATATCTGATCCGGTGGCCGGTTTGTGAACGACTCCGTAATCGCTTTGCCTGTGTCCCCCTGGCTGAACTCCAGGGCTGAATCGCTTTTCAGAGAGCTGTCTCCGCTGGCAGTGACGCCGCCGTAGTATTTTGTCTGATTCGGGTTGGCGGTATACCCCGGCAGGTTTTGCTCACCACTGAAATTTTTCAGTGAGTTCAGACCATTGCCCTGCACCTGTTTCGCAAAATCCGAACCAGCTTTATAGTCACTTCCACTGTCAGCGCAGGCGGGAGATGCCAGCCAGATAAAGGCGCTCAGGACTAAAAAATGCGCGGTCAGCACGGAAATAACCGTCTTCATTTCCACCCTCCCTCATCCCTCACCATTTCCGGTAACGCTATGAAGTACGGTCTGTCTTTCATGGCTGGCTCCCGGCGGCATTCGAGTGCGCATCAAGTATTTGCCGGGCCAGCTGTGCGCAGTCACCGGTTTGTGCCACTTTCTCCAGCGCCTGTTTGACGTGAATGTTACCGCGTACCACGTCATACCCGGCCTGACACCGTACCACCAGAGACGGCACACTCCGGATGCCGTACTGCGTGTATAGTGTCGGGTCAATCTGCACGCCGTCGGTCACGCCATCCTTCACCAGCTGCAGCACCGCGTCAGTGGTGGTCCTCATGTCGTTATTGACGAGCCCACGCAGTGTCGCCGGAATGCCGTACTGCCGGGTTTCGTGCAGCATCCGCTTCAGCCCCTCTTCAGGTATCGAGAAGGAGACAAAGTACAGCGCTCCTTCTGCCGGCTTTTCCTGATTCGCCGCTTTCTGCTGGCTGACCAGATTATCGATAAACTGGCGGTCTGATTTCGGTAGAGGATTGCGGCTGATTTGCGCCTCAAGCTCCTGCTGCAGCTGTTTATCCGGATGCTGGCGCAGCTGTTCGCTGAGGTTCTCCTGCTGTTTCAGCCACTGCTGGTCCCCGGGAGTATTAATATTGTCAGCGGCTGACGCCGTCGTGCAGAGCAGACTCAGCCCCCAGGCCAGCCCGGTGATTCCTTTATTCATAATTGCCTCAATTAGAGAGAGTTATGTGCCTGGCTATTGCTACAGGTCATGACAAATGCATAGTCCTGCATCACATATTCAGTTATTCGACTGCATTTTTTCTCTGAGGGTAGCGCCAATGTATTGCCAGTCTCTGTATTGCTCTGCCGTTAGTACCTTTTTATCCGTGCTGAAAGTGACCCGGGATGTAGTGGGAGATACATCCTGATGCAGGAGGGGTTGCTGGCAACATTGATTCTGTTCTTTTTCCATCATTTATCCTTTTCCTGTCTGACTTACAAAAATACGCAGTTACGTTTACGCCACATCAGGTAGCCATAGTTCTTGCGGGTGTTGGGCGGATTTTTGCCGGCCTCCCAGCGCATCACGCTGCGTCCAAGCGGATGGCACTGACCACTGTCCGGATACATGTTCACCATCTGATAGCGCCAGCGTTCTTTCGGGATGATCGGGGAGGGATATTCGTAACAGACTGCCTTGTCCTTCCCGATACTCTCCATAATTTGTCCCTGCCGGTGGAGCTTGAAGGCCATACGCTCACTGACCAGTACCGACGACTGCAGCGGGCTGGACTCATTACTGACCTGGCCGTTAAACGGGTAAAGTGAGCCATGGCTTCCACCACACCAGAAGAGGACATCCAGAGGCATATGGAATGCACTGGCCAGCGCATCCGCTGCGCAGGCGCCCTGTGCGATGGGGTTGGCAAACAGGATGGCTTCCGGATTCAGAATGGTGGTGAGGCTGCTGTCCACCCAGGTCGGGTCAATCTCGGACAGATAGGCTATATCCATGTCTCCGCCTTCCAGACAGCCTGCGGAGGTGATGATGTTCAGCCAGTAGGTCAGTGGGTACTTGTACCAGTGAACGTGATAAAAAGCGCCGTTCACCTGCTTATCGTCCTTTCTCGCGGTCCCCATGCCGGTCTTGCCGAGATTGATACTGAAGCCCCCCAGATTGACCATACAGCCAGGCGAACGGCTGACGTCCGTCATGGCCATCGGCTCCCAGTACCCGATGGCCAGGCCGGGACGAACAAAAAGCGGTGGCGGAGCCGGACACAGCTGCAGGGGACTGCCGGGATTGCTGGTATCAGGCAGGTCGCCTTTACCAACCTGCACGCTGCCGAGCGACAGAGGGAAGATGCAGCGCCAGCACACATCGGTGATCGGGTTAACAAACCGGCCCTCACAGGAGGGGTCTGCGGCGGCGCGGCCACTGAACGTTGAGAACGCGATGCAGATTAAAAAAAACATGGCTTTCATTCGTCAGTTTTCTCCCTGAGAACAAGACGGAGGGCATCGGTTTTATTGCGGACCTTTTCCCGTGTAGAGTCTTCGGCACCCTCCATCCCGGCCCACACCATCAGGGACAGGCAGTCGAAGAGGTAAAGCTGGCGACGGTATGAATCCCTGTTCGTCTGGCGAACGGCGGACAGTGCATCGAGTTCACAAGTCATTTCATCGATAACCTTTTCACCGTTGTATCTCAGCCAGCGGTACAGCTTCTCGTTATCGGTCCTGAGACGCTCAACCTCTCTCTCCAGCCAGCTTTCTCTTGTACTGAGTTCCCGTATGACATTCTCCTGCTTACGGATGGTGGACCACATTAGCGTCAGCAAGAGCATCGTGAGCAGGATTATTAAGGCCAGTATCATCGGCATCGGTTACCTCTTTTGAATAAAACGCAGCCCCAGATCAGGGGTGCGGGACGGGCGGGAAGGTCTCAATATTCAGCCGTTCACCGGAGGGCGCCGGCGTGATCCGCGCCGGGACCGCCGTCAGGCCAAATCGCTTGCTCAGTACACCGTTCTGGTCGAAATAGATCCGGCTGTCCAGCGCTGCGGAGGTGTCCGGGATACTGCCACGCACCAGGATAATTTTGCTCATCAGGGTTTCCGGCACCTGACGCTTCATCCAGGCCAGCTGGTCGGCATCGTCACCATTGATGAAGTACAGGGTCTGGACAAACGGTACGGTTTTAAGCGGGTTCACCACATCGCCCTTGCGGGCAAACACCCGCCCCTCATTGTCCTTCAGGTCTTCGGTCAGGCGGATGCTGGGATCAAACCAGCGCTGCTCGTATTTCTCCGCACGCTTAATGCCCTCCACCGGCGCCGGACGCTGACTGTTCTCGATAACCCGCTGCTTAAACGCATCCATCGTCTGGTCCCACTGGCCAGAGGATTGCAGCGACTGCAGACGCTGCGTGATGAGCTGCAGCATGTCCTGCTCCCGGACGGGCCATAAATCCCCCCAGGTACCGAGATCAGCCGCCTGAGTCAGCGGCGATAACAGACAGGCGGCGAGCAGACAGCCTTTCAGTCGTATCATTACTGTTCTCCTTTCATCCGGCGGGCAATGTCGTGCTGGATGTTGCGGGTCACATCGGGCGCGCCCTGAACCACGGCAGGTGAAACCAGAATGACCACATGATGCTGCTGCTGATACTCCGCCAGACTCTTCTCCAGCGCGTCGTTAAACCGGTCAGAGAGCGCTTTTGACTGCGCCTCTGTCAGCTGCTTCTGACTCACACTGTCCATAAAGCTGTCGAGCGTCTTTTTCATATCAAAAGCCACCACCCGCGGCGTGGAGTACTCCAGAACCACGCGCGAGAGAAACGCGCTGGTTGCCAGGACGAAAAGCACGAGAGCGACGATGACGGATGCCCGGCGCAAGGTAAGAGACGTCGTTCTGACTGGTTGTTCGGTGTTGTTTTTCATCACTGTTTATCCTCCATGTCATTCACCGGTATTCGGGATTCAAGCTCAGCCATTTCTTCTTTAAAGTTGTTGCACGCCAGTCCGTACACCGCATCGTGGATATCGACCCCCTCTTCCCGTCGCGCTTTCATGTACTCAAAATCCGGGCCTTTTGAGGAGTACATCGCCCGGCTGAGCGGGTCGACGAACAGGCGGTGCCAGGAGCAGTTCGCTTCCACCTGCAGCATAAAAGAGGAGAACCACTGCTCTTTGGCCGAACCGAAGCCGTTAATCATGTCTTTCTCCAGCTTGCTGAACTGATCCGGGTACAGCTGGTTATATTTGGCAAATTCCTTCGCTGACTGTTTCAGAATGGCCTTGTACGATGAGTTCCCCCACGCTGCACGTGCGGCGCTCGATGCGGTCGGGGAGTCGAAGTCCACGATATTTTGCGTGATGGTGATGTATGCGCCGGTATGTCGACGCGCGGTACGGTAGCCTTTCTCGATGAACTGCCCCACTTTTTCATTCTTGAAATCAAGGAGCTTCCAGCCCTCATCGATGACGTTCAGTTTTTTCAGGCCACGCGGTGACTGATACATCCTGTTCTCGATGTAGATAATCAATGAGAACATCACTGCGATAAGCAGTGATGGCCTCGACTCCAGGCCACCGAGCTCCAGTACCACCATCCGGGCATCATCGTGGAGTGTTGGTTTATCTGAGTTGAAATAGTCCCCGTAGATCCCATTCACCGTGTACTGATCGAGCAGGATTATCATCTCGTCCAGACGGCCCCGGATTGTTGGGGAATCAGCGTATTCATCGCTGTCCTTCGCGTCCTGTAAAAAATGTACTACGTCATCAACGCGTGCATGATTACGTTTGCTTAACCAGGCCGCCTGCACTGCCTTCAGAAGCAGGCCTTCATGGACTTCATCGAGGTTGCCGTTCGGACTGGCCATCACCGACATCTGATCGCGTATACGTTCTGCTGACATGTCGAAGTGAGCATCATCCAGCACGTTGGCGAACGGGTTAAACTTGAGGGTATCGCCATCGAGGTATACGCCCCCCATGTTTTCACACAGGGACTTATAGCCATCGCCCATGTCGAACACCCAGGCAAACCCGCCGGAGTCGAGCACACTGCGAATGAGGGGCTGAATCAGACCGGTTTTACCCGCCCCGGACGTCCCGCAGACCGCCATGTTGAAATTGGTATTGTTCATTCCCTCGTAGAACAGGTCGATGAACGCCAGCTGATTTCGATAGGTGGGCGCCAGGAGTCCCGCCGGCGCCAGCGGGCTGTCAGCGACGATCGGCAGGAGGTTAGCCACCTGGAACGTCTCCGCCCGCTTCACCACGCCTGCCGCCTGCAGCTCTTTAAACAGGCCTTCGCCGCATTTGAACGGCATCATGGCCAGAAAGTTACGCAGGTGATGGTAGCGGGCCGGGATAAGCTGGAAACCGCCTTTACGGTAGCTGTTGAGCACCTGCTGTTCAGCGGCGAGAGAGGCCTCTGTGCTGTCTGCGGTGTACGTGGTGATATTAAAGAAATAGGACACCAGGGAGGTCTGGTTGGTCGACAGTCGCTGGCGGATATCGCCCCACTCCTGCATTTCCTTTATCACGTTCGGAAAGTACTTCGCGTAGGAGGTTTTGCTTTTCTTCTCCACGTCCATGAACTTCAGGTTGGCTTCGTTCTGGGTCTTCACCTGGTCCTCCACCATCAGCGTCAGCGTGATGACAAAGGGACAGGAAATGGAGAGCTCCGGGTTAAGCAGGTTGGCGTAGTTGTCCGCAGCGGTCCAGAGGAAGGCCATTTCCGGATCACTCTCCAGATGGTAGCTCGTCACCCGGGTCACGCACTCTTTCCCGTCGCGCCCCAGGCGGCCAATTTTCAGATGACCAGCGGTGACCTGCATATCAAAGCTGTCATCGACACACTGATAGTTCAGATCCTGATAGGGGTCCAGCTTATACGGTACGCGGTACATTTCGTGCGGGTCCGGGTTTATCAGCTCACGCATCAGTTCGACCAGCCCGGCCGCATCAAGGATACGCGTCGGAATGTAAGCCCCGCCCAGTGACGCCCGCAGGATTTTTATCTGGTTCTCCATCTCCACAATTTGCGTGGCGGAGTTCTTCTTCCGGGGCACGCAGCAGGAGATGTACACGCGGTAGTTACGCAGCGTCAGGGGCAAATCCAGATTGTCCGGCAGGGGAAATTGTGTTTCCGCCGCCCGGAGATAGTAGGCGCGGGTAATGGCGTTAAACTTTTTAGCCTGTTTACCGCTCCAGCGGAATTCACGCAGACCATAGTCGATATCATTGCCGACCAGTTTGCTGGAGACCAGATGAAAACTGACCGGGACGCCCCTGGGAAGTTTGCTGCGCAGTAAATGCTCCAGTGTGGCGACGATACTTTTATCCGCACCGGGTAAAGGACGCGCCTCAAACATAAAACCGACGGTTTTGTTATTAATAAACAGACCGGTCGCGGAATCATAATCCTTATAGGGCAGAATACGGCTGAACTGGGGGAAATTCATGCTGCCCAGCGTGTCATTGGCTTTCGCGGATTCGTCGGGCAGCTTCAGTGCTGATACCAGTGAATTCACAGCCTGGGTGACAGTATCGATGATGTTATTACTCATGCGGGCGTTCCTTTAAGAGCAATTCAAAACAACAAGGGTAATAAATGGCAAGAAGAATATTCACAGCCGCACTAGAAACTCCTTCTTATAATGGAAAACACAGGAATGAAAAACAATAAACACATGGAAGCAATAATCTGACCCGTAAAGATCGCATCCAACAACATCGCCCCTCGCCACAAACTAATAAGCAGAGTGATAAATAATAAAACCACATGAAAGAAGACAATCAGGAACAGAATGAACGCTGAGAACTCCCCATCACTAACATCCACTTCCAGGCAGAAAAAATAAAAGACACACAAACTACAGATGATAAAGACACCATCATGTCGAATACTCTGAAAGAAATCAGGAGAAAACTCTCCGACCAGTCCATTGTACGTCAGCCTGACTCCCAGATAGATGAGCCAGTAGACTGGAGGGATAAACAAAAATCCATACTTTCTAAAAAACAGCATCATATCCATCCCCTGATTATTTGCTCATATCGTTCAGTGCGTTAAGTTGTTTTTCACGTACTGCTTTAATCTCTTCTTTATCCTTGCATTCGGACGCCATCTTTTTTGCGTCACCAAAAGTTAATGGCTCTGACGAAGTGCCAGTGTTAGTTTGAATTGCTAGAAGTAACACCTCACCTGCACAAGGTGTCTCATGAATAATACTTTGCAGTTGTTCTGGCGTGGCGGCCTGCTGATCTCGAAAATCTTCATACTGCACAAAAAAATATCCAGCTAACACAAGGAAAAGAAGAACCAAATAAACACCATATTGCAGATCAAAACATTTCAATTCTTGCCTTTCTTTTTCATCGGCATTTTTTATTAAATCCCGGGAGCGCTCTTCAATATCTTGTTGTCTTTCCATTGTTCCATCCCTACCGGTCAATCCAGTTTGTTAATCAGCATTTTATTTTGTTTTAGCTTTATATAACTCCCACTGATGGATATATACACCATACTGTCCCTGAGGCACATTAATGATGATGCCATCACAGTCCAGTTTATTAACAGGGCTGGTAAAAGCGCCTGTCGGCATGTTTACCTCAAGTGTCTTGCAGTCGTCTTTCCAGTGTCTACCTGCTTCAAGTTCATCCATCGAAAATGAGTGAATGGAGATAACGAACATCCCGGAAAACCCAACCACCGCTATAAGAGCACAGTATATGAATGTATCGCCTCTGTTAACTCGAAGATTGAATTTTTCAGGGATGGCAACCATTGCCAGCGCACCGACCACACCAATAACAAAAAGAATCAGGCATATACCGTTAAGCCATGCAACGTTATGTCCGAGTATATAGTACGCTTTCACTTTCTTATTCCTTATGCTGCATACTTTCAAATAACGTGAGATTGTTAATACTGACCATCGGTCTTACTATTCACCTGCCCCCATCCGTTCAAAGGAATAAATCAAGACATAAAACATATAAAAGATGACTGTGGCTGTAAAAAACCCCGTTATTACTGACAGCGTCAAATCAGGAGAACCGGCCCACATGTTTTTATCCATGAATACCATGAAAGAAAATAAAGCACTGAGACCTGTAAGCCCAAACAACATTAAAATACAGACAAACGTATCTCTTATAAAAACACCAATAATTACATAGCCGTAACCACAGATAATGATTGCCATTGCAAAAAACAGTCGTACAAAACCATCAAAACTTAACTGGTATTCAGCCATTTACCCACCCTCACTCAATGTTTCCATCACGCTGTTCAAAGGCTCGCGGGTTTTAATTTCAATGCACTCTCCCGTATTACTTCCGTAACCTCTGCCTCCACGTGCTTCGAGTACCCGTAGCATTTTTATGCAGACATCTGTATTAGGCATGGGAGTAATATCCCAAATTCCACCGCCACTACTCGGTGTCATCAGCACCAGAAAAATAAAGGCATGCATACTTTATTGCCTCTGTTTATATATTAACGAATGAATATTTATTTCATTGCCTCTGCGGTAGTTTCTTGCTTATCGCCACTTATCGCTCTGTCATAATCAGCCATACTGACATTTTCAATAACATCACCACACTGAAGTCGGTTTTGCGTGGGAGAGAATAAACCTTTATCAATATTCCTCTCCAGCAAGTGGCAGTCATGAGTCCAGTGGTGTGCTAGCGCTTCTGGTACAGGGTCATTACTGAAAGCAAACAGCAATAGATATACTGAAAAAGCAAGAGCAAGCAGCCATTTGAATAATTCATCCATCACGTTACTTACCCTCCGTGCTAAGTTTATTAACCTCTGCCTTATCTCTGTATCTCACATCCATAAACCGTGTTACGCCATCCGGACAAGACCAGCCATCTTTCGCTTTAGCCAGAAACCCTGCCTGCTGCGCTTCAAATGCGGAGATTCTGCAGTTTTTCAGCGTATAGATGACATCCTGTTTTCTGGTTTGAATCTGTTTATATGTTGACTCAGGCTCAAGAAAGCCAAAAACTTCTGTAATCGCGACGACAATACACATTATCAGAATGATTGACTTACCCCACCATGACACAAACAACCTCTGCAAAAAGAAAGACATTACTACGGCAGTGCCAACAATCAACATCAACATAAAAATATATGACGAATCTTCGCGCAAAAGCAGCCATAGATATTTTATTGAGTCAGTCATTTTTCAAATCCTTTCATTTTTCGTTATCGACGTTCATTTCACACGCTACCGCCCATCCCTTTCAACGCAGAGGGCACTCGTTATAATTCAGAAATGAAAACTTACTGCAGCGCCAGTAATGGCGCTGTGAATCAATTAAGGCGAGGTTGTCCCCACGCCGATGGTGTCACGACAAAAAGAACCGTTGCTGGCTGGTGATATACATCATCTGCATCCACATACGGCGCTATCCACAATGACGTTGTCTCCTCCCCTTTTCTTAATGGCCGGGGATAATTACCTGGCAGCGTTGATGGCGACGTAAACGTTGACGCCACAACTGGTAAAGACATTTTCACTACCGGCAAAGACTGGCTCCTTTTCTCGGTTTCGAAATATGCTGCCTCATTCTTTGCCGTTGGATTATTTAGGTACACTGCCCGTGCTCGATCTTTCTCCGCTGCCACTCTGGCCCGGTTCAGGTTAGGTTGAGGCGGCAACGGGTACGAATTAACTGACGTTGTTCTGAAATTACCCTCAGCCAGTTGTGGCAACCCGGCCGCAGCCGGCTTTGCGTCACTGCGTTCCTCTTTCAGCTTCGCTTTTTCATTTGCCTGTTCCATCGTCATACAGGTATCCGACGTCGTGGCATTACATTGAAATTCGGTCTCTGTGCCCGCACACCCGGTTAAGAGCAAAGCGCTGCCCAGAGGAATTAACAGCATTAATTCCTTCATGATATTTCTCGCTATTTATTGGTTATTTCTTCAGGTTCATCCTGATTTGGGTATTTTCCTTAATCGCCCGAACAAATTTATCCCCTTCATCCGGACTCATTTCATCGTAAACACGCTTAATCTGGCTGACATCAGATCGGGCTAGAATCAGCCCTGAAGAACCCGAACCAGACTCTCCGACGACAACACCGTTTTTCCGTATGCTCCCCCTGCGGACAGGAGTCCGACGGAAAACCACAGCGATCCCGGTAAACACCACCGCCATCAGCAGCCAGAGCCAGAGAATATTATGCGTATAGCTCTGGTCGATATATGCTGCATACCCTGCCGCATCCGTACTGACGGTGGTGCAGTCTTCCTGTAAAACCGGAGGCAGTGGTGCGTTCACCGCATCACCATTGAGTTCTTTCGGCCCGGTGCAGTCCTGAATGACATATCCCTCCTGCTGCACAGACTCTACGGTTTTCACCAGCGTCTGGCCGAACGTGTACGGTCCCGTCCGGAACACCAGAACAACCAGTAACATCATCATGGCCAGCGGATAGACCACCGCATACTTAACCAGCCAGTGAGCCCAGCGCAGTGCTGACAGAACAGCAGTAATGAGAGACTTAGCCATTATTTTCCCCCTGCGGCGCTGCGCCCGGAGAGAACTCCCGCGGATCAAGTTTGCCCAGCTTCTTCAGCATCTCGTCAGTATTGAATCCGTTCATACCGCCGCCTGACTGATGATGTGCATCAGCCTGCGGTGCAGGCTCCGCCTCCTGATTCTGAGCCTGCTGTTGCCCGTTCTTTTCCGCTTCCAGCTCTTCAATCGTTTTCAGCTGAAAACCATCCTGAAAGACCACGGTGACTTCATTGCCGGCACCAATCGGAATGACCGGGTGATACTGCTCGGCCCTTTTGATGTAGTACTCGCTCAGCGTCTGTGCAGCTTTAGATGCACCACCGCCGACGCCCATTTTCAGAACATCACCGGCGCCAACAGATGCGGTTGCCCCCAGGCCAACTGCCGGCTGTGAAGCCCGTTCCATGCCCTGACCAATCCCGTCAACAAAACCGGCCCCCCATGCCCAGCCGAGGATTTTTCCGTTACGCATCACCACCTCTCCCTTAACCCCGTTTTTCCCCATAAATGACACGTGGCCGTTAATGGGCTGATCGATGGTTTTATCACCTTTGATACAGCTGATATTGCGGGTCCGGACAATGGCGCGCTCACTCGATACGTCGCCCCAGGCTTCAAGCCCCACAAAACACCCTGTCAGGTCGTAGGTTTTGCTGTTTGGCATTTCCACGCGACCGGTGATACGCAGCTGCATCGGTACAGTGGATTCATTCCCGGTAACAGACGCGTTGGCATCTGCCCCCTCGATAAGCATGCTTTTTGCAAAGCTCCCCGACGGAATGTACGGCAATGACTTCGCGTTCTTTCCTTTGTCGTAACTGAACGTTTTACGCTGTATCTGGTTTGGTACCGGCACAGACTGGTAGCTGACCTGCGGCGGCGGTGCCATACCATTCCCCGGATAGAATGCCGTCGGAGGCGGTACCGCGGCGCCGGTCTGCGGCGGATAACTGGCTGGTTGCGGCTCACCTTCCGGACCGGGTGGCGGTGACGGAGGAGTCGGCGCGGGCTCGCCACCAGAGACAGCCGGTTTCACGCCCAGCGCCTTCAGCTGATTCTGCATGGCTTCATTGTCACTGCTGAGTTTGTCGATACGTATCTGGTCAGCGGTTCGCGCCTTACTCAGCAGGTCCACTTCCCCCTGCAGGGAGTCAAAACGCTTGTTGAGATCAGCGGCAGTCGCCTGCATTTCGGTGGTCGCGTGCTGCTCCACCTTACTGTTGAAGCTGCTGTCGACCACCCCGGTCATATCCGGCGCGGGTTCGCCCTGAGCCGGGGCTTCCTCATCAGAGCTCATGTTCAGATCTGACAGATACAGCCCGCCTCCGACTGCTGCTGCGCCGCCCGCCAGAATGAGTCCCAGCCAGATATATTGCTTACGTTTGATCAGCGTGTTGAAGTTGGCCATCAGCGCTTCACTCCTTCATCTGACGTCGTGACCCAGATCTGCATGCGACCACCGGCAGTCAGCAGGCCCGCCGGGGTACTGAACATGACGGCACGTGTTCCGGGCTGCCAGAAATCGCTTTCACGCACCATACGGGGCGACAGGGAGACGTTATCCAGACTGTAACGGACGACTTTCAGGTGGTGGCCGACCCAGACCCTGTCGGCAGTGGCGCGCAGACCAGCCGGCGCCTGCAGCACTTCAGAGGTGACGGGGACAGACTGATACTCATCGGGTACGCTGCCCTGGCGCACGGCGCGATTCAGCGAAACCAGTAACGATTCATAGGGGTTCGACTCTTCCCAGGCTTTTGCAGGACCAGGTGTCCCCGCCAGCTCGCTGACCAGCTGAATAGTCCGGCCTGAGCCCGCTCGGGGCACGGCGCGAATGGAGAAGTTCAGCCCGCGTTCGGTTTCCACAATGAAGGTGAATGGTTTTTTACTGACGGTCGCCAGAATGGCGCCGCCGCTGTCGGTCTGCTCCTGGTTTGTCAGGCCACCGTCCAGGCTGTTTATCGCCGTGATGCGATCGCCTGGTACTGTGAACAGATTCGGGTCGGTGTTACTCACGGCAATATTTGCCTGACCGCCATTGGTCAGGGGGACCACTGTCGGCGCCAGCGTACCGCTGAGGGTCGCGGACATCGCGGGAGCGGCCAACAGCAGACAGCCTGAAATAAATAACGGGTTAATTTTTTTCATTATTTATTTCTCCAAAACGCGCCAGCCAGCTGACACCATCGACACGACTGAACTGAATGATATAACTTTTAATTTCACTGTAGGGTTTGGAATCCCCAATCCACGTTTTCAGCTCACCCCGGATATCCACGCGGTTCTCTGCCGGCCAGGCACGGATCGACGTCATATAAAAGGTGGCATTAACGTTATTGTCTTTAATGCGTTTCGCATCTTCAGCCAGCTGGACCTTGAGGCTGTTCTGCGAGGCGGGTAATACATACCGGAGTAGCTGCTGATGCTGGGCATCAACCGTTTCCGGCGTGACATTCAGACGCAGGGCAACAAAGGACATGCCCAGCTGCTCAATATAAGAGGCGTCAGCCTGGTTCTGAGACACCGCAAAGGGGGCACTGAATAACATCGGTGTCACTGCCACTTTCTGTTCCGTCTGGAGACGGTAATTATTTATGCCCTGGATAATATTGGTCGCAAGACTGAGGGTCAGGAGTGTCCCCAGACTGATAAATCCCACAGCGATAACGCGGGTGGTATTTTGTCTGGCACCATGTTCCATATGTTATTTCCCCGTTGATTTATTTAATCCACTGCCGGAAACAGGAGTCCGGAACATCATGAAAGAAACCTTTAAGAAGGGAGGTTGGCAGATACCAGTAAATCAGGTCGCGTAGCCAGGAACTGCCCCGCCCTTTTTTCAGTTTCTTGATACCCCAGAAAACCAGTGCCGCTGCAGCCATACCAAAAATGAACTTGCTGGTCCAGAAACCCCAGCCGAGACAAATCACGGCCGGGATAAGTTCATCGAGATATAAGCCAAACCAGCGGGACTGGTTAGTCAGTGTTTCCGGGAAACGGTATCGCTTTAATTCGTCTCCCGTCATCACGTGCTTCCTGTCAGTAACCGGCGACCGACATACCGATAGTGATAAAGGTGGAAATAATCGCGAAGCCGAACAGGAACTTCACGTTTTTGGTCATCATGTACATGATGCCGCCGGCGACGACTTCTGCCAGAACCACCCATTTGACGACGCTGGAAGACTTACCAAACGTGCCTTTAACGGTCGCATCCCCGGACTTCATCAGGTCGGTTGCCGTGGTGGTGGCCATCGCAGCATCCGGGAAGAACGCCGCCACAGCAGCAACCGGCAGCGCAACTTTAGCGACTTTCAGGGCTTTCTTTTTATTGAAAACGCGTGACAGAAAAGACGGTTTGTTTTTTTCAGGGACAGCAGAGCCCTGAACACTTAATACAGCATTCATATTTATTTCCTTTTAAATAGATAATGTTTAAATGGTAATACCTTCGGGACTACTTATGTTTCAGATACAGACCTCCTTATCACTTCGACTTCAGAGCTATAAAAATCAGGAAATTCGAACAGATGCGCTTTGAGACGAAGATAAACTTCATGCGACTTGCTTCTGTTACTTTTATTTTTAGCTGCAATCAGTTTTTTGTTTGTATCCTCATCAAAGCGGGCCATAACAACAGGACCAAAACTCACACTCTTATAGGTTACAGTTGGATAAAAATCTGGATAGCGTAAAAGGTGATCCTTAACCCTAAGCACAACCTCCCCAGCCTTACTACGTCCGCTTCTCTCTTTGGCGTTTACCAATTTCAGATGCGTATCTTCATCAAGTTTAAAACTTACGCATGGACCTAATGCCGGACGAGTAGTCATTCGCCTCACTTGCACCTCCACTCTACTTTTCAATAGGAGTAGTCTCACAAATAAAACCCCTTAACACAATAGACAAAAGGTCACTATTTATTTAACAATTTATTAACGCGATTTCCAATTAATTCTGTAACAACCTTACAGAATGAAAAGGCCATTCCACTGGCGAATAAAAAATAAAAAACCTCTTCTCTCGTGCGGATTGGTAAAGCTGCAAGAATACGATTAACTCTGTTCTTAGATGTTCCAATCGCTATATTTAAAACCTCTGAAATCTGATTGTGGGAGGCACCAAAAGAATATAGAGCCAGAGTCTCAATCTGAACATCAGTTAAAAAACCGAGTGCATTTTTAAATTCGTTGAGTTTTTTTATAAAACCAGAACGAACAGGAGACAGTAAAAAACCGCCTCGTTGAAGATGACAGAACTTCCACAGAGTGAACTCCGTTCCATCAAATGACATCCGTTCTATTATAAAATCCCATCGGTTCCCATTAATGGGCAAATTTTCCTCAACAAGCATTTTTCGATCGCCTGAGTAAACTTCGGCGTCAAGAGCTGACAGACGTAAAGAAGAGGAGATTTCCAGACGGTTAAACCATATGTTAACGTTAATATTGTGCAGAAAAGTTGTAGCGAAAGAATGATTGAAATGGGAAAAGGATCCATCACGTAGCCTTATACAAGCAGGATGGCTAGAAAGGTTGACAGTTAATTGCATTTCACGAAAGAAATCCAATTGACTACAGTTGGTGTTTTCAATACGATCCATCGAACACATAGGAGCCTCCTCAACAGGATTCTATGGGCAGCTGATGTGAAGGGGGCCAACCCTTCACATCAGCGATTCTCAAATTTTGTGAGACCTGAGCCTCTCAAACTATGATAAATGTAACCCACTTCCCTGTCACTAAAAATACGCAGATCATTCCGCTTTTATTTTTTATATTTTAGTTTAATAATCTATATAACTGAATGCTGTGTAGTTTACTCTTCGTCACCATCTTCTGATTCTGGAAAGAATGTATCGACCACTTCTTTAGTGTCTTCCAGAATGTTATCAATCATAAATCGCCACTCAAATTTTTGGTTACCAGAGATATGTGGACTCAAACAAGAAATTCCCAAAATTTTGTTGGTTGCAAATTGTGTCTTCAAAACTGTTTCAAGCAAAAGCTTATTGAAAGCCATCTGATTAAAGCCGCTTTCTTTCCTTTCCATTTGCGCTTCATAAACCCTCAAGCCTAACTCGACAAGCATCGTAGACACACTGGAAAAACTAACATCTTTCTCCCTGGCACCCTCAGCTTTCCGTTTTTCCACAATGGCATTAATTTTTTCAGCAACTTCATCGCTAACATATGCCTGTATCTTTGCCATATCCATCCCTTAATATAAAAAGAAATCTCGATACTATTTACAGCCAACCAAGTTAGACGATTCACCAACGATTCAATTCGCGATTCGAATCTAGATTCACCGCCTTTAAACTCGATTCATATGGCGAATCACACCACGAATTGAATCTAGAGTCAATTCGCCAATAAAACTAGATTTCATAAGGGTTGATTCGTTACTGATTCACCCACGATTTATAAGTGAATCGTTAGCGATTCATCTGCGATTCATATTTATATTACATAATGAAAGATAGTGTAATTTAAGTCACCATAACTCTATGGTTTAAATAATAAATCTGCAAAATTTTAATTTTGCGTGGGGTGTGGTGATTTTGTGGTGAGGAGTGCATATCTGTTGAGTCTGGTTCTGGTCTGGGTTAACGTATTTGCAGGAATCGACCCGGAGGGAGTCTTTTGAGAAAACAACTGGTATTAGCCACCCTGTTTTTAATTTCCATGCCTGCCTGGTCTGCGGATTGTTTTGATATGGCAGGACGGGACTATCGAATAGATCCCGATCTGCTGCGGGCTATTTCATGGCAGGAGTCTAAATGGAAGGTGAATGCCATCGGGAAAAACCCGGGAGCTGGCTACGGTGCCGGACTGATGCAGATCGACTCGCAACACCAGGGTGAACTGTCGCAGTACGGTATTAAACCGGGACACCTTCTGACTGATGCCTGTCTGAATATTTACACCGGTGCTTATTATCTGGCACTGGCTTTTAAAAAATGGGGAGTCAGCTGGGAGGCAGTCGGCGCCTACAACGCCGGGTTCCGGAGAACGGACAGGCAGGCCATGCGACGACTGGAGTACGCCAGGAAGATTGAGGCCATCTACCTGGCTATCAAGAAAAATAAAAATGCCGGCCAGTCATCTTTAACAACAAAATGAAGACCTCATTCATGAGGTCTTCAGAACAGGGAAGTGATTAATCAATTGCCCGCCATATTAAATGCCGTTCGGGATGATGAATAATGCTGATATAATCCTTCAGTGCATCCTGCCGTGAAACCAGACGCCTGCAGATCTGGTCATATTGCGGCCCCATTTCAGCCACGTGCCATGACAGCCTGTTCATAATCATCAGCGTGGCAATAATGCCTGCTGCATCAGCGCTGACCTCACCTTCGAAATAATTTCCCGGGATGCACATCCTGTAACGCTGCTCACCTTCAGGTGCGATATATCCGGTCTGCGTGGTAATGAACTGGATGCTGTTGGGTGCAATATTCCCGCCGACACCCTGTGGAATAACCCAGTAAGACCAGGAACCGCCGTCGTATTCAGAATGCTGGCGTAACCAGTTCGCGGCCATAGTATCGGCTAACGGCGTAAAAAAGAGCTCCGGGATAAAATCCAGGCGAGCTTTACCATTGGTTACGGCACTGCGCAGATATTTATCTGTTTTAAACTGTTCGTCTGATTCACGAGTGGCGGTGTTGACTTTCATTGTGCGCATACTGATTTTCTCCTTCGCGGTTTATTAAATCGTTCGACTTCATCACTGAGCGGCGAAGGGCAATTTGCAGCCGACGAGGAGGAAATAAAGGGGCGCGCGGCGTTTATATACCCCTTTATTTCCTCCACGGCTGATGCTAAAAGCAGCCCTCCGCGAAAGATGAAGTCGGGCGATATCGAGCAGGAGTGAGAATGCGCACAACCCTGAACGTCAATCCGGTGTTTATCGGATTCTCGTTCAGGCCCTGGAGTGGCGGGTATTTATCGCCACGGTGAGAGCGGCGCATCCTGATAAGGATGCAGCAAGCGAGATTTTGAATTTGCGTCAGGATGGAAGCCCGACAGGGCAGAGACAGCTTGCTGGCTCTGTTCACGACAGCCGTGTCCCGACAGGGACGACGCCCGGGTCAGTATTTATTTAATCTTTCATCAGAGATAAATAGCGGAAAAGATACACAGCAGAATAGCGGAAGCGATGTAACAGGGATGAATAAAGAATATTGATGAGATAATACCGCGCCGGAGTAATACGGGCGGCGCGTAGCGCAGCCGGTATTATTCAGCGCCACAGGCGCTGCGGCCTTTCAGCGCAGTCGGGCAGGTTATCCCCTGCCCTTCCGGTTATTTACGCGGCCTCCTGTATTCCGCGCATAAAGTCCCGCATAGCCCTGAACCGGCGCAGATCTGCCAGTCGTTTTTCAAAGTCATTGAGGTAGAAAACCGGGGTATACCTCACCCGCCGGATCTGCATCGTGAGCGTGTTGCCCGTCACCACTTCCGCCGCTATCCCCAGCAGTGACAGCTGGATGAATGCCATATCGGCCGCCACCGGATCGATGTCAATGCAGCTGCCGAACATGTGCATGGAGGGGTTGATATCAGCTTCAAGCAGGCACTCTGCATAGGCGATCAGCATCCCGGCAGCCCCACACGCCGGATCGCTGACGGTGGCAATCCCTTCCCGGCGGATAGTGTCTCTGACGCCTGGCATCAGCATCCGCGCCATCAGACACTGCACTGAATACGGGGTAAAATACTGCCCGCGAAAGTTATCTCCGAGTTCAAGCTCCATGAAAATGGCACCGAGAAAATCATGAAATTTCGCCTCCAGCGCACACACCATCAGGCAGAACATTTCCTGCATGTTCGCGATGTCGGTGGCCTCGTACCGGGCGCAGATTTTCCGGCAGTGCTCCATGCTCTCCGGCGTTCTTATCCGGGCCATATCCAGCTCACTGGCGGCGAGTGACAGAAAATCACTGAACACTTCCCAGCGCCCAAGATGGCGGCCCGTATCCTTAAAAAGGCTGATAAAACGGCCCCGGCTGTACTGCTCGCTCATCATACGATGAACCGCAGGCACCTGTTCCGCGATCTGCTGCCCTGCCTGAATGACAGGGCTGTTATCCGCAGTTTCTCTGGCCATATTGAACACATCGGCAAAACTCAGCTGTGACATAGCATTATCTCCGCTGTTGCCGCTCCCGAAGGAGCGGCTCACCTTATCAGTTACATGCGCGTTTGAGTTCAAGCGTGCGGAGCACCTGCCCGAAGGCGGTGTTGTTCATCGCGGGGATATGGACACCACGCCCCTTGCGAACGCTCCGGGCAATATGCCGCCCGAAAGCCTTCAGCGCCGGGTCAATCTCCTGTGCGGCGATGTCGTCCCGCAGGTTGCGCTGATGACGGCGGGGCTTTACAGCCTCAGTGGAAGGTGAAAGAATAGATAGGTTCATATGTACCTCTAAGTTAATTTGAACAGCCGAAAAAATCGTTACCGCGACTTTTACGGCGTGGATAAAGCAGGGTTTTCCCTGCTTTTTTCATTTCCGGAACAGGTTAAATTCCTCCTTAATGCGCGTTGTAATCTGCGCATGGCTCAGGTTGCACACATCCCGCAGCCGGAAATATCTGGCTCCGTAGCGGGCGTATATCTCTGTCACGTCACAGCAGACCATCTCCTGCAGCATGAACGTTTCCCACTCGCCGTTCTCACTTGTTGACCAGTTGAGCGGATACATCAGGCCCAGCGCCTCGTGAAAGGCATGAACGTCGATTTCTTCCGGTGCTTTCACCGCATCGTTACGGCGACTCAACCAGTACGCACGTTCTGCCTCTGCGGTGGTCTGCATTCCCAGGACTGCAGAGGATTCGATCAGGTGTAAGTTCATACATCTCTCCTTATGTGGATCACCGGCGGCCCCCGGACCGCCAGATGTTGGGTAAAAAAGCAGATTCATGGCATATGGCGTTCAGCGCGCATTGAGTCAGCAATGTATTTGCGTGCGTCATTCCACGCTTCCTCACCGATATCACCATAAAGAAGCTCAACGAGTTTCCGGGACTGAAGCCACGGTTGTGCAACGCCGAAATGCACCTGCAGAACGTCAGCGTGCCAGTCAACCACTCCCGCACCCAGGACGTTATCAGCCATGCGCATCAACGTGCCCCATACCAGTTCACTTCTTTCGCTTTCTCTCAGGCGCTTGTTTTTAAGCTCCGCCAGATACATAAGGAGGCTCTTTTGCTCGCTAATCGCGTTGGCCAGAAGGTTTTCAACCCATCTTTCGGTAGATTCTTTGGTGGCGGTTTTGACGTTGACGTTCTGTGTGTTCATTCTGCTTTTCCTCTGGTCTGGTGGTTAATCCATCTCTCGGTGAGTTCCCTGGCGGCAAAGGGCAAAGGAGCAACGTCGTAAGGAGGAGAACAAGGGGCGGAGACAAAAAGTTTTTGCGGTCCCTGGCAAAAAGTTTTTGGCGGAGTTTATTTACCCCTTGGGTGACGACACGGCGGTGCTACGACCAGCCCTTCGCCGGGGAACGGACGAGAGATGACTCACCAGGGGAAGGGATGAGAATGAACACACCCGACACGACGGAACGGCGTGGCGCCATCAGAGTGCCGGTAGCTTTATCGCCGGCACGGTGAAAGCGGCGCGGCCGGAACGGTCGCAGCAAGCGCTGCCGTTGACCTTGACTTCAGACATCAGACACTAGCCGTCAGGCCCGAAACCGCTTTGCGGGTTCGGCGGAGCCCGGCAGGTGCGCAGCAGCTGCCATGGCGGAGTGTGGCTCGACGACTGGACAGCGCAGCTGGCCAGGAGCCGAAGGGGTCCAGTGTTGTTATGCCTTTCTTATCGTTCCAGGCGTTCGACGGTGGCCAGCAATTGCGGATAGGTCGCTGACTGACACTTTTCATACAGTGATTTAGCTGCGGGTATCCCTTCCAGATAATCATCCGAGTCCCGAATTTCCTGAGCCAGATATTCAATAAAGGCGGGTTCCACAACGGAGCCATTCAGCACATTAAGCAGAACCTGTGTTTCTTCGTCATCGAGAGGAAGGGCACAGGCGCGAACCAGATGCGCATAGCGATCAAAGATATTATTCAGCCGTTCAGTCACCCCTTCCCTGTGGGAGTTCAGATGTGCTCGCAGCTTAGGCGAAGGCGTGAAAGAGGGGTTGCGGGAAATCTCTTTTTTCATTGGTTATCCTCAGAATACTCGCCCGACATAATTAAGAATTTGCGCCGCTCTCTCACGAACTGTCGGTACCATTTACGGGCAACACTGGCCAGATCGTCCTCAGAAGCGCCACAGTAAAGCGTACTCCCCATAAACCCTCCCCCACGGCAAATCTGAGCACCGGTGCTACCAGGGCGCCCCGGGGACTCCAGGTGAACATAGCCACCACTGTCGGGTGCGTAAAAACTGAAAATTTCGCCGGTTTTACGGGATTTTATCGTGAAGTTCATGCTGGTTCTCCTTTGGCTCACCCGCGACTGCGCTTCGCCTCTCTGAGTTAAGTGGATTCACTGCTGTTCATTACACAGACAACTGTATGACAGAAGTCATACACAATCAAGCAGGAAGAGTAAAATTTGAGCGTAATATATATTAATGCTAATGTACGCATCCATTAGCATTAACAACAGGTGCATAAAATGGCTCAGGAATCCCGGACTGAACAGTCTCGCGCTTACTTTTACCGCAACTTTAAGTACACAATCGAACATCTGACCCGGGATTATCAGGCTGAACTGCAGCGTTATTCTGATGATTCGTGGGAACTGCCTCAGCGAGCCGCACGCCTCAGCGCAGCAGTTAAGCGCTATAAAACGTACCGGATGCTGAGTTTTATTTTTGAGATAGCTGACAGCATCGATCTGGACTTAACCCCGCTTATTGTAAAGCGCCTTTGTATGCGCCTTTTCGGCCGCTCGGGTAGCCAGGACATAATTGTTGCCACTTTTGGGCAGAAGGGTCGCCAGCACCGCAGCCGCGATAATACGCCTGCCATCCTGGATGAAATAGCTTCCCGCTACCGTCTTGCCGCATACTCCTGTCAGGCCTCCACCCTGAGTGATATTGCAAGTGTGAAAAAGCACTATCAGACAGGCATCCGTGCAGCACGGAACAGGGAAAAATAACCTTCCCGGCAATAGCTAATGGATGCGTACATTAGCCTTAACATGAATAGATAGAGGAAAAAGGGGCTACCGGCGAACGGTAACCCCTTCATAAAGGCGCTTCAGGCATGTCAGACCAACGCAGCCCTGAAAAGGCGGGGTTTCCCCCGCCTCCAGGTTGCTACTTACCGTTGGATTCGTAAGCCAGGCTTGCCGCGACCTCCCTGTTCCCGTCCTTCAGCCGGACTTCGCATAAGCGGTTCCGGGTCAGGCATGTGAATATCAAGAGCGTTAAACACACGATTAATACGCACCAGACCAGGGTGTTTCGCGGTAGTTTCATGGTGTACTCCTCCTTGCAAATTGCACGGTAAGAGGCCATACTGGTGTTGACTAGACATTCAGTGGGCCTCGGGTTAATTTGAAAAAATTACTCGGGGCTTTCTGCTTTCTGCCGCACAACACGGTAACAAACCACCTTTACGTCATGAGGCAAAAAGCCTCAAGCGCCACTGCCAGTATACCTTACCCGCTGCCAGACTGACCAGGTATCGCGCCATCATCGTTCTGATTTGCCGCGAAAATATCCGGGTCTGCTCTCAAGCTCCCGCTCGATCAGCTCGTCGGCAAACAAGGGCGCAATCCTGTTGATGCGGCGCACCAGATTCCGGTGGCGGGCGGCGGCTTTCCGCTCGTCGCTCCATCGCTTAATCTGCCTCTCGTCGAGAAAATCCACGCATACCGCATATCCCGCGCCCGCCACCCAGCAAGACATCACTTCTTCAGGTGCCGCCTGCCCTGCCTCCACGACAACGGAAACCAGCTCCAGTGGACCCGGGCAGGGCCTGTGCGGCAGTTTCCAGCGCAGGGAATAGCGCCACTTCATCCGTGGCTCCGGTGTGTCAGCTTGTTCGGGACCTGCCAGCGTTCTGCCTGACGCACAGACTCCGGCGTCTCTCTCACAATGAAGCTGATTTCATGGATGACACCACACAGCGGCTCCCCGGCATCCCGCAGCCAGTCCAGAGAGGCCAGCGAGGCATATCGCGATCGCCAGTGCCAGAAGGCAGGGGCAAGCTCACGCGCGTCAAACTCGTCGCTCCACCGGCGGTACCAGCTGCTGACCGTCTCCGGTGACTGGAAATTCAGCTCCGTGACGGCCTGTCCCAGCAGGTTCTGCCGTAACCGCCAGTGATGCGTCATTGCGCGTTCTTCCCGACGCATCTTACGGGTAAAGGCGAGGCTGCTGCGCTGTTTCCGGCGCTCAGTCCGGCTGTGCTGCACCTCGGGGAACAGTTCGGCCTGAACATCAACCGGCAGCGGCAGCGGACAGCACTCTCCGTGACTGGCAATCAGTGCATCGAGTGCCTCTTCCACCTGCTTAAGACTGCTCAGACGATGCTTCGGGTCCCAGTTCAGACCGGGAATGCGCTGCGCCACGGTCGTGTTCATGCGGCTGTTCCCGGTCAGCAGGCGCAGAAAGGTACGCACGTGTGGCGCTGCAGACAGACGAGCACCGCGCTGGCGGGCATTCTCCACGGTCATGATGGCCTGCAGCGCAGCCTGCCTGGCAGGCTGCAGGGTGACAAGGGAACGGGACGAAGGGATCATTGTGCGCCCTCCTGTTCCAGCGTACTGATGATACTGGCGCAGGAATATCCGTCAGTATCGAGACACGCTATCAATGCCAGCGTGTGGGAGATCAACGCCGGGTTAAATTCTTCCATGCTGCGAACAACAGAGAACGGCTGGCCAGCACGTGTCACAAAGACGATCATCCAGCGGTCACTCAACTCTCCGGGGCTGCAGACAGCGACATCAAAATGGCAATGGGCCGGAGAAAAGCGGACCTGCACCGGGAAAAAGCCCCCAAATTCACACCGGTACTCGGCATTCACGGACCAGCCGGACGGTGAGGTCAGATCGCGCATGACAGCGTGGCTCAGCTCCCGGCGAAAATCTTCACCGGCTGCACGGTAGTCTTCCAGCTCGTCAGCGGACATAGTTTTGAGAACATCCAGAGTCAGTAACGTTTTCATTTTCAGTCTCCTTATCGCCGCCCCGCAGGGCGGCGTCTCCGTTATCAGGCAGCGTGGGAAGTCGGTTTGTCAGTGTCCGGGACAGCATGTGCATCGTCCGGCGTTACGGCATCCGGGGACTGCATCCAGCCCGGTACCCAGCGGGAGCCGGAGAGCCACTGTTCAGCATGGCTGGCAGCATCACCCTTTTTCATTTTTTCGGCATCCGAGGCGGCTCCGGTCAGCCCGGCCTCCTTCAGTGCCGCCACAATCTGGGCCTTGCTGAGCAGCCCGAGGAAGTTATCCGCTGTCGGCTGCCACCAGTCGCGCAGATGGAACCCGAGCGCCGCCTCCACGCCATCGAGGTCACTGCGGCGGGTATGGCCACATTCACGGGTCTGGACGCCATCGACGGAACAGGCGGTACAGAAGGCCATCAGCGACATCAGGGTCTGTCCGTCGAGGGTGAAGAAGGTGGTGAAATCTTTCTGCCAGCCCTCCGGCAGCAGGGCTTCCAGACGGGCTTTCTCCTGCATCAGATACCGCCATGCCTGACCTTCCTCTCCGGTCGGGGCTTCACTGGTCAGGCCGCTGTGATGCACCTCAAGGCGCAGGACAAACGGGTGCCGGGTGGTGGTGCAGTAGTCGAACACGCAGCTGCACAGCCGCCAGACCATCAGGGCCACGGCTTTCTGTGGCTGCTTAACCAGTTCGGCCTGAACCGCCAGTGTCCTTTCTGAAGACATTTTTTTCAGGAGCGGCACGCTGATACCCTCTGCTGCATCCGGCATACTGCGGGTGACCACATGCACAGAAGCCTGTTCGCCACCGTGCTCCCCGCCGTCAGATGCCGCCGTCTGGATCTTCTTCTGCACACCACGCTGGACGCAAAGCTCACCGTCATACAGGCTGACCACCACGCCACAGGCCGCTTTCTGCTCCGGTGTCCACGCCCGAACCGATGCGGCATTTTCAATCTCATCGATCAGCACCTGAATGGCGGCTTCGTCCTCAAAGGTTTCCGTGGCTTCCTGCGTGGCGTACAGTTCATCAAGACGCTGCAGCTCCTCAGCGCTGAATTCCCCCTCCGGCGCCGGCAGCACCAGATAATGCTCGCGGTCATCACCGTAGTTTCTGACGGTTCCCTCACGAGCCAGTGACCATGACCAGCCTTCCTGTTGTTCGATAGCCAGTGCAGCCGCCGCCAGCTTCTCCTGAACCAGACGTTCAACCAGTACCCCGTCCGCCGTTCCGTCTCCCTCCTGGGCGCTGAACAGGTCCTCACGCACCACGCCCCCGGCGGCCTCATACGCTTCACGACCGATAAACACGAAGCGGGCGTGGGTTACGGCGATTTCCGTATCCGTGATGGCCCGCTTCAGCAGGTGAGCGGGTGTGCTGCCGTATGAGGTTTTCACCTGGTCATACACCTGCACCTGACGTGCCGGGTCGCTCTCCAGACTCAGGGCCTGACACTGCTCCACGTCGAGTTTGTCCTCTGCCAGCAGGGTAATCAGTTCCGGGGCGAGGTTTGCCAGCTTCAGCATGCGCTGAACGTGACGGGCACTGTAGCCCAGCTGGTCCCCGATTTGCGCCGGGGTTTTCCCCTGTTCTGAGAGGGTACGGAACCCGCTGATTTGCTCTGCCGGGTGCATGGCCACACGCTTGTCGTTCTCGACTATCGAGGCGACCACCGCCAGGTCGTCACTGACACGCTTGACGACAACCGGATATCCGGCATCGATACGCTGCTCGCTGAGCAACTGTTGCAGGGCGGCAAGACGACGGCCACCTGCAGCCACACCTGACATACCGTCCGGCAGCGAGTGAACCACCAGATTCTGGATCAGGCCGATCGCCATGATGGAATCAGCCATCTCCCGGACACTGTCAGCCGGATAGGGGATCGTGCGAACGTTCAGCGGGGATTTGACCAGGGCCGACAGCGGCACTATTTCAATCTGAGCAGCCTCAAGCGCGGCTTTGAGGGCGGCGGCTTCGGCAGGGTTCACCGATTTTTTGCTGGTTTTAACCGTTGCTTTTGCTTTAGACTCGGTCACTGACATAATTGATACCTCTCTGTTATTGATTACTGTCTGCCGGGCAGATCCAACCCTGCCCGGCACCTCTTACGGCTTACTGCGTTTTGCGTACTCCGTAGTCCCGGATGTAACGGTTCATCATGTCCTCGCCGCCCGGTTCAAAATTCCAGACGCGCCAGATCATGCTGCCGTCATCCTGATGACGGACGACAAGGCGAAAATGGGTCCCCTGATCATCTTCAATCGCCACATTTTGATACTGCGCGGCGACAATCTGAGCCTGCTCGCGGGTAAACGTGCCATCCGGCAGGGATTCAAGCGGGACAAAACGTTATGGTCCATATGTTTCTCCTTCTCTGCCCCGCCTGAACGGGGCGTCTTCATCATGGTTTAAAAGGGCGCGTCGTCATCCATTGGCGGGAAATCATCCGGGAGTGGCTGAGGCGGTTGCTGAGACGGAGCCGCATCCTGACGGCCTTTCTTACCGCCCTTCGCTTTCGGGGATTTAGCCGGGGCCTGAGCAGGTTGTGCCGGGGTGGCAGGACTCTGCGGCCGCGCGGCGCTCTCAGGCTCACCGGATCCACGGCGGCCGCCGAGCATCTGCAGGGTGCCGTTCTGCCCGACCAGCACCTCGGTGACATAGTGTGTGGTTCCGGCATCATCCTGCCAGTTGCGGGTGCGCAGCTGGCCCTCGATGTAAACCTGCGCGCCTTTACGCAGGTATTCGCCCGCCACTTCCGCGAGCTTGCCGAACATGACAACACGGTGCCACTCGGTGTTTTCGCGCATCTCTCCCGTCTGCTTGTCACGCCATGTTTCAGACGTGGCCAGCGTCAGGTTTGCCACTGCGCCCCCGTTGGGCATGTAACGCACGTCCGGGTCCTGTCCCAGATGTCCGACCAGAATGACTTTGTTAACGCCACGTGCTGCCATGATGAATCTCCTTAATCCGTTGTTTTGCCTTTTAAAACCATCACCCGTTGAGTTGCCGGGGCCGCGGTTTTGACGTTTTGCGGGGACCTGCTGAACCTGCCCCTGGATATAACCTTCACCCGTTTGAGAGCCGTTCGCCGCAAGGGCAAAGACGCCACGGCCTGACGCATCTGTCCGGGGCAGGACACAAAAGTTTTTGCGGTTCCATGCAAAAAGTTTTGTGGACTGTTCATTACACCCTGGACAGCCAATGCGACAGGTTGTGGCTATGTCAGCCCGGGCGAATGGACTCAAACGGGTGATACGGGTACCAGGGGAAAGGAGCAGGCACCCGCCGCAACGACGGAACGCGCGGGCGCGAAACGGCGTTGCCCTGCAGAGTGCCGGCAGTCCTTCGCCGGCACGGTGAAAGCGGCGCGACCGGAACGGTCGCAGCAAGCGCTGCTGTTGAACTCAGACATCAGACACTAGCCGTCAGGCCCGAAACCGCGTAGCGGGTTCGGCGGAGCTTACCGCGTCTTTTCGCGGTTAGCGGAGTGTGGCTCGACGACTGAACCGCGCCAGCGGGTCAGGAGCCGAAGGTGGCCCCGGGGCAGGTTGTGTGAAAAGAAAGTTAAACAGAGGTAGAGCTGCAGCAAGATGGAGAGTAGCGGGCAGGTCTGGTCAGGTCAGGTCAGGTCAGGACTGAGATTCGCCCTTCTCTTTTCTGTACTGAACAACGCAGTACCAGGCAGAAGCCAGGAAAGCGAAAACGGTGATCAGGACACGAAATTCGTCACCCGGCTCTTTCCCCTGCAGCATCAGCGTTATGATGATGCCGGCAACGAAAATCCACGCCATGCCACTCCAGAGGCGCAGCTTATCCGCCGCGACATTAATCAGGATAAAGGCAACGGCCAGGATAGCCCCCCACAGAGCCGGTACCGGCTGAAACGGAATAAAAAACAGGTTAATACCGGTTAAAAGCGTCACAGCTGCAAACATCAGAGACATACGCATAAAATTTCCTCCCTGGACACACTGACGATAAGAATCACTTCTGCTGCTCATCTCCGGGTTTATTATATTCGGGCGCATTTGCTCGCGGCAGCTGCTGACTGTTCAGTCGATGTACGCGGAGCCGTTCATAGAAATATTCGCGCAGGTGTTCAGGCTGTTCCCGTTCAACAAGCTCAGGCACAACAGGCTTGTTCATCCTTTCCTGCCAGGCAACGGCAGCGGCCACCTTATCGACGGCAACTTTGTCCTGCTCCTCTTTTGGAAAAGAAGCGATATTCCACTTTGACATATGTATCACCGGTCTGCTTTACAGGAAGATATCCCTGATAATACGCGTATTCCCGGGCAACAGCGACTGACAACGAAGAGGAGAGTGCGCGGCGCCGGAGGCGCGGCGACGTCTCTCTCCGGCAGGCGCAGCCTGCCAGGGTTTTGCGCGCGGACTGACAGGCGCCCTCCGGCCCGGACGCCTGCCATCGAGCTTACTGGCCCTTGCCGCCCTGTAAGATAAAGTGTCCGCCAATACAGACGGCACACTGACAGGTCATGTATTCGCAGATTTCATCCATCACCTGCGCAGTGGTCAGTTCCCGCTGACCGGCATCGCGGCGGCGGGCATTAATCAGGGCTTTGTACTGTCGCAGGATATCGCGGCTTTGTGGTGCAAGTTTCATATGCTTTCTCCTTAACCGGCGGGCTTCCCCGCCGGATAGTAATCAGTTGCTGAATACATAGCCTTCATGGAAGACATAGCCGCTGCTGAACAGATCCCGCGCGTAAGCCTCATAATCGAAATAGACGCGCAGGGATTCAGGCACCTCGTTTAACAGGCCGTGATCCTCCACAAAGCCATAAGCAAAATCCTCCTCGCTTTCAGCCTCGCCACAATACGCATCATCAAAGGCGTCATAGTCGCACTCGCCGGTATATTCCGCCCAGGCCACAAACGCGGCTGCGCGCCCGTCGTCCTGCGCCTGCCGGAATGCCTCGATAAACGCCCACTTAACAGAGGATTCAGAGGCAAACTGAGACGGGATCCCTTCCCAGTCCTGAAACATAAACTCGGGGTCATCCTCGGCGGCATGCAACGCCCGGCAGGCGTCATAAAATTCGTCTTCGTCGTCGAAATCGGTTAAATCAAACCATTTGCCAAAAATACTGCCGCCGTTGTACTGGTGATACGTGCCCACGTAGATGGCCGGAGTGGTGATGGATGAATTCATTTTTTCGTCTCCCTGCGGGGCGGCATGGCCGCCCCGGTCGTTAATCAGTCCAGCGCGGCGTAAATGGCGTTGCATTCCGGGTGAAGGGTAATGTGATTCCAGAGCTGGGCATCACGCAGCATATAAAGGCGAGTCAGTGCCGGGTTACTGCTGTCATGATGGGCCGCCAGACGGCGATTAATCGCCAGGCTGGTCAGAATAATGCCCGCCGCGTCGGCGCTGACCATGCGATCAAACCAGTTTTCACTGTTGAACAGATGAACCCGGCCACAATCCGGCATCATGTAACCGCCGCCCTCTGGAAGCCGGATAAAGTGCCAGAACTCACTGCTGTATTCAGGCATCCATTGTTTCGCCAGCGCATACACCTGCAATTCTGCGAGCATGAAATCCGTGCCGAACAGGTAGGGCATAAAAGACAGGCGGTCACACTCTTCAACATTCAGGACGGGGCGTGTTGTCACATACTGCATGGTAAAACCTCCGTAATCACATGGACTGCGGCACCGGGTTGTGCCGTGCCGACACGTCAGCCCGGCGGAAAGCGGAAGATGCAGGGGCGACACCGGAGGCCGCAGCGCAGATAAAGCGCGAAGCTGGTCTGGACGGTTTTCGAGCGAAACCTGAGCGAGAAAACGACGGGAAGAACGGCGAGCATCAAAAAAAAACTGCGACCGGGCGAGGATGGCGGCGTCAGCGAACCCTTGCATCTGCAGCAGCCGGGCTAAAGTGAAGGCACGGCACTACCCGTCGCGATGCAGGAGGTTGAATACAGGGTTTCTCCCCCCGTTTTTCGACCACAGGGAGAAAAGCGGAAGCAGATGTCGCGACGCGACAGACGCAGGAATAAGGCCACAGACCGGAGGGATGGGGCCGGGTGAAGCGGAGCCGGCGGCAACGGCAAGCCGGCGACTTCCTTATCCGGAGATGGGTGCGCCAGCGAACTCCAGCCTCTGCGGCTGCCGGGCTAAAGTGAAGGCACGGCACAGCCAGCACACGGCACGGCGATAACAGAGGGTTGTGTTCACCCAAAAGGCCCGGAAACCGGGCCGGGTGGACGCGGAGCCGGCACGGCGACATCCTTATCGCACCACTCCTCCTGTGCCGGCAGGCTGACAAGGGAGGGTCCCCCTCCCCTGATGCGCCGGGCGGTCACTCCTGAGTTCTGCTGGCGCGGGCCTCTCTCACCATTTCCCTTAAAACCCGGCGATCAAACCAGCGCCGGACCGGAGTGTCCGTAAAACGCAGCTGATCAGCGATAACCCCTGCGCTCCTGATAGTTTCCTCCCGCTCGTTAACCAGGGTGAGCAGGACCGGGCAGAATCGCGCATCGCGAATAAGAATGGCATCGAGGACCTGATCCAGCCTGTCGGTTTCGTCTTCGTCCAGGCAGTTATCATGATCATACTCCACGGCCAGCAAGCGCCAGTCACCGATCCGCCTGTCCATCAGACGGGGATTGACGGACGACGTTAGCGCGGCGGCGATGCGCTTCGTATCCCGGTGGACGATTTCCGATATCTGCGTGAGGGAGGCTTTCAGGAAGGCCAGCAGATCGTCACATTCCGCCGCCGTCAGCCACTCCTGAGCGTAAGGCAGGCGGATAACCTGACAGTCAGCCAGCCGCTCCGGATGCGGATATGCCTGCACCGGAAAGAGATGCAGACGAGCCGGGGTTCCCGCCAGCCGCCGGGCGCTGGCGAGCAACAACGCTGCCCGGCCATACGTCAGCGGCTGACAAAGCTGTTCCGTAAGCGTGAGGATTTCCACGCCACTGAGAGAGCCGCAGGCGGCAAGCCAGCCGGGTACGGTTTCAGGGGCGACGGGCGCCATATCAACAGTGTCGGGCCAGCCAGCCTGGCGCAGCATCCGGTCGCCGTGACGCAGAATAAGCGTGTTAAGGGTTTCATTTTTCATCATTATCGTCTCTGTCCGGGTTATATCACCCCGCAGCGTGGCGGGGCGATTTGCTGTCAGCTTTTCAGTAATGCCCGCACTTTTGCTGTATCCGCCAGGCGGCGCATGACGCTTTCCGGCACCGGGAGATTGCGATCCCGTGCGGTCCATTCCCTGTCCCACAATGCCTGTTCGGCGGTAATCAGCAGGGTTTCAAGCAGGTCAACCGGCACAGTCACCCTCTGCCCGTTCTCTTTCACCTGGTCTATCAGTGCCATCACCAGGCCGGCTGACACGCCCGACTCAAGCCGTTGTTCTTCCGGTATAGCGTCCATGCGTTCCAGTACTGCCCTTACGTCATGTTCTGAAAAGGAATATTCCATCCCGTCAGCCAGTGCTTCAATATCCGCCGGGGTCCAGATAATCAGGTTCAGCGGGGTTTCTGCGGGATATTGCTCATTCAGCATCCTGCAAAGATCTTCACGGGTTCCGTACATGTTCTCTCCTCACTCCAGAAAACTTTCATCGAGCATCAGTGCAATATTGAACGCCTCATCCATCAGGACGCTGAGACGTCGCAGACTGATACCGGCAAGCCGTTCCGCCAGTCCGTCGTACCGGTAGTGGTACGTGTCTTCCAGCACTTTCAGGGTGGTTTTCAGGTCGCAAAGATTGTTCGCCAGCCCGGCCATATCGCGGCGCAGGGCTTCGTGTCCGTCGTAATTCATTACGCGGCCTCCGGGATCCATTCATCGTTCGCCGCCGGGGTATTGACGGCCCGGTGCATGGCGGCCAGTCGTTCGGTTCCGGCCCGGTGGTACTGCGCCAGCATTTCGATGCCGATATAGCGGCGTCCGGCACGGTATGCAGCGACGCAGGTCGAACCGCTTCCGGCAAACGGGTCGAGAACAATCGCGCCCGGGGCGCTAAATGACTCAATCAGCGGCTGTAGCGCCTCCACCGGTTTCTGCGTCGGATGCAGGGTATTACCGGTATACGGGAAGGGCAGCACATCCGGCAGCGGTTTAAGGGGCGGCACGGGGCGGCCTTTGGCAAGGACATAAGCCCCTTCATGGCAGTAGTCCACAAATCCGCGTCGGGCCCTGGCGTTACGACGGTTGGAGGCATAGTTTTTGGTGAACACAAGCTGGCCCACGGCATAGAATCCTGCCGCCTTCCACGCGGCCATAAAGCGGTCCACACGGTTCCAGCCGTAGAAGCTCACCATCAGTGCGTCTTTTTTAAGGACGCGGTACATCTCCAGCGTGGCCGGTTGCAGCCATTCGTCCGTCACATCCCCGGCAATCTGTCTGCCCTGACGGTCCTTAAAACCGACGAGGTAAGGCGGATCGGTCACAATAAGGTCCACGGCACGGTCGGGGAATCCGCGCATCACATCAATACAGTTCCCGAGAATGAATCTGGACATGGCAGCACTCCTGTAGTCAGAGGGGGCAGGAGGCATCACCGCGATACCGTTCCCTGCCGCACGCTGCCTGTTCATCGCGTCCGGTCACGGGTCAGGCCGACCGTGGAATACCGCAGCCGTCCGTCTTTTGGACGGCAAGGATATGCCGCGAAAGCGGCTTGAAGGGCGTTCCTTAAAAGGGCGAGGGACTGGCGCACACTCTCAACGACGCCGGGCCGGAGCGGAAAAACCGCCCGTCCCGTACCAGACCGGATGCGAGACACTGGCAGCGGGCGGCAGGCTTGCGTTAACTCCAGGCGAACGGGGAATTACCTGCATACCTGTCCACAAATCCGGGGCTTAAGATTGTGGATAACCTGAAGGCAAAGGACGGAGAAGCGCGGGAGAACAGACGCCACCACGCCTGTTCTTTTTTTGAACAACCGGAAAGTTTATATCAGCGGTTCAGGGATTTATCCCCGGCCAGGGACAGGCCAATATAGACGCCCGCCCCCCAGATGACCTGCGACAAAATGAAAACCCACTGCGGAACGTCGAAAACCAGAAGCGGAAGCAGACATACCGTCACAATGCCAATCAGCCGGCTGCCAAATTTTCTGCGCACCGGTTCACTGCTGTCGACGGGAATGCGGGCGAGACGGAGCACATTTCTGAATCCTGGTGACATGAGAACCTCCCTGGGGATGAAAACCATTTAATTCTGTATATTACAAGATCTGTTTTTGATTTTAGTCACCGAATGCACGCCGCATATTTTTCTTTAATTCCCGGGTATCCGACCCGGACACCGGCGCGGCAGATGCTGCCGGCGTATCCGGTACTGCAGCTGCAGCCCTGTTCACGTCAGCGGTGCCGGCCATCTGCTGAACCAGTGCCTGCAGCTCACTGACCGAGGTGGGCGGTACCGGCATACTGGCCAGCAGGCGCGGCAGTTCCGGCGCCGTCGTGTGGAGGGCAAGACCGGTGATAATCAGGTTTCTCAGCAGATCCCCACGCAGACGGGATGACGCTTCCGTCAGCACACTTTCCACCCGTTCCCCACTCCGGCCATTCTGAAGCGTCAGGGTGTAACGCCGGCGCTGGTATTCTGTCTCCGGTGACACGGGCAGAGCAGCCTCACCATTTTCGGGCTCATCCGGAAGGCCGGTGAGTGAGGACCAGGTTCCGGAGACCAGGGCCATCACGGCGCAAAGGCGGACAGCGCTCAGCTGCCCGGCAAAGAACACCGGGATCAGCGCCGGTAAACGGGCATCCACCTGGTATACCACCGCCCCGGCGGTGGCGGCGGTACGGATGAACTCACCGCGCAGGGGCTGTGAGATGGTGCTGATGGTTGCCATTGCCGCGATGTCGGTGCGATCGTCGCTGTGCAGATAGAAAGAATACTGGCCGTCCGGCACGTTTAGTCCTCTTTATTGTAAAGGGCAATCTCCCTGGCCAGCGCCATCTGCGGATCGCCTATAACCTCGATACGGTCAGGAGCCAGAGGCCAGGCCTGACGGATAGCTTCTTCTATGAGGGAAGCCCCTCCCCCGACCAGGAATACCCGGTTAACGTTCCTGAAGGCTGTCAGCTCACTGGTGACACGCGCCCCCAGGGAAGTGATTGCCTCTGTTATTTTGTTCCGAACCTCGTCAATTTTACCGGCATCGTTGATCACACGCTGCAGATACTGACGATCATTGCGGTTGCGGATGATAGTGTCAGCGATGAGGGCGCTGGTTTCGCTGTCTGCCGCCCGCAGCGCGCCTGCAGCTGCCCGGGTGACCTGTGACACGCCAACAGACGGATTACCGTGCACCGCACTGATATCATCAAACTGGCCGACAATCACACCGGCATCGAGCGTGGTGCCACCGAGATCGATAATCAGGGTGGTCTCCGCGGGGCCGGGCTTCAGCTCCGCGAGACGGGAGAACGCCGCCGGCAGTGATTCCGGCATCACCTTCACGTCCGTTACGGTAAATGCCCTGCCCTTATTCAGAACCAGCTCACGCATCAGGTTTTCCCGTTTGCGTCGTATGTTCTCCTCGTTCCGCTGGCAGTCCCCGTCGTAATACTCGCTCAGGGGCAGCGTCACGGTCAGGCTCACCGGCTGCGGCTCCAGTCCGCTGTTCAGCAGCGCATGATGCACAGCCAGCAGGTTGAGATCACCGTACTGATATTCCACGTTTGTTGTCGGGATGGCATCCCGGCTGACGCTGTCCCAGGTGTATTTCAGCGTGCCCACCTGATAATTGAACGTTGCCGCACTGAATTCCGCCACTTTCCAGCCATGCCGGAAGGAGTTCGCAGAGACCCGGGTCTGAAGCTCATCGCCTTCAAACCATGCCAGCTTAACATTAGTTGAACCATCATCGCAGTAAATATTCATCATTATGCTCCGTTAATTACACTCAATTTGATACCAATTATAAGAGCAAAATGAAAAAATCAAAGCAATATTTCTCAATATGAGAAATATAAAAACATCAAAATGATTAACATGATCATTTTAAGCATTTTTATTTACTCAAAAAGTTCGTTCAGAAGGCGAACTGGATTATCGCCACGCTGTAAAATATACTGTATGTATAACCAGTATATTTTTGGAGTGTCAGGAGGAAAGATGAAGCTACAACTTTTCAGCGCCGGGAAAGAACTCCCGCCACAGGCCCATCCATTGTTTGCCGATCTGGCCTGCTGCGGTTTTCCCAGCCCTGCTGCTGACTATGTCGAGTCCGATCTGGATCTCCATGATTACTGCATACGGCATCCGAGCGCGACTTACTACCTGCGTGCCAGCGGAGACAGCATGGCCGACGGCAGTCTGTACAATGGCGATCTGCTGGTTGTGGACAGTGCTGAAAAGCCGCGGCACGGCGATATCGTTGTCGCCAGCGTACAGGGGGAGTTTACGGTGAAACGGCTTCTGCTGACGCCACGGCTGACGCTGCAGCCCATGAATGCCACCTGGTCGCCGATTTATCCTGATCCCGACGAGCTGGATATCTTTGGCGTCGTCACGCACATCATCCACCGCCCGAGGGAGATGTACTGATGTTTGCCCTGGCCGATGTGAACAGCTTCTATGCCAGCTGTGAACGTGTTTTCCGCCCGGATTTGAAAGGAAAGCCGATAGTCGTCCTGAGCAACAACGACGGGAACGTAATCGCTCGCAGTGCCGAGGCGAAGCCCTGGATCAAAATGGGGACTCCGTGGTTTCAGATAAAAAACGAAAGCTACCCTGAAAAAATATATGCGTTTTCAAGTAATTATGAACTTTACGCTTCCATGTCAGCACGTGTGATGAACTGCCTTGAGGAAATGGCCCCGAGGGTGGAACAGTATTCCATTGATGAGATGTTCCTCGACCTGACCGGCGTGGAGCACTGTATGGGGCTTGAGGACTTCGGCCGGCAGCTGCGTCAGCACGTGTATGACTGTACCCGCCTGACCATTGGCGTGGGCGCCGGACCAACGAAAACCCTCGCAAAATCAGCCCAGTGGGCCTCAAAAGAGTGGAAACAGTTTCGTGGCGTACTCGCTCTGACCAGGGGAAATCCGCAGAGAACGCGGAAACTGCTTTCACTGCAGCCGGTTGAAGAAATCTGGGGGGTGGGTAACCGTATTGCACGCAAGCTGAATGTGCTGGGCATAAAGACCGCGCTCGATCTGGCCCTGACGAACCCGACCTTCATCCGCAAAAATTTTTCTGTGGTCCTTGAGCGAACGGTACGGGAACTGAACGGGGAAAGCTGCCTTTCGCTTGAGGAAGCCCCTCCGACGAAACAGCAAATTGTGTGCAGCCGCAGTTTTGGCGTGAAGATTACAGAGTACGAGTCGCTCCGCCAGGCTATTTGCCAGCACGCAGAGCGGGCCTCTGAAAAGCTGCGTAAAGAGCGCCAGTATTGCCGGCATATTTCCGTTTTCATCAAAACGTCCCCGTTCGCCGTTAAAGAGCCGTACTACGGCAACGTGGCCACGGAAAAACTGCTGACCCCGACTCAGGACACCAGGGACATCATTGCAGCCGCCACAACGGCTCTGGAGCGTATCTGGAGGGATGGGCACCGGTATGCCAAAGCCGGAGTTATGCTGAATGACTTCACCGGCTCCGGCGTTTCGCAGCTGCAGCTGTTCGACGAACGCCCGCCCCGCCCTCACAGTGCTGAGCTGATGAAGGTTCTGGACGGGATCAACCACTCAGGGCTGGGTAAAGTATGGTTTGCGGGGCGGGGCATTGCCCCGGAATGGCAGATGAAACGGGAGATGCTTTCTCCTGCTTATACGACACGATGGTCAGATATTCCTGAAGCGAAACTGGCGTGAAATTTTGGCGATTTCACCTTGAAATTCTCAACCTAAACTTCCTAATTACAATAAGTTAGATGTGAAATCGCCATGGCGAAATTATTGACTCAAATTTCTGTCAAGGACCTCATTGATGGCCTTGTCCAGTTCATCCTGAACCACTTTTGACATACGGCTAAACTCATAAGTCAGCGTGCGCCCTTTCACACGTTTGCGCGCAAACTTGTCCTTTTCTTCAAACGTCCAGAGCGGGGAAATCACTGACTTTTCCTTGGGAGGTGGAGCTATCAATGCCTGAGATGCCTGAGAAATCAGCTTCAGTATACTGGCTTTCTGTTCATCTTCTGGTCGCTCGCAATCACTTAAAATTGCATTATGTCGATCTAAGACAGACTGAATGAGTTCTTCAGGCGTTAAGCCCTTTTCACTGAGTTTTTCGTTAACTTCTAAAAGAATTTTATAGTCACTAAACGATAGCTCCGACTGAACCGGGAACAGAGCAATCAAGTCTTGCGGTACTGCCGCCGCCTGCAACGCCCTGGTGACCTTAGCCTGAGATAACCCCTCCAGTTCAGCAATTTCCTTTTGATTGAATCCGGACTCTTTAAGAGCTAACAGTCTCAGGCCGATTTCGCGAAGGTTATGTTCTTTAGCTGTCTGGATATCTTTAGCCAGTTGGCGAGCTTCATCAGCTGATAAATGTTCATCGGTAACCATGACATCAAGGCCTGTGCGGATATAAATCGCTGAGGCTCGCCGTCTTGAACCATCCAGTATCTCAATCTTTTCACCTTGCTTAATACCAATACAGGGGAAGAACTGCTGAAACTTAATCGTCTGGATAATGGATTTCAGAGACTCCCTGGTTAGAGCAAGTTGATCTCGTCCGTTATTTTCCTGGTTTACGAAAGTCATACTTTCAACGTCAGATGCAGGTATCCGAACAAACCTGAACGTTACCTTCCTGCCGGTTTTTAAGGTAAATACCTGGCTTCTATCGGTGTCAGTCATCTCGACCATTGACGCCTGAGTATTTAACTGTCTGCCGATGGTTTTTCTTCTCTCATTCGACATCACATACCTCCGTTAGTACGAATGAACTCAATGCGATCAAATACTGCCTTCGCAAAGTCTTCCGCCGCTGATTTTGCGCTTTTTAACGCCTCTGTGCTTCCATCATAGGTTGCGGGATTTGCTGAAATAACGGTGTCAAAAGTCTCCCCACAGCGTTCGAAACCATCCAGTCGCGGCAGAACCATGTCGAGCATATCGGCACCGAAAACCTCTTTAGCCTGGCTATGGCAAATTTTATGATCAGACTTGTTCAGGATTTTGGACATGAAGCCGACGTTACCGATGAGATTGCAGGTGTGCCCATCCATTTCGATCGAATCAATGAGGGCAGGGAGGCTGGCCACAAATTTCAGGGAAGAATGAAAATCAACCGTCGCCGGTGGAAGGGGGGTCAACATCAGGTCTGCCGCACCAATACAGTTTTTCAGGAATGCATCAAGGTGAGGACCACTATCAAGGAAAATAAAGTCGTAGTCATGCTGGAGCTTGTCGATAATGTTCTCTTTAAGCACTGCATGAATATTTTGCCCTGGCAGATGTTCTTCACACAGCCCCTTCCAGCCTTCAGCAAGGAATGCATCGTCAATGGAAGCAGGAATGACATCAACACCTGGAATAATCGACGGCACAATAAAATCGGAAAGTAATTCTTCACGAGACACATTCTGGAGCATGGCCTGAGCAGCCGTATTTTCAACCAAGCCCACTGAATTCTCATGGCTCAGGAACATTGTCAAAGATGCCTGCGGATCGAAATCGATGGCCAGAATACGGAGGTCTTCGAACAGAAGCTGAGGATGAGCTCGAAAAGCATGTGATAATGAAGCGGTAGAGACTGTCTTGGAACCACCGCCTTTAAGATTACAAACAAAAATTGTGAAGGCTTTATCGAAGCGATCCCTGTACTTGGGCACTTTACGATGGAAATACAGATCGATGACATTCTGAATCGTCATCGCGTATTTCATCGTATTGCCGGAAGGTTTCTTTTTAAAAATGTAGCCACCGGCTTCCATTTCGGCCACAGCATACTCAACACTACCTTTACTGAGTTTAGGCAGCTTATACAGGGCGGCTTTGCTGTATTCCTGATAGAACTCGGTAAGTTTCAATTCCTCTTTTTGCTGGCGTATATTTTCGCTCAAAGATGTCAGAAGCTTACCTGCACGTGTGGCGACTTTCCGTAACTGCTCAATATTGTCCATTCATCACCTCATGACGTTTTTTGTCATTTTGAACAAAAAGAGTCATGTTGCAAGTAAAAATTCATGTTGTTTTGATTTCGCTCTCAACAAGGGGAGGGTTTGGACAAGCACGAAGGGTGTTCCACTCAAACACAGTACTGAATTGCAATTTTACGCTCAGGAGCTGATTTTTGTTACGACCGTTCAAAGATAGCTCTTCTGTAACAGTGCTCGCCGCAGCCATGAGACCGAGCGTAGCGAGCGAACTGGCGAGGAAGCAAAGAGGAGCCGTTCAGGCAGATAGCTCTTACGCACAATACATGAATAGGTTTCCATCCTCTGTTGGGAACAGGTCAACTTCGCAGGCAGCCCTGACGGAGGGATATGGGTCAGGCCGGGTCTGCGGGAAACACCCCAAGCGCAGGCACACACGCAGATAGCCTGTTCAGGGTAATAAGTGTGACAATCTGCCCTCATCAATCATGACGAGCTCGACCACTGCCTCAGGTCTTGTGACTAAAGGGAAGAGGGAAAGAGGGGAAATCAACTGTGACAAACTGCACTCATTCAACTGTGACAAACAACACTCAATTAACTGCGACAAACTGCCCTCATGTATTGTGACAAATTGCCCTCAAATTTGGATTCACTACCTGTTACAGCCAAAAAACTATGAATAAGCGCAGGCTGCCAGGGAGGTAACAGCGGAACTGTGACAAATCACCCTCAACCTGCCGGATCAAATGTGACGAACCACCCTCAAATCTGTGACAGATAACCCTCAAACTATTCCGTTGTCAGGGAGGTGATATCACGGAAAGAGAATACGATATGAGTTGTCTGGCGGCCTTTCTTTTTCTCGATGTAAGAGAGGCGCATTGGTGTCCGGCTGTTGATCTCATCAACACTTGCCTGCAGGAAGCGGCGGCGAAAGTCCGGCATACGCTGGTAACTTTGAGGTAGCTGGTAGCGCTCCATGATCCAGTCGATTTTCAGGGACACGACACCTGAGCCATCAGGTTTACGGTACTGACACAGGGATTCGTATAAACGCATGGCATACGGATTGGTAATCTCTTTTGTTTCACTGAGCCGGAACTGCGTAAACCGGTTCTGTAGCCCGATGAAAAAGGGAATGAGATAGGGGTTGATATGTACGCTGTAAAGCCCTCTGGATGGACTGTGGGCACGTTTGATAAACCAGGGAAAGGATTCATACCCTTTTTCATCGCCGTCATCCTCTTCAGGGCGATAAAAAACCACTTCCTTACCCGCAAAACCTTTCAAAGCCTGTCGTATATCCTTACTGGCTTCAGCGGAGGTCAGCCCGAATGTTTCAGCGTATTTAGCAACATGAATTTCGCAGATGCCGTCGTGTTCCTGCAGCGAACCATCGGATTTCCTGATCTGGTCAACGAACAGATACAGCATACGTTTTTGATCCCGGGAGAGACTATATGCCGCCTCAGTCAGCTCATTTGACTGGACAATCCGCGGGCTATTTTTACGTTTTTTGTGGTTTATAACCGCTATTTCCGCCATGACAGATCCATGTGAAGTGTGACAGGTTTTCAGATTGTCACACTTCATAAAACAGAGTCAACAGGCATGGATAACTTTGTGAAAAGCAACGTCTTCTGAGGGCAATTTGTCACAGGGTTAAGGGCAATTTGTCACAGAAAGGACGGCTATTTGAGGGTGATTTGTCACACTGAAAGGGTGGTTTGTCACAGATCCCCCTCTGTAACCCGCATGGATAAAGGCCTGCGGGCATTCTAAAAATAAAGATCTAACAACTATTAAAAAAGATCTTATAAAAATATCTCGGTGGATAAGTGGATAACCCCTACGTAAGGAAATTTTTCATGCATTGAGCGTCAGCAGAATATGAAAAGTACTCTCCCCTGGTGCTTCCTCGCTCACTCGGGGCTTCGCCCTGTCGCTCGGCTGCGGCGAGCACTACTGGCTCGATCATATCCGTGGCCGGAAGATGCTACTCCTCCCCCTAGTCGCTCTCCAGTACCCGCTACAGCGAGACAAGCCGCACGAAGATTTCTATCGTCCCTGCAGGCATATTCGAATCGTTTTATTACCGCTGGTTGCCGTCGTGACAGAACACTACTTCCTGTAAAAGGGGGACTAAGGCCCCTGAGTCACACACCTGAAATTAATAATGCGGAGTTTTACGATAATGACCTTGCTGGAAATTTTCCTGACCGCCTCTCCCGCTTCTCAGGGGGCAACAATCCTGTTCCTTGCCATGCTGATCTACTGGCAAAAGCGATAAATCCATGCGAGCTGGCCTTTGGCCAGCTTCACTGTGTAAGGGGAAAAATGCGGCACATCCAGACATTTCACTAGCAATTTGAGTTCAGATATCTAAGCTTGGGATCCGGACAACATGAGGTAACAAGATGAAACTTGAAGCTATACAGATAGATAATACCGTAAGGAGTGGTCTTAATTCTTTCACTGATGGGGTGATTATTCGTGATACAAAGGTATTGATCACGCTCAATCTCCCGGATGGACAGAAAACCACTATTGAGGGGGAATGGCGGCATATGTCGGACGCCAACAGGTTGTCAGAACGTATTACGATGCTTCAGCATGCGATCTATGAGCAGTATGAGGAATACAGAGCAGATATTCCCGTCAGCTGGTCCAGATAACGTCTGACAGACCTCACCGGCGAGCAGGACGTTCGCCAGCATCATTCTCCTAAGTACTTAAATATTCCCTTTCAGCATGGCTACCGCATCCGCTTCGGGCATCTGAAACTGAACTCGATGCCGCGCAGCAACATCAAGTGCGAACACCTTCGTATAGACCTCCGTCGAGCTAATCGATTTGTGGCCCATCAGGCTCTGCAAAACCTTCAGTGGTATGCCGGCATACAGCATATGCATCGCGTAGGAGTGACGGAACGTATGGGGGGTAACCGGTACTGAGAACGTCACCCCGTCGGCCGCTGCGGCCTCCACCGCTTCGCTAAGCCAGGTGCGCACGGTACGGTCTGTGATCTCCCAGATACGCGCCTTCTCCATTCTGCCGGTGCGCTTGTTTCGTCTTTCCAGCGGAATTTTCAGGGTGGCCACCATCATCTGCAGCTGGCTGACATAGTGGTGATCGGAAAGGGGAACCAGACGATGGATCTGACTGCCTGCGGGGGCACGACCTGCCGTCCTGGTCGCTTTCTCGGTACGCTGCTTGAGCGTGGCCAGCTGCACGAACGGATACGGCGGCGCCAGCGAAAAATCCCCCCGGGTCAGCGCCAGCGCTTCGTTAATGCGCGCGCCGGTGTTCCACAGCGTCGCCAGCAGCATCTTGCGGTGCAAATCGGGCACATAATGGAGCAGGGCGCTGACTTCCGGCGCCAGCAGGTATTTCGGCAGTTCATCCTGAATGAGCGCCATCTGGCGCAGGGCGAGGGCGGCAGGGTAATCGATGGCCACCGGGAGCAATGTTCCGGGAGATGCCGGAGATCCAACTGGAACCAGGTTATTCATAATTTCTGTTAACTTTTTTCTTTGCCGAGAATTTTCTTCGTAATATTACCGGAGTCAGGATGACTAACCAGCCAGCGACGGCCAGCCAGAAAACAGACGAAGTCGCAAACAAAACTACCCCGTCAATGACGGTAGACACGATATTTTCGGGCACAGGTTTCACTCCTCTTCAGTGGGTTGCTATGGAACGGGAACATTCATGACACCAACATCCAGTAGATAAAGCACAGAAAACACATCCCCCATCCCCAGAACAGGATCTGGTCGCGGTATTTATCCCGCAGGTTAAAAAAGGGATGTGCCTGCAGGTCAACGAGCTCCTCACTTTGCGAGGCAAGATCCCTTTCCAGCTCCAGGATTCTTTTCTGCGACTGAGCACACAGGGTAGCCAGCCGGATGACCCCGGTTGCCCGTTGCGCCACCACCAGGTCTGAATCCCCGCTCTGCGGCAGAGACAGTTTTTCTGCCCGCAGCGGCAGGGTGTCACATTTCTCGTCCGGGAGCTGGCCCCCTTTCCTGTGCAACAGATGATAAAATGGACGATTCTTAAGTGAATCAATCAACTGTTTTTGCGACCGTTTTTTGCCTTCGAGCTGCACGATTTTTTCCTGCAGCCCGTGATAACAGTCTTCCAGCCGGCGAACCGCGGATACCAGGGGCTCCACCCGGAGCGTTGAACACCTGCCCCGCGGCAACTGCAGTTCGTCTGCCCGCAGCGGCATGGAGCAGGTTTCACCGGCCGGGAACCGGAACCCCAGCCCGCGCCACATTCTGCTCCGGCGGTACAGATTGCGAATGTCTTTCGCATCCACGGACGAGATGTCGATTCTTCCGACCAGCGTTTCCGGCGGCAGGGAGCGGGTCCAGAGCACCATCTGCTGCATGATCCAGCTGCCCACCCCGCGACCACGGGGTAAAAATTCTTTCAGCATAAATTCGACACTGAACAGTTCCACCGTGCCGGGAACGAACTTCGCGACAATGGTCTGCGGTGTTCCTTGTCCTTCACCGTACAGCGTCAGGCTGGAGGTGATCGACACATGTGCCCCTGGCGAGTCCTCTGACCCGTAACGACATTCCTCCACCCGTCTGACGACCACAACCACCGTTTCGTCGCCCGCCCTCCCCGCCGGGACGGTCAGCAGCCACATGCCGTTATCATCAACAGACGTTTTTATGAAGGTTTCCGTTTTCGCTTCCATACCGGCCTTTTTGTCCCGTTGCGTAAATGTTACTGGCTTAAGGTTTTTTGTGTGAGCCGTTCGTTTAAGCTGACCCCACGAAAGCCTGCAGGGCATCCGCTCCGTAGGGCAGTTCATGCTGAGGGTTAAGCTCTGCGGCAATGCTTCGTTTTGACATCCTCGATGTCTTTCAGGGCGGGGAGGCTGTCAAATTCCCCAGAACATCAGGTTTATCGCATTTTTGATGTCATTTTCCCGGTGGCTGAGATCGGCCACTTCCTCCCCGGTGACGGAGGACGTGACGCTGGCCATGTCCGTGGTCATCAGGCGGTAGCTGTCGTCCCCGATGTGCACCACCGGATAGAGTTCACGGGAAACCTTATCCGACAGCAGCCGGGCGCTGGCCAGCGGGATCACCATCCGTCGCCCGGGGGTATCGATGATGTCACTCTGCACATCCACGAACAGACGATAGCGGCTCTCTCTTTTATAGGCATAAACCTTAAACTGCATCTCACCAGTCCCTGTTTTCGTCGGCGAATGAACCGTTCATATCAATAAAGCGGGCAACCTCGGCCATCCCTTCCTGATTTTCAGCCTGCCAGCGTTCGGCACGCAGACGACGGGCCTCATTCTGCATGGCCCTGTTCACCAGGGCGGAGATATTGACGTCCGCGGATTTCAGTAACTGATAACTGTCGCTGTCTATGGTGACGGTGATGCGCTGCTTCATAATGCACTCCGGAATACATACTAATGATATGCATATCAGTATAGCGTAAGGATGCAGCTGACTCACGCCCGCCTGAAACATACTGTTATGTCGCCATTCATTTCACACCGTGAAATTCACATACAAAATAATCACCTTAGAGATAACAAGCAGCCATACAGCCACGCCGTTAAATTACCGGACGCCCGTTCCGGTCAGATCCGACTTTTCACATTTTGATAAGTTTCCGGAAGTGTACCACGGTCAGGGAATAAGCAAAGCGGCGTTTTCCGGTGGTGAGCGGCCGGTCACGGGGCAGGGGAGGGATACAACATATAGCGTCACTGTCAGCTGGGAAAACCGCTATATCTTGTGTTTACGGGCCGCAGCGCGCCGGAGGCCGGAAAGCAGATCCGGAACATGGGGTTTTCGGATCTGAGGAGATGGATATAACAGATTTACATAAAAGTTATAAGTAAGCAAAAAAAACACAAAATTTAGAATATATATGGTTGTCAGAAATTATCGTTGCCGTTTGATAATTTCCAGGTTAGTTTATTTTAAACCGTTTGCGAACGGTTTAAAATAAACACATTAATCCATGTAGCCGGATTTAAAAAATGAACGCAAAATCATCACCTGAACGCGGCAGGGTAAATCGCGAAATAGCCCAGAAAAGCGGGTTCACTGAAATCAAACTGATCGCGCGCTCAGATCAGGATATCCAGGAGATTGAGAATATGCGGTACGAACAGCTTCAACGATTCATCCAACAACAGCCAGAAAATGCACAACTTGCCCCCCCGGTACGCAGGGCCGTACAGGAAGCTCTGGCGTTAAAAGGCTCCTCCCAGTATGTCACCACACATGGTGCCATGAGCCGCATCATCACCACCATGATGGACCATGGCATGACGGCGCAGGTGGTACCGGCAGTCCGGATCTACAGCGCCTGCTTCCCGACCAGCCTCAGCTATGTGCTTAAATCCTTTCCGGGCAAGGTGCATAACTACCTGTGCCGGCATGCAAACGCCTCTTCAGTGGTGGCCTGGACCGAGCGTCACCCGAACTGGGGCGATCGCATCATTACCAGCGTCCTTGACGGTACCTTCGATGGCGTTCTGTACCAGATGCGCACTGCCGTCGGGGCCATGACGCTGAATCAGCCAGTCCTGACCATGCTACGCCGTCTGAAAGACGATGCCCGCGGGATTAATGCCGGTGCGCAGGAACAGGCACAGCAGATCCTCGACAAAGCTCCGGAGACGCTTATCCAGTCACCCCGCCAGTGGGATGCCGACTGCAACGCCCTGCGCGCGTTTATTCTGTATTTCCTGCTCGCTGATCTTGAAAAACGCTATGGCGATATGGCGTGTGGTGAACGCACCTTTCAAATCCCGTTCTACGAGTGGCAACGTGAACTCGCTGAAATGCCGGCGACCGGTATAGTGTCGTTTAAGGATGACTCCGAACTGGCCAAAGAGTATGACTACGGGCTGTGCATTGGCTGGCGATACGATCAGTGGGAGCAGTTTTTCTACCAGGTTGCACTCGGGGCAGTTTATCTGCTGAATCCCCGCATCGCCCCCGTGGGTACGCTGAAAATCTCGGCTCTTGAGCCGGGTATGGCCATCCGTTACGCAGAGGAAATGCTGGGGAAATACCTGCCGTATACCGGACGTGCTTTAGTGGACAGCCCGGTCGGAACGGGCAATATGTTTGATCGTGCCTACCGTGCTGCACGCAAACTTCCGGATAACCTTCTGCGCCAGATCCGCGAAGAGTTTGGCAGCTTCGGTTCCATCACTGATCCGGTGCGGTTTGCAGACATGACATCTGACTTCCTCACTCCGGATGAGGCCCGCCTGCTCAGCAGTGATTTTCGCTACAGTTAAGATTCATGCCTTCTGAACGGGCACGCCCGGACAATGCATAAGGCCCCGGCTGGGGCCTTATGCATTGTCCCCTCAGTTAATCAGCGTCCGGCGAATGGCGGCCATGACAAGTTCATAGTGAACGGACGGACTGGCGGCCAGACGCAAACCGCCAGCCCAGCATTCATCCGAGAAGAGCAGCCCTTCATTGCCGGTGTGCTGCGCCGGCTGCCGGGTGTCCAGCCAGCGAGTCTGTGCTGCCTGACGTTTGTGGTTCATTTCTCTGTACCTCTTTCGGTGTTTGACAGCCCCGATTGTGCCGTCACGACCCAACTGCTGCTGTCACAATTTTCATGTCCGGGGAGCATCCGGCAGACCCGGTGTAATTGCCTTCGCTTGACAGCCGCATTTCCTGAGACGATGGTTTCAAGACAAAAAAGCACATTTTGCTAAAGACTTAAACCCTCTAACTTTGTTATTATTGCAGTTTCTTGCATCCGATGACATTTTCCAGATTCGGGTATAAGATAGGCAAATGACCACTTCTGGTCATATTCACATATTACAATCCCGCAATCCTTACACTGAATCCGCACCGAATAGTGCGTCATTCCGGTGGGGATTTTTTGCGTCTTTTTGCCGGGAAAACAGAAACGTGAACGTAAAATAAAAGGGAAAGGAGAGAAACGATGAATACAAGTTAATCAGCAGTCAGACAGCAGCAGTACCTACAGGGTAAAACTTATGCGACCACCACGGGTGGAAAGCAGGGCACTCTATTTTTTAGAAACAAATCAGGAGATTGCGATGCGCAATTTTTCAGGAAAACAAACTTATTTTAGAAGGATAAATCTCAATGGAATCAGACATTATGGACGTGGTGGCACAAGCCCACCCTATTTATAGCATTGGCAGCATCATTTACGACATCGTTTACGGGCGTACTAGCGGATTACTGAAGAAAGCCTACACCTATGGTCAGGCTGATAACTACCAGCAAATGATGTTCTGCGCCGTACTCGCCGCAATCAACATCGCGTTTGCGGTAGCGATGTTGATTGCAATAGGACCGTTGGTCAAAGCAATAATACTGGCGAAGTTAGCAGCTTCACCTTTTATTGCGATGGTCGGAACCAGTGTCGTAACAAACGCTGTTAGCTTGGGTTTCGGCTGGATAGTTGACGCTATCAGCCAAAAGTTTCTCTGACCTGAGAGAAGTTAGGCTAACGCACCTCCGGCCATAAAGCAACCATTTCAGGCTGGGGCTGAACGAGCAGTGCTCACTGTGAGCACTGCCGTTTTGTCACATCTGTCATCCGGCCAACGACGATTCTGTCGCCACCTGGTGCAGGCCCCAAGCATTTATACAGTGGGGCCGTTAAAACGGCTCATTTCAGACCTAGAACGGAAAATCGTCCTGACCCGAGTCAAAGTCCCAGGAAGGAGCCCCGGAACCGGCAGGTTCTGATATCCGTGGAGTATAGTGGTATGTGCTCCGCCTGACGCTGTCTGTGGAATATTCAAAGCGGGCGGCCCGGATAACGTGAACGCTGACCGAATCGAGATCTATCTCAAGGGATGGCATCCGGCGATCGTCCGGGAGAGAAAGGTCCTTAATTTCATCCCCGTCAGCTTCCGGGACGCGGGTATCCTGAGAAGATATCACCTCCGTGACACATATATCCGGCTCCCATTCGTCTTCGTCATACTGCTGGACATATCTGATCATACAGTCTTTCTCTGCCGGCAGTGTCATATAGCGGACCCGCGAGGCCTTATGGAACAGCACAACGTTGTACCGCGCCTCCTGTCCGGCCCCCGGTAGCTGCACGGAGGGATAGAGGATACCGTCAAGATCGAACCGTGCAGGGTCCGCCAGGTACTCTGCTATAACCTGGGTCGGGATATAGCTGAAGTCTTCTTCGCCAGGCAGAACCGGGTCGACAATCCGGCGGGTAAGCGTGGAGAGGAACGCAGCCTGTTCACGCCTTTTTATATACTCCGGGTCGAGCAGGCTTCCGCTCTCCAGAACACTTTCAAGCGCTGGCAGGTTCAGCAGCCGGAGCGGGCGAATAAGGCTGAACTTCGCACAGACCACATTACAGCCAACCGGAGGGCGTATTTCTGAAATGGCCGTATCCACTGAGCTGGCGCCATAGAAAACCGAAATGCCTCTGGCGTTCATACGGTTGGAACCACTGAACTGAGGAGGTGGCGGACCTAACTCTTTGTCCGGCGTAACCAACATTCGGTCCAGTTCAGCAGGATTACGACTCCAGCGGGCACGGTATAGGGACGGAATTGCTGTACCGGGACCGGCCACCATGATCACCGGCTCCTTCCCGCTGGCGCGCATTGTCTCCACCCCCTGGAATATCCCGTCCAGGGTGAAGTTCACGGCGTTGTTGATGAAGCGGGACTCTGTTTTCAGGGAGGTCACAAAATTTGTCCACATGGAATCGAGACGGCCGGTGCTTACCTGCTTACGTTCAGCATAACAGGACTCCCGCGCAAACTCGGTCTCCTGTCCCATCACATCAGAATCAAAATCAGAATGTCTGTATTCGAGAAGTTGCTGAATATCGTCTGCAATTTTACGGCGAGTCTGGAGCAAATCTTCAATAAGCTGCACGATCTCCTCCCCGTCGCGATACCAGTCATAATCAGTATGGCGAAGCCGGGCATAATCCATCTCGTTCGGCTCAGGGGGCGTCCGGTAAAAATGTGCTTCTATCGCTTTTTCGGTCAGGTCGCTTACGGCCTCTAGGGAGAAGCAGGGGTGGGCCTCAGCGCAGTAATGACAGGTCTGTCGGGTTCCTTCCTTCTCAATACAGCTGCGTAAAAATGCTTCTCCGATACAACCAGTGCAAACCCAGCTCTCACCTGACTCATCTGCGTTCATAACCTTATCTCCTGGTGAATACCCCGCTCAGGAAGTTTACCAGACATAAGCTGCCTGATATTTCCTCTTTAATGAGTTTTCGGATCTGCGGAGAAGAGAAGACGCATTGTTACAGGATAAGCAAAAAAACAATGAACTGTTGTGATATTGGCAATATTACCTGAAAAGCAAAATTAACGGATTACTGAGCCTGAAAGAGCAACAAAGAGGTTAGGGAAACTTTTTTCAGTTCTTTTTTATTAACCGGCCTTAAAGGCCGCTTCACATTTCCTAAATACAGTTTTACATAAGGAACATCGTATGACTGTATTTCTCATCCTCACCGCCATCGCATATGGCATCTTCAAAACCGGTTGCTTCATTCTTTTAGTGGTCAAGGGGTATCAGGGCTGGACATTATTCTGGAAAAACTATGACCGTCTCCCTCATATCATCCGTTCCCGCTGCCGATACCAGAGACGCTTCATTTTAAGACGCATCTGGAAGCGAGTCTTCAGCAACTGATAATGTTATCGAGCGGCATACCCAGTCCGGCCAGCCAGCACAGACAGCACCAGGTGGTGAACACCATACTGGTCTCGCCGGATTTCCACTTGCGGATGGTGCGTTCGTCCACGTCCAGTCGATTGGCCAGCTGGCTGTCGGTCAGGAGAATAAGTCCCCGGACCAGCTGGATTTCTTCGACTGTGGGCTTCTGCCAGTGTTCTCCACTGACCAGCGTATATCCATTAAATTTTTTGGCCTCGATAAGATCGCTGAAATACCTTTCGTTATCCGCATTCATAATTCATCCTCCTGAGCAGGTCGCCACAGCACAGGGTTTTCCGGCGTGTAATAATAATCATGATTTTTGTTCTGCTTATCCAGATACTCATTAAGCTTGCTCAGTTGATAGGCAGAATAGAAGGTACTGGACGAACCCACATTGTACATATCAATAGTTGTCATCACATTATCAATGTAATCAAACGAGACCTTATAAAAGTTAAGGCTCCGATCATGGCGACATTTCAGCAGCTCGGGACGTGGAGAGAACACGTCTATACGAGGTCTGAAACACAATGCAGCACCAGTAATGAAGCACAAAGTGAAATTGTGGGATAAGGGAAGATATATTCTATTTTCATCATTATACAGACAAAAAATGTTGGGTGCTATTCCGAATGCTGGCCTGTGTTCAGTGCTGTCGAAATCATGGCCTGTATGAATAACCTCAATGGTTCTCATGCCAGAAAAAATTTTGTTTCTTAATTTATTGATTTTGTCGTAAAGGGTCGGCTTATTCAGGATTGATAAAAGCCCAAACAAAACAAACAGCGTTCTGCTTTTATCTTCTTCGGAAGAAACAGAATTAGCAACGCGCAAAATTTTGCGATAGAAATGGTCTTCCATTAACTCAGGATTAGTTTGAGGCAATTGATTTATCGAATAGATGTATTCTGATAAATGATCCTGTATATCAGCATGGAACTGTTCAAGCAGTTCATGTTTGTACGGGTTTTTATTTTGCGGATTGTGCAGATTGAGCATTAACTGCATCACCGCGAAACTGGCAAGTTTCTCTACCGGAAAATCTTCCGGCAGTGTGTGACGGAGGCGTGAGAAATTGTGCTCGTGAATTATATCGTTCACGACCCCGGCGGTCAGGAGCTCGTACACACCCAGTTCGTCTTCAATATCGAAAGGTAGTCCTGTCTCAGCATCAATAAGACGAAAGCAGTTTTTCGATACTGCCACACTGGATATTGGAAGTGGTTGCGTGTGGAGAACGTTTTCCTTATCGGGCGTCATATAAACGGTATGACACCATACTCGCTGCTTTTCTTTGGCAGATAGGGCGGTGTCATCGCTGCGAAAGTTGCGTAGCACCCACTGTGAAAGTACATGCTGATTTTTTGTGTAGTCCATAACATTTCCTTCTGATTAAACGGGTAGACCGGGTCAGAAATCGAATTCTGTTGCCTCATCATGACCAGCAAGCCTGACCGGTTCGGGAACATGTTTACGGCGAACGATTTTTTCCGGATAGCTGAGAAAATGCTTTTCAAAAACCCGGATAAGAGCATCATTCCAGGTTGCCTTTATTCTTTTTCGAACTTCATGCGGCTCCATGACAGTTATATTATAACGCTGGTTAGTTAAGTTATTTTCTTGAAACTTACGAAGAGACTCTCTGGAATCATCGCAGAGCTTTCCTGTAGTCCATAACTCAACATTAATTTCAGCATTGGGGTATTCTTTTTTGGCATAATCGAAAAATACCGGCACCTGTTTACCAATCCATTTTTTCACATCTTCATGTTTCACTGTCGAATAGGGCTTATAACCCTTGCATTCGATAAAGGTGATTCTAGCATTTCCCTGCCGGCTCAGGACATCGCATTCTGCAGTCCCCTTCCTCTCTGACTTACATATTTTACCAACTTCAACATCATTACTGTTTATGCGCATGGTCTCAGCAACAATATATTCAAACAAATCTCCCTGAAGCTGACTGGTTACTCCGGCAATATTCTCAAGCTTGGACATGATGTCATCTATTGCGGCTATATTATCTTCTAAGCTGAGCGTTATTGAACCAACCAGATCCATTAACTGAAAGAGTGCATCAGCAAAGTCTTTTCCGAACAGATTCTCCGGTGTTGTGGGTATTATTCCGGCACGCTTCATTTCCAGAAAAGCTTCTTCGCTGTATTCGTCGGCAACAAACATAAACAGGCATCTTGGGCTGTTCCTGAGGCTGTTTATTGAACGACATTTTGTAATAAAGGGCTGGAGATGCACAAGACTGAGCTTAAAACCCAAAAGCATGTCGCAGACAAAGAAACCAGGCCGAATTTCCCCTGACCGGGAAAACTGCAGAAGCGGATTAAGATAGGATGCTGCAGTGACGTCAAAATCAAAATTTGCCACACAGGGATCCTGATCTGAATCGAGTTCTTCCCGTGTGCGCAGCGTGTCGTAACTGATGATACCGTTATGACGAACCCACTGACTCAGGGATTTCATCAAAACTGACTCTGTAAGCAGCCTGGCTTTGAGGGGATGTAGCGCGCGCTGATACCCGTTATCGTTTTTTTCTGTCAGCGCCACACACTCCCCCAGACCTGGTAACGTAACGACCCTGACCATTTTGTACTGAAGCAGACCGTCCAGAACTGACTTCCAAGATAATCTGTTTTTCATTGCTACCGGTGAACCGCAGGCAGCAGGAAAATGTCTGGCCGGTAGAATCCCCCCGCGAGCCCGGAGGCAACTCAGGGCGAGACCGTAGGCCGACCCGGTATCAAGGAGGGCTGTATTGAGACTGGACCAGAAGCGCCCAGTACCATACTGCTGTTTCAGATAAATAAATCGTTCGCGCTTGGGGAAAAGCTTATCAACACAGTGGATCTGCCCTGCATAAGCCGCCCGGGAAATCTGTTTGCGCGCGGTATCACGGTTAACTCCCTGGGTTTTCAGCATTTCCTCTACAAGTACAGAGCTAAGGCAAGGACCGGTTTCGCGTAACGAAGTTACTATAAGAGATGTCATCTTTTGCTCGCTTGTCACACTGCGTATTTAATAATAACAATACACTACAGCTGCGAAACAACGAAGCCAGAGTTTTAGTTACATAAATACAGTAACTTAAAAGACGTAAATATGGCTGTTTAGATTATTTGTCACAATCTAGTTTTTCCTGAAGGAAACACTGTTTCTACCACACGCAGTATGGATGACAGCTACAACCTATTAGATTCAGCCATCAATCTCGTGCAAATTCGTGAATTCAACGTTCACAATTTCGTCCGGACAAACGGATATACCATGTCGATCAATACCGAACACTGCACCGCTATCCGGCGGCAAATCTCTAACGGACGTGTACGCGTAACTCAGCGCGGCTTCAAATGCACCTTTTTCATACTCAATATCTGCCCTGAAACAGACGATGCAGGGTTTCAGTACCTTAAGATAATGTGCTGTAAGATCCTGCCCATACTTTTTCTGATAAGCATTGCAGACATCTTCTACCAGCTCAGGTAGCCGCAGATAATCGTGCTGCCAGAGTTTGCGGGCATGAAAATGAACCTCATGTACAAGGTGTCCGTACGGCCCCCAGTGCATTTCGTTTCTGGTGCGCATCCGGAAGAGAGTATCAGGTACGCCAGCATGAAAATTCCACGCCTGCAATGTCTCTTTGACCACAGCGTCTGGCGCGAGATTTACCAGCATATCCATCACCAGTGACTCAGTCTTGTTTAACGGAAGCAAACCATTGTCAAAAGTATTGTGAGCTGAAGTGCGTGTACCGTGAAACCAGTATGCGGTGGTGAACTTGCCCGGAGAACCCAGTTCCCTACAGACGTACTCTCTTAGATATTGTTGCGAGTCGATCATAATGGAATGATCCGTCTCGTAAATCTGTTCAAGATCGAGAGATAACAAAACCTTTTTTAGCTCCATGACACTGCAACCAAAACCGGAAGAAAGTGAAAGAAGCGCCTGAGATCGTGAGGAGCAATCGAGAACCAACATTGTGTAAATCCCTCACAAATCCAAGACGTTAACAGCTGGGGCTCGACGGCGGGCCATATTGCCGAGCAACAGGGTCGCATAATATTTCAGAAAGGGTAAAAGCTCGGGAGCGCTGAAGCTGGCGTAGACATTCCCATCTCCTTGGGATTCTCTGAAAACAATCCAGTCTACAAGGTGTGCATCGCTGACTGACTCTACATGCACACAGAAATGAGCCACCGAATTTCGCATCTTATGGATCAACTCCCGCAGGTTCATTTCCGGTCCGGGCAGCTGTGACTCATGTAATCCCATTTCAGCTTTAAGTTGCTGCGTTAAGCGGTCGGCAGGCAGGAAAGAGAGCGCCCTCTCTTTCGGTAACACGATAAGACCCAGAAGGCAATTTAGGGTCAACGTATAGTTGTATTGCTCACTGAATGGCTTGCCCTGCACCTCAATCATTTCGTTATATTGATCGATAAGCGCCAGTGTTCGCTGAATAAAATCGGTCTCAAAATCTGAATAATTTCCCATCTAACCCTCCCGTTCCGGTTCTAGAATCCACTATACCATCCGGTCAGCCTGACGGCTAAGGTTGGGCATTTCCGATTAAGCAACTTTTCGGATCTGCGCGGCGGGAAACGCGCAAAGGATATGATAATCAAACCACACACATAAAATCATACTGAATGTGATATTTATCATTAATCATGAAATCATATCTGATATGATGTTTGACAATTTATTAAAAAATCATTTGAGATATGATTTTTTACTTAACCAGACATTATCAGACGGAGCGTGCAGGATGGATGAAGAAATGTTGTTTTCGCTCAGCTATGAGCAGATGACGCAGATGGCAGAAGAGGAAATAAAGCAATGCGATTTTCGCAGGGATGGCACCCATTATGTCTGGGAAGTGAACAAGGCTCATGACATCCTCCGCTTCTGGTATCTCCTGGCGCTGCGTGGACACACTGGCCTGGCCACAACACGGGTCGAAGCAGACTATAAACGGCTTAAAACGCTCATTTCTCAGAGGAACGAGGGACAATGATGCGGGAAAAATCCCGACGTCCGTCGCCGCTGCAGCGGCGGGTGCTGATTGTGCTGGCCGCCCTCGGTGCAAAACGTCCGGGGCCGGTGGCGACGCGGGATATTGAGCGGGTGCTGGAGCAGGGCGGGGACGCCCCGGTGTACGGGCCGAACCTGCGCGCCTCCTGCCGGCGCATGGAAGCCGCGGGCTGGCTGCGCACCCTGCGAGCCCCGAACCTGCAGCTGGCCGTTGAGCTGACGGACGCTGGCCGTGCGCTGGCCGCCCCGCTTCTCGCTGACGAACAGGCGCGCGTCCTGGCGGAGCAGCGAGCGGCGGCGGTCCGGGTTCTGCCCCTGGTCAGGATGAAGGCGGTCTATGAGTCTGACTCGTTCGGTGACGAGCGGCCGGTGGCGCTGGACGATCGCTGGCATCTGGCGGTCCGGGGAGACTACGTTATCCGTCTCGACGGCACCACCTGCCTGCAGCTGTGGAATGCGGCCGGGCAGTTGACACGCCTGGAAGGCGATCCCCTGCAGATCGCCACCTGGCTGCAGGCCTGTCACGATGCGGGGATTGCGGTCCGGGTGCAGATCAATGAGAGCGCCACGCCGGAGGAGGGCGCTCTGAACGTCACCGCGCCGGCGGACCGGACCGACACCTGGTACCGCCAGCTGGACGTCGCGCTGCAGGCGGAGGGGATCAGCGGCCTGAATGAGGAGATCAGGCAGGCCGTTATCACGCCTGGTGAGGGGCTCCGCGACCTGCCGGCGCCGGCGCGCCTGCTGCAGGTTCTGCGCGACAGTGCGGAGGCGTTCCCGCTCACGGCGGCCGGCTATGAGGAAGATACGGAGGCCGCACTGGCTGACCTGCTGGCCCGCGCGGGTTTCGCCGGCGACCAGGTGCATGAGCTGCAGTGGCACCGCATCCGCTGGCCGCTGATGAGTCAGGAAGAAGCTGACCGCCGCGAGCTGAACACCCTGCTGAACAACCTGGAACGACAACAGCTGTACTGCAACCGCGAACAACTGACGGAGATTGTGTTTTCGCCGGTACGCAAACCCGGCGAGCGCTGGACGGAACGTCTGCAGTGGCTCCTGATGACGGATGGATTCGGGTTCCGCAGTCCGCTGTCCCGTGAAGCGGGCGCCAGGGCGCTGGCAATCCTGGCCGGTTACACGGGGCGGGAGGTGACGGAGCATCTGGCCACGGTGATGGTGTGGAACGACGCCGGAACAGGAGAGAGGCCCTGAGCCCATTGTCTTCAGCAAGCCACGTTCATCCTGGCGTGAGCGGCACGCGCTGCAAAAACTGACTGACGATCTCCGGCCCGGAGCATGAGAACCGGGACTGTACCCAACCACCACAAGGAACAAGAGCTGAACCATGAAAGTCACTGAAACCCGACTGGACACCCTGATCGATAATCTGAACACCCTGATTTGTGCAGATGATCTGCTCACCCGCCAGGAGCGTGAAACCCTGGTGCGGGCCGTGGCGGCCATCGGCGCCATGAAAGCACGCGTCAGCATGAAAAAGCCTACGGTACCGGCAGCATCAAAACCGAAGGAAGAGAAACAGGCACCTGTACCTGACCCACGCTTTCCGAATGCCCGCCAGGCCTGGGTGGCTGAAGAGGAAACTTTATTACTGGATGCGCTCGATGGCGTCCCGAATGATGATATTGGTAAGCATCTTTTCTGGCTTTCCGAGAAACTGGGGAGAACGCCGTTCAGCGTCGCCTGTAAAATCGCGTCGCAAAGACATCTGACAAATGGCTGGAAAGAGCAGTTCAGGGAGGTTTCGGATAAAATTCGTTTGTCCGGCCTCAGTATCAGTGATTATCTGAAACAGAACAGGTCAGACCTTAACGCCTGAATGACATTGAGGAGAGCGTTTATTAGAACCACATGCCTTTAGATCGCTGTCAGCGCTCATATTCATCCTTGGTTTATTACGTAGCCTTTCCTTCGACTGAACCACGAAGGGCTATTTTAGTCCTCCGAGCATAGCCTCAATTCGCCTTGCAACATTACTCTGAATTTGTCGTGTGATTTCTTCCTTGCTGATCAGCATTTTACAGTAAGGGCAAAGCGTATTTTTAATTTCATCAATTGTTTCAACATGTAGTATGTCGTTGAAAGTTAGTGCCTGACCGCACTCGGGGCACTTGAATTTGATGCTATTCATAGTTGCAAGTCCATTTGATATTGTGCTCTTTCTCTTCGACCTTATCAGAAGGACTGTCTTGTCGCTACAAAACGGTAACGGATGGCTTGTGAATGAGCGCTAACCAACTGTCAGCACTCAGAAAGGGTGTTGAGGCGAAACTGGCATGTCGCTGCAAGCCTAGTGATACCAATGTAATTTATTGATATTTAACTTATGTTGTGCGAAAACCCATTACTCGCACCGCCAGAACGACCTCAGGGCGTTTCTGGCAGGAAACAGGAAAAACAGGCAACAAACCACCCGAAAACCCGCCAGAAACGTCCCTGATAAATGTTAACTATGTTGCATGGCTATGCAGGAAAATGAATGGCACTGAATCTGAAGGTAAACAGTCAGCAAAAGCATGATTTCATGTAGTTTACTTCCACTTAAGGCTCCAATTATGATGTGCTTCTGTCATATTCCCAGAGAACGTCAACGATGCGCTCAGCACGCCTTTTATCATCTGTAATACCGTTGCTTCTGGTAGCCTGTACCACAACAAAATCAACTGAGTTGGGTAAACCAACAGCCTCATCAGAAAAATCAGTAGATCTATTAGGGGATCTACGTGCCGGGCCGAATGCACCTGAAGCAAAAAACCTAACACCTAAACCATAAGCAACAGGGTAATAAGCGGAACTTCCCTAAATAATCTGTTTTACGATATCAGCCTATGGTCGGACCGTCATAACCCCGTTGCCGCTGAGAACGCTCCAGCTCCAGCACTTTTTCGTGCTGTTGTTGCTGAGACATCTGTTCGGCGGCTACCGCCATCTCATGACGCTGCACGACTCAGTTGCCCACTCAAGCGTTGCAATAGCTTTCGCTAATCGCGTGTGTTGGTGCAATATTTGCCGCTGCCAGCGGCTGCGATCAGGCAAATCTTTTTCATTGAGTTTGTTTTTTTATGTGAATTGTTCGCACATCACTCCCCGCATACACTTTGCAGGTATGACGGTTTGGCCGTGGTTCCGATTCTGCAATGCCGCCGTTGGCTAAATTAAAATCCATATGCCCGGATACGGACGCGTTTAGCGTAGCGGGGGAGCCGTCAACCGAGAGGATCATGCAATCCGCATCTATTTCTACGGTGTGCTCGCCAATTTTGTACAGTCGACCAGCGGGCTGGCCATCGTCGGCCATTGCGAACGTAATACCTGCCGCCACTATGGCGGCTATCAGTAAAGTCTTTTTCATAATCTTGCCATTAGCGCAAAGGAAATTGTTAATGATGGTCAATTATTGACCTTGACGTACAATAATTTTCGATATCCAAACTAACCCCCTATAGTGTGACATGCAAGATAGCTGCTCTCCAGGACATGCCAAATGAGTGGAAAGATCAGTACCGTAAGGGAGAGCGACGGAGGACTTTACTTTTGCTGCAGGATAAGCGTCCAGCGGATGGTTTCCATCAGAAGTTGATAGTGCACAGACGGGCTTTTATCCAGCCGCAAACCCTTCTCCCAGCATTCATCCGAAAATTTTTCCGCTTCATTACCGTTACGCTCTATAGGCAGTGGAAAAAAGAGCGCGTATGGTATCTGGACACACTATAGCACCCTCGCGGATCAATGATGGAGTCGCATAAACAGGAACTATTGTTTTTTACAGATGATAAAAATATTCAAATCTGGCATGAACCAGGCATCAACAACCTGAAATTAATACTGAATAGGGAACAGGGATTATGAGTTTTTTTCTTAAATCATTAGCCGCAGGTGTTTTTACGATAGCCAGCTTCAGTGTTGGGGCTACAACTGCTCCTGTTTTAGACACAACGCCACAGATGGCCTATGAGGATATCTCTCGCTCCTTAACTGAATTGCAGCCGATTACGTTTCAGTCTGGAGTGGAAAAATATAAAATATTAGTTTTTGTAGATAATCAATGTGTTTATTGCAGCTATGTTGTAAAAAACATCAAGAAATACACTGATGCAGGGCTGACTATGTCATTTCTGACGGTGGTTCCATCATCCATCAAAGACTCAGTCATTGAAGATATGGGACGAGTATGGTGTGCATCAGATCGTCAGAAAAGTTTTCAAAATGCGATGGCCGGTTTTTTGCCAGACAATGATAGCTCAGAAAAATGTAAAAATCTGGTGATTAAACAATCTGAACTTGCTGATAGACTGGGCGTTACAGTAACTCCTGCTATGGTAGTGCTGGAGCCGTCTGTGCATACTTTCCTGGGTAGTGTTTCTCCAGATAAAATTCTCTCTGAACTCCAGTAAAAGGACTAAGCGAATGGTTACCTGGAGATGAAAACTGGAGTTTCACATGAATTTAAGAGCGTTCTCAGCCCCCATACTCACCCTGGTGCTACTTATAACAGCCTGTTCAAACCATACTCAAAAAACAAACGTCAGGGTAATGCCCGGCAACGATAAATCAGCGGAAGTTGATGATCTTTTAGGTAACCTAGGGTCTCCAACATTTCCCCCGGAGCATTCAAAAATAGTCGTATATGCAGCACAAATACGGAATGCCATTGTTGCCGAAATGTACGAACCCGATGCGTATAAAGGAAAAACCTGCTCTATTCGTATCTATCTTCAGCCTGATGGTTCAGTGAACAGTGCGACAGCAAAAGAGGGTGATGCAAAATTGTGTAAAGCAGCCATTTCAGCGATTACACGAGCGAAAATACCCGCCGCACCAGATAACGAAACATATCAGAGGGTCAAAAATGCCGCTCTTGATTTCAGACTATAGAAATGAAGTTTGAGGTGGTTATTGAGGAAATGCCCTATTGTGATCTATCCGTAATCCGTTTTTTCATCGCAAAGGTCGGGTTGTTGCAGCGACACTGATATGTCGCTGCAAGCTTTGCGATCTCAATGTAATTGACTGATATTTAACATAAAACGCATTAAGCGAAGTTGCAGTGTAGTAGCTAAATGCTAATGTTTAATTCTGGCTAGATGGTTATGTTTATTCTACAGTTAACAAGTCCTAGGCCGCTTCACTCATGGTTCTAACTCAGGACAGGCTTTCTGAAATTGACCAGGGTGCTATTGTCGACAATAAGCGTCTTGGCAGAGCGCTGGAAGTGGCGAAACTGGTACAGGTCGAACGGGATAATAACCGTTCAAAATCATTGCCATCAGGTGACGGCCCTTCACGCAGACGTAAAGCCCCCACGACGAAAAAATCCCAGCGTTCTCTGGACCAGGACGATATGCTCAATGCTCTGATAAAACTTCAGTCACGGTCTGAGGAGATTTTCGGGAAAAAACAGGGGTAATATAAATAAAGAAGAGTACCATTGACTAGACTTGACACCTTCCAGATATTTACCTGGAAGGCATTTTTAATAGTTAGATTATCTATAAATCGGTTGGTTGCTTAGGCCTAATTATAACTTCATTCTTTCCTTTAATCACATCAAAAAATTCATCCGCACCACTATCAGAGAACATTCTTTTTCGCCCATCAAAAGTTGTAATTTCAAGAGAAAGCGAATCTGTATCTTTTGGCAAATTCAACTTAACATCATCAGTCCAATTTATAACCCCTGACTCAGTGGGGTTTGTTGTGGTTGTAGAGGTCATCTGATAAACAGGCCCTACAACAGAACAATTTTGCCATCCAGGACCATATACCACTCTTAGTGGATTGAATTCCGTTATTCTATCAAGATGAGCTGTATGAGTTATTCCGTCTGGAGTTGATTCATTAGCTCTTATCCCATTACAATGTCCGGCTTCACCACCATGTCCTATTTGGTGAAACGCGTTTACTCCTTGTGACCAATCCCATCGCCAGCCCTCTGGAGGTCTCGCAATTTTCACATCATCTTCATTTTTTCCTCGAAATTTTTGATATTGAGATTCAAATGTCCTAATTATTTTATTTTCACTTTTTACTTCTACAATAAAATTGTACTTAGCCATATTTACCGGCAGTAAAACTATAGGTAATTGGCGACTCATACTTTCTCTGTTATTAAACGCTTTGTTCCAAAAGCCATCTTTTAACGTCGTGTATGTTATTTGTAAAGGTATTACAGTTATTTTGTCGACATCTCCTTTTAGCGCATTAATTGGAATGGTGTATTGTATTTCAGTTGGACCAATTAGCATTCTCTGAGCATCATGCTCACCAAGACTAAGTACTGGATTGCTCTTATCAAGGTTTACTCCGTGTACGCGTAATGTTATTGAAGAATTAGATTGAGCAGGTTTTACTCGAGGAGAGAAACCGGTAATGTATGTATTGTGTGTAGTTGGTAAAGACTCAACTATTTGGTGTGCCTGATCTAACATTTTTTGTATATTATCAAGTTTTTTATCTGTATCATGACCAATACTTTCAGTTAATTGTCTAAAATTATTTATAGTATTTCTTTGTGACTCATCCAACTTTGAGAAAGCAACATTTAATAGTTCTTTATTGGAATCTTTCCATAGCTCAATAGCACCTTTTGCTTCCACTGCTGCTCTGATAGTTAGATAATCCCCTGCGTCTCTTGCATTATTTATTAAATCATTTAAGCTATCAGATATTTGTGACGTCACCATTCCGGTGGAAACACTACCTATTATTTGTGCAGGGGCGGAAATTGCAACGGAGCTAGTAAGTGCCATATAGCATGTAACAGCGCCTAAATAACAAATCTTATTGTTGATAGACATGTTTGCCTCGTCAATATTTTTATCGATTTGTGAAACATTACTTTAATACTAACAATGCGGGAAATTACTAACACATACGTTAAAAAATTATCGTTGAGTTCGAGTAATATCTTTAAATATAATTACCAGTCTCCATTGAAATTAAATTTAGGACTAAGTTGGAATATTTCAAGTCCATTTGTACCACATTATAAATAAGCATCATCCTTCCAGTAAAAGTCATTGCAAAAGAAGAAAATATCGTTTTAATGCCTAATATATATATATTCTATGGTTTTTATGTAATTAATCATCCTTACAATTAACTGACTTATTACTTATTCCCATGTTATGTATCACTTCTGATTGATGGACTTCATAATTATTGCCTTACCCAGAGCGCACTTTTTTATTATTGAACTGCTGTATTCACCAAAAAGAGACTGAGAACGCTAAGCTGATTTAGGTACAACTATAGCCTGTGAGATAAAGGGATTAATAGTGAGTGACGTTAACTTGTATTTGCCCTCACCTTTACAACGGGACTGGCAGGATGATAGCTTTGGCCCGGAATGATTAGACTATGTTAAGGAAATAGCATGAGTGAACCGATGGTGATCCGTTTGGGGTCAGTTTGGATATAGAGAATTATTGTACGGTAAACCTGTGTTTTGAACAGGCTTACCTCTCGCAATGATGTACTCCCGCGCTATACGCCGTTTCCCGTGAATTTTCCTTAATCGGATAACCCTAAATGCGATACAGCAAGAGCGGTGACTTAAAAGCGATCGTAGCTGAGGCAAAATCAATCCCTTACGCATCAATATTGGTTAAATAATAAGGTGGATGCGTATATGCTGGCCTGTTACGCATTCCTTAAGAAGCCACACCGCTGGGAGCCGCCGGCACCCGAAATCAGATATCTCGGTGCACTCCTGC